>WNFP01006297.1_pt1 | contig 26553 bp, 32 predicted proteins | sample 5400201 | NCBI WGS metagenome assembly WNFP01 (sample SAMN13153355, study PRJNA577476) | soil metagenome | isolation source: 115 cm saprolite under Madrone tree | place: USA:California | collected 2016-06-14 | reverse complement strand
CGTAACCGGGGACCCCTCGAATAACGGCGTGAGCTGGTCGGCGACCTGCGGCAATGGCGCGGCGCCTTGCGGCTCGTTTGCTCCCGTCAAGACAGTCAGTGGGGTTGCGGCCATGTTCACTGCGCCTTCCGTCCTTGGTGCGGGCAGCACCGTGACCGTGGTCGCCACCTCGGTAACCAATCCCGGCGATTCCCTCTCGATTCCGATTTTCGTCTCCCTTGAGCCCACTACGCTAGCCAGCGGCTCTTACGTCTTTCAGCTAAGCGGAACAAACCCCCGCGGCTTTTGTTCTGTGTCCGGCGTCTTCACCGTCAACAACGGGTCGATTACCGGCGGCGAGCAGGACTTCGTGGACCCGGCTGGAGCCAAAAGCGACACGATTACCGGCGGCAGCATCCTTGCCATCGACGACGGTAACCTGTGGATCACTCTCCAGACCGGGAACTCCAGTATCGGTGTGAGCGGCGTTGAGACCCTCGACGCGACGTTGCTTTCTGGCTCGCGGGCTTCGCTCATCGAGTTCGACTCTTCGGCAACCTCCAGCGGAACGCTGGATTTGCAGGCCAGCACGGCGGCGCCGTCGGGCGGGTATGCGTTTTTCGCGTTTGGGCGAGACTCGGCCCAGGCTGCCACGGCCATCGGTGGCGTCGTCAACGTGGACGGCTCCGGTACCATTTCCGGCAACGGGAGCGTTTTCGACATCAACGACGCCGGCCTCGCTGCTCCTTTGGCCGCCCAGTCTTTCGCGGCCAGCACCATCACCGCTCCGGACAGCATGGGACGGGTGGAGTTCAAGCTGGTCCCCAGCGCAGCCTCAGGCATCGCGCAAATCAATCTAGTGGGCTACGTGGTTGACGCCAGGCACGTCCGATTGGTTGAGACAAGCGACGCCTACGGAGGTTTCACCGGCGGTACGGCCCTGGGTCAGAGCGGAGCCTTCACCAGCAGTTCGATCTCGAGCGCCAACTTTGTGTTCGGGGCGGCCGGCGAAGAGCCGAATGGAGCGCTCCAGGCCGCCGGATTGCTCGTCGCTGGAGCGAACACCGGCACAGCCGGCGCCGTGACCGGGAACGTGACCGGTATCTTTAGCTGGAACGACTCTACCGGACTGTCTAACCAAACGCCGCTTCCCCTGGCTGCTGGAACTTACACCTTGGATAGCACTGGCGTCGGAGCCGGAACCGGCCGGGTAACCTTGGCGGGCCTGACCGATAGCCTCACTAACCCCACCTTCAACTACGACCTGGAGCTGTATTTGACCGGGGACGGCCGGGGACTCCTTATCTTAATGGACCAAGACGCAGTGATTGCCGGCGAGGGTTTCCAGCAAGGCCCTGGACCGTTCACCGCTGGTACTCTCAGCGGCTCCTACGGGTTGAACGTCCGGCACGTGGTGCCAAACGGCGGTGGCGAGGCGAGGCAAAACGGTACGGGTCCGATTAGAGCCGATGGTGCAGGTAAGCTTGCGGGATTCGTGGATCTTAATGGACCTGGATCGGATCTGCCGTTAGGCGGCAACTTCAGCTCGAGTTCCAATGGAGTCTTCACTGGCACCCTGGCAGGCCTCGATACCTCATCTACTCCCGCCGTGCACCACTTCGCCTACTATCTGGTGGACGCCTCGCGAGCGGTGCTCATCGAAACGGACAACGCACAGTTGACCATCGGATTCATTGAGCTTCAATCGAATTAGGCAACGCACGGCCTTGCACGCCCTTGTTCCTCCGTGCATTGACCAATAAGCGCTCCCGCTCATTCTCGCCGAGCAACGCAGATTCCGACGTGGTGTCGCAAGCAATCTAGGGCGCAACTGTTGTGGTGCTCGAGGAAAGCCCGGGCTGGGCGAAGGTGCGCACTCCCGATCAGTATGGGGCTCTCAAAGCTGTGAAGCATCTGAGCGATTGGAAATCCATACTGTCCGTCTTTTCGTCGTATAGGGCGGCGGGGGTGCAGGCGCAATTTCCTGTCGGACGAAGTGATACTTAACGCGCCCAACGCGCGTATACCGAATGCAAGAGTCCCAAAACCGGATACCCGTGGCAAGTTTGAGAAAACAGACGGTTTTCTTTGCTGCTGAGTCCGAGCGTTTGGCCAGGAAGGCGTTGCCTTAGCGGGCGGGTTGGGCGGCAGCAGGTCAGCTCGGGAGCGAAAATGGATGGTCCCGAAGCTCTTCGATAGGGAACCGAAGTTCCCGAAAAGCTCATTCTAGGGTTACCGTCTGTCCGGTTTCCCGACCATTGCGAGAAAAGCGGCCAATCGTGATTCCAATCGCCAGGGCTCAATCTTGTAGCGAGTGAGGTGACGAGCATGCTTCTCAGAGATACAACTCCGCGGTACGACCTAGAAGGAATCAGTATTCGACAAGGGATTCAACCCGCAGGACAGTTTCCGACCTGGGCCCCATCAGCCAATTCTGTGGTGCTGCACACGGCTCGGCCGGTCACTTTGCAATGCACAGCCAACGGCAAACGGTACATGCGCCATGTCATACCTGGAGACATTCATATCCTGCCGCCTGACACGGAGCTCCGCTTCGAATTCTCGGGTCCGAGCGAACTCATGCTGCTCAGCTTCGATCAGCAGAATCTGCAGACAGTCTGCCACGACCTTGGAGAAGATGGCAGCTTGCGTCTGACCTTTCATTTCAGCTTGCGTGATGAACAAATATCGAGCCTGATCCACGCTCTGCAGGAAGAATTGCGGTCCGGTTGTGTGACTGGACAAATGTACGTGCGGCAACTGGCGGCTACGCTCATCCGTTATATCGCCAGCAGGTATTCCAATCAATCGGCAGGAGTGACAATTCCCTCGCCTGGAGGTCTTCCGCCTAATCGCCTGCGCTTCGTACTCGATCATGTACACCGGCATCTTCGCCACCGACTGCTCTCAAAAGATCTGGCCAAACTCGTACAGATGAGTCCGCAGCATTTCGCAAACCTGTTTCGCCAGAGCACCGGACGGGCCCCGCACGAATATGTAATGCACGAACGGATTGAGGAAGCCAAGCGACTGCTCGCCGAAAGCTCAATGGCTCTCGTCGACGTTGGCTTCGAAGTGGGATTTGCCACTCAGAGTCATTTCGGGGATTCCTTCCGACAGGCAACGGGCACCACTCCGAAGAAATACCGACAATGTTTTGAATGCTTCCACCCACCCGATGAGACCAACGGCCATAAGGCAGCTTGATCACGCGGCACAGGGAACGGAAATAAGCTTCAAGAATGATGAAACTCAATAGCCTGGCTTCGCGCAGCCCGTCCTGGCCGTCGAGCATTTTGCTGATTGTGGGAATAGCGTGTTGTGATCCTCCCAAAATAGCGCTTGTAAATTGGCGCTTCTGGCAGCTTCCGCGGCGAGGCAGGCATTGGGTGAATTGGACATCTTTCCCAACGGCGGGCTGAAAGAGTGAGCATTCCGTTATCGGCGCTGCATTTTGTCACTCAAGTTGCGCTTAGCGTCTTTCGGTTCTCGCGATAAGTATCGGACTCGATGGGCGATGAGAGATCACCGCATGGGCCTACCATGACTTAGCGCTCGGGTCCCCAAGCAGCGCCATCTCTCAACGACGCCACGGCTTTTTCCACAGTTCGTCGTGCGTAGTCCCCGGGATTGAACTTGTCCGCGCGCGCGACCGTCAACTCCTCGATCACTGCTTCCGGTGGTGCACCCTGGCGGAGCTTATTCCTTACGTGTGCCCAATCTCTCTCCGATTGTGTGATCCTAGAGACTGGATGACGATTCGGTTCACGTTCAATCGATTTCGAGTATCTGGCATTGGAGCCCGACCGTAACCTTGGAAACTGTTCCGGTCCGCTGATGTGCCGGGAACGGCTTTCGACCGTGACCAAGTGCGGTTGCGAGTACTTATGATTGTAGAAGCCTGGCAAACGCAGCACGCGGGCAATGTCGACCACGGCCGGATCGGCCCCGGTATGATGGGCGAGCCCGCGTTCGATCTCCTGGGCCTCGTCTTTGCCGCAGCCCGCAATTTTCCAAATCACCTGCCATTTATCAGGTGAGCTGTTGATCAAATAATTCGGCGGCGGCAGATCATCGCGCTCGAGTAGCGCCTCTACCGCGGTGGTGCCGTTTTCGTCGAAATCCAGGTAGATGTGCCGAATGAGATCCACATCGTTTTTCGTCCGTCGATGTGTTCCTGCTTTCAGCGTGTTCATGGAGATGTAGACTTCGTACTTTCGCGCGTTCATGTAGCGCAGCCAGGCCTGATACTCCGGCGCCACAATTTTCTCAGCCGAAGTAACTCGTTGCAGCACGGCTCCAGTCCGCTTGCTTAGCAACACGATCGCAACGCGATCGTCAGCTTCGAAGTTGTCCCGGATGTAGGCAACGGAACTTTCACTGTCCTTCGTGGTCATGGGCTCACCGACTGGTAAATCGCTTCGAATTCGTACCTATCCAGAGCGGAGTCGTAGCGTATGACCCGAAGCAGTTGGGCGACATAGCGCCGCCCGCTGCGTCGCTCGATGTGCAGCAGCAGCTGAACGACATCGCCGATATTGCTGCGAATTGCTCTGTACGGCAGTTCGATTCCGGATTGTAAGACGCAGCTGATAAACCGGGTCACCGCCTGTTCTGCGGAATTAGCGTGAATCGTGGAAAGCGTGCCGGAATGACCGGTGTTCAGGGCCTGCAGCAAATCGAACGCTTCGCCGCCCCGCACTTCGCCGAGCACAATGCGATCTGGCCGGTGCCGGAGTGTGGCCCGCAGCAGATCACGGTGGTCTTGCCACTTGCGGTGCCCCCCGAAATCAGGATGTTTCGACGCTGCTCGACCGCATCTTTCAGATGGTTCACGACATGCTGGGGGACAGTACCGATGCGAACCAACTCCCCGGGGGTGAAGCGCTGAGACTGAAACTTGCGAATGGTGAGCGTCGTTCCCCGGCGCGAGCACGGCGGGATGGCTGCGGCAACGCGAGAGCCGTCCGGAAGGCGTGCATCGAGCAGCGGTACCTCATCGTTGATTTCTTCGCCCAGCGTGCGTGCGATATTTCGTACTGCAACCTGCAATGATTTCTCCGGGATTGTGGCATCGGGGATTGCCAGCAGTTCGCCATGCCTCTCCACAAAGATTCGCCCTGACCCGTTCACCATGATTTCCGAGATGTCACCGTCCCGGATCAGGTGTTCGATGGGCCGCAAGAAGGGCAAGATGACCTCAAAGCTCATAGCTGACCCGCCTCCAGCTGTTCGAAATATGTGGTATCGGGATCCAGGTAATAGGGTTTCAAATAGCAGTAGCAAGGCGGCAGGGGATTGAGACCGTCATAGGCAAGAACGATGCTCTGCGCATTTTTAAGTTCAGTAAACACCTTCGGTTCAAACAGCCAGTCCCGCTGTACGCTATAATTTTTTGAGGTCGCGATCGTGGCACGATGCGCCGTGGCGCGCCCGGTCAACATACTGACTCTGGCATCCTGACCGTTTTCGCTAATGGAGTAATTCAATTTCAACTGCTCCTCTTTCCCACACAACTCGCTGGCCATCCTCGCACTGAAATCGTCGCTTAACGTCAGAAAGATCTTGGTGCGAAATGTCTGCAACAGGGTTCGCCACGACTCGCCGGGCAGAGTCGAGCGCAATGAGCTGATGCTTTGGGTGGCAACGACCGGGATACAGCGTGCCTGGCGGGACATAGCAAAGAACTTTTCATCTCCCGCCGGATCACTCTCTCCGGTGGTGGCAAACGACTGATATTCATCACAAAGAAACAGTACGGATCGCCAGTACTTTTGGGGATGTGACTCGATCTGTGGAATGCGTCCCACCATAGTTCTTTGGAAGTCTTGTTTCAACATTGCTCCGACCGCCCTGGCCAGGCCAGGATTGGCGCCAATGGGGAAGTTCAAAGCGCATACTTTCCCTTGCTCAATTAGAGAACTGAACGGAGGCAAAGGGGTCCCGTAACGACCATCGTGATTTCGCACCGGGTCATAGCATTCTTTGGGTGGGCAAAATGTCCGCTTTACGGCAGGGTTGTCGTCGAATAGGGAGAGGAAAACCGAGATGCCTTCGACGATGCTGGTCTTGAGCTTTGGCTCGATGCGGCGCCAGTCATCGTTAAACCAGCGCTTGACGGCTTCAAAGCGTTGCCGACGTGCGTCGTGCTCTTCATCTTGGGCGGCATTTGGGGAGCCGCTCTCCCTTTGAACGTCGTACGGGATTCCCCTTGCGTCCAAAATCCGCTTCAACTCTCCAGATAAGGGCGCCTTCAGCCAACTGGTTGCCTCGACGCGTTCCCATGGGAAGCGGCTCAACTCGCGATGCGCCACGTAGACTGCATCGTCGATCGAAAGGTAGTCCGCGGTCGAGAACAACTCCTCTGCTTCAGCTATCCTCGACTCTAATTTGAGAGGATTGATGGCACACTCGTACACATCGAACAGGGTCACATAGTCATAAAGTACCTTGTGAAGAAGAATGATGAACTTCACTAGGTTGGTGTAAGCCTGCTGCCAGAATGGCTCTTTGCCCCGCCCAAACAAGTTATTTAGCAGTGAAGCGATCCCGTACGCGAGCGCGTAGGCCTCCAGGTCGTTGTGCAGCGGGTTATACCGGAAGGGTGAGGCGAGAGAGATCTCAATGTAGTCCTCTGACCGGCCATGCTTTTTCAGGATTCCGCGGACTTTGTGGCAGAAATCGCCTTTTACTTCGAGGACGAGGCCAGCCGCCCGGCGTTCAGCATCTTCAGCACGATAGGCGAGCACCTGTTCGGCAAAGGGGTACACGCATGTACTGGTCTTACCGCTTCCCACGGCTCCGAAGATGGCGATCCCGGTAAACAGACCCCGCTCGGGCACGATGAGCCACTGTGGAGTTGGGGCGGGCTGTGGACGCTTGGCATGGTGCAGCTCGCCGATTACCAGATAGAGTTCGCTCCGCATTGCTGGCGGAACATACGGAGCGAGTCGCCTGGATGCCGCTCGCTCTTCTCGCCGCACTGTAAAGATGTAGAAAAATGAGAATAGAATGGAGAATGCGATGTAGGGAGTTGTAAATAGCATGGCGACAAAGCAGTACTTGATTCCGTAGAACAGGTACGGTTTCTGCAGCAGCACCATTTGCAGAACGTTGTTCTCGACCGGAAACCGCCAGCCTCGAAAAAGGTAGAAACCTAGAGTTGTACTCACAACCAAGCTCACAAACTTTCGGCTCTCGCCCGCTTGCCTCACGACTCCATCCTCCACCGTGCTAGGGCAATTCTCTTTGCCTCTCGCCCGCCGCTTTCCACGGGGACGCTTCCCGCTGTTGTTCCCGTCTGGTCCCGGCTGTGACGAACCGGCAGGGCCGGGACGACCGACCATCCGTTCGGCAGGGCTCTGGTACTTCCCCCCTCACTTTCTGCAAGCGCTCTGAGCCCAGGCTGGCGTGAACCATTCACCGGATCGCAGCTTCTGCCGCCACGATCCGCGATACTCTCCACTTGTTTCATTCTGGTATCTTGCTGCTAAGGTCCCCGAACAGTTCGTAGTGATGATCTAGACGGTATGTCGCAAAGTTACCTGAACCATCGTCCAGGGGGTCTCGATCGCCCCCCAGAACGGAATCGCCCTGTTTTCGCCATAGCTGATAGACCGCCTCATACTCCGGGCCTCCAAACTCGACTAACTCTTCTCGCAGCAAATCCAACCTGCTCTTGCCAAACGAAGTTGTCTCGCGCCGCTCGAACAGGTCGCGAGCCCGAAAGTGCTCGCGCAGTCGCTCACCCCCATTCCTGTAAAAACGCCTGAATATTCGCCCGGCCTTCGGAAACAGGTGCTGATCCGCAGCTACATAGATGACCTGAACATCCGCTAGCCGACCAAACAACGCTCTGTACTGTCCCATGTAGGTAGAGAATCCCGAAGGCTTCCCGACGCTGCCGTCCACATAACAAAACGAGACCGCAGGCAACGCCGCGCCGGACGCGTCTGCGAGAAACACCGGAAACTTATCGACGAAAAAGCGGGTGGTAATGAGGCCACTTCGCGACTGGTAGGTTCGTTGGGGGAGGTAGGTGTGCTTCAGGCCGAGTGTGCCGACGAAGTAGTCGAGCTTCTCCACTTCGGTGGCCAAGTAATGATGCTGCTGGTGCGCTAGAACGAAGTCCAGACCCATCAATTTGACTTTAACCGGGTAGGGCTGGCGCCAGCGACGATTGCGGTTGTCTTCTTCCCCAATAACGTCGAAAAAACGACTGGCTCGCAGGTGATAAATCTGGGTCCGATTGGCTGATTCGTGGACACGGACGTGATTTTGGGAGACTGCCTTCTCGATCAGGCGGTCGGTATTCCCGCCGCACCGGCGTTGCAGAAAAGCATCATACTGGCGGCGCAGGAAGTAGCCGCCATGAAGAGCGGCGAGGCACAAGAATGCCGCTTCGCGTCCGGTGTATCCAAACCTCCGGATGGCCGCTATGCGCTCGTCATTTGTCATCAAGAGGTGGGTCATAATGCCAAGATCGGGGTAATCAATTCGGGGCCTTCATAAGACCAGACGCGGCCATAGGTAAGTGAGGCATTCAGCCGCAACGCGGAAGCTCGATCTGCGTACACCTTGAATCCCGCCTTGAGCTTTCCGGCTGCCAGCCCCCCGCGGTAGTGCTCGGTGGCAAGCTCCAGGTCAACCTTCGCCAGTTTCCCCTCTGCGGTTTCGTACTCGATCCGCAGATCGGGCCGCGGAATCTTGCCGTCGACCACCTTCAGTCGATTGTCTGCGGCCACTTCTGCCTGGCGCCTGGTGTACTCGAGCGCAGACAGGTCTCGAGCTTTCGCGAGCGACCGATAGAGGTTTTTCATGAGTTCACATTCAAGAACGACGCGCTTGATCGTCCCGCCTCGCTTCTCAATCTGAGCCGCTTCGGCCTGGTACATGCGGTAGATGGCAGCATCGTGCGCGACCTCCCGGGGCCTGACGAATCCGGCGTAGAATTGCTGTGCGCCGTCGGTTCGACATTGTTGCTGGACCAGGTGCCTGCCCTCTTTCGTCAGCACCAGAACCAGGAGCTTTTCCTGTCCCTTGCCGGCCATCACCCGCCACTGGCGGACGAGCTTCTGGGATTTGAGGTGGAGAAGATCCCGTCGCAATTTGTCTGCCGCGCAGGGGTAGTACTGGCGAGCGAGATCCTGGACCGCGATGGTGCCGAATTTGCCGACCTGAGTCATCAATTCCCGCTCTGCCGAGCTCACGCGATAACGGCGATTGCGCACGAAAACAATGTCGCGCGAGCGGCTGAGCGCGGCGGGCTGCTCGCGTTCGGGAAAAGGAATGGATCGGGCTTGGGGCTGGGATATGGGTTTTTGATTGGGGCAATTTCTGGATGGCTCTTGGTTCCCGTCGGTGGACGCCGCTCCTCCGCTGCGGCCCGGGGACAAGGGCATTCCGCCTAACTGCGGCGGTTCGGCCGCCTGGTCGCGCTCATCTCTGCCGCTTCGGCTCACCGATTCCCCTCATTCCTCACTTAAACGGCGGCTCAATTCTTCCGAGATGCTCTCGCCGGTACGCAGCTGCTTCTCGATGTGGGCCAGCTTGCGACCGGTGTCTTTCAGAAACAACTTGCGAGCAGCGAGGTAGACACCAGCAAAGACATTGAAGAAAACTGCGGCTGCGTACAGCGCAATTGGCGGACCGTATTTTTCGATCAGAAGCATGCGATACGGAATCAAGAACGCGCACTCCTGCAGCAGTAAGAACAGCAGGGCTATGAACAGGATGGTGGTCGCAAAAAAGACATTGGCAATCACGGGTGCGCCTCCTTGCGGAACCAGGTGCCCTATGCGGGCACCTCGTCCTGAACCGGCTCGGCGCCGAGGTTTTTAGCTGCAAAGCGCGGGGTGTAGTCGAGTTTCGTGATGGAGCGAGCCCGCACTTCAGAAATGCGATGTTTGGTTTCGCCAGCGACGTACTCGCGGTTCTGGAGCTGGCCTTCGACCTCGACGTAGGTACCCTTGATGAGCGACTTGGCGGATTCCGCCAAGCGGCCAAAGGCGACTACGCGATGCCAATCGATGCGCGAAACCCATGCACCCGCTGCTTGCTTGTCCCTGTAGGAGCTCCTGGTTGCGAGCGAAAGGACGACGATGGATTGTTGGTTGGAGTTAGTATGCTCGAGTGCCTCTGCGCCGAGGAAGCCTTTGAGGGTGATCGTGTTTTTGTAGATGGGCATGTTGTTTCTCCGTTTCTGCCCTGATCTGCTCAGGGCACGTCAGGCAATGCGATGCGAGTGGGCCGGGTCCCAAGCCCAACATCTGCTTTCTCGGAGGAGACCTGCAAGACATCCGGGAGGCTTGGCCGCGCTTTTGGCTGGGAGACTGGTCGTGGGAGACCGGGACCGAAAGGGCCTCTGGAAGTAGGAGACGGCCCGTGCGCCGGGGCGCCGGATAAGCCCCACAGCCGCGCCCGAGTGCCGCATGGCGGAAATGAGAACATGTCTGAGACGACACTCGATCGTCTTCGGCACCCCGCAAGCATGCGAGTCCTGACGGAACCCCCACGTGGACCGTAGATGAGTTCGCGCGGCAACCGCTGGAACGGCAGCGACCCGCAGGTTTGTGGCCCGACCGCGAAGGTAGACAGTTCCGCGCATGACTACTGGAAGGCCTGGTCCTCTCGAAAATAAGTGATAGTCAATCCAAGCGGATTTACCGGAATCAGAGCGTTAGGCACACGATCTTTGACGACGAACACGAAATGGCCGAGATATCGTTCTCGCCTGGTCTCGGCGTGATCTAGGGCGGTGTAGAAGACCTTTTCAAACTCCACCGTGGCTTTATAAGGTGAGTTGCGGAGGTCCTCGATTGCGACGTTCCTTACATTGACTTCGATCTCATCGCCTTGGGCAGCCAGGAATGCCTCAATCGTCTTGTTTTTCTTGTTCTCCTCGATGGTCGCATCGACCAGTCGTCCGTCCAGGTAATAGAGCGATCGCGCGTAGTTCTCGCGTACGGTGGCCCGTACGCGGCTGTAATGACGCTGTACAAAATCCATTAGGAAGTAGCGGATCTCTGCCTCACGAGGCTGATATTGGAAGCTGTCGTAGGCGACGGCCTCGGCCCGACCCACGTCATCGATGCGAATGACGAGCGGCTTCAAGTGATGCAGCGCCTGCGACGTCGTCCGGAGGTTCAGCGCCGCCAGCGCCAGCGAAACCGCGGCTAGACACAGAGCAGCGACCTTCAAGTAACTGTTCGAGACCAGTGCCGTGCCAAATTGCTCAACGTAATGGCGCTTGGCGGCATTGAATTCCTCTGTGGGTGGCGGCAATAGGCCCGTAACAGGCATCAGGATCTCCTTGCGATCACTGGTTAAGCGGCACTGCGGATTCACCCGAGCGCCCAGCAAAGAGCGAGCTCACGAGCGAGGGAATCAGCTGTACTCCCCAGGTGAAAGCAATCAGCAGAAACAGTAGCGGCAGGAACAGCACGGCCAGGGTGGCGCCGTCGTAGGGCGGTGGATGAGAGTCCACAAAGTGGATCAGAAGCTGGCCGAAGACGAATATGTAGGCGTTTGCGACCACTGGGTAGAAGGCATACTGCAAGAGCGACTTAAGCCAGCCCCAGAAGAGCCATTAAAGCAATGACGACAAAGGAAGCGATCTCGGCGGCAGCGAGAGCCAGGATCGTAATCGCATAGCGGAGGATTTCCAGGGCATTGATGGCGATCGACAACCCCGGTTGTTCGGTCTCAAAGTAAATGGAGTTTAGTCGGTCCCACAACTCGGTGACGATGCCATTATTCAGTGCATTTGCCAGGTTTGTTCCCTGGTCGATGACCAGGTGATAGAAACTGACATCCAGCCCAGGAAGGGGGCGGTCGTAGAACGTGATCATCGCGAAGCCGAAGGAGATTGTCATTAACAGAGATGCGAAGTGATCGAGCTGGAACCCGAAACGGCCGGAAGCCGATGCCAGCGCGCTCTTCACACCGAACCAGACAATCAGGATGATGGCCAAAGCCCGAAACAGGTTTAACCCCAACGCCACGAATATGGCGGCATGCGTGGTCATCAAGTTGGTCAAGAACGCAACAAGATCGTTCATCGTCTCGGGCGGCATGACAGCGGCTCCCAATTCCGGTTGGTTTACGGCATGCGGTAAGCGAGCATGCGGGCGCTAGGGTCACCGGTCTGCGCGCGCAGCACGGACTGTTCTTGAGCCATAAACTGGATGTGACTGTTGATCGCCGTAGCTTCAGCGTCGCGCTTGCGCTTGGCGTCGATGATTTGCTGTTCCGCCAGTGCGACGAGCAGTTGGTTGGTGTCTTGGCCGTTGCGCAGAGCAATCAGGTTGGCGGCGTTGATCTTGTTGAGCACGGAAATCTCGGTGTTGAGGTCAGGGTCGGTCGAGAGCGAGTCGGTTTCGACGCTCTGGATGGCGTTCTCGACGTCGGGAGCGTTGGCGCGGAGCCGTCCGAGGAGATCCATTCCACTTTGGTTGGCTCCGTCTGCCAGCTCCACCGTAGCGTAGCTGGTTTTGATGCGATCAACCTGGTCGGCAGGGATGTTCGACAGTGCCGCACCATAAGCGTTCAGCGGCTGGATCGCCTGCTGATAGCCGTCGTTAACACCGTGGCCAGTATTGATGGCCGCAATCCACCCTCCCGTGGTCCCGTAAGTGTCGGTGGCTGACGAGTTGCGCCAGGGCGTGACCATGGCCCGATAGTGCGCGCGCAGATTGGCCGGAACCATCTTCGCCATCCAGATCATTTGGTTGTACTGCGCAGTGACCATCTGATAGGTCTCAACCAGTGCCGTATATTGCCGCTCCATCTGCGCCAACTGCTCGACCAGCTTTCCGAAATTGCTGGGATCAAAGACGATGTCGCCGAGTCCGAGCACGGCGAAGGCGGCAGGTGCGATCATTGCGGCAACAAGGGCGACAACGGCGATCTTGCGAGGTTTCGTGAGTTTCATTTTTCCGTCCCTCCTTCGTTTTGGAGCCCTTTGCGCTTGCTCTTCTTGCGTGCGTTTTTTCTGGGTTCCTCAGCCTTTGTACATCTTGATCGCGGCCGTGTTGGCCGCGCCGCTTGGTCTTGGCCGCCCTCTGTTCTGCTTCATGCCGACGAGCACGTTGCTGAGGTTGTCGCTCTTGTTCAGCCGGATCAGGGCTTTTCGCTGTTCTTGCACCCAGACAATCCGACAGCCAGCGCCACCACAAGGGCGAAGCCCGCCGCCTCATCGGTGCCCTCCTGCGCGGAAGAAAAGGAAAAGCCAAGTCACGATGCCGGCCACTAGTACCCAGCCGACTCCGCGAAAGAGGCAGCGATATAGCCAATGAACCGCTGATAGAGCTTCTTCTTTCTTATTCATAGATCCTCTGGCATGCGATGGTTCTGGTATACGGGAAGCAACAGGTCGCCGGATAAATAGACTTTCACCCGGTGCCCCTCGCGAATGGTTAAGGTTGGGAGCAGGTTGAGATAACGGTCGAGAATGCGCAGCGAAGATTGCGAAAGGCTATCCGCCACGCCTTGGCGATAAGCCTCGGTCGATGACTGCAAGACTCCCGCTCGCGTACCTGCCTCGGCTAGGCCGGCAATCGCTCCGATTGCGAGGGAGGCCCCGAAGATCTGGGCATAGTGATGATTGATCTGGTCACGCAGACCGGTCTCGCCAATCTGATTCAGACCTTTGAACTGATCGAGGCTTAGCGAATACCCATCGGGCATGATCACACGGTGAAACAGAACCGCTAGCCGCTCCTGCCCGACGGTGGTCACCCGCCTGGCTTCTCCGAGAATGCGGCTACCCTGCGGGATCAGCAGTTGCTGGCCATCGTGCGAGAAGACATTTATGGTCAGCATGCAGTTCACAGGACCTGCGAACGAGCCATTCAGCCGATTCGTCAGTACCGCCTCTAGAACCGTTCCTTCGAACAGGCGATACTGCTTGCCGTCGGATGGATTGAGGTCGGCGAATCGATCGCGGGCGTTCGTCTCCGTAGCGCTGGGCTCGCCGTGCTGGTTCGTTTGCCAGTTGCTCGGCTGGGCTTCCGATTCGGCGCCGGATAGCGAAGTGCCAAATGGAACGAACATTCCGTATGGCGTAGCACTGGGCAAAGTCGAACCTTGCGGCGGGGCCCCTGTGTTGGCATTCGGTGCAAGGTTTTGGGGAGTGGAGGCTTGATTGTCTTTGCGGTAACTGAGCGCAAGGTTCGATGCGAAAAGCGATAAATAAGCCCGTCGTCTGCGGTCGTTCTCGATACCGTTTTCGTCCGCGTGGCCCGCGGGGTAAGACCCATTGCCTGCCGCGGCGCCCGCAGGCTCGGCCCCGGTGGCGGCTACGAATTGTTGCTTAGTCTGGAGAAATTGAGCTTGTTCAGCGGCCAGCCTACGTGCTTGTTCGTCCAGCCGTTGGCGATACTCGGCAATCCGCGCTTGATTGGGATCGACCACGGCACTCGACGGCAACGCAGGCTTTGCTGCGGTCTTGGGGGCGCGGGACCCGGAGAAGGCAATTGCACCCACCATCACTACTGCAATCCCAGCGATCACCATTGCTTGCGTGTTCTTGGGCAAAATTCCCAGGGGCTTCGCTGCCCAGTTCTCAACCATCGCTGGAGTTTTTTGCTCTGCGTTCGGGGCTTGTGACATCCTCTAACTCCCAGTTGTCAACTCGCGTCAGGCTGCTGTATCAGGTTTCATCTTGGCCACGGCGGTCAACAGGCAACAGCCTTATTCTTGGCGAATGAAATTCATTCTTGCTTTGCCGATGGTCAGATAGCCGGAGTCAAGAATCTTACCGACGATGTATGTCCGGTTTCGGTACTCGAAATTAATCAGGTTCGGCTTACCGTCCTTGATTTCGTAGAGCGAGGGTGTCTCCTGAGCATTGGCCCGGATGTAGGTGAATTTGTCGTCGTGGTAGATCGCGTCTACCAGAAACGGTTTCTTGCCGCGTTCAAACTGATAGACAAACTTGAGCCCCGTCGGATAATCACTGCGGAACTTTGTAACCTCTCGGTCAATTGCTGACTGGGCGGTGTTTTTCGTCTGGCGCGTCTCTTCCTTTGCCATCTCGATTTGCTGCCGATAGTCCTCGGCCTGGGCTGCCGAGACAAATCTGGGTGCGCCATTCAAAGCCGAAGTCATCGCTCCCTCTTTGGGCTCAACGAATACTTTGAGATCTGGCTCCACACCGGGACTGCCGGAGATTTCGTTCAACACAAACGAGTACACATTGCCGCTCGCGGTAATCAGGTTGAGATTGGTCTGCGAATTCGCTCTGGCCGGCTTCACATAGGCGAAGTTCTGCGTGCCGTTGACGATCCAGAACTCCTTGTCCCCGCAGGTGAAGTCCAAAATCTGCTCGTTCTTAGGGAGCACAATGAGCGTGGTGTAACGTAGTTTCGCCTTCAGTCGCAGCACGTCCCGCTCACCGTATTCAACGACGGTGGCCGAGAGCGCAGGAGGGGCGACTGCCCCTGCCTCGAATCGCTTGGCCGAGAAAGCGGCAGTCGCTGGGGGGGAGGGAGACGACTGGGCGGATAAGGCCGGACCACAAACCGCGAACATGAGAGTGAACGAATGAACCAATCTTGATTTCATGCTGTCGTCTCATTGGCGAGAATTTCCAATCCACGGTTGAATCCATGGCGCTCAAAGGCTTCGCGTCGACGCGCGTTTTCGTAGGGGCTGTTGGTATAAAGCCAATAACCCGTGGGGTCAACATGAAGGTTGACCACCTTGGCTAGATCTGGGCGTTTGATCAGAAATTGTTGCTTGGGAATGAGGCGAGCGATCAGCTCAGCCTCGGTCTCATTGAGATGGAATCGCTCGCGATATGCAGTGCAATCCATTCCAGCGTTAGCGAGAAATATCTTGGTCGCACACGACTCAACGATCACCGGCAATAGCTCGGATCGATAGAGATCGTCGCCTGATTGTGTGGCCAGGATCATGGCGGCGTTCTTCTTCCTCCACGTCTTCAGGGCCGCAACGACATATTGCTTAATGGTCGGGTTGTGGAAGAAGCGCCAGGCTTCGTCCATCACGAACACTTTGAAGGTGGTTGCCAAATCAAGGGCATGGACGGAGGCATTTGCCCGGTGCAGGATGTAGAACAGGAGCGGTTCCAAGACCTGCGGATATTTGTCCATGCCCTCGAAGTCGAAGCACTAAAACCGCGCCAAGCTAAGGTTGACTTAAGGGTTGTCAAACAGCGAACCGTACTGACCGTCGCCAACCCATTTGTGCAGGTGTTCAGCCATGCGACGATTTACGATGTTCCGCAAGGTGAACAGTCGCCGCAGGCTGGGTTCGATCTGGTACAGGTTCTCAATCTGCTCGTAGAGATCGCGCTCATCGGCGCTGGTCATTTCGTAAGCGCTCGATTCGATCAGCACTCGAACAAACGAGTAGACGAAGTGCAGGTTCTCTTTCGTCGGCGGTAGGGAGAAGGGATTGATAGTGAAGGAGTGGGCCTCCACTCCCACCGGCAAGTAGCTGCCACCGAAGAGCCGGGTAAGGCTTTCGTACCCACCGCCCAGATCGAAGATGACGGTGTAGGGGCGGTATTTCTGCAAATTTGTCAGCAGAAAGTTCAGCAGGAAGCTCTTCCCCGCGCCCGTCGCACCGAGGATGAGGGTGTGTGCGTTGTCCTGGTAATGGAGGTTTAGGTAGTAGGGTGTCCCGTGATTGGTTTCAAGAACCGCAAGATACTCCTGGCCGAGGTGGCGGTTGTGGCGATCACCCGCATGCAGCGTGAATATCAGGGAAAGATCAGCGCAGTTGCCGTTCAGCAGGTACAACCGTCGCAGGTTGTATTGGCGATTGCCGGGCAACACTGCCAGCCAGGCATTCAAAAGATTGTAGCGTTCCTCGATCACGGTGGCGTCTTGGGTGGTGAAGACCTTGACGCATTCGGCGACGGAGCGGTCGAGCGCGGTCCGGTTCAGGTCGTACAGGATGGCCGTCATCGACCATTCGCCAAAGTAATTGCCGTTTACCTCCATCTCCCGCAGTGATAGACCGAGTTCGTTAGCTAAAGACTCGTCGGCATCGTCCACTAACAGGTGACGGTCCGACGGCGGCCCGTCATGGAGGTAATTTGCTAGTGATGTTTTGCTGTTGTGGAAATGCCGACGTTTGCTGCGGATCAGCGTGCGAATCCTGGCATTGCTGGCCCTTTTCCATTCCGTGGCCACGATCACGTTCGCTGACAGCTCCAATAACGCGTGGAGCATGTGAGAAAAGGTCTGGGCAGGCGGTTCGGTTACGCCCAGAACCTTCACGTAGCAGTCGTCCAGCCGAAGATGGTCGCGATGGCATTCAAGTGATGAACCTGCCAGTTGCTGATCAACGAAGAGGTCATATTTCAGCCGCATGTGATCGGTGCGGTAAGGTGCGTAGTTGAGCAATCGGCCGAGGAATCGGAAGGCTTCGTCTTTGGTTAGCCGCTCGGCATTCACCAGGTCTTGGAGCTGCACCAGGAAGCTCGTCACCTTGGAGGAAAGTACCTGCTGAGCCAGGTTTAGTTCCGATTCCAGAACCGTAAACTGCGCTGCGGAAAGAAAGCCTTTCAGAAAGTGACCAGGACTTCGAACCAATTGGCTCAGGCGATTCTGGGAAGCGGCGCGTCGCCGCCCCCAGCCCTCATAAATAAGGACAAAGTACAGCTCTACCGAATAAAGACTGTCTGCTTTACGCTGTAGGAACCCCATCCGGCCCTGGATGGCACGATCGACCACGGGTAGGTCTGGGTACTCCCTATGGGGAATCGTTGGTCTGTTTCGCTTGAGCAAATATTGGTACAGGCGAAATTCGTCACTGAGGCTGCGCAGCGCCGCTTCAAAGCGGCGGGCGAATGCGTCGACCTGGGAATGATCGAGGCATTCGCAATCAATTCCCTGAACTCGCAGAACCACTCCAAGATCGCCACTCTTGGTCAGGAATGTGTGCTCATCAATGAACGAGAAAACATTGAGGAGCGCATTGAGCGCACCCGCGATTTGATGCTCCTTCCTTATCTCACTGACCTGGCGCGGCATCATCGAAGAACCTCGACCCGGAACCGTTCCCGTTTCCCAGCGTCATACTGCGGTTTGTACTTTGCGGAATTGAGCAGAATGCGAAGCATCTGAATGTCTGTCACCGTGGCCCAGCGAGCTGCAAGGAAAAGGGCCGAGAACATGACGATTCCGCTCACGAGGCTCCCGAAGAAGTTGAAGGTCGCGCCGCCCATAATCAATGCGAGAAAAAACAATCGCCGCTCGGCTCCCCAAATGGTCAGCGGCTTGTTGATGGCGCGGTAGACGGGACGCACTTGGACTTCGTTCGACATGGTCGCAATCTCCTCATGAACGCTACGGAAACAGCCATGCCATGAAATTCACGGCGCCTATGGACATCCCAACCCCAAAGATGATGCCGGCTAGCGTGCGCTTGGACTGCCCCTCACCAAACGCGAAGATCAAACCGCCGACCACAATCGCGACCAACGAAAGCCCACGCGCGATGGTCGAAGTGAACGCCGTCTGCAAAACCTGCACCGCATTCTCCCAAGGAGAGCCGCCGGCTCCCTGCGCATAGAGTGGTGCCGCTGTCAAGAGAATGCACGCCGCGATCAATGCGGGTTTCGATATCGCGGGCTTTAGATTGCGGATTGCGATTTGTCGTGGGTGGCGAATTGTGGAACCCGGAAAACCCTGATGCACCTTTGGCCTCCTCGAATCATCACGACCGAATCGGATGATGCTGCCGAGAATAGCGGGTGAGAACTCCGAGTTCTTCCGGCGCTTTAATCGCGATGTCGAATTCCATGAAAAAATGTAAAGTCCTCCAACGTCCGTGTAGGATTCACTGCGAGGGGTGCGCAAGGCGGGCCGCGCAATTCAGAGCTCCAAGGCAAACTGGCCGAGCCGTACGTCGAAGACGAAGTGCGAGCCGTGCGTCTACAGCGAGGAAGCTATGGTTTGCAGACTTATCGTCTCTAGGAGCTTGGAGGGAATTCCCAGCCCACTAGAACACTGGCGAAGTTCAGAGTCTGGTGAAGCCGTCGGGGGTCCACTGTTCTGAGCCAACTCCGTTGTGGACGAAGAAGAGGCCGTCGGGGTCGTATTTCTTTTTGATTTGGGCGAGGCGGGCATGGTTGGTGCCCCAGATAGGAATGCTCAAAGTCGGACTCGAAGAAGTTGCTTTCGGAGAGGTAGGCTCCGCCGTTGGAGGCGACGGCGCGGAGTTCGTTCATGCAGCGGTGCACGGTGGCCGCGGCCTTGCGGCCCTTCGCAACGTCGGGCTCGTGATTGGGAATTCCGGGATACGCGGGGCCCTGGCCGTCGGCGACGATGGCGAGAGCAAAGGCACCGCACACCGAGGGATTCATAGCGGTGTCTCTTGCAGCCTCGATGGCTTCCGAAGGCGAGCCTGCGAGCCCCTTATTAAAATGAAGCTCCACCTCGCTGAAGCGGGAAGCCGAGAACAGTGCGTTGGCCAATTTTTCTTGTGAATCGTCCTGCAGCAGTGATGCGGGCATCCAAAGCGACTCGAAACCCCAGACGACCCAGCCGACTTGGCCAGCGTCGCCGTTCCACCAGACGTTGATTGGGCTGGCGCTTGAGCGGGAGTCTGCCTTGAAAACGTCATGGTGATGTTCCTTGCGCCAGTCAAGGTCCCACCAATGCCGGGCGGGCATGCTGCCGATTTCGGGCTGAGATTCGATCGTGTAAGCGGTGGAAGACTGCGCCAGCCAATTGAGGAACGGCTGCCAGACTCCTCGCGATTGCTCCGTGTCCAGTCCAAGATGAACCATGCTGATTCCGAGCTTGTTGTCTGGAGAGAAGTGCGCTTGTTCGCCCCAATGATCGTTGAAGAGAGCTTCGCGGTAGAAACCAACGAAGTGGCGGATCAGACGGCGATAGGCGTCATCTGAAGAAGCTTTGACGATGAAATTGGCGCCGCCGGCAAGTTCTGGAAGATCTCGCACGCGCAGGGTTAATTTGCTGATTGCGCCGAAGGTGCCACCTCCGCCTCCTTTCAGAGCCCAGAACAGATCCGAATTGGTGCAAGCGTTCGCGATTCGCACTTTGCCGTCGGCGGTAACGACTTCGGCTTCAAGGAGGCCAGCGGCGGCCATGCCGTAATGCTTCGAGAAGCTGCCGAAACCGCCGCTTTGAATTAGGCCGGCGACGCCGACGGTGGTGCAGCCGCCGCCTTGAACGTAGCCGCCGGCCTTGGTGGTGACGGCGTCGTAGGCTTGCAACCAAATTGTTCCAGAGCCGACAGTGACGGCCCGCTGAGGAGCCTGAGGGGACTTGCAACCACGAGCAACGAAATCATGCTGGATGGTGACGTCATGCATATGACGTGTCCAAATCAGGAGAGAATCGGGTGCGTTCGATGTGCCTTGATAGCTGTGGCCACCCCCTTTTACGACCAGGCGCAAATTGTTTTCGCGGGCAAAATCCACGGCGGCAGCGATGTCGTCGGCGTTTCTTGCAGCGACGCCGTAGACACTGGGCTTGGCGGCCCAAGCGTCGACCCAGCCCAAGGTTTGGGTTATACCGGGGTTGTCGCCAATATAGTAGGGGTTTTTCAAATTTGCGAAGACAGTCTTGCAGTCCGCGCTCTGGAACGAGGACGTGCATACCTTTATCGGAAAATCGACCTGGATCAGGTTGCCGCCAACCGCCTCGTTGAGGCGCTTCCACGCTTCTTTGGAGGGCCAACCCGGGTCGGAAGGACGTACTCGGCGAATGGCGGGACTTGCGAACGGGCCGCGTGGCCACAGCCGCGAAAGTGATGCTGCCCCGGATACCTTCAAAAACTCTCTTCGGTTCAATGTAGCTACACCTGCCTCCTGAGCGTCACCCGGAGAGTCGTCCATCTCGATGGTTGTCAACAAATTCAACCATGACGCACCGTGGGAAGCAAGGGCTCGCTTTCGGCGCCAACGGCAACGTTGGTCTCCGCCCGGTAGTAAGCTCGACCTTAATCGCGGGATCAGTACCCTGAAGTCGCTAGCCTTGGTCGGAAACGCCTCGGGCAGGACACTTCTCGACCTTAATCAAGGCTAGCGACCCCACTCCAAATGCCAACCGAAGAGTTGGCGGCCATCGGGGGCTGGAGATCGGGAAACGCTCCTCGACTGGATAGGATCGATCCGAACCCCCCGGGAGCCTTACTCTCGGCTGCGGATTGTAAGAGCCATCTTCACGGTGCTGGTTCGTGCCGCTAGCAATGGAGTTATGCCCTTACTTCCTTTTGAATGCACATCAGCGCCCCTCGAAATGAGTAGCTTGGTCACCTCGGCCTGGTCACAATTGACGGAACGCCGAAGGGGAGTGTCGCCGAGACTATCTCGCGCTTCTATGTTCGCGCCACAGTCTAACAACGCCTCGGCGACATCAACGCTACCTCGCCGAGCCGCCATGTGCAGTGCCGTGCAGTGCTTCACTCCATCCTGGGCGTCCACGTTTGCGCCAGCTTGAACCAGGACGCGCACTACGGTTGCACCTGCCTTCACCCTGCACTCGTTGCCCACGCAATAAAGAGAAGTGTGTCCGCCAGCATCGGTGACATTGGGGTCCACGCCAAGACGCAGAAGCAACTCCACTGTGGTTACATCGCCCGCAGCGGACGCGGCGTGCAACAGCGTGCGACCACTGTAGCGTTCCCGTGCGAGATCGGGAGCGTCGAGCAGCTTTTCCCGCACGTAGTTAAGCATCCCTCTGTCGCCGTTGCCAATCATCAGCGCGAGCAGGGCCGCAAAGACAGAGGAGTTGTGCTTAAAGCAGGCCTGTAAAGTAGGACTCTCCGCCAAGACGATGGCGCCATCTGCGTCGCCACGGCGAACAGCGGTCACCGCCTCGTCGAGCCCACGCTGCGCATCCCATCGCCGCGCGATTTCCTGGTGGATATGATCCTGGGGCGGATCGGTTCGTTCCAGCGAAACAGGGGACACCCGCTCTTGGTTGACAACATATGCGGACGCTTGCCCAAAGAATCCGCGCAACGCGCTGCGCACCGGCTCCTCGATTCGGACGTCATCGAGAGCCCTGAGCATGTTCTTCATCCATGCATCCCTTTCCTTGGGCCCGATCTCAAAACGAAGATGCGATTCGCGTAGGCTCAGCCACCACCGGCGCTCCGCATCCTTGCTCGGGCCACCGAGGAACTGAGCCAGGAACGCGGCGAACTCTTCCACGGCGCACTTGAGAGTCTTTCCTGGAAAGAGAGGACGGAGCAGAGGATCCTGTTCCACGCGGGCATAAAACAGCGCTGAGAGTTTGCGGCATGCCGCTGTTCCGCCAACAGCTTGATACAGGTTGGAGGCCTGCGCACCTGTCTGTGCAGATGGATTGGAGTGCCTTCTAGCCATGACACATTCTCTCGCACCGTCGCGAGATTCGGTAGGTCCACGCTGGGCATTTTCCGCCCGAGGGCTACCCACACGTCAAGTGGTTGAGTAACTGTTGCACCGCCGAGGCGACGTACGCCCATCCGGGCGCGGATCGGTCCTGGTTACGGCGGAGCACGTGGTGGCTGCTCAATGGCGGACGGAATTGGTGGCCGCAGCGCATCAGTATGAACGCGTGCGACGCCGCGATGGTGCATCGCGCTGGGGCATCTTTCATGATACTCAGGTTGCAGATCGATATTTGGAGATATTCCTAGTTGATTCGTGGGCGGAACACTTGCGTCAGCATGAGCGGCTGACACAGGCGGATCGCAAGCTAGAGCAGAACCAGTACAGCTACGTGCTCATTGAACCAAATGTGCGACACCTCATCGCGACGAATGGAGATGAAGGCGATGCTGTTGTTTCGCCGCCATGGTTCTCATCGCAGCACCGTGATCGACTTCAGCGAGGAAGTGCGTCCTCGCGCATGACGCACTCCTCGTATCACTGTCTTCGCCACCCATTCGGGGCCTGCGTGTGGCCCTATTTTGGGATCACGGATACACCGGTGGTAAACTGCGCCTATGGCCACTAAAAAGAAAACCAAGAAAAAGCACAGAAGAGTGAAAAAGACTGCCGCGAAGAACGTGACACCAGTCAAGAAGCTGGTTAGAAAGAGACTGGCTAAAAAGAAAGTCTCCTCGAAGAAGAAATTGGCCAAGAAGAAGCCCGCTCTGAAAAAGGCGGCGGTGAAAACGAAGGCCCTCGCCAAGAAAGGAGCCGGTGCTAAGACTCCGCTTGCGGTCAAGAAACCGGATTCGGGCGGAAATCAGAGCTTGGATACGGGGACATTCCCAACCCAACGACTGAGGTCTCGGTCGGCAGGGCAAGCGGGAGATTTGCAAGGACTATCTAACGTCGAAGGTGCAGATTCGGAGAGTGTGGACGAGTTAATCGAGGAAGGAAACGCCTTCGAGGCCGACGTCGTCTCGGGTGTGGAAAGCGCCGCGGACGCCGACGAGAAGGAAGTTCGTACGCATGAGGTGCCCGAGGACGACGTTCCCGGCGAATATCTGGATAAAGAGTAAAGCGGCCGTCTCGGTTCAAAACTCGCGGTACAAGGACGTTACGTATCCGCTTGGGGAGGAGGCCTTGCCGGCGGGTGAGACGGCTCGGTTCCGCCCCTTGACGAGTTCGGACCGCGAAGAACCAAGGGTACCAGCTGCTAAGAATGGCGGTCTGGCGCTGCGCCTTCCTAAGTGCCAATACTAGGCTGAACGGTTAATACGACTTTCCCTCGCGCATGTCCTTCTGCCAGATAACGGAGAGCTTCCGCCGCCTCGCTCAACGGGTAACGTCTATCGATGACCGGCGCAACTTCTCCGGCTTCCAGAAGATCCTTCAGAAAAACTAAATCCTTCTGGTTTATATTCGCTAAAAAGAAACCCATCTTCTTGCGCCCAAGTGACAGTAATGGCCCCAGGAACAGCGCTTGGAGAATCCGAACCACACCACCCCCGGCCGCGATATAAATTCCGTCCTGACTCAGCGCACGCCGGTAATCGAAAATCGAATGATGAGCGTTCGCGGCCAGGATCAGATCGTACCGCTGCCCGCTCCGCGCGAAATCTACCTGGGTGTAATCGATGACATGGTCTGCGCCAATCGATCGCGCCGTGTCCACATTCCTCGTGCTGCACACAGCAGTGACTTCAGCCCCGAACGCTTTGGCAATCTGCACCGCAAATGTACCCACACCACCAGACGCGCCTTCAACAAGAACCTTGTGGCCTGGCTGGATCCGTCCCTTGTCACGAAGACCCTGCAGCGCCGTGCTTGCCGCGATTGGTACCGCGGCCGCGTCCTCAAACGATAGGTTGGCTGGCTTCGGCCCCAATTTCTCTTCGATAGCACATACATACTCGGCAAACCCCTTCCCTTCGAAACCTGTTACCCCGAACACCTCGTCGCCTGGCTGAAATTGCCTTACGTTTCTGCCAACCGCTTCCACTCGCCCGGCGATATCACAACCGAGGACCTTGTGTTTTGGTGTGCGCAGCGCCGGGATCACGCGGTTCCACGGCGCGCCTTTCATTAAGAACAAGTCCAGGGGATTCACCGATGCCGCGCAAAGCTTGATCATGACCTCATTGTCCGCGGGCGTAGGTGTTGCTACCTCCGCGAACTGCAGCACCTCTGGTGATCCGTATTGTGTGCGTACAATCGCTTTCATAAATGCTCTTCAAGATTGCTTCCACCGCATCGTGCTGGGTTGTTGTACACCACGACGAGCGAGCTTAGCGGGAAGTATAGGACAGACGCGACGGTTAAACGCGCAAGTGTCCATGAAAGGTAAGCGAGATTTGTGACTCAGGCAGACCAGCATTCCGCGATTACAAAGCCTTCGCCACCTCGACTGCGGTTTCGAGCTGTGTATCCCCGTCCTTGCCACGTTAAGGTACGCGGCAACCGGCAGGCCAAGAATGTATCCGTGACCAACCTCGGCTTCGGGGTTAAACCACTCTTGCTCGCCAGCTCAGCTTTCAATACCCAGCTCGGATGGCGCGTGTTCGATGGCAAGCATGGGAATGACAGTGTTCAACTTTACCAGGCGTATAAGATCGTCAACGCGACGGGTCGGATTGGATACTACGAATTTCACGCTCTTGCGCAAAGCCCATTTAGCAATTGTGGCCAAGGCACCTAATCCACGGGCGTCGATTGAATGCACTCCTGCTAGATCAAGAGTAAGGCGGTCACAGTTCTGCATGAAGAATATCGCTCTTAGAAGAGTGCCTTCTTCACTCCAGAGAAGTCGGCCGTGACAGAAGACGATCATGCTTTTCCCCACGGACTCAAGCGTCAGGTGCAACCCACCCACCTACTTTCCATGGCTCGGCCATTTATTGACTTCGGCAGGTGGTTCTGGCAGCGCTCGCGCTTACTCTTGGGGTCGAACCGCTCCGCCATACTCCACTATGGATGGTTGGCGGGGCCGACCGCTGATCAGGCTTGGCATAGCAGTTCGCAATCATGCAGATTCCGGCCGTGGCATGAGTTCCAATCCGATCTGCGGTTTTAGTCCCATTGTCTCCTCCCTCGATTCCGGTTCGGAGATCTCGAAGACGGAATCCAGACTTGTAAGCCTCAATACTTGGCCCGCAGGCAAGGAAGGGCCCACCAGCCTGAGATAAGTACCAGCCGCCTGGAGCGATACCAGGGCGCCTATTCCCGCCGCATCAATTGCAGTTACGCCGCTGAGGTCCAGAATGATGTCTCGCCCATGTTGCTGAATGACCGCGCACAACAGCACAGTTTCCTGGCCGCGGACGAGTCTGCCCTGACAGCGCACAGTCACCACGCCGCGCGCACTTTCAACGGTTACGTTCAAAACAGTTCAATCCTCTCGTGGACCATCGCATGAAGAAAGGCTAACCCAACTGGAGAAATAACGCGGATAGGAACTGTAAGACGCGTGTATGGATTTGTATGGCTCAATGCTTCTGGCTGGTGAGCCTTAGAGCGCGTAACAAAACCCGCACGATGACGACGTTCGTGCCTTTCGTGTGGGAGGTACCTTCGGCGGTTATGACCGTCCCGCTGCTGCCCGACGCACTGTGGAATCTCATCGAACCGCTTCTGCCTGTTCCACCGCCGCGACCGAACGGTGGACGACCGCGCGTTCCTGATCGCGCCAGTCTCACCGGCATCCTTTCGTGCTACGCAGCGGGATTCCGTGGCAGATGTTGCCGAAGGAGCTGGGCTGCGGATCGGGGATGACCTGTTGGCGACGCCTGCGCGATTGGCAGCAGGAGGGCGTCTGGGATCAAATGCACTTCGCACTCTTGAATTGGCTCGCGCTTGACGGTGACATTGACTGGTCGCGTGCCATCATTGACAGTTGCCTGGTGCGGGCGATGTGTGGCGGCGCGAAAACGGGGCCGAATCCCACCGATCGCGCAAAGCGCGGGAGCAAACGGCATTTGTGATGGCCAAGGCATTCCGCTTGCGGTCCGCGTGACCGGCGCCAATCGGAACGACTCGCAAGAAGCCCTCGCCCTGATCGACGCAATTCTGCTGCAGCAAGGCGAACGCGGCCGACCCCGGTGCCGGCCGGTCTGCGTGCTCGGCGACCGGGGTTGCGACGCGGCAGCCATCCGGCGCGGGTTGCGCGCGCGTCACATCGTGCCGTTGCTGGCCAGGCGTCGCACCACGCACGG
>WNFP01002632.1_pt1 | contig 26584 bp, 24 predicted proteins | sample 5400201 | NCBI WGS metagenome assembly WNFP01 (sample SAMN13153355, study PRJNA577476) | soil metagenome | isolation source: 115 cm saprolite under Madrone tree | place: USA:California | collected 2016-06-14 | reverse complement strand
GGCTTAGCGTATCGCCGGGATATTGCGTGCGAATGAGATGGGAGAGCGCCATGGCGACACGCTTGGCGGGAGTGAAGCGATCTTCGCCGTAGAGAATCATGCTGTGGCTGCAATCGAGAAGGACCACGGTGGCGCAGGAGCTTTGGTATTCGCACTGGTGGACCATGAGGTCGGAGTAGTTCATCTCGATGGGGACCTTGGCGCCTTCGCGGCGGACGGCGTTGAAGAGCGTTTCGCTGATGTCCATGTTGAGGGTGTCACCGAATTCGTAGTGGCGCGAGGCGCCGCCGGATTCTACGCCGGTGGAAAGGTCGCGCGTGTCGTGGCGGCCGAAGCTGCTGCGGCCGAGAGAGCCGAGGAGATCCTGAAGGGTCTTGAAACCTAGAAAATCGATGGTCTTGTCGGTGATTTCGAAGCGGGCTTCGGTCTGGCGGTCTTGCGCCTCACCGAGTTGGCCGCGGGCGGAAGTTTGCGGCGGCGGTGTGACTTGCGGTGGCTGTTGGGGATTGATGAAGCCCTCGTTGGCGAGGCGTTCGGTGAGCTTATCAAGGAGATCGTTGACGGCCTGGCTGTTCAAGGCACTCGGATCGCGAAGCATTTTGCGGAGTTCCTCGCTCATGGCGTCTTCGGGAAGCAGGTCGCCTTCTTGCAGGGCGCGAAGGATGGCTTCGCGCAGGGCTTCCATGGAGCGATCGGGATCCATCTGAGAGACGCCGTAGTATTGCGATTCGAAGCCGCTTTGGAGAAAGAAATCGCCGAGGCGCTTGATGAGTTCTTCGAGGTCGATGGCGTCGGCGGGTTCGCCGACGTATTTGCCGTAGCGGATGAATTTCATGGGAGGGACCTTAAGAAGTTGAAAGTCGAAAGTTGAAAGTTGAAAGTTAAGAGAGGAAGCACGGCAATCGGAAAGGGCGCGTTGCGGGTGCAAGAGGCGACCCGCCTCAGAAGGCGGGCCCTACAAAGCGGTTTGGGCGTGGTGGGCATCAGTTGAAGTGGCGGCGCGGGGGGCGGCCGGGAGTTTCGCGTTCGCGCTGATCGGGTTGTTTGGGCTTTTCGGCGTAATAGCCGCGCTCTTCGCTGCGGCCGATGCGGCGATGGGCCCACAAGCCTTCAAGGATCATTTCGGCGGCGGCCGCGGCGGCGCCGGCGTCCCTGCGATCGGGAACGCCAAGTTTGCCGATGTGTTCCATCAGACCTTGGATTCTCGCTAGCTGCTGATGGCGCTCGCTGGTGGTTGCCAGGTCCGGAAGCTTTAGTTCGCCGCCCAGTTCGAACCATTGGATGACGGGCTGGAAATTGACATCGGTGAAATGCTTGCTGAAGACGCGACCGACGGCGGTGCGAATGAGTTCGCGGGCGATGGTATCCGCGCCTTTGAGCTCACCTTCGTATTCAAGTTCCATTTTGCCGGTGATGGCGGGGAGGGCGGCGTAAACATCGGCGACGCGGGCTACGACGGATTTTTCGCCATTGCGAGCGGCGCGCTGCTCGGCGCTGCTGACGAGGCTCTCGAGCGTAGTGATGGGCAGACGCTGGCTGACGCCGGAGCGGCGATCGACGCGCTTGTCTTCACGTGCTTGAAAGGCAATTTCTTCCACGACCTGTCGTAAGTAGTGCGGGACGTCGATCTTTTTGCCGGTATCGCGGCCCACCCAAGCTTCCTGCGCCGTGATGGTCATTCCTTCTTCGACGCTCGCGGGATAGTGCGTGCGAATCTCGGCGCCGATGCGGTCTTTCAGCGGCGTGATGATTTTTCCGCGCGCGGTGTAATCCTCGGGATTGGCGGTGAAGACGAGGAGCACGTCGAGCGGGAGGCGCAGTGGATAACCCTTAATCTGAATGTCGCCTTCCTGCATGATGTTGAAGAGGCCGACCTGAATTTTTCCGGCGAGGTCGGGGAGCTCGTTGATGGCAAAGATGCCGCGATTGGCGCGCGGGAGAAGGCCGTAGTGGATGGTGAGTTCGTCGGAGAGATCGCGTCCGCCGCGAGCGGCGCGGATGGGATCGACGTCGCCGATGATGTCGGCCATGGTGACGTCGGGTGTGGCGAGTTTTTCGACGAAGCGATTCTCGCGGGGCATCCAGGAGATAGGAGTATTGTCGCCGTCGGCGGTGATTTTTTCGCGGCATGCGCGGCAGATGGGCTTCAAAGGATCGTCGTTGATTTCGCAGCCAGCGACGACGGGCATCTCCTGATCCAATAAATTGGTCAAGCCACGCAGGATGCGGCTCTTGGCCTGGCCGCGCAGGCCGAGAAGAATGAAATTGTGGCGAGAGAGCAGGGCGTTGACGATTTGCGGAACGACAGTGTCTTCATAGCCGTGCACGCCGGGGAAGAGCGCGTCGCCTTTTTCGATGGCGCGGAGCAGATTGCGCCGGATTTCATCCTTGACGGAGCGGGATGCGCCGCGGGGATCAAAATCGGGAATGCGCTTTAGCTCCCCCAGGGTGCGCGGTTTGGAATGTGCTGAAGAATGCATCGATGTGCTTGAAGTCATTTCGGTCCCGTTCCGCGGTCCCCGCCTGCGCCGGGACCGCACCACAGCAAACTAATTCAGGCCGTGTCCGTTTCCACCGGCGCGCTGGCGCATGACCCCTGACTTCTGTAGATGCGGGGCCCACTCGCGGAGGTACGCTACCAGGCGCTCCTGACGGTCTGCCTCCGACCGAAGCTCGAGAATCTGCTGCTTCCACAATAAATCCATCGGGAGCGTGGCGGCAACGAGGTAAGAGAGCTCGTCGGGCGAGGCGCCTTGGAGGTTCTTCGGATAATCGTCGAAGATCAGGGTGTGGCAGGCTTCGAAGAGTTCGATGAGTTCGCGCTGTACGCGCGGATTGGCGGGGGTTTCCCGGTCCTCCAGGTAATCGACCTGGCCTTCCAGAAGCGGGTCTTCGGTGATGAGTTCCACCACGCGGAACGGAGCGCGGCCGGCAGTGAGAATGTCCATGCGGCCATCCCCGTAGCGTTTTACGACGTCGAGAATTTCCGCTGTGCAGCCTACTCGCGCGACACCCTTCGGAAGAGAAAGAAGCATGCCGAATTCCGACTTCTCTTTCAGACAGCTTTTCACCATTTCGCGGTAACGCGGCTCGAAAATATGCAGGGGAAGGTCCGCGCCGGGAAGGAGAACGACGTTCAACGGAAACAGAGGAATACGTTCAGGCCGCATGGGTCCCAGACATCATGATACCAGAGGAACGGACCTGTGGTGGGTAACTGGTGTCAGGTTGAGTCCCGCGGATGACGGGTTGCTGCGAATCCTTGGGTCAGTCTTAGTCATGAACCGGGAGGAAACTTAGGCTAGTTCGTTGAGGAGGGCTTCCATTTCGGAGCTGGCGTGTTGGTCGCCTTTCTTAGCGGCGGCGGCGATGCCGTTTGAGAGGATTTGCTTGGCTTCGTTGGTGCGGGATTCGCGGGCGAGGAGTTGGCCGTACATCAGATAGGCGGGGATGTAATCCGGATTGCCCTTTAGGAGCGCGCGAAAATGTTGATCGGCGGCGCTGGGGTCGCCACTATTCATGCACTCCATAGCGAGCCCATAAAGAGAGAAGGCGTCATCGGGCTTCTTGGCAACGAACTCTTCGAGCATCTGGCGGCGGGTTTTCTTTTGGTCGGTCATCGGTCGTCTCGTATTATACGGGGGCGGGAGACGGGGGCAAAGAAAGTTGACAGTCTGCAGGTGGAGGGCAACGGAAAGACAAGGGTTAACACAGAGAGACGCAGAGGGCACAGAGTTCACGGAGAAGAGGAAAGACAACAGGAAAGGCAACAGGAAAGACAGCACAGGGAAGTGGAGAGTGGAATGAAGCGGAAAAAAGGAAGTGGGCGGGAGCTTGAGACGAAGCTGCCCGGGAAGCCAGTCAGCGCATCGCGTTCAGAGATGACGGAAATCGTTTTGCCGGCGATGACTAATCCTCTGGGGAAACTTCTCGGCGGACAGGTGATGCATCTTGTTGACATGGCTGCAGCACTGGCGGCGCACCGGCATTCGAACAGCTATGTGGTGACGGCGTCGGTGGATTACATTGATTTTCGAAACCCGGTGAACCTGGGCGAGATTGTGAATTTGAAGTCGCAAGTCAACCGCGTTTTTCATACTTCGATGGAGGTAGGGGTCGAGGTTTATTCGGAGAATGCCATGACCGGAGAGCGGAAGCATACGACAACGGCGTATGTGACGTTTGTGGCGGTTGACGAGCATACCAAAATGCCCAAGCCCGTGCCGCCACTGATCCTGAAAACAGCGGGGGAGGGGCGGCGATACCGGGAGGCTGCGGAGCGGCGGAAGACGCGCTTGGCGCTGAGGTACGGCACGGACTCGAGAAGAGGGAAATAGAGACTTGAGGGAAATGCGCACAATGAGTTCGGCGATGGATTGGAAGGGGGGAAACTGAGCCCACCTCGGTGTTGGTTGCCGAGCCCGGGCGCAGCAGGCTGCGCCCCTACGGGTGGCCAAAGATCTATTGGGGGTGACGCTCGCGAACTTCTTCGGCAACGGCCAAGGCCTGGTCGACACACGAGCCGATGGCGGGTCCTCGCAGATAATTACCGGTCAACCAGAGGCCCGGGAAGCGAGAGCAAGCCTTTGTGACTGCCGCCAAGCGGTCGGTGTGACCGAGATTGTACTGCGGCAGGGCGCGCGGCCAGATTGTGACATTTGAAAAGACGGGCTCGCCGGTAATGCAGAGAAGAGGTGAGATCTCACTGTGGATAAGGCTAACGAGTTCTTGTGGCTCCAACGTCGCGGCTGCCGGATCGGTTGCGCCTCCCACAAAACTCGTTAGAAGCGCATGACCTGCCGGCGCCCGGCCGGGAAAAAGCGACGAGTTCCAGACTGAGCCGAGGACGCGGAGGCCGGCGGAGCGAGGCACAAGGAAGCCGAAGCCATTGAGAGAGTGCCGGACATTTTTTTTGCGATAACCCAGAGAGACTACGGCGACGGGGGCGTAGTCGATGGAACTCAGCAGTGTTTCGAATGACGAATCGAGACGGGAGAGAAGCCTCCCCGTGACGTCAGTGGGCGCAGCTAAGATTAAAGATCTAGTGGTAACAGATTCGTCGCCGCGATGGCTTTCCAGGCGGACATCGAACGAACCGTCCTCTTGGCAAGAGATTCCTGTAGCGCTTGTTTGGGTAAGCAGCGCAGTGCCGAGTTTATTCGCCAGCGCGCGCACAAGCGTGTCGCTGCCCTCGCGAAAGGATTGCAGGGTGGGGCGCTCCCCAGGACCATTCTTGGATTTTGCGAGGCGAAGCATGCCGCGAATGATACTGCCCGCAGTCTTTTCGGCTTCGTAGAGTTGTGGGAACGCGCTTCGAAGACTGAGCCGCTCAGGATCTCCCGCATAAATCCCGGAAACGAAAGGGCCTACCAGGCGATCGAGCAGCTGTGGCGAAAATTTTCTGCGGACGAAAGCGGCGACGGATTCATCGCTATCGGGAGAAATGCTTTTTCCGAGGATGTCGCGCACGAGGGCCCATTTGGTGGAGCCATCGACGAGCGAACTCATGAAAAACGCAGGAGGACTGAGGGGCACGGGCCGGAGTTCGCCGCCGATCAGAACATATCGAGGTGCACGTGGCGGAGCTTGAACGACCTGGTCAGAAATGCCGAGGTCCTCGCACAGGTGACGGAGTTGGATGGTGCCGCTAAAGCTTTGGGGGCCGCGTTCCAGCAGGAAACCGTCGCGCACTTCGGAGCCGATGACACCGCCGGGGCGGGGGCAAGCCTCGACCAGTTGAGCGCCAATTCCGGCTTTGCGCAGAGCGTAGGCACAGACGAGGCCGGAGATGCCACCGCCGACCACCAGTGCTGGGACGTGACGAGTCACGGAGATGTGACCATCCTCGTGGGATCAGAGAGTTTTCGAAAAGAGCGGCTTGGCGATGAGCTGCTGTTTTTCGAGATACGGGTCGAAAACCATGGCCAGATTGCGGATGAAGATGCGGCCGAGCCAAGTGGCGCGAATTTCGCCGCGGTCGAGGAGTACGAGGCCATCCTCGCGGGACGGTTCCAGGCGGCGAAGCTCTTCGGCGAAATGCTGGTCAAAGTCGATGCCGAATTCGCGTGAAATCTCGTCCTTGATCACGATGGTATGACACAGCAGGCGGCTGATGACGGTGCGGCGCAGACGGTCCTCGTTCGAAAGTTGATAGCCGCGCATGGTAGCGAGGCCGCGTTCGGCGACGGCCTTCTCCCAGGAAGGAATGTCCCGGTAATTCTGCGCGTAGGCGTCCTGAATGCCGCTGATGGCGGTAATACCCATGCCGTAGAGGTCGGCGCCCGCTTTGGTGGTGTAGCCCTGAAAATTGCGGTGCAGCGTGCGATTTTGTTGCGAAACGGCAAGTTCGTCCCCCGGCTTCGCAAAGTGGTCCATGCCGATGTAGAGATAGCCGGCCTCGAGAAACTTGAGCAGGCCCACGCGGAAGATCTCAAATTTTTCCATGCCTTCAGGGAGGTGCGCCGCGAATGAGCCTTGCTGCTTCTTCAACCAAGGCACGTGCGCGTAGCTGAAGAGGGCAATACGATCCGGGGCGAGTCCAAGAATCTGATCCACGGTGTGAGCAAAAGTGTCAGCGGTTTGGTAGGGAAGGCCGTAAATCAAATCGACGTTGATGCTATCAAAGCCGAGTTCGCGGGCGGCGAAGAGCAGGTCGCGCGTCATTTCGTAAGGCTGAATGCGATGCACTGCCTCCTGCACATCGGCATGGAAGTCCTGAATGCCCATGCTAAGACGGTTGAAGCCGAGCTTGCGCAGAGTTTCGAGATGCTCACGGGAGGTCACGCGCGGGTCGACCTCGATGCCAATTTCACTGTCGGCGTCAAAATGGAAACGCTCTTTGGTGAATGCGAACAGATCCTCAATCTGTTCGGGTGTCAGGTACGTCGGCGTGCCGCCGCCCCAATGGAACTGGACTACGGGGCGATTCTTGGAGACGCTGTGGCTGACGCGTTCCATCTCTCGCTTCAGGACGTCAAGATAAGGTGGTGCGACGCTCTTGTTCTTTTGGATAACGACGTTGCACGCGCAAAAGAGGCAGAGGCTTTCACAAAAGGGAATGTGCATGTACAGCGAAACGGGTGTCCTGGCACGGTCGGCCTCATCGTGCACCCGTTCGAGATCGGCGGGTCCGAAAGCATCGTTCCAGACCGGAGCGGTGGGATAGCTGGTATAGCGCGGCCCAGGACGATTGTACTTGGCGAGAAATTCTTCGCCGACGTGGAGTTCGCCGCTCATTTGTTGCAGGGTTGGATGTGCGAGTGTCATGCGTGGCGTCTCCTACCGCACCAGCGCCGCAGGTCTTGCGTGGTGAAGCAACGCTTGCTGGCCCGTCTCGATAAATAGCTGGGCATTCTCGACCGGTGTATGCTGCAAAATGCCGTGGCCAAGGTTGAGGATGTGACCGTGGCCACCGAGGGAATTAATGGCGCCCAGAGTTGCTTCGCGAATTTTCTCGTGAGGGCCAAACAAGACGGCCGGATCGACATTGCCTTGCAACGCGATTTTTGGACCCAGCGCCTTTCGAATCTCTGCCAAATCCACGCGCCAATCGACGCTAAGCACATTCGCCCCGGAGCGGGCCACGGCGGAGAGCAGATGTTGTGACGCTTTCGTGTAATAAATTACGGGAACCGAGCCGCTGAGGCCCGCAATGATTTCCTGGACGGCGGGGAGCGCGAAGTCTTCGTAGTCCTGCAGATTCAGCTCGCCGCACCAGGTATCGAACAACTGGACTGCCGTTGCCCCTGCCGCGATTTGTGCTTTCAGATAGGGAATGGTTGCCTGCGCGATGCGATGGAGCAGCTCGCGGAATGTTTTCGGCTCATGATAGAGGAAGCTCTTGACCGTTGCGAATCCTTCCTTGGTCTTGCCTTCCACCATGTAACAGGCAAGGGTCCACGGAGCACCGGCAAAACCCAAAACGGGAACCTCTGCACCGACGGATTTCACGATCCGCCGGATGGATTCAGGCAGGAAGCCCGTTTCCGTCTCAGGGTCGAAGATCTTGAGCCGGTCGACGTCCGCCTTGGAGCGCACCGGATTCGGCAAGTTTGGCCCGGCATCGCCGAGTTCCAGCTTCAGGCCCATGGCTTCGGCGGGAATCAGAATGTCCGAGAAAACGATGATCGCATCGACGCCAAGCCTGCGAAAGGGCTGGATGGAGACTTCGACGGCAAGTTGAGGCGTCTTGCAAACCTCAAGGAATGCGTGCTTTGCGCGGATTTCGCGGTATTCCGGAAGGTACCGGCCCGCTTGGCGCATCATCCACACGGGAACTCGCGGAAGTACGTCTCCGCGGCAGGCGCGAAGGAATAACTCTTTTCGGTTAATCGATGCGGTTTGTTGGGTCATATTTCGTTTGACACATCAAGGATAGCAAATCCCAGCCGCTCTTGCTGATACGAGTACCAAGGCGGTATCCAAATGTGCTAGCGCCTGCAAGGGTGGGCTATACTCAAAAGGTTGACGAATCAGGTGGGTTCTGTGGAGAAGGGCAGTTGTTCGTTCTGTGTGGGGCAGGATGAGCCAGGAGCTTAAGAACCAAGGATGAATCATTTATTCCCTATTTTGACGGCGCTCGCCTATCTCTTGAGTTTTGGGCTGTATGTTCGCTTCCTGGCTTCGGGGAAGAAACTCACGGGTAGATTAGGCACGCTTTTCTTGGGGCTGGGCCTGGTGGCGCACTATTTTGCGCTATTGGAGAGGTCCCGCGGTTTGCACACGGTTCCGTACCATGACTTGTATGGATCCATGTCGCTGTTCGGCTGGCTTCTAGCACTGACGTATCTGGGCCTGGAGTTGTATCACCGGCAGCAATCTGTCGGGGCCTTCGTTATGCCCTTTATTCTGGCATTCTTTCTGGCCGCGCATCTGGCCCCGGCCGACCGGCTTTCGCCGCCCGCGGCGCACGGAGCAACGTTTGCGTTTCACGTTACGTTGAGCATCCTCGCGTATGCGGCATTCGCGCTCTCTTTTGTTCTCAGCTTGATATTTCTGGGAGAGGAACGCCTGCTTCGAAGCCACAAACTTGGCAACATGGTCTGGCGGTTGCCGCCGCTCGAATTGCTGGAGCGGATGAGCCAGTCGAGCGTACTGGTGGGGCTGGTTTCGATTGCGATTGGAACAGCATTAGGATTCGTCTGGGTGGACCGGCTGAGCAGCGAATATTCATTTTACGATCCGAAATACGTGGTCACGCTGCTCGTGCTCCTGCTGTATGCGCTGTACCTCCGCCTGGCAGGCACTGGGGCGTGGCGCGGGGCGCGAGCTTCGAGATTGTGCATTTTCAATTTCTTGATCGTGGTGCTGAGCTTTACGGTCGTAAATCTATATCTCTCGCATAGTCACCGCTACTTTTAGGAGCGATCGAACATCGGCATGGAAATTGTTCTTGTGGGACTGAATCACCGCACGGCGCCCGTTGAGGTGCGTGAGAGGGTGTCTTTCACAAGCGAGCAGGCCCGGCGGGCGGCTGAAGAGCTCCGCGCACGGGGAATTCTCGAAGAGACGCTGGTGCTCTCGACATGCAATCGCAGCGAAGTGTATGGCGTGCCGCCGGAATCCTCCCATGAGTGTGCCCCGGGACTTTCTACTTTTCTGAGCGAGTTCCATTCGGTGCGTGCGGATATCCTCAGCGTGTCGCTCTATCACCACTACGATCAAGAGGCCGTGAGGCATCTCTTTCGAGTTTCCGCGGGACTCGATTCTATGATGCTGGGCGAAGCGGAGATCCTGGGCCAGGTGCGTGAAGCGTATCGTTTCGCGCACGAGCAAGGCGCGACGGGGCCGGTGCTGAATCGCCTCTTCCAGGGTGCACTGGAAGTCGGAAAGCGCGTGCGCACGGAAACGGAGCTTGGCACGCGGCCAATGTCCGTGGCTTCCGCCGGGGTGAAACTGGCGGAACGCATTTTTGGAAAACTGAGCGAGCGGAAGGCGCTGGTGTTGGGGGCGGGCACGATCAGCGAGCAAGTGGTTTCTCAACTCCGGGATCGTGGGATCGCGCAGCTCCAGGTGATGAACCGTTCGAGGGACCGCGCGGACGAGCTGGCCAAGCAGTTTGGCGGAAAGGTCGTCGGGTGGGGTGAGTGGGGAACAGCGCTGCAATCGCCGGATGTGGTGGTGTCGTCGGTCAGTGCTGATGAACCAGTTCTGCGCCGCGATATCGTTGAGCGAGCGATGGCGGCGCGCGGGAATCGCGCATTGTTCCTGATGGACCTGGGTGTGCCACGGAATATAGACGCCAGCGTTGGGGAGCTCTACAACGTCTACGTCTACAATACGGATGACCTGAGCGAAATCGTGCAGCAAAATCGCCACGCTCGCGAGAGCGAGATTCCCCGTGCTCAGGGCATCGTCGACGAGCATGTGACCAAATTCCTCTCCTGGCAGGCGAGTGTCGAGCTGGTCGGGGTTGTTGAGGCGCTACGCGTGAAGATGCGGGAGGAACGTGCGTCATTCATTCGCTCGCGCATGGAGCCGATGAAGCACCTGACGGAGGCGGATCGCGCTCACGTGGAGAAATTGATGGACGAAATGTTGGAGAAGCTACTTTTGGGGCCGGCGGAACGCTTGCGCGGCGAGAAAGAACTCCGGCGGAAGATTCAAAACGTCGAAGCATTGCGCGATCTGTTTCTTTCGAACCGGGAGAAGCCGTGAGAATCCTGCGGATTGGCACGCGCGGCAGCATGCTTGCCAAATGGCAGGCGGAATTCGTTCGCAAGAAACTGTTTGCCGCCACCGGCATGGAAGCGGAAACTATTATCATTAAGACCAGTGGCGACAGGATGCAACAAGCGCCACTGACGCAGATTGGCGGCAAGGGAATTTTTATCAAGGAGCTGGAGGAAGCGCTGCTGGAGGAATCGATCGATCTTGCGGTGCATAGCGTGAAGGACGTGCCGACCGACATTCCGTCCCGGCTCATGTTTCCAGCGGTCTGCCGGCGCGATGATGTGCGCGATTGCCTGGTAGGTTCCACGCTGGCTAATCTGCGGCAGGGAGCGCGTGTTGGAACGAGCAGTCTGCGGCGGCAAGCGCAGTTGAGACATCTCCGGCCGGACCTCGATCTCCGCGACTTGCGTGGTAACGTGGACACTCGATTGAGAAAAGTGGAGAGCGGAGAATATGAAGCGGTGATGGTTGCCAAAGCGGGCTTGGATCGCCTCGGATTGAGCCAGCGGATTTCAGAGGTGCTCTCGCCGGAAATCTGCATGCCGGCCGTGGGGCAAGGCGCCATCGCGGTAGAGTGCCGGTTGAAGGACACGGAAGCGGGAGACCTCTTGGCGCCTTTAGACGACGCTGAGACGCGCACGGCGATCATTGCGGAGCGCGCACTCCTGTCTGCGTTGCAGGGCGGATGCCAGGTGCCTATGGGCGCTTGGGCGCGCATCGAGCGCAGCGAACTATTGCTCGACGCGTGTGTTTGTTCGGTGGATGGGTCGCAATACGTGAAGCAGCGCGCCACCGCTCCACCAGATCAGGCGGTGCAACTTGGAGAGCACATGGCGCGGGTGCTCATCGAGGCGGGCGCGCAGTCGATTCTGGAAGAAGTGAGCCGCCAGCGTGCCTGAAGCTTCTCCAAGCGCCTTGGCTGGCAAGCGAATTGTGATAACACGTTCGGCGGCGCAGAGTGAGGTTCTGGCGAAGGAACTCTCTCTGCGGGGAGCTATTCCCGTGGTGCTTCCGCTGGTGGCGTTCGCAGACCCGGAAGACTTCGCGCCGCTTGATAAAGCGATCGCGGAAATCCAACAATTTGATTGGATCATTTTCACAAGCGCGCAAGCGGTTCGAGCGGTGGAGAAGCGCAGCGAGAATCTGAAGCGTAGCCTGATTTCCTCAGGGAGCAGGCTGCGAATCGCTTCCGTCGGTCCTGTAACCGCCGAAGCTGCTCGGCAGGCCGGACTTGCCGTAGATCATGTAGCGGAGACGCACACCGGCGCGGCGCTGGCGGAGGAGTTGGGGAAGCAGCTTCGTGGAGCGAAGGTTTTCTTGCCACGGAGCGATCGAGCGAATCCGGATTTGCCGGGGGCGTTGAAGCGCCACGGCGCGCAGGTCACGGAAGTGATCGCCTACCGAACGCTTCGGCCAAACGACGCGGAGCAACGAAATTTGGGACAGATAGCCGAGGGTTCGGCGGACGCGGTTCTATTTTTCAGCCCCTCGGCCGTCCAACATTTCGCGGAGCTGTTTGGGGGCGAGCAACTGCGCGCTTTACAATATAAACTGGCGATTACGGCGGTTGGACCCATCACCGCGAACGCGTTGCGCGAAGCGGGTGTCGGGCGCATCGTGGCGGCAGGAGACACTACGTCAGCGGCGGTCGTCGAAGCGTTGGAAGAACATTTTGCAGGTACCGTGAAACAGGCGCCGGCAGGAGCAAAGAGAGCATGAGTTTTCCCACCCATCGACCGCGGCGCTTGCGGCGGAGCGAGGCGCTGCGCGGTCTTATTCGAGAGACGCGCCTTACCACGGCGGGTCTCATGTATCCGATGTTCGTGTGCCCGGGCACAAAGGTGCGCCAGGAAGTCAGCTCCATGCCCGGGATATATCAGCAGTCGGTCGATCAGATCGTGGAAGAAGCCCGCGAAGTTGAGTCCCTGGGGATTCCGGGGACAATTTTATTTGGATTGCCCGAATCCAAGGACCCACGCGGCGCCAGTTCTCTCAGCGCCCAGGGTGTCGTCCAGCGCGCCATTGAAGGAATTCGCAAAGCAAAATTGAAACTTCTTGTGATTACCGACGTCTGCCTCTGCGAATACACCGACCATGGCCATTGTGGGGTTGTGGAGAACGGCGAAGTGGTCAACGATTCCACGGTGACGATTCTTGCCCAGCAGGCGCTCTCGCACGCCCGCGCTGGCGCCGATATCGTTGCGCCCTCAGACATGATGGACGGGCGCGTGGGGGCCATTCGTGAAACGCTGGATGAACATAAGTTCGAGAACATTGCCATTCTTTCTTATGCCGCGAAATACTGCTCCGGCTTCTACGGGCCTTTCCGGGAAGCGGCTCAATCCGCTCCCCAGTTTGGCGACCGGCGCAGTTATCAGATGGATCCGGCCAATGCGCGGGAAGCTTTGAAAGAAGTGGAGCTTGATCTCGAAGAGGGCGCGGATATGGTTATGGTTAAGCCCGCGTTGGCGTACCTGGATGTTATCCGGCGGGTGCGCGATGCCTTTGATGTTCCGGTCGGCGCTTACAACGTCAGCGGAGAGTACGCCATGGTCAAAGCTGCGGCGCAGAAGGGTTGGCTGGATGAAAAGCGAGTTGTACTGGAGATTCTCACGGGCATCCAGCGCGCCGGAGCTGACATTATTCTTACCTACCATGCCAAGGATGTCGCACGCTGGCTGAAGGCGTGCTAATTTAATCGAGAAAACATGAGTACAGCGCAAACCCGAGTGAAACGCGAGCGCAAACGTTCGCGCGAGATTTTCGAGCGCGCCGAGAAGGTGTTGGTTGGCGGCGTGAACAGTCCCGTCCGGGCGTTCCGGTCCGTCGGTGGAGAGCCGCTGATCATCGAACGCGGCAGCGGGCAACACCTGTACGACGCGGACGGAAACGAGCTGCTCGATTTTGTGTGCTCTTGGGGCGCCATGATCGTGGGACATGCGAATCCTGCTATCAGCGAGGCAATCGCCGACCAGGCCCGCCGCGGGACAAGTTTTGGTGTGACGACCGAGCTGGAGCTTGAGCTTGCTACGCTGATTACACGGGCGATTCCCTTCATTGAAAAGATTCGGTTTGTCTCCAGCGGCACGGAAGCAACGATGAGCGCCGTACGGCTGGCGCGAGGAGTGACGAAGCGCGACTTCATCGTCAAATTTGAGGGCTGTTATCACGGACACGCGGACAGCTTCCTGTCGCAGGCGGGTTCTGGTCTCGCTACGCTCGGAATTGCCGAATGCCCGGGAGTGCCCGCTGCGCTGGCCGCTTTGACATTGAACGTGGCCTATAACGATCTCCACGCGGTCGAACGCGTATTTCTTCAGCATAAGGATAAGATTGCTGCGATCATCGTTGAGCCCATCGCTGCCAACATGGGGGTTGTTCCTCCGGAGACGGGTTTCTTGAAGGGATTGCAGAAGCGGATCTTACGACACTCGGGAAAATCATCGGTGGCGGCGTTCCCGTAGCGGCCTACGGCGGGCGCGCAGAATTGATGGACCATGTTGCGCCGCTCGGGCCGGTGTATCAGGCGGGAACGCTCGCGGGAAACCCCCTGGCGATGAGGGCTGGCATTGCTGCTCTCAAACAGCTGACAAAGCCTGGGTTGTACGACGAGATGACGCAACTGGCGCGACGGCTGGTCTTTGGTCTCCGCGCGGAACTGGCAGATGCCGGAATTCCTGCGCAGATCAATGCCATCGGCTCCCTCTCGACGGTTTTCTTCACACCGGGGCCGGTAAGAAATTACGCGGATGCCAAGCGCTCCGACACCAAGCGATACGCCAAATTTTTCCGCGAAATGCTCGATCGGGGCATATTTTTGGCGCCGTCACAGTTCGAGGCTGCTTTTGTTTCTGCGGCCCACACCTCTCAGGATATTGACCGTACCCTGGCGGCGGCGCACGAATCGTTGCAGGTCGTTTCTTCTGATTCTGCGGTCTGATTCCCGGAGAAGGCGAGTAGAGGGATGAGCGAAGGTATCGAACTCCCCGAGAGCCATCACGGGTCCGAGGACCATCCGTTGGTACTCCCCGTGTCGATTACAATCTCGATTCTGGCGGTATTAGTGGCCGGTGGGTCGTTGCTCGGTCACCGGGCGCACACCGAAGGGTTGCGCCTTGAGACTCAGGCCGCCAGCCGCTGGACACAATACCAAGCGAAGAGCGTCCGCCTTCACGAAGCCCAGGGATTCTCCGACGTGGTGAGGTTGGTGGCACCGCTGAACAAGGAGATGGGCGAAGAACTGAAAGAGAAATACGCAAAGGAAGTCGAGCATTACGAAGGCGACAAAGTCGATGTCAGCAAAGAGGCGAAAAATCTGGAGGATGAGCGCGATTTGACGGTTCGTCAAGCTGATCGATTTGATGGTGGGGAGGCGCTTCTGGAACTAGGGTTGGTCATCTGCTCGATCACGCTTCTGACCAAGCGGAAGGAATTCTGGTTCGGCGGCGTGCTCATCGGGGCCGTGGGGATGGCTTTCGCGGCAACAGGCTTTTTCCTTCGCTAGACTACGCACGTGCCGGCGGTTGTGAACCTCTCAACAGTGCGATTTCCTGTGTCAGACGTTCCAGCTTCCCAACCAATTCTTGATGGCGCACGTCCTCACCAGTTGGCTTTTTCCCGAGAAATGTGAGCGTCCCGCCGGGCTCGAGCACGCATTGTTGGACCTCAGAGAGCGAATCAAAGCCTTGCTTGCGTGCAGCCGCTTCGAGCTGCGACACGGTGATGAGCTCCTTCTTCAAATTCTGCGTGCGCACCTTGCCGCCCTCGACTAAGACATCAGCTCTGCCTTCGACCAACTGGTCGAGTTTCCTGTGATCGTAGAGGAAGCGAACGACGAGATAATTCGTTGCCAGAAGGGAAGTAGCGCCGATGATTCCGCCCAGGACGCTGTTATCCTCGCCGATGATGGCGTTCTGCACCGTATTCGAGAGCGTCAGCAAGACGACTAGATCGAATGGATTGAGCTGGACGAGTTCGCGCTTCCCGGACAGCCTGAGGCTGACCACCAGGAAGGCATAGACGATGATCGGCCGAAGTATCTTTTCCGCAAGGGGAAGCCCCATGACGAACATATCTTTCCAAATATCGTGCATAGCAGAATTGCCTCCTCGGGGGTGCCCGCGCAGACAGTGACGAAGGCGCGTCCGCGTTGTCAGAGAACGGAGGGAGCGTAACATGCGCGGAATCGTAGTAAAAGCCGGCTATTGTGAGAAGCTATCCTGTCTCTCGTGCAGTCATTTTTTCGCGCCGTTCACGAAATCCTGAAGCAATCCTGAAGTCACCCGCATATGTCCCACCACCTAAGATGGCCGGCCGATTCCTAACGAATCTTCGGATGTTTCTTGTGCCAGTCGGTGTGCAGTTGGAAGGTCCGTCCTGCCTGGATAACCGCAAAATCGTCGCCCGCTCTGCCCACAAATTGCAGTCCGACCGGGAGATTCTTGTCGGTGAACCCGCAGGGGACGGACATTGCCGGAAGCCCGCAGATATTGCCGATGCCGCCGAGAGGATCGGGAAAAGCCAGATCGGTCTCGAGATTCAACGTCAGAGGCGTTGCTGCAATCGGCTGCGCGGCAGTGGCGAGGATATCGAACGTCTCAAACATCGCATCCATTTTCTTTTGGACGATCTCTCTCACCTTTAGGGCCTGCAGATAGTCCGCAGCGGAATACTGCTCGTTCACATAGCCAGCGATTTGCCCCAGCGGATCGGTCAATTGGCTCACTCGCCCGGAGCGAATCAGCGATCGAAAAGAAGCGGCGCTCTCCACGGCAACGATGATGCTGCCGGCATCCTCCCAGGGACCAACAGGCAAGGCGACATCCTTCACGCTCGAAAAATATGTCTTGAGGACCCTCTTTGCGGTTTCGATGGGCTTTGCAACGCCAGGTGCAACAGATTTCCATGCATTCGTGAGCCAGCCGATCTTTAGTGGCCGCGAATGCAATTCCATGGACGGCGAATAGGTGAACGCGCCTTTATCAATGGGCACCGTTCCCCGGTCCTTTAAGTCGTGACCCGCGATCGCGGCAAAAATGCGTGCACAGTCCTCTGCGCTGCGAGCCATCGGGCCGATCTTGTCCATCGAAGGCGCGAGCGCCATCGCACCGTAACGACTGACGCGTCCATAGGTAGGCCGCAGACCGCTCACGCCACAGAAAGCCGAAGGGCAGATGATCGAACCCCAAGTTTCCGTGCCGATAGCAAAGGCCGCCAGGCCTACGGCCACGATAGCGCCTGAGCCGGAGGAAGAGCCGCAAGTCCAGCACGTGGTGTCCCAGGGATTCTTGGCCTCGCCCTGCAAGGATGCGGAGGCGAAGCGGTAGCCCATTCCGCCGGCGAGTTCTATCATGGATGCTTTGCCGAGCATCACCGCGCCCACGCGTTTCAGATGGTCGATCACTGTGGCGTTGTAATCGAATACCTGGTTCGCATAGGGCTTGGCGCCCCAGGTGGTAAGAAGCCCTTTCACTGCCAGCAGATCTTTCGCGGCGTAAGGAATCCCGTGCAGCGGGCCACGGTAATGGCCACGCTGGATCTCTTTTTCCGCTGCCTTGGCTTGTTCAAGGGCAATCTCCGGAGTCAAGAGGGCGTAGGCGTTAAATCGCGGCCCGAATTTTTGGCTGCGGTCGAGATATGCCTGCGTAAGATCGACGGGCGAGAGTTTCTTTGACTCAATGCGTTTCGCTAGTTCGCTTACAGAGAGATAAACAATCTCTTCGCCAGGCATTCGTGATGCTCCTCAGGAATTCTTCGGCACAGTGGCCGGTTTCGGTTTTGCCGGCACCGGCGAGGGGTTCTTTTCGCGCTCCATCAAAGGTTTCAAGTAAAGCCCCGGCCCGTCTCCATTATCCGTCGCAAACGCGCGCAGGCGATCAAGCGGTGGCTGCGCTTCGGTTGCCAATCGCCGAATATCGGCTTTCTGAGCGTCAGAGAGCCGGTCGCCGTATTGGGCGAAAATAGACTGAATCCGTGATTCAACCTCGGCATGGCCTTCCGGTGATAGCTTTGGCGCATTCGCGGGCTGCTGGGTCGGCAGCGGTGCGGCGATAGACTCAGGAGTCAGAAGATTTGACGGCGCCAGCGACGCCGCTGCGGAAACAAAAGCTGCGCGCCGCGCAAATTCACGGCGAGAGATAGCCGAGTCGCTCTTGTTGCCCATCGCGGGTCCCCCTTGATCAGAACAAGAAACGCAAAACGACAAGTGAACGTTGCAAAGTGAGGCTACTGAATCCGTGTTCGAGCGTCAACTGTCCGCGCAGTGAGACGGCAGACCAGAGGAAGCAGGAGGCCGGCCTTCGCGCAGCTAGCGCACTTCCGTGAGCGTGCGAATCTGTGTTTCCAGAGCTTGATTGTATTGCCGCTCGATTTGAAGCTCCGCTTGCAGCTTCTTCACCAGTAAGTCCAAATGGGCAATCTCGACGCGAAGTTTCTGGACGTCGGCTGCTGTCGGAGCAGGCCGGACCGGCGCGGCGATCGATTGCTGGGGGTCATGCTGTGGCTGCAAAGGCTGGCGAGGGGTGAACGCCTCGGCAAGCGCTCGTGGCCAGGCAGATTCGGGTGTAGCAGCGGCAGGCGGTGGAGGCGCGACATTGCGCGGCGCGACTGGAACCGGAGGTGGCGAAAAAAGATTACTCAAAGCATTCGAGGGTGTTGAGCGCTCAGCCACCGGCACGGGCGTGGCACTCTTAGGCTCCAGGAGGCTCTTCACCCGCGCAATCAATTCCTGGGGCTGAAAGGGTTTGCGAATCAGTTCATCTGCCTTAACCGAAACCGCTTTGTCGGCGACGCTCTTATTGACTACGCCGGACATCAGCACGACCGGCGTTTGGCTGAATTCGGGATGCTGCTTGATTTGACTGCAGACGGAGTAGCCGTCCTGATCGGGCATGATCACGTCGGTGATTACCACGTCGGGGCGGTTTTGTTCGAATTGTGCCAGCGCCGAGGCCGCGTCGGCGCAGGTAATCACGTTGATATTCTCGCGGCGAAAAGCGATCTTGATGACTTCGCGCATGGTGGCACTGTCATCAATGAAGTAGACGGTAGGCGTCCGCTTGGCCGGAGCCTCGCCCAGCGGCGGAATGGTCATGGCTTCACTCATAGCGCTTCCTTGTCCGCCATGTCTCGCGTTCCCTCATCGAATTCGCGCATGGCATCCAGCATAAGATCGGTGGCCGAGCGCAGCACGGTGCGCTGGGTGGACGTGGTCCCGTAGGCGAATTTGTAGACACCTTCGGTGCTGTTTCCGCAGTTTTTCAAAATATGAATGACGGCTTCATCGCCAAACAAAGTGCCGCATTCCGCGTGCGTAATCTCCCCGGCGTCGTAGAACAGCACACCGTCCGTTGCACCAGCGTTGATGTGCAGTGCGCCCGTCTGATGCGCGTGCCCCAGCATTTGCATCACGCCCGTGAGGTCGTGGTGCGTCAAGTTGCCGCTGAGACTTGTGTCAGACTGGGCCAGCATCTGCGTGGGTTGAAACCCCTCCGCTTTACTGACGATGATCTGCTTTATGTGGGCGGCAATCACAGCAGGTTGCCGGTTGCGATCGATGTAATCGTCGCAGCCGGCCTGAAATGCTTCCATCAACGCGCGCTGGCTTCCATCGCCAAGCGCGATAACGGGCAGATTGGAGTTCTTTGAGTCTGCGTGAATGATCCTTGCAATTTCCAGAGCGCCCATCTCCCGCATGTTTGTCGCGCAGAGAATGGCGGACGGCGCGTCGTATTCGAGCGTCGTGAGCGCGAAACCGGCTTGCGTACTGGTCACGACCTCAAAGCCTTCGCGCTTCAACGCATCGCCAAGCCGCTTTGTAAAATATACGTTGCTGTCGATGAGAAGAATTTTCGCGGAACGTCCGGCGGGGATCACGGTCGCGCCTCCGGTCTTTGCAGCGCCGCGGCTTCCGCGAGCACATGTTCCGGGCCGGGCGTGATGGCGTCGAGATTCAAGACTTCGATCACATCGCCGTCATGCGACAGCCACCCCGCGACGTGAGGCGCATCGGATTCGACGGCTGCCATCATCTCCGCTTTGATCAATTCGCATTCACCCGTAACCGGCACCGCTACCCATTCCCGCTGCGCTCCATAGTTGCGCACGGCGATCAGGTAAAAGCGGCGGGAAGTCAGGCGTTTCCCGAGCAGCATTTCAGAAACGTCGCATACCGGAACGATCCGGCCTCGTCGCAGGATCACGCCTTCCAATTTCGGTGTTCGATGGGGAAAGCGAAAAACACGGCTTGGAGCAACGAGTTCGGCAATCTGGTTCGCCGAGACGGCGAACCTCCGTTCGCCCAGGCGCAGCAAGACAAAGGATTGCAGTTCGAGTTCGGTCGATACCGTCATTGCGCGCCGCTTGTCCTCTCAAGATTCTCGCTTGCGGTCTTGTCCGCTTCCAAAAGAGCGGCATCAAGCAGAGTCAGCTCTTCAGGCGACAAAAACCCTTCCGGATGCACTACTGGTACGACCGTCTGATCGAGTGCCGTCAGTCCGCGGTACCATTGCCGCTCTTCGTGACAGAAGGAGAGTGGAAGCGCTTGCAGCCGCGTCATAGTTGTCATCTTCTCGATGCCATCGATCAATAGGGCCGTGCGCGTCTTGCGCAGCACAAATAGCTGTGCTCCCTCCGCCGCATGCAATCCAAAATGCATGGCGCCGTTGACAATGAAAAGCGATCTGTCCCCGCGCCGCAGGACGTGGCGAACTTTTCGAAGCCCAGGCGCACTGATTTCGGTAGCCCCGCCTGACATGCTGTCCGCGCTGCGCACCTCTTGTACCGAAGCGGAAGAGATGGCGAACAATTGGCCGCTGACGCGGAAGAGAATGATCTGTTCCGTTTTTGCCGGACTCGCCTTCACCGGGGTCGCCAGCCGCATCAGCGAACTCCCGCTGGCGCCGTGCGGCAGATTCCCAGGACACGCTTTTCGATGGCGGCATATATGTCGTCGATCCCAAGCACCTGATCGACTGCGCCGGCCTTGATGGCCTCGGCGGGCATGCCGAAAATCACGGACGTTGCTTCGTCCTGCGCCACCACCAGACCTCCCGCCGTCTTGATGGCCTTGGCCCCACTAGCCCCATCGTTACCCATGCCTGTTAGAACGCCCGCAATGCTCAATGGGCCGGCGAAGGCCGCAACGGATTCCATGGTAGCGTCAATATTCGGCAGATAGCCATTAATGCGGCCGCTGGTCCCATCAAGCTGGATTCGACCGGTGGATGTAACTCGAAGATGCTGACCGCCTGGACAGATATAGAGCGTTCCTGGCTGAAGCGACTCATTGGCTTCCGCTTCTTTCACGCGGATTCCGGTGAATTCGGCGAGTTGCGCGGCGTATTGCGTTGTGAACGCTGCGGGCATGTGCTGCACCAGAATTACTGCGGCAGGGAAGTCTCTCGTGAACCCTGGAGCGATGCGCATAACAGTCGCTGGCCCGCCCGTCGACGCTGCCAGCACGACTACCGGGAAGCGCTGATCTAGTCCAGAGGTCGGCGCGAGGCGGGTGCTCACCGGTGCGGGGGGCGGAGTCTTGGACCCGATGGCATTCTGAATCGTCGAGGCCAGGCGTGAAGCAGTGCGCACGACACGCACTTTGGCTGCCATCCGCACCTTGCGCAGAAGGTCTTCTTTCACACTCTGCATGTCGAGGTCGATGGCGCTTGATGGCTTGGCTACAAATTCAATCGCGCCGAGTTCCAGCGCTCGAAGAGTGCTCGCAGCGCCTTCGTGCGATTCCGAACTGACGATGACGATGGGCCGCGGATTCGTGGTCATGATTTCCGCAGTAGCCTGGAGCCCGTCTACGTGAGGCATATTGATGTCCATGGTGATGACATCAGGCTTCAGCGATTCCGCCAGCGCAACGGCTTCGCGGCCGTCCTTGGCGTTGCCCACGACCTGCAGATGCTCGTCAGCGTTGAAAATACCCTCAAGGACCTTCCGCATGAATGCAGAATCCTCCACGACAAGCACGCGAATCTTTTTGTTGGTGGGCGCCATTGTTCGCTTACGCTACCGGCGCGACGGTGCGTGGCGCCTCCGTTCCTATAAGTTGTTCGACCGCCGCGATCAGTTGATCTTCCTGCACCGGCTTGGTCAGGAATGCGGTGGCGCCTTCCTTAATCGCGCGATCGCGATGCTTTGCCCCCGCGCGCGACGTAACCACCATCACGGGAATGCGCCGCGTCGAAGGGCTCTGGCGCAGTTGCACCATCAATTCGTAACCTGTCATGCGTGGCATTTCGAGGTCGGTGATGACCAGATGGCAGCCGTGCTGCGTCACCAGTTCGGCCGCTTCCAGTCCGTCCGCCGCCAGTTTCACGCGGTAGCCGTTCTTCTCGAGCATTCGGCCGACGAATTTGCGCACGCTGATGGAGTCGTCTGCCACCACGATGACACGCTCTTGCTCGACGCGGTCGATTGCCTCGGAAGGAATGTTTCCGCGGGCAATCGCCGTCGAGCCCGGCGCAAAAATTCGTGCGGCACTGGCGCTGGCTTGTATCGGCCGGCGCTCGCTCGGCTCTGTCGCCACCATGCGGTTCAAATCGATTAGCAGAATGAGGCTGCCATCGGGCGCAATCGTCGTACCTGGGAAGAGTTTCACCCGGCGCAAGTATTCGCCCAGGTTCTTGATAACGATTTCGTCCTTGCCAAGAACTTCTTCCACGACAAGGCCAATCTTCCGGTTTCCTGCATTTGCCACCACCATCCGGAAATAACCATTCATCGGTTCGAGAGGCGGCAGCCCCAGATAGGTATCTAAACGCACGACCTCGGTAACCACGTCGCGTACCTTGGTCAGCAGCTTGCCGCCGACGTCCTCGATTTCATCTGCGCGCAGCCGGCGGATTTCCTCGACGACTGCCAATGGCAGCGCGAAATTCGTTGTGCCGCAACGCACAAACAGAGCGGGGGAAATAATCAGGGTGAGGGGAACCTTGAGCGTAAACTTCGTGCCCTTGCCGCTCGTGCTCTGAATATCGATTTCGCCGTTGAGCGCGTTCAGGTTTGCCCGCACCACATCGAGCCCGACGCCACGCCCCGCCAGTTCCGTTTTCACGGGAGCGGTTGAAAACCCGGGATGGAAAAGCATCTCCCGAAGATCGCGTTCCGTAAGCCGGTCGGCAGTCTCCTCGGAAACTAGCCCGCGTTCGATCGCGCTTTGCTTCACGCGCTCGTAATTGATTCCACCGCCGTCATCCTCGACCTCGATGTAAATGTGGTTGCCGCGGTGATAGGCACGCAACATAATATTCCCGGTGGAGGATTTGCCCGCGGCGGTGCGGTCACCGCTGTGCTCGATGCCATGCGCCACCGAGTTGCGCACGAGGTGCACCAGCGGATCGGAAATCTGCTGAATGATATTGTTGTCGAGCTCGGTTTCACTTCCGGAAAGATCCAGCTCGACATGCTTGCCGGTCGAATTCGCCGCATCGCGAACGGCGCGCGACAATCGCGAATAGAGCGTGCCAATCGGAACCATTCGCGCGGCCGTAATCTCGTCCTGCAGGTGATGCGCCAATTTCGTGAATTCGTCGATATCGCCTTCAACGCGCCCGATGAACCCTTGAAGTTGCGAGAGTACCTCGTTGACGTCCGCTGAAATCTCAGCCATCGACCGCGACAAGATATTGAAATCGTCGTAGCGGTCCATTTCCAGCTCGCTGAATTCGGACCAGAACGATGTGTCGCCCGCAGCCGCGCTCGTAAGCATCTTTGGTGTCGGCTCGGACTTCCACGTTCCTTGGGCGCCGCGGTTGTTGCTGATGCGGTTAAATTCGTACTTTTCCTGGAATTCGGCGACTTTGCCCTGCAGCCGCTCTTTCGAGAAGCTCAGCGTATCGACGAGCTTTTCGAGTTCCGCGACGCGGCCGACCATGCGTGTACGATTAATGACCAGTTCACCGACTGTATTCATCATGCGGTCGAGTCGGGCCAGCGCAATTCGAACCGATTTTGCGGTCGAAGTGCCGCTTGCGGATTGTTTCCCAGGCTTTTTCGCGGGTGTGGCGATTTTTGTTGTGGGTTCGATTTCGCTCGCTTGCCGAAGTTCCGCCGTCCTCGCAGACTCGGCCGAAACTTCCGCATCTTCCGGGTCGAGCGGAGCAAATTCCGCGATACGGCCCAACAGCGAATCGACGCCCGTCCGCATCTCGACTTCGCTGGCCCACTGGCGGTGAAGCGTCTTCTTCAAAATGTCCACCGACTCAAGACATAAATCTACAACGGCCGGCGATGGTTCAATTTCTCCATCGCGCAAACGGCCGATCAAATCCTCGACGCGGTGTGCAATTGCTCCCAATCTCTTCAGTCCGACTTGCGCTGCGGAGCCTTTTACGGTGTGAATGGCGCGAAAGAGTTTATTGATCTCCTCCGGATTGTTGTTGCCTTCCAGCGAAATGAGGCAATCGCTGACGACCTGGAGATGCTCTTCCGCTTCCGGCTGGAAGAACTCAAGGATCTCGTCCGGCACCTCCTCGTCCAGCGGCAGCGCGTCAAAGTAAGAGCCCGTCGCTGCGGCGGTAATGGGCGCATCGAGCTCCTCCACAGCGAATCGCTCACGCACTTCTGGCTGGGAAAGATTTAATGGCGGTGGTTCCATTGGAAACGCGAAGCGATAGCGCTCCTTGAAAACGGCGATATCATCGATACTCTCTTTGCCCGTGTCGCTGATTTCCAGAAGAACCGTTTCCAGCAGCGAAATTCCATCCGAAAGGAATTCCGTCAGCGGCCCGTGGAGATCGCTGCCGAGTGTCGCGTTCAGTGCGTATTGAAAGACGTGCGCGAGTTTGCCGGCAATTTCAGAGAACCGCGGAAATCCATAGCTCGCCGAAGTGCCGCTCAGCGTGTGGGCCGAGATGTAAAGCCGTTCCAGGTCTTCGCGGCGGGGCTCCACGTCCTGAAGCACGCTCACATACTCCCGCAAATACTGCAGGTTCTCCGAGGCTTCCTGGAGGAACAGCTCGACGGCTTCGCGATCCAGCGTGCTCACGCTCGCCCCTCCGCCACGAGTTCCTGTTTCTGTAATTCATCCGCGGTCGGCTTCCGGTAGAGAATGCAATCGTTCAACACAATCGCTTGGAACTTCACCGGCATCTTGGAGATCGACTCCGAGTGCCCGAGGAACAGATAGCCGCCCGGTTCCAGCGTGTCGAAGAACCGTTGCACCAGCGAGCGCCGGCGCTCTTCGGAAAAGTAGATCAGTACGTTCATGCAAAAAATCATGTCCATGCGGCCGACGTATACCGCCGAGGCAAGGTTCATCTGCGAAAACGAAACCATCTTGCGAAGCCGCGGTTTTACCTGGTGCCCGCCGCTGACCTCTGTAAAGTGATTTGCCAGTTGCAATTCGCTCACGCTGGCTATGCTGCGCCCTTTGTAGATCCCGCGTTCGGCGTGCTTCAGGGCGTGACGTCCGACATCGGTTGCAAGTATTTCGACGTTCCAGGCATCCGCGAATGACAGTGAATCCGCGATCGTGATGCCGATCGAATAGGGCTCTTCACCCGTTGAGCAGCCTGCGCTCCAGATCCTCAGGGTGCGGGGATTCTTCCAGAATTTCTTCGTGTGTAGCTCAGGCAGAACGCGCTTCTCGAAGGCTTCGTACACACTGGGATACCGAAAGAAGCTCGTTTCCTGCGTCAGCAGCCGCTCGAGCAGTTCCTCGTATTCGACGTTGGATTTGCGCATGGCGCGCAGCAGTTCCGTGCCACGTTCGATTCCTTTTGCGCGCAGGTGTTCACGCACACGCGTTGAGAAGAAGCGCTCGCGCGATTCATCGAAGCAAATCCCCGTCCGCTCCTCGATCAACATGCGAATCTCGTTCAGCTCATGTTCGCTCAGCCCGTGTACCTGTCCCTGGCGTTCGCTCATCGTGCTCCCGTATTCTGGCCTCGTTCTTACTTCCGCCGCCTGGCGAAGAAGAGCGCCGCTGCTTAACGAAGAGCGCCGGCATGACGCGCGGAATTGCGCCAGCGCCTCGTTCAATTGATCCGACAGTTTGACGAGTTGGCTTACCGTTGCCACTGTCCCGCGCGTTCCTTGCGATGTCTGCCGCGTAATGCTGGAAATGATTTGCATGGCGTGCGCTACACCCTCGGTTCCGCGGACCTGCTGCTTCGAGGCCAGAGAGATTTCCTGCACGAGTTCCGCAGACTGGCGCACCACGTTGGAAATGGCATCCAACGCGCGGCCTGCCTGATCGGCAAGTTGTGCGCCGCCTTCCACTTCCTTCGTACCTTCTTCCATGACTACGACCGCTTCGTTCGTCTCCGCCTGGATCGCCTTGATGAGCGCCGCGATGTCTTTCGTCGCGCTGCGGCTGTGTTCGGCGAGCTTGCGGACTTCGTCAGCGACGACCGCAAAGCCTCGTCCTGCTTCTCCAGCGCGTGCTGCCTCGATCGCCGCGTTCAACGCCAACAGGTTCGTCTGTTCCGTGATGTCGTTAATGACGTTGATGATCTCCGAAATTTCCAGCGAGCGGTCGCCGAGAGATTTGATCTTCTTGGCGGTCGCCTGCACCGATGCGCGGATTCGCTGCATGCCCTCAAGCGTATCGCGGACAGCTCGGTTGCCCTGTTCGGCGGCATCCAGCGCGCGGCGGGCCGCTTCGGCGCTCGCTTCGGCGTTGTTCGAAACCTGTTTCATGGAGACCGTCAGCTCTTCGACAGCGCTCGATGTGTTGGTAATTTCCTGGTCTTGCTGCGTCGCGCCCGCCTGCATTTCATCGGCGGCTACGAGAATGTTGTTGGAGCAGGCGGTCACTTCCATGGCCGCCTTGCGGACGCGCTCGAGAACCTTGGTGAAGTTGTCGAGCATGTAGTTGATCGAATCCGTAACGTTTCCAAGCGCATCGTTGGTAACCTTGCCGCGCTGCGCCAAATCTCCGCGGGCTACCTGGTTGATGACG
>WNFP01000960.1_pt1 | contig 26610 bp, 33 predicted proteins | sample 5400201 | NCBI WGS metagenome assembly WNFP01 (sample SAMN13153355, study PRJNA577476) | soil metagenome | isolation source: 115 cm saprolite under Madrone tree | place: USA:California | collected 2016-06-14 | reverse complement strand
GAAAAAGCGACGTTTCCGGCCGTCGTCGGGCTAGAGCGGTCGCGCAAAGTCGCCAGAAGGCTGACCGAAGAAGCGCGGGAGGCTTTGCGACCCCTCGGTAAGAAAGCGGAGACCCTGCACGCACTGGCGGATCATCTTTTGCAAAGGGATTATTAGGCGTTGGGGGCGACTCCCGGCACGCACAGAAGCGGAGGGAGGATAGACCTCCTATAAGACCTCTAAGGCCTATAGGTCTTATACGACTTATGCGAGCCATGCGTCCCAATCCCGACGTCCCTCCTGGCATGCGCAAATCCAGATATGGCGGCCATCGCCCCCTTCCCGCAAAAAAACTAGTTGTGGAAAACCACCTCTTGTGAAATGTTGCGCGCCTTTCTTGGAAGGTCACCATGGCATACGCAATCATTCGTTCGGGAGGTAAACAGTATCGGGTTAGCCCGGGAGATACCATTGCGGTCGAAAAACTTTCTGGAGCGACGGGCGACAAGATTACATTCGAGGAGGTGGTCTTGCACGGCGACGGCGCCCATTTTACGGCTGGGTCTCCGCTCATCGAAGGGGCCAAGGTCTCCGGCCAAGTCCTGGAACAGTTTAAAGACAAAAAGGTGATCGCGTTTAAGTACCGGCGCCGCAAGGGTTATCATCGGACCGTCGGCCACCGGAGGCAATTGACTCGAGTCAAGATCGAGTCGATTGATTTATAGAAGCTTTTTTTCATCGGAATTATCAGTCTATGGCGCATAAGAAGGGTCAAGGAAGCGTTAAGAACGGACGTGACAGCGTCAGCAAACGGCTCGGCGTCAAGAAATTTGGCAGCGAGCAAGTCATCGCGGGCAATATTATTGTCCGGCAACGTGGAACAAAATTTTTGCCGGGCCGAAATGTAGGACTTGGTCGGGATTACACCATCTTCGCACTAGTGGACGGTATTGTACGCTTCGATCGAAAAGGTCGGCGCGTAAACGTTGAACCCACTATGGCGCAAGTGAGCTCAAATTAGCAGCCGGCAACGAAATTCCCTCCCGACGGAAAAAGCGCCTCGAGCCTTGAGGCGCTTTTTTTGTTTTTTGGAGTATGTTTAACCTTGTTTTGGTCGAACCTGAGATCCCGCCGAACACCGGGAACATTGCACGACTCGCACTCGCGGCCGGCTGCCGGCTGCATCTGGTTAAACCGCTCGGATTTAGCCTCGACGATCGTCAGCTGCGGCGGGCAGGCATGGATTATTGGCGGGATGTCGATGTGACGCTGTGGGAAAACCTCGACGAATTTGAGACCAGAGATCCCCGTCGTTCCCTTTTTTTCTCGACCAAATCGCGGCGTCCATACTGGGAGATTAATTTCAATCGGGGCGATAGTTTGATTTTCGGACGCGAAACAAAGGGTCTGCCCGAAAGTTTGTTGGCTGAGCGGGCCTCCGATTGCTACACCATCCCCATGGCCACGGGTGCTCGAAGCTTGAACCTGGCGACGGCGGTGGCGATCGTGCTGTTTGAAGGCGTTCGCCAACTTTCCACCTCGACTTACCGATGACATCTCAGCTTAGCGCTCGCGATATTCGCCGTTCATTTCGCATCGGATCTCGTAAAGTCGAGGTGTTACGAGGCATCGATCTTGATGTGCAGGCGGGAGAAGCGCTTTTTCTTTGCGGTGTCTCCGGAGCGGGTAAGACAACGCTGTTGTACACATTGGCCGGACTGGAAAGACCAGAGGCCGGAGAGGTCATTTTCGAGGGCCACAAATTGTATAGCCGGGGCTCGGCCGAAGATGCGAGAATCCGGAATACTCGAATGGGCTTTATTTTCCAGAGCTACTTCCTTCTGCCCGAATTGACCGCCTTGGAAAACGCTCTACTGCCGTCGCTCATCCGACATCGGCAGCGCGAAGACCTGGCAAAACAATATTTGGAAAGGGTCGGATTGGGCGACCGGATGCAACATTTGCCGAGCGAACTCTCGGGTGGCGAACAACAGCGAGTGGCCATCGCCCGAGCCTTGGTCAATGATCCAGCTATTATTTTTGCCGACGAGCCGACCGGCAATCTTGATACGGCCAACGGCGATGCCATCATGAATCTTCTTTTGCAACTGGTACGCGAGCAGCAAAAAACATTAATCGTCGTAACGCATGAAACACGTCTCGCTACGCTGGGAAATCGCCAGATCAATATGCGCGATGGTCTTCTCGTCAATTAGATGAACGCACTTGTTTCAGTTATTACCCCACCCTCCCGAACCTATGAATCTTAAAATTTATATCGACGGAAACTTCTACCCGGAGTCGGAAGCGAAGATCTCCGTATTTGACCACGGCTTGCTGTACGGAGACGGTGTCTTCGAGGGTATCCGTTTTTACCAGGGCCGAGTCTTTCGGCTGGAAGAGCATATCGGGCGGCTCTGGGATTCGGCCAAGGGGATTGCTCTCGAAATACCAATGTCAGCTTCGGAGCTGACCGCGGCTACACTGGAAACAATTCGGCAGAATGATCTTCAAGATGGTTACATTCGTCTCTTGGTCACGCGGGGAGTCGGTTCGCTTGGCTTAAGTCCTGATAGTTGTCGTCGTCCGAGTATCATCATCATCGCCGCCTCTATTGCGCTTTATCCAGCGGCCCTCTACGAAAAGGGCTTGAACATGGTCACCTGCGCAACGCGCCGCACGGCACCAGCTGCACTCAGCCCTCGAATCAAATCGCTGAACTACCTCAATAATGTGCTCGCAAAAATCGAGGCCCAGCAAGCGGGTGCGGCCGAAGGCGTCATGTTGAACGAACAAGGGTACGTGGCCGAATGTACGGGTGATAACCTGTTCATCCTGAAAGGTGACCGGCTCTACACCCCCCCCGTCAACGCCGGAATCCTCGAAGGTGTGACTCGCCGAGTGGCTTTTGAGCTAGCAGAAAAAAATGGGGTCATCGTCGAAGAACGAGACCTCACGCGATACGACATTATCACGGCGGATGAATGTTTCCTGACCGGAACGGCTGCGGAAATCATACCGGCAGTAGAATTGGATCGCCGGCCGATCGGAAATGGACAACCAGGACCAGTCACCTTGAAGTTGATCGAAGATTTCCGTAGATTAACGCAAACAACAGGTACGCCAATTTATTAATGAGCTCGAACAGCTCCGGTCTAGCCGCGAGGGAAAACCCGGGGTTTGGCTTCGCGAGAAGGACCAATCCGGTGACCGGAATCGGCCGATGGGTTTGGCCGTCGGAACGCTGCACCAATCGAGCAAAAATACGGTGCGAGATAAAAGAACATTTCAAGTTTCGGAAAATTTTCCGATTAGAGGGAGTGTAGAGGCATGATCTGCGACGTCTGCAAAACGCATCCGGCGACAGTATACCTGACGCAAATTGTCGACGGGAACATGAAGAAGATCAATCTGTGCGAGTCATGTTCAAAAGAAAAGGGCGTCTCCGATCCGACTGGCTTTGCGCTGGCTGATCTTTTGCTCGGAATGGGCGAAACTCAGCAAGTCGAACAGGCGCCACCGACCGAGCACTGTCCGGTATGCGGATTTACGCAAACGGATTTTAAGAAAACTGGCCGTCTTGGGTGCAGCGATTGCTATGAAACCTTTGATGAAGTCCTCGCTTCTTTGATCAAAGCAATGCACAAGGGCACGCAGCATACTGGCAAAGTACCGACCCGTTATTCTCGCAATGTCGCTCGCACCGATCGCCTCAATGAGTTGCGACGGCATTTGGACGAAGCAGTCTCAAACGAGGATTATGAGACAGCGGCGAATCTACGGGACGAGATTCGCCAACTGGAAAACGACAAGAACTAGTGCTGTATGAAGATCGAAGCTTTATTGGCAAACCCGGGTGAATGGTTATCATCGGCCGGCGATCATCATCCGATCGTCATCAGCAGCCGGGTCCGCCTCGCCCGCAACCTTGCGAAAATGCCTTTTCCCGGCTGGGCCAAGAAATCCGAACGAATTCGTATTCTTGAAGAGATCAAGCCCGAGGTTGAGGTGTTGCCGGAGATGAGCAATTCCTTTTCGCAGCAGCTCAACGAATTATCGGCTACCGAAAAACAAGTATTGGTTGAGCGACATTTGATCAGTCGCGAGCATGCGGCCAAGGGCATGGGTAGCGCAGTGGTCATCAACTCGGCACAGACCTTGAGCATCATGGTCAATGAGGAAGATCACTTGCGCATGCAGGCCATTACCGGCGGATTTGATTTGCCGCAGACTTTTCAGCTGATCGACCGCATTGATACAATGCTGGAAAGCCAGCTCGACTTCGCATTTGATGAAGAGCTCGGTTATCTGACCGCCTGTCCCACCAACGTCGGGACCGGGATGCGTGCATCCGCAATGGTTCATCTTCCCGGACTGGTTCTGAGCGAGCAGATCAATCAGGTGGTAAATTCGGTAAACAAAATCGGATTAGCGGTCCGCGGGCTTTATGGAGAAGGAACTGAGGCGATGGGCAATCTTTTCCAGGTCTCTAACCAGACGACGTTGGGGGATAAGGAGGACCAAATTATCGAACGCTTGAACAAAGTAATCGAAACGCTCATCCAACGGGAGAATCAAGCTCGCACCAATCTGCTCGATACGCGTCGAACGATGCTGATGGACCAGGTCGGACGTGCCTACGGAATTCTCAATTATTCCTATTCGATTTCCTCGAAGGAAGCGCTTAATCTACTCTCAGTTCTTCGACTAGGCATTGATCTTGGCTTTTTCCCCGAACAAGGCCGCACGATCATCAACCAACTTTTACTAGATACCCAGCCGGCGCACCTTCAACATACCTCCCAACAGAAGCTAGCTGCTGAGGAAAGGGACCACCTGCGGGCCGACACAGTCCGCGAGCAGTTGAAAAGTTTTCCTAAACCACCTAATACTTAGAATGTCCGGCGCAAGAGCAGCGAGCCCGGCAGCGGAATAGCAATGATGAACAACTTTACACCACGTGCGCAACAGGTGCTGGCGCTCGCGCGCAAGGAAGCGGACCGCTTCAACCACAATTATGTGGGTACAGAGCACCTTCTGCTCGGCTTGATCAAACTTGGCCAGGGCGTAGCAGTGAACGTTTTGCAGAAGATGGGACTCGATTTGGAGACCGTCCGGATGGAGGTCGAGAAACATGTTGGATCCCATCCCGAAACCAAAATGGTCGGGAATATTCCATATACGCCACGCGTCAAAAAAGTGCTGGCTCTGGCCGGCAAAGAGGCGAAGGCGCTCAATCATTCCTACGTGGGCACGGAACACATCCTGCTGGGACTGTTACGCGAAGGTGAAGGAGTTGCCGCCCGCGTCTTAAAGAGCTTGGAAGTGGATATCGAGCGAACTCGAAACGAAATCTTAAAAGAATTGGACCCAAATTTTACACCACCGGAGAGCGAGGCGGAAAGCCCGCAGGAAGGGAATAAGAAAGAAGTCAAGACCCCTGCTTTAAGAGCTTTCGGGCGGGATCTGACGGAACTGGCGAAGAAAGCAGAACTCGATCCGGTCATCGGCCGGAAAGACGAGATTGAGCGGGTAGTCCAAATCCTCTGCCGCCGGACGAAAAACAATCCGGTGCTTCTAGGAGAGGCAGGCGTTGGCAAGACCGCGATCGTAGAAGGGCTGGCGCAGGAGATTGCGGCCGGCGACATTCCGGAGCTGTTGCGCGATAAGCGAGTCATTACTCTGGATCTGGCTCTTATGGTAGCTGGGACGAAGTATCGTGGGCAATTCGAAGAGCGCATCAAGGCGGTGATGGACGAAATTCGTCGCTCGAAGAATGTGATCCTCTTCATCGATGAGCTGCATACGATCGTTGGCGCGGGATCTGCCGAGGGCGCAATGGATGCGTCCAATATCATTAAGCCGGCACTCAGCCGAGGCGAACTTCAGTGCGTCGGCGCAACAACTCTGAACGAATACCGGAAGTACATCGAGAAGGATGCGGCTCTGGAACGGCGCTTTCAAACGGTGAAGGTGGAAGCACCATCCGTCGAAGAGGCGGTGCAAATTCTCAAAGGGTTGCGACCGAAATATGAGGCACACCACAAGGCGCGCCTGACGGATGAGGCATTGGAAGCCGCGGTTAAGCTTTCCGACCGCTATCTCACGGGGCGATTTCTTCCCGACAAGGCGATTGACGTCATGGATGAAGCCGGAGCACGTGCGCGCATCAATGCGATGACACGTCCGCCAGATGTCAAGGATATCGAGAAAGAGATCGAAGCGATACGAATCGAAAAAGAGGCAGCCATTAAAGCGCAAGACTTCGAGAAGGCAGCCGCGCTTCGAGATTCGGAAAAACAGACTAAGGACAAGCTCGAACGCATCTTGACCGATTGGCGCGAGCAACGCGAAGAGCGTGAGGTCGTGGTCGGCGCCGACGATATCCTGCATATCGTCTCAAAATGGACCGGAGTGCCGTTGCATCGGATGGAGGAAGCCGAAACGCAGAAGCTGCTGAAGATGGAGGACAATCTGCGCGAGCGAGTAATCGGTCAGGACGAGGCGGTAGTCGCTATCAGTAAAGCCTTGCGCCGGTCGCGTGCGGATTTGAAGGATCCACGTCGCCCCATCGGTTCTTTTATCTTCCTTGGACCTACGGGGGTCGGCAAGACTTTCCTGGCCAGAAGCCTGGCGGAATTCATGTTCGGCGATCCCGACGCCTTGATCCAAATCGACATGTCTGAATACATGGAGAAGTTTACCGCTTCTCGGTTGATTGGCTCACCGCCCGGATACGTCGGCTACGAAGAAGGAGGTCAGCTCTCCGAAGCCGTGCGCCGGCGCCCATACTCAGTGGTCCTATTCGACGAAATCGAGAAGGCCCATCCCGACGTGATGCATCTTCTGCTGCAAATACTCGAAGAGGGTAAAATCACTGACAGCCTTGGCCGCAAGATCGACTTCCGAAACACGATCATTATCATGACCTCGAACGTGGGCGCTGAGATTATCAAACGCCAGACTTCGATGGGTTTTGGTGCGGTATCTGGCACCGAATCGTATGAGCAGATGCGCGACAAGATTCTCGAAGAATCAAAGCGCGTCTTTAAGCCCGAGTTTCTCAATCGTCTGGACGACATGATCGTTTTCCACACCTTGAATCGCGAAGATTTGGTTCGGATCGTCGACCTCGAGGTTGCGAAAGTGGTCCAACGGGTCAAAGCGAAAGAGATCAAGATTCAAGTCGATCCGACAGCGGTAGAATTCCTTATCGACAAAGGATATGATCCCACCTACGGCGCTCGTCCGATGCGACGGGCGGTGGAGAAATATTTGGAAGATCCATTCGCTGAAGAACTTTTGCGCAGTAACATTAAGATCGGCGACACCATTGTGGTTCATGCCGAAGGAGATAAGCTTGCGTTTCGAGCTGTTCAGCCTGAACAGGGTGAAGTCGCCAATGCCTCATAGGCAAGTGGACATAACGGACAAGGTTATCAAAAAAGGGCCGGCAGCACATGCCGGCCCTTTTTCTTGTTTTTTAATAAATGCCGACTAATTGCGAAACGAGCCAGAAGGGCTTCATGGACGGTTCGTGATCGAGCAAAATGATTTGGCGAGCCAGAGAACGACTGTTGACATTCGAGCGTCAGGCACAGCTGATGGCCGTACTTAATATAACGCCCGATTCCTTTTCCGACGGCGGCTCTTTTTTTCAGGCGGACCGAGCGATCGATCGGGCGGGCCAGCTGGTTAGCCAAGGCGCAGCCATCCTAGACATTGGCGGTGAATCGACTCGACCTGGTTCCGACCCCGTTCCGTTGGAAGAGGAACTGCGTCGAGTGATTCCGGTAATTCGCTATATCCACCGAGAATTTCCAAATACCGTCTTATCCATAGATACCTACAAAGCAGAAACAGCTCGCCAGGCGATTGCGGCTGGCGCAGATATTATAAACGATATCACCGGCCTACGCGGGGATCCGCAGATGGTAAAAGTAGTGAAAGAAACTGGTGCCGGCGTCGTCCTAATGCATATGCAGGGCACGCCTAAGACAATGCAGATCGCTCCGTTCTACCAGGACGTAATCGCCGCAGTTGCGAGCTTTCTGGACGAGCGCAGAGCATTTGCGTGCAGTCAGGGGGTAGAATTCGATCGAATTGCGCTCGATCCGGGGTTCGGTTTTGGTAAGCGGGACCAAGACAACGTACGTTTGATTCAGCGATTCGACGCCATCGCTGCTCTTGGCAGTCCAACCGTTGTCGGCATTTCTCGCAAGTCGACGCTTGCTCGACTTTCGGGAGAATCCCAACTCCCATTCTCCGAACGGCTTTGGCCGACCATAGCCGCCACCTGCTTGCTACGATTGGGTGGCGCACAGGTGCTTCGTGTTCACGACGTTCGCGCTAATCTGGAGGCACTCAGAATGACGGAAGCGATTGCCGCTTTATGACGAATCCCCTCCTCCAGTTCCTAAGCGCAAATTGGACGGCGGGCATCGAGATTCTGCTGCTCGCAGTCAGTATTTATTACGGGTATCTTTATTTTCGCGGTACTCGAGGGGCCAAGGTATTCACTGGTCTGGCTATCCTCTTCATCTTCCTCACGCTGGTTTCGCAGATTCTGAACCTTACAGTGATCAGCTGGCTACTTCGAAGTTTGACCGCATTCATTGCTGTCGCGCTGGTCGTAATCTTCCAACCGGAGCTGCGCCGCGCACTAGCGGAACTTGGTAGTAATCACTTCTTTTCGTCCGTCCGACAAAATCGAGAAACCATCGACATCGTAGCAGACGCGGTCTTTGAGCTGGCAAATAAACAACTCGGCGCCTTGATTGCAATCGAGCGCGATACCGGAATCCGCAGCTTTGCCGAAAGTGGGGTTAATCTTGATTGTGAGATTTCCCAGGAGCTGCTGCTTACCATATTCTTCCCGAAAACCCCGTTACATGATGGTGGCATTATCATTCGAGACGATCGAATCATCGCTGCCGCCTGTATCTTTCCCGTTAGCCAACGAGAAGATCTCGATCGTACATTCGGATTACGCCATCGTGCGGGCCTCGGCATTACTGAAGAATCAGATGCTATCGCAATTGTTGTATCTGAGGAAACCGGCAACATATCAGTCTGTCATCGCGGCAAGATCGAGCGCGGATTCAAGCCGGGCAACCTGGAGAAACGTTTGGCCGAACTCCTGCTCCGAGGAGACGAAAGTGCCAACGAGGAAGAAGAGCTCATAGAGACGGAGAAGAATCCTTCGTGAATAAGCTGTTGACGCGTCTCATTGTGGAAAATTGGCGAGCTAAACTGATGTCGCTCATTGTCGCGGCGGCAGTTTGGTACCTGATTAAGAAAAACCAAGACACCACCGTAGAAGGATGGCCCGCCTTACCGGAACACTATAAGAGCTTAAATATACAAAAGCCGTAGGCGCGGTACGTGGGCTCAAGTCCAGCAGCTGATTGTGTTTCCCGATCGTGCACAGTCCTGAGCGCACTGGCGGCCGACCCCGCGCATCGGAACCGCCTTCTAGAATTTAGATTTCTTTCGTATTGCGCTTCAGCAGCCTTCCCGCCAATTTCGCGGAAGTGTCACAAAAGCTTTTTGGAACCGACGGCATTCGCGGAGCAGCGAACATAGAGCCGCTGACACCAGGTTCAGTCGTGAATTTGGGCCTTGCCGCTGCCAAAATTTTGGGAAACTCGGATCTTTTCGATCGACCCAAAGCGCTGGTGGGACGAGACACCCGCGCGTCAGGCGAGTTCCTGGAGGCGGCTATCACGGCCGGATTAGCGTCGGCCGGAGTTGATGTCATGCAATCCGGGGTGGTGCCAACTCCGGCAGTCGCCTATTTGACGACTCGATATCAAGCCTCGTTCGGCATCGTACTTTCAGCATCGCATAATCCCTTTGAGGATAACGGCATCAAATTTTTCGGTCCCGACGGTTACAAGCTCAGTGATAACCAGGAATCAGCGATCGAATCGGCGTTTTATGAGAAGCAATTTAACTCCTCCGGGCGAGTTGGTCGGACTCGGATTATGCAGGACGCAGTTGAGGAGTACGTCGCATTTGCCTTAACGACTGTTCCGAAGAGTTTCTCGCTTCGGGGATGGAAAATCGCAATTGATTTGGCAAACGGCGCGGCTTTCCGCACGACTCCTCTTGCCCTTGACCGGCTTGGGTCAGATTTGGCGATCCAGGCCAGTGAACCCAATGGAGTGAACATCAATAAGGAATGCGGTAGCACGCATCCCGAAGCGCTCAGCGCCCTGGTGCAAAACACTGGATCGGCTCTAGGAATAGCCCACGACGGCGACGCAGATCGATTGCTGTTCTGCGACGAACGGGGCGATCCATTGGACGGTGACGAACTGCTGGCCATTGCTGCGGCACATCTAGTGAGAAGAGGTGATTTGCGAGCGAACACCGTCGTTGCGACGATCATGAGCAACTTTGGTCTGGATGCATTGCTCCATCGGTTGGGCGGCAAGGTTCTACGAACCGCTGTCGGCGACCGGCCCGTGATCGAGACGATGGTAAAGAACGACCTAAACCTAGGGGGTGAACAAAGCGGACACCTCATTTTCCGCGACTTTGTTACCACCGGCGACGGACTGATCAGCGCTCTCCAAATTCTCTTGATCATGGATGTTACCGGAAAGCGTTTAAGCGAGTTGCGGGCGGTTCTGGAAAAGTATCCTCAGGAACAACGTAACATTCCCGTGCGGGGAAAGCTGCCGTTCGAACAATTTCCAGCCATCATGAAACAGCTCGGCTCGGCAGAGGCCCTTCTGGCGGGCTCAGGACGAGTAGTCCTTCGCTATTCAGGTACCGAACCTAAGGCTCGATTGTTGTTGGAGGGTCCCGATCAGGGAATTCTCAAGAGGCTGGCAGACGATATTCAGGGTGAGATCGAAGCGGCTCTTGGTTCATGAATTATTTGGTCACCGGAACCGATACGGGGGTAGGCAAGACTTTTATCACCTGCGGATTAATTCAGGCGGCTAGAGCGCTCGGAAAACGGTGGGTCGGAATGAAGCCGTTTTGCACCGGCGATCTGGGAGATGTCGAAAAAATTACAGCAGCAAACGGCTATTTTTTGCCTCAAAATCGAGTAAATCCGGCCTGGTTTCGTGCCCCACTTGCGCCTTACGCCGCGGCAATGGTTGAAAATCGGGTCGTTGACGTTCAAGACGTAAAAGAGACCTACTTTGCGCTGGCAAAGGAATTTGAAACGGTCTTGGTCGAGGGAGCCGGCGGATTTCTAGTTCCAATCCTGAACCGTTACGATTTCCGCGATCTCGCCGTCGAATGGGAGCTCGGAATCGTTTTGGTTGTTGCCAATCGCCTGGGCGCCCTCAATCACGCCTTATTAACCGTCGAAGCAATCAGAACACGTGGGCTACCGCTGAAGGCTGTGATTCTCAATCAGGTAGATGAGAGCGAATCCCTGGCTCAACAGACCAATCCGGCGATGCTTGCCCATCTTTTGCCGATGCCGCCGATTTGCCTGGCATATGGCCAGACTGATTTCGGGGAGATCCTCAGGGCGTTGGAGTAAGTGTAGGAACGCCGAGAACGAATGACACTCGTATGCCCCTATAGGACCCACGCGACTCATGGGACTCATCAGACCTATGGGAATTTTCAAACCCGCGCGACCCGCACCGTCTTGACACTGATATAGGCCGCATCCGGCAAAACAAATTTCTTAAGCTCAACTTCCACTCGGGCCAAAGGAAATCGGGTAATTAATCGGTCTGCGACCTCTACGACCAATGTCTCAATCAGTCGAGCTCGGTTTTCGTCAGCCGCAATCCTAATCTCCTCCGCGACAAGGCCATAATTCACGGTTCGATCGATCTCGTCCTGGAGATCATGGAATGGCGGGAGAATTTGAAAACGAACATTGAATGCGATCGTTTGCGGATGAGACCGCTCGATTTCAGGCACCCCGATTTGGGTAGGCACCCGCAGATCGACAATTTCGAACCACTCTGCTTCTGCCATCCTCACCCAAGTCGAAATCGGACGTCCTTAATCAGTCGTCCGCCAAATCTTGTTTTCAATTTCTGAAGCACGACGGATTTCCATTGCCGGTCCAGTTCATAGAGCACGGTCGGCTGAAGAACCTGGACCAGCAGGACGCCGTGAAATAATTTGGTCGGCCGCGAATGCTGCGCGAAAAACGGACCAACTAGCTCCCCCCAAACGGCCAAGATCTCCTCTTCGCGCAAGCGGTTTTCCAAACCTAGCTTTGGCGCTAGTTGAGCCAACACATCGCGAACTAGAACCGCCCGATCTGGTTTCGACTCTGAGTCGGGCAATCCTCTCCATTCTTCTAGTGCCCTTCGGCGAGAGGATTTCTTCATACGGCGTTGGAGCGAGAGATCAATCAAAGCTCGCCCATCTCGAAATCGGGAATGGGGGCCGCGTCACTCGCCGTCGCTGCCGATGGCTTCGACCGGACAACCTTCCATCGCCTCTTTGCAGAGCGCTTCTTCCTCGGGAGTCGTTGGTTGTTTGAATACGTACGAATGACCGCCATCATCGTCGCGGGTAAAGTTCGCCGGCGCGGTTTCGCGACAGAGATCACAATCGATACATTGATCGTCGACGTAAAACTTTCCTGCTACGTTTTGCGGGTATTTATTTGCAACATCTGCCATAGGTCCAAACCCTTATCTGGTTCAATCAATCAAAGCGGCGGCTAAACCCCCTCCTCTTTCGAAGCTGGCTAATCTAACGATTGCATCCTACACTGCAAGTTGGGAGTCTGATTGGCATTTCGGATCAATTCCCGAGCCCGCGGCCTAGCAAACCGTTCGACATCCCCGGTTTACCGTAGCAGGTTGTTTCTTCTGTTTCACGTTCCTTTTCTTTGATTTATGACTGATAAACTGCGTCCTAAGGAAGGCTGGCATGTTCTCCACTTATTTTACCGGATCGATTTCGGTTCATGGCATCTACTGTCCGACAAGGAGAAGCTGGCTACGAAGACCTCTTTTTCTGAGCTGATTCAGGAAATTCGAGCTTTTCCGGAAACTCAACTTCTCGCTTTTAGTATGATCTCTTCCAAAGCGGATCTTGGATTCATGCTTTTGACAGAAGACCTGCACGTTGCGAATGCGGTAGAGAAAAAACTCGGCTTGGCGCTCGGACCGGACATCTTATCACCCGCTTTCAGCTTCTATTCGCTCACCGAGCGAAGCGAATATACTACCACCGAGGAAGAGTTTGGCGCCTCCCTGCTTGAAGAAAAAAGGCTAAGCAAAGACTCGGTCGAATTTTCTCAAGGGATGGAAGATTTCCGTACCCGAATGACGAAATACCTGCAGGACCGACTCTATCCAAATTTACCGGATTGGCCTCTCGTCTGCTTTTATCCGATGAGTAAGCGGCGAGGCGAACAACAGAATTGGTATGCTTTACCGTTTACCGATCGGAAACGATTAATGGCGGGTCATGCCCAAGTTGGCCGTCGGTTTGCCGGACGGGTTCGCCAGCTTATCACCGGCGCAACTGGATTAGACGATTGGGAGTGGGGCGTGACGCTATTTGCGCAGGACATCTTCGAAATCAAATCAATCGTCTACGAAATGCGGTTCGATGAGGTAAGCGCCCGATATGCGGAATTTGGCGAATTTTATGTGGGGCTACAGTTATCTCTCGATCGGCTCTTTAGCCGGCTCTTATTATGACCTTTTCACAACTTTACTCCGACCGCAAAAGGAAGACTATAGAAACGACCGTAATGAAGGAACAATCGAGAGCGGCGGCCACAACCGAGATCGAAAAGAAACGCATCTTACTGGTTGATGACCACCCGATTTTTCGTCACGGGCTCGAAGATCTTTTAAAGAAGCAGGAGGATCTGGCGATTTGCGGGCACGCAGATTCCGCCCCGGCCGCCTTGGACGGAATGCGCCATCTCCGCCCGGATTTGGCGATTGTGGATGTTTCGATCAATGGCGCGAACGGGATCGAGCTGGTCAAGCAGATGAAAGCCGAAATGCCTCATCTGGCGATCCTTGTTCTGTCCATGCACGATGAATCCCTCTATGCTTTGCGCGCACTCAAAGCCGGAGCGCTTGGCTACGTAATGAAAGCCGAAGCCCTCCAACATGTCATTAACGCGGTGCGGCGGGTGCTGGAGGGCCGTATTTTTGTCAGCCCGCGATTTGGCGAAAAACTCATTTTTAAGGCGGTACACGGATCTGACACTGGTTCCCCCTCCCCGGTGGACCGGCTCTCCGATCGAGAGCTAGAGGTCTTAATGATGCTCGGTAAAGGACACAACACCAAATCGATCGCCCACGAGCTGAATCTCAGCGTAAAAACGATTGAAACCCATCGAGCTCACATCAAAGAGAAGCTGGGATTTACCGACGCCAGCGAGATGGTCCGTTTTGCGATCGATTGGGTAACTCATCAGGAGCTTGCATAGATAATCCTCGATAGCGGTCCGCCGCGGCGGATCCTCAATCACCGATCCGGATAACGGTGGCGACTGCGTCCGGAGACGCGCTCAACCAACTGCTTCGTGGTGCCATACCGGTTGGCGTAAATTATTAGTTTCATTGGGACAGTCGCCACTACCAGCCATTGTCAGATCTTATTCTGGATCGGCACTAACTGATTCAACAGTTTCTTCTGAGCCAATTGTAACCGTGTTTTCACCGTACCGAGAGCAATCGATTTTTGTGCGGCGATCTCGCGTTGACTCATTCCTTCAAAGAATGTGAGGTGCACTACCTCTTGCTGAGCTTCCGGCAACAGACGGATCATTCTCGAAAGGAGTTCCGATAAATCGAAATTCGTCGGCTTGGCTCCCCTGCCTCGCATCTTGTCCTGGAATTCCGCACGCATCTGCACTTCCAGCCGATCGGTGGCGCGACGATAGGCGAGCCGGCGGCGCAAACGATCGAGAGCTCTCCGCCGAGCCAAAGTTACTAAAAACCCGTGTAATCCCTTTTCCGCAACGAACCGATCTGCCCGGTTCCAAAGTTGAATAAACACGTCGTGCAGCACGTCGTCGGCCTCACCCTCTTCGTGTAAAACGCTCAGAATCACTGCCCGTAGAGTCGATTCGTAACGCTCATAAATTGCTGCCATCGCATCCGAATCTCTACGGACCACTGCCTCCATCAATTCAATATCCGTCGGTCTCTCTGCGTTTCTTTGTTCCATGAATGTTCTCCGAGTAGGTTTGCTTGGTAAGCCTAACCCAGGAAGGCATCATGAAAATCGGGCTCACCCATGATGAATCAGTCAGAATATGAGCCGCACCCTTATGGGGCTGACCCCGACCCGATTGCTCAATGGCCCGATAACCACCCTCGTGCCGGGGGTGAGGGACAACGCCAAGAACGTCGTGATCGCCGGGAACGGATCGCACCTCATTTCCGTTCTCCTCCTGCCAAGCCGAGTTAGCTTGTTTTACTAATCGATAAGCAGATAGCGGGCGCTGGTCAGTAGACCGAAATACCGTGAAAATTTGGCGGTGCGCTCGCTCAGTTCCCGGCGCTCTCGGCGATTACGGTGTTCTCCGCGTTATTCCTGAAGAAGGAGTCGATTTGACACCCGGGGAGTTAGCATTCGCGGACAGAACCACCCTCCAACGAAGACGCGAACAATTCGCGGGAGTTGTCGATGATCTGCTTTAAAACTTTCGCTTTGCCCTTATCGTAGTTTAACCATTTTATGCACGACCCATTATCAAAAAATCAGCTCGAATCGGATACCCAAGACGCTGCCAAGCAAGCTCAGGAATCCATGGAGCACGCTCGCAAGAATATTCTGCACTATCGTCCTTCCGCCGATTCATGGTTGCCTTGGGTAATCGGTGGCTCCGCCGTGTTAATTGCGGTCGGCTACCTAGTCGGCCGTCAATACCAGGCTGACACTCGTACCGGAACAGAAAAGTTCGTACATGAATTGCAAAGCTGGATCGAGGAGCATAGCGCATCCCTTCCTTCTTCTCTGCGAGACAGATTGAGCGCCACTGGCTCATTTCTCGGTAGCTCGTTGAGCAAGACGCCGTTGGAACGGTTAATCTCCCAATTCCGGACTAAACCTCGTCGTTTCTGGGACATTTTTTCATGAGCGCCGAATCACACCACATGACTGAGCCTGCCAATCTATCAGCCACCGCAGATGTCTCTGAAGGAGACGCTGTAAGCCGGTGGGTCGCACAGCTGGAAGAAAGAGTTCGTCGCTCTCCGCGCGAAGCTGTTCTGGTCGCATTTTTGGTCGGCGGCTTGTTGCAAGTTTTCGCCGTCCGCAGCCTTCTGATAAATCTGGTGCGGCTGGCATTATCGCTGGCCACTCCTATTCTTTTTGGGTTTGCTGCTTGGCGACTATATGAATCGTTCGAGGGGAACGAGAATTTGCGCCGATCGTCGATTCGAAAACAGCGAATAGCTAGCAAATAAGATTCTCAGAGCCGATGGGAAAAGGCGATTTCGGGTCCGCTCAAAGCCTCGGACCGGAAACCAGTCTTCTCTCCTTTTCTCGACTGGCACCCAGTCCTCAGGTGACCATCCATGCGATTTGAGCTTAGATTGCCTGCGGCGATCTCGCGATTTTTGATTGCGTGCTCTCAGCTCGGGGCAAGCCCTGATAGCCAGGTAAGGGGCGTAGCCTGATCCTCCTGGCCTTGGATATTTTTTTGTGCCTCAGGGAGATATCACTTGCATTCTACACTGACTTAGTAGAGATATATGCGCAGTGAATCTGAACATTTCCATGCAGCTACGAGCTAATCTGCTCCTTTGGATTGGTCAGACCATGTTCTCCGCGCACGCATCAACGGGCGAGATCTGTTGTTGTCGTTGAATTGGACGCCGATCCAGCCGCAGGGGCCTTCGCGCACTTCCGATCGTTTCCTCTTTTTCTCCGATAACTTTCAACAACTCTTTCCTAAAACCGTATGTCTTACTTTCTCGCGATTTCGGGTATTCCGAATAAATTTTCCAGAAATGCATTTCTCTTGCGCTGGTTCGCTCGGCATCTTGAATCCTCTCAAGTCGAACTCCGAGCGCTTCACGCCGTCGATTTGGAGCCTCTTAACCCAATAACTCGTCCACAGAGTCTCGATGAGCTTATCCACGATGCACGAGCAATTCTTCTGTTAACGCCAGTTCCGAAGGATGACTGGGGAGGCCTGCTTACTCCGCTTCTTCGATTATTGCCGAACGGAGCGTTCGCCCAAAAGCCGCTATTGCTCCTGGGAACCGGGGGATTCATCGGTGATATGCAAGGCTTGGAAAAAACACTTCTTTCCGATCTGGGCCGACTCAGCGGTCAGCTGGCACTCCCATCGGTTCATGTCGGCGTAAAGAACTGGGTCTTCGTCGGTGATCAACCACCGTGGCTCACGACCGGAACTGAAGTTCGGCTCGCGCGAGCGCTGGATCAGCTTCAGGTACTCGCCGCCGCATCGCGGGAGTTCGCTGCGGCCGCCTGATTCATCGAATCCGCGCCGTTGTTAGAACTGTTGCACTAGCGGATCCGCCGGTCCGGTAGGTCGCTGGATGGGAGACTACGCGTCTAATGGATTGATCCAGGAGCTACCGGACTCGCGGACCCGCACGGCAACAGGCCCTGACGACTTCGGACGCCTGCTGCTGTCTTCTCGATTCTAAATTCCGGATTCTAGATTTGATGCATCCATTCGTCCGGCAGAAGCTTAACAGTCTTAAGTAATGACGAGCGTTTCAGACCGTGCTGCCGGCGCTATAGTTGGCGCCTTGGTTGGTGATGCCCTTGGTTTGGGCCCACACTGGTACTATGACTTGGGGGAACTGCGTCGAGAATACGGTGACTGGATCTCGGGTTATACCGATCCAAAATCGAACAGATATCACGGTGGGATGAAAGCCGGTCAATTGGATCAAACTGGGCTGCTTCTGATCCTCTTGTTGCGATCGGTGATCGAGAACGGTGAGTACAATGAAGATGATTTCACCGATCGGCTCGACGAGTTTTTTAAACAGCTCGACGGAACTCCGATGCAGGGTCCCGGCGGATATACCAGTCAATCGATTCGGGAAGCATTTCGAAGACGGACTCAACGCGGCCTTAGTTGGAAAGAGACCGGAGGCCACGCCGACACTACCGAGGCGGCGGAGCGCGCCATAGTTTTAGCGGCCCGATATGCGTTGGATCCGCGGAGAGCAGCAGCGACGGTTTCTGCAAACTGCATCTTAACGCAAGCCGATCCTGCGATTGTCGGGATGACCACCGCTTACAACGCAGTGCTCTCCCTTCTAGTTTCCGGTGAAAAGCTCGATGCCAGTATCTCCGACAAATTGATGGACTTGGTACAAAAGGGACGTCTTCCATTCCACAAAGTAACCGCTGACCGGCTGGGTTCACCTCGCCCCGGAGAACCCGATCCGCCCAATGCGGGCAAGTTTTCCTCGCCCGATGCGCTATTAACGCCCTCTTACATCGCCGAGGCGGCTACCGATCCGGATATTCGTATCGAGCCGGCGTGGAAAGTCTCCATTGTTTACGGCATGCCATGTGCCATTTATCACCAACTGCCCGCAGCTTATTATCTTGCCGCAAGATTTCGTGACGACTTCGAATCCGCAGTGCTTCACGCCATTAACGGCGGTGGACAAAACATGTCTCGAGCCTGTTTAACTGGAGCGTTAGTTGGTGCCCAAGTCGGACTGTCCGGAATTCCGCAGAGATTCGTCGACGGCTTAGAGAATCACACCGAGTTGGTTTCTCTCGCCCAAAGGTTAGGCGCACTTGCTGCCCGGTAGATCCTGCTCCGGTAGGATCAACACTCGGGGACGTTTCCACTGTACGTTGTCTAACGCACTTCGAATGGTGGATAGCACGAAAGCATCAAGCTATCCACTAAGTCTCCAACTTCCGGTGCCACGAAGAGTTCCGATATCGGAGCACCAGAATGACAGCCTTTACCACTTCTTCCAAAGCTCTCGATCCGAACACAGTCCAGGCACCTAACCTGGCCACAATTCCACAGATCCAAGCCACGGGTAATCCCAGTGCATAGCTGCTGATAACATGACTAAAAAGGACGAACTTTGTATCGCCACCGGTGGGAAGAATACCGGTTCCTATGACGCTATTGAGTACTTTCGCAGGCTGCACGCAGGCCATAATGATAAGGCCCCAGAAAGTCAGGCTAAGAACGTCTCCGCTGACCTTTGGATAAATGATCGGCAATAGAAAACTCGCAGCAATTAACGCGATGGTGAACACTATCCCCGCTAGCACGCCGGCACGCAGCACCAGGCTGGCTTCCTTTTTCGCATTCTGCAGAGAGCCCATTCCGAGAGCTTGTCCCACCGTCGCCACCGCAGCTGGTGCCAATCCGGTAGCGGCAACAATAAAGATATTCTCAACCGTGGTGACGATTTGACTAGAGGCCAGAGCAGCGGTGCCTATACGGGTAAAAACGATCGTGTAAACAAAAGTGCTCGTCCCCCAAAGCATTTCACTCAACGCGATCGGATACGTTATCCGAAGCAAAGGGCGACCAATTCGCTGGAATCTGGATCCGAATGGCCAGTACCATCTCATTCCCTCTTTTCGTGAGTAAAGCACCACCAAGAGAGCAACACAGCGGAGGGCCTGAGAAATCAGCGTTGCCACTCCGGCACCAATGACACCAAGTTTTGGAAAAGGGCCAAAGCCCAGGACAAGAACGAATGCGAGCAAAGTATTTAGGGCTACCGCGCTCATGGTAATTGCCATGGGCGTTCGAGAATCGCTCATCGAACGGAACGTCGCGGTTGTAACGGCGCTCATAACGGTCATTGGAGCCGCAGCAGCAAACAGTCTCAGGTATCCTGCAGCAATCGCCACCACCTCCTCTTGGGCCCCGACCAAGCGGAGAATGGTTGACGGAAAGAGAATTAACGGGAGTGCGGTGCAGACACCCAGAATGGCGGCCGCCGTTTGACCAAGTGCCGTGATTTCTGAAACCTCATCCATATTCCCGCGACCGTAGGCTTGAGCAATGAATACGCCACTGCCGGTTCCAACTGCGGAATAGAGTAGCGTTAGAATGAAAGATAGACTGTTGGAAAGACCGACCGCAGCAACCGCAACAGCACCGAGGATACCGACGATTATTTGATCGATGAAACTGAAAGAGCTTTGAAAAACCGCTTCCAGACTAACCGGAATCGCAACCCTAAAGATTTCACGATAGTTACTACCGCTACGGTTTCGATTCACATCAGATTGCCATAACGCCAGTCTGAACCGGCCGTGGCAGGAAACTAGCATTGGTTCCGTTGGTTTCGATTAATCGGGCCTTGGCGGATTCATGGAAGACCGGAAAACTGCCAAACAAGGCCTCCAGAACATCGATACGAACGCATAACCTGGCGCGAATATCTTCAACGAGAGTATGGCCCGATCTAAATGCGAATGCGGTAGGCCACTCTAAACTTCGCCGCTCAGTGCGAAACCGCAGTGAACAATTCGTCGATCGCACGCAACCGGCGGGAAAGATCGCGTGCAATGTTCAAAATCACGATTGCGTACTGGTCAGGCTGATGCCGAAAGAGGTGGTAGAGATCGGTACCTTTCAGCGCAAAAAGGAAGCTGTCCTCGACCGTCCGAAGCGAGGCAGCACGGGCCACGCATTCGATAATTGACATCTCGCCCAGGAAATCTCTTGCTCCAAAGGTCGCGAGAACCGTTTCACGCGGTTGCCCCAAATGTTTCACCACTTGCACTCGCCCTGAGTGAATGATGAACATTCGATTACCAGGTTCGTCTTCCCTTACGATAATTTGACCTGCGCGAAATTCCGCCTCTTCGACCGCGAGAGCGATCTCCGATATCGCGTCTGCATTCAGTCCAGCAAAAATCGGAATGGTTTCCAAAAACTGCTGGCGTGCGCTCGGGGTGGTGATCATGGCTAAGGAATCTCCAACAATCGGCATATTCCGCGTGCCGTATAGTTATTTGTTTCCTGATAACGGGAACCACTCCGAATTGAGCGGGCGATTTCTAAGTCAATCTTTTTTTTCCAACTAGATCAGTGCGCGTTAGTCAGCTTAAGTCCTACTGGGTTGACTAGCGACAATGGCTCATAAGTTGCTATCACCGGTTCTCTATCCACAAAACCGTAACCAATCCTATTTCATGGAAGACTTGGATGAGAAACCAGAGGAGGATAAGAGTTCACTTGCGTCTTTTTGCATTGCTGCCATTCCGTTTTTAGCGCTGACGATCGGACCGCCTTTCGCTAATCGGCTCGAGCCCCGGATTTTCGGCTTACCGTTTCTGCTGGCTTATTTAGTCTTCTGGGTACTCGCGACACCCCTATTCATGTTGGTCGCCAGCTGGATAAGGAGACCTCGATGAAGAGCATTATCGCACTCGCCATCATTGGCTGCGTTATCGTTGCAACGGCCGGCTTGGGAGTCTTTGGTGTACGCAAGGTAAAGATGGACCCCACCCAATTCATCGTCGGCGGGAGATCACTCGGAGCAATCTTTCTCTGGCTCCTCATGGCGGGCGAGGTGTATACGAGCTTCACGTTTCTCGGAGCGGCCGGCTGGGCGTACAGCAAGGGAGCTCCCGCCTTCTATATCATCTGTTATCTCACCGTTGCCTGCATTCTTTCGTTCTTTTATCTGCCGCCGATTTGGCGGACCGCACACCGGCACAGCCTACTCACCAGTGCAGACTATTTTGCGGTGAAGTATCAGAGCCCGCTGCTCGGCGCGCTCGTAGCCTTGGTGGGCGTGGTTTTTCTGGTGCCTTACATCACTCTGCAGCTCACTGGTATTCAGATCCTGCTGCAGATTGCCGGCTACGGCACAATTGATTCGGTTTTGGCCGCCGGGCTGGCTTTCGGATTGATCGTGGGTTTCGTCTTGGTCTCAGGACTCCGTGGGGCGGCTTGGGCGAGTCTGATGAAGGATGCGCTGGTTCTGGGAGCAGTCTTGTTCGCCGGAATCGTGCTGCCGATTCAGTTTTTCGGCTCACCCAAGGGCGTTATTGATCAGGTGCTAAAGGTGCAACCCAATTGGATGACTTTGGCCGGCGGAACCAACAATTTCGGAACCGTTTGGTTTGTTTCCACCGTACTACTGACCGGGTTCGGCGGCTTCATGTGGCCGCATTCCATCGCAGCGGTTTACGCGGCAAAGAGCGAAGAAGCGGTCAGGCGTAACGCGATCATTCTTCCATTCTATCAGATCATGCTTTTGTTGGTTTATTTTGCGGGGTTCACGGCTCTCCTGATTAAGCCTGGCCTCAAAGGCTCGGAAGTCGATCAGTCATTCATGCTAGTTGTGCAAGAGCATTACGCGCCTTGGGTTTTGGGGCTGGTGGGTGCTGCAGGGTGTCTAGCGGCGTTGGTTCCGGCAGCCGCCCAAATTTTGGCGGCTGCGAGTCTGCTTTCGCGGAATCTCAGTGGCTGCTAATCGCCTACAGCGGCATCACCCAGATTTTTCCAGGATTGATGCTTTCACTCCGGAAGCGGCCACCACATCCTTGGAGCGTGGCGATCGGAATTCTGGTTGGACTAGCGCTTTTGATTGTGTTCGCGGCGACCGGCACCAGCGTAGTGCTTGGGTTGAATTTTGGCCTGGTAGCGCTAATTGCGAATACAGTGGTCTTGTTCGCCATGGATATAGTGCTGAATCAAGTTGCGGCTAGGCGCTTAATCAAGAATTGCGCTAACGCGGGCATATGAAAAGAGGAACTGACGGATCTCGCTGCCGCCACAGTGCTAACTGGGTATTGCGATCACTCACATCATAGGATTTCGAATGACCGTGCCGTTCATCTTTTGCGCGTCGATTACAGCGATCAGCGCAATCATAAGCCTCGGATTTTCAATAGCGGCGGCCCTCGGTGCGACCGGCACTGCCCGTACTCTGGCACTCTATGCCGGTGCACGAAGCATGGCTTTGGTGATCGCGAGCGCGGTGCCATTTCTAACGGGGTCAACTGAATGGCTCCAAGCCATAGCATGGAGCATGATCATCGTTCAGGCGTGTGATGCCGTCATAGGCACGACGATCAAAGATCGCATGAAAACCTTTGGCCCAGCAGGAACCGCCTTATTGAACCTCGTGGCGGTGATTTGGTTGATCCAAGCTGTTCCATAATGGAGATTCAGCGAACCGCTGTTGAGGCTGGTGTCGTAGTGGAATCTTTTGAACTCGATTTATGTGGCAATGTTCGCATGACCGGGAGAATCCCGGCATTGCGACAGTCGCAAGTTCGATCAGACCGATACGCGGAGCCACGCATCACCCCATGTGTGACCTATCCGCTCCAGCGGATGGGTGATTTATTTTAATTCAGAAATGTTTCGCGGTAGAATCGCGTGGAACTTTTAAGCCGCTGGTTCGACTCTAGAGATTATTAAGGCGCGACCTAAAATTGCTACTCTTCCCCGCCAAAGCTACCGCACAGTCAGGCCTGCGTGTCTTGCCGCTACAGGCGACTCTACTATCCATGCGCTACAACCGTCCACCGCCCTAAAACTGGCTGTTCCATAATCGGCAGGATCGGCATCCACTACTACCGAACTCGACCAAGATGAGAACTGGAAGTTCCGACACTTTACTCGTTGGTTCCAGGTAGCATTCATGGCGATTCCGAGAGCTTTCAGCTGCAGCTCAGGATTTTCCAGTTCGGAGATAACGTGGTCAGGAATTTCGACCATCACGACGAATCGTGGTAAGCTTTGCGAGGAACCGGACCTGTCGTGGGCAGGAACCTCTATGCGGTATATGTGACTCATAAGTCTGGACGCTCATTTTTGCCACCGATTCTCTAATCGGATGCTTTCTCGCAGACTTTAGTAGAAATTATAGCAAATATAAGTCCGCCAAAAAAGAAATTCCAGGGCACTTACATAGAACATCACAGATAGCTGTTCGGTGCATAGCGTTTCAAAAAAGTCGCGCGCATTCGCCGGATTTCCTCCTGGGTGTACGGACAATCTCGTTATATTAGTCGAAGAGGCTCGAGCGACAACCCGTCGTCAACACCGTAAAAAAAAGAGTCCAATCATGAGCGGCAGAGTGAAACGATCTGGGCTCGACATGAAGGTGCCGATGAGTCGCTGTGCTGACCCAAAGTCGCCGGTTCTCAGATGACCGAGCGATACGGGATACGGACGGAATCGAAATGTCCTGAGCCTGGCAGCGGAGACAGATAAGAGCAAAGCGACTAGAATTATCGCTGCGAACTTCCCTGCCTACGACGACTGTCGACGTGCATACCTTGGGCCTGTCTAAGATCGAAAGTGACCCAGCAATAGTCTACATGACAGTTTTTTCATCAATCCATCATCCGTGCTGTAATGATTCTATGGAACACTGCTCGCATGAGTTTAAACGGATATTCTGACATCAGGACGAGCAAAGTGCCCGAAGTCACGCTGGCCTTTTGGATAATCAAGATCGCCGCGACGACTGTGGGCGAAACGGGCGGAGATGCCCTCTCGATGACTCTGAATTTGGGCTACGCCCTTAGCACCGCCGTTTTCTTCGCCTTTTTCATTGTCACGGTCGCCGCCCAGGTCGCTTCAAAATCTTTTCACCGGTTTTTATATTGGGCTGTTATTGTCGCAACAACCACCGCCGGGACAACGATGGCGGACTATGCGGATCGCTCGCTCCAGATCGGCTACGTGGGCGGCTCAATATTACTATTCACGCTACTGATGATCGCTCTTGGAGCGTGGCGAATCTCTGTGGGCTCTGTGTCGTTCAACAACATCGTCTCGCCCAAAGTTGAAATATTTTATTGGGTGACGATCCTCTTTTCGAACACGCTCGGGACCGCTCTGGGCGACTTTTTCGCCGACGATTCGGGCCTGGGGTATGAAGGTGCGGCGGTCGTTTTCGCTGGTACACTGGTGATTCTCGCGGTCGCCTATTTTTACACGAAGATCTCTCGTACGTTGTTGTTCTGGTCGGCGTTCATCCTCACCCGTCCGCTGGGCGCGGCGGTGGGTGACCTTCTCACCAAACCCCTTGCGACGGGCGGATTCAATCTCAGCCGCATCAACTCCTCTTTGATTATCACAACATTCATTTTTCTTTGTATTCTGTTTACGCGGCAGCGAACAGGCGATCACCTGGGAAGACCTGAGCAGAGCTAGTAATTGGCCTACTGACTTAACCCATCAGTATTGCTCAGTCAGAACCTGCACGTTGAAACAAAACTTCGGACTCTGAAAACACCAGTCTGCCGTGACGTAGCTCGTCGAATCTGGGTAGGAAAAATCGAGCTATGAAGAAGGCCTCGCTCATGAACCTGCCCTGCTTGGTATTGCCGTACCAGCGAATGTCCGACAGTCACATCTCAAGCGACCGGCAACACGCCGTTTTTAGACACGACTCCTTCCAACGGACCCTCAGATTCGCGGCAAGCACAGAGTGAGCGAAGATTAAGAGATCGCCTGGAAATTTCACCGATTTAACGTATCTCGGTATCTGCCGGTGTCCGTTCGAGCTGCTCAAGAATTTGCTGGTCGGAAGGTGCGACGCCCTTTGCGCCAAACAGGTCAAAAGTTTTGCGTGAGGCGACGGTGTGTTGAGACGCCAGGATCATCACACGAGCAAGATCGCCACGCGATATCTTTGGTCCGGCTGTTAACTTATTAATTGCTCTTGTAATGCGGATATTAGCGCCGTCAGCCGGTGCGTTAGTGAGGATCGGCGCGCGCACAATAGTGTAGTCTAGCCCGCTTGCTCGCAGATAGAGTTCTCTTTCAATCAAGTTCCGCTGCAGACCGCATTTGATCCTATCGAGAATGCGAATCATGACCGATGACCGGTCTGCGCCCACAACCGACGGGAGAATGATGCGTCCTTCGAAACCGATTGCACGCGCTGCATCGACCACGTTCAGCAGCCCTTGGTAGGTTACGTTGCGAATCATGGTCTCCGATGCGAACAGGCCGCGACCGTCAATTCCACCTGTAGCAGCAACAGTGAAAAATATCGCCCTGTAGTCTTCGGCTATGGCATCACGAACCGACCGGGCGTCAGTTACGTCACCATGGCGTATATCCGCTCGCTTCCCCAGGAGCCGCCCGGCTCTTTCGGGATTGCGCGCAAGGACCCGGACGCTTAACCCGGCTTGCAACAATCGCTGAGTAATCAGTAGGCCGGTACCGCGCGTAGCCCCAACAATGCAGAATTGCATCTTCATTTAATTTGCGAGAACGGCTATCGTCTTACCAGGTCGATTCGCACCAATGTCCATCTCTCGAACGCGTTCCGGTAAAGTCAGCCGCGCGTGCGGCCTTTCAAGCCGAGTCGGCGCACCTCCTTGCCGTCGTTGAACCGAAATGTGAGAGGGGATTGCATATGAGACTCTTTACGCCTGAACGGCGTTGGTGCGTAGCCTATTTTGTGTCTCGGGTCTAGCCGTGGAAACACAGGAGGCAACTCTGCCACACAAGCTCCCAGGGACCACGCGATGGCCAGCGATTTCACCGAAGCGATTCGCCTAAAGCCTGATTGGCTGGTATGTCCGACTTCGTTCGGCTGACGCCGAACTTCGGCGCGACGCTTTCGCCCTTTGGGTTGAATGCTCTTTAGAGACCGAGTCGAGGTAGCGGGCCATGTCGGGCTGTTGTCCTGCGGTTGCCGGACGAAAGCGGGTGACCAGACTCGAACTCGCGACATCTTCCTTGGGCGACGCGTT
>WNFP01001826.1_pt1 | contig 26619 bp, 31 predicted proteins | sample 5400201 | NCBI WGS metagenome assembly WNFP01 (sample SAMN13153355, study PRJNA577476) | soil metagenome | isolation source: 115 cm saprolite under Madrone tree | place: USA:California | collected 2016-06-14 | reverse complement strand
GCCATTGCTGAAGCTTCAACTTTCTCGAAGGTTTAGGCGCTGCTTGAAAGAGGCTTGACGCGGGCAGCCTGAATTGTATGTCCCTCGAGGGTTTGGCCGTTCAAAGCCCGCACTGCTTCATCCAGTTTTCCGGAGTTCATCAACTGAACGTCGGCGAAGCTTGGCGACGTGCCGCTGACAACATCCCTGATCACCCTCACGCTCGATACGCGATATCCCCTGGCCTCGACCCAACGTCTCACATACTCATCGCGACAATTGGGTGGGACATTGGAGAGGAGCAACCTGACGTTTCCATGAGATTGGTTCTTGTCCATAACATGATCCTTTCGCATGGTCTGCTTGGCAGTTTGATTTCGGATCATAACGCCAGAGCAAGTTTATCTGCACGCGAAACGTCAACGCAAAAAACTGGGTAGAATAAGGCGTGGAGGTCTGAATGAAGAACGTTCCGCACCCACCGAAGACGTATGAACGATTCAAGCAGCGCTATCCAAAACTGGGAGAGGCCTGGGAAAAGATATCCGAAGCCGGGCGCGATGGACCCCTCGATGAAAAGACCGCACGCCTCGTCAAGCTCGCCGTCGGAATCGGCGCCATGCGCGAAGGGGCGGTACACTCGAGCGTTCGAAAGGCGCTCGGGGCCGGTATCTCTGTTGCCGAGATCGAGCAGGTAGTGGCTCTGGCCGCGAGTACGCTAGGTATGCCGTCAACAGTAGCTGTCTTTACCTGGGTCCACGACGAAATCGACAAACGGAGTTGATCTGCGCCAGGAGATCCCCGGCAACTACTTCGCGCGGCCCTTGAAACCCTCGGCAAGCATCGAGATCTTATACATCGACCTCGCGTCTGGCCCGTCGCCACCAGGGCCATCATTCCCACGATGAGAAGCGTCAAGAGTTTTCGGTGTGCCGGCTCTGGCCTGTCGAGCAGTTCTTATGCGCTTCGGGCTTCTGAGAAAGCGTTGAGGCTGCGCAAGGACCACGTCATCGCCTGCTGGTAGATTTGTGCGATCGTTTCCAGGTTTAGCGGCACGGAGTTCTGTGCCTCACGCCAGTCCTTTCGCTCGAAGGCCATGCTGCATCGCAGCACGGAGCCGAGCTGGCCTTCGTGACGTAATAATCCATCTGCGGCCTCAGGCGCTAAAGGCAACGTTTTCACGATCTCCTCCAGTGGACGGTCAAAGATCGCGTCCAGTACAGAAAACAGACCCACGAGGAAGAATCGGTCCGGTCGCTCCATCTTGAGAGATTCTGCAAGTTTTTCGCACATCCGCGCTCGCACTGCGCCTGTGACAATGACGTCCCGAGGTTTGTCGTCAAGGCCGGAGAACAGGATCAAACTTGCCCAGATGCGCATTCTCTCGAGGCCGACGAGTACCACAGCATGGCGGATGGATTCGACTTCGCGATTGAGACCGCAAACGGCCGAGTTGACATATCGGAGGAGTTTGTAACTGAGGGAGACATCCTGGCTGAGTGCTTCCTCCAGTTCTTTCATCTTAATGTCCGGGTTGTTGAGCTTCGTGATCAGCCGGATTGCTGAAAGGCGGTTAACGGGCAATCGCCGGGAGGCGACGAGTTGGGGACGACAAAAGAAATAGCCCTGGAAATAATCGAATCCTAAATCCTGGCACAATCGCACCTGCTCGCGCGTCTCAACCTTTTCAGCGATGAGTTGAAGTGGAAATTTCTTGAGTGTGGCCACAGAGCGTTCAATCGTCTGTTGGTCATTGGCGAGGACATCGAGTTTCACAAACTGAACGGTTTCCAGCAAGCGGTAGAACGGATCGGCACATACGAAATCGTCGAGGGCGATACGGTAGCCCGCATTCTTCAGTTGCCTCAGGCGCTTCAGCAGACTCTCATCCGGCTCAATATTCTCCAGCAGTTCGAAGACGACACGCTCTCGCGGCAGCGATTCGCAGTAATTGGCCATGATGAGATTTCGGCCAAAATTGATGAACGCCAGGTCTTGTCCAACTACCTGTTCAAGCCCAATGTCCATGAAGGTGTTCAAGATCACCTCGGCCGTGGCTTGATCGCCGTCAGAAAATGACGCGCGATCAATTTCACTGTCGCGAAACAGCAGTTCGTAGCCAAACACCGCCATATCAGCACCATAAATCGGCTGTCGGCTCACCAGAACTCTATCCACGCATCCCTCCTGGTTCTCGGGTTAACAGACCACATATCGGCAAACGACCCTCGGTTGGTTACCTGGAAAAATTGATTCTTATCTTCAACGGGAGCAGCTTGAACGGCCGGGGTTTAAGGTGTTTGAGATCCTGCGCTTTACGCTTCAGGAGCGAATGCCCCTACAGCGCGAACCGGTTCAGGAAAGTGAACCAACTGGCCAGGCGTGTGAGATTGTTGGTCAGTATCAGCAGGCCAACGGCAATAACGAGGGCGCCGCTGAACATTTCGACAGCGCGAAAATGTCTCTTGAATCGGCCGTAGAAGGAAAGGAACTGATTCAGGCCAAGGCTGGTCATGAGGAAGGGGAGTCCCAGACCCATCGAATAGATACCAAGCAGGAAAACTCCTTCCGTCACCGTTTGCTTCGTGCTGGCGATGGTTAGAATGCCGGCGAGAATCGGACCGATGCAGGGCGTCCACCCAAATGCGAACGCCAGACCCACAACCAGCGCCCCGATCATCCCGCGCGGCTTCTCGACGTTATGGAACCGTTTGTCTCGATAAAGAATGTTGATCTTGAAGATGCCAAGGAGATGGAGACCAAAAATAATGAGGATGAGGCCTGCAATCTCGGAGAGCAGCCGCATTTTCGAACGTAGAAGCTCGCCCAGCCAGGTTGCCGAAGCGCCTAACGTCATGAAGGTAATGGAAAAACCGACGATGAACATCACAGAGTTCAACAACACCGTTCGTGTGAGCGAACTGGACTTCTGCTGGTCCTTCAGTTGATCTAGCGTGAATCCGGAGATGATGGAGATGTAACCGGGAACAAGGGGTAGGACACAAGGAGATAAGAAGGAAACCAGTCCCGCTACAAATGCGGTAAAGATCGAAACGTTTTCCATAAGGGTCCCTAGTGTATCATCGCTCGACAACAACTTTCTTCTCGGGCACCTCGAGCCTTACCAATCGCCCCTCGGCGTCTGTGGTGGCCTGAAGCTTTACCTCGCCGGCCTCGAGGTCATAGGTGCGAGCGCCCGTGGCCCGCACAGACACACCTCCGACTCTCATGTCCTGCGGAACAAATACGGGAAAGAACGTCTGTTGGAGTTGGACCCGGTATAGCAGGATCAAATAATGGTGGAAAAAATTGTTGTCGAGAATGACGCCACCTTCGGGAAATCTGAAGTCCGCGGTGGAACTCTTGCCGGATATCGTGGTTTCCAACTCGCTGATCGGGTTCTCGATCTTTACGCGGATCGTGTTTCGGGAATCGGAATACTCATAAAACGTCGGCGTCAATTTCTCGTTCAGCTCCATCCGGCTCGAAATTTTGACTTCACCGATGCTGGTCCGCCCCTCAACCAGATATCCTTGCTGGCGTTGAACGACCGAAAAATCCTCGGTTCCGATTCTCTTTCCATCCTGGTAGATGGTGAAGCGGCCGTTCTCAGTCTTGATGGGCGCGAGCAACAGGCCCAGCGACAGCAAAATAATCATGATTTACGGATGACTCCAATGATCTCGTTCGCGACTGATTCGGGAGAGTTCGTATCCGTTGAAACCTGTAGTCTGGCAAGAGCGTAATAAGGCTCCCGGCTCTGATAGAGGTGCTCCGCTTGATCTTCGTTTCCGAACTTCGGCCGCGTACCATCAATTTTCACACGGTCTGCGACCGTTCGGAAAGAGACTTTGAGCCACACGGTGAGGCCTGATTTTTCAGCTACTTCGCGATTTGTGGGATCGATAAAGGTACCACCACCCAGAGCGATGACGGAGCGGGGAGAGGAAGCAATGTCCCGGAGGCAGCGCTGTTCAAGACTCCTGAAGTAGGGCTCGCCCTCGTCCCGGAAGATTTTGGCAATCCGGCGGCCTTCGCGCCGCTCGATTTCGCGATCGAGATCGATGAATTTCCAACCGAGCTTCTTTGCCAGGAGCCGGCCGACAGTGGTCTTGCCGGCGCCCATGAAGCCGATCAGATAGATCCGGGACTGTTCCATCTACGCCATTGTATCGGCGGATCGGGCCCTGTAGTACTGCTGACCTTCCTGTGAACACAAAACCCAGAAGGCACAAAACCAAGAAGGCATAGATGGCGATAGCCACTCCAAACGGGAAGAAGTGGAAGATCATCAGGGCCGACACAACGATCGCCGCGACTCGAGCCCAGCTCCGATACTGCAGGAGCCCAATGCCGGCGGCCGCAATGCCGCAGGAAACGGCCAGGACCGCAAAGCCAATGATCGTGGTGATCCCGCCTGCAAAGTGCATAACAGGAAATGGAACATCTGGCGGCAGGGGGATATGCCTGGCCTCGATGAGCCGGCCAACGAGCATGGCCGCCAGCCCTCCAATCCCCGTGAGAATCGCGCTTCCGACCAGCAGCCATCCCAGAATGTTGATGTGCATGCTCATGTCGCGTTTCGATTGCTGATTAACCAGGGCCGGTGTTAGATCCTTGCCGCACTTGCTGCAGAATCTCGCTTGTTGTTCGACCGCGTTACCACACTGTGTGCAGAACATGGCTCAACCTCTCTTCTCCAGGCGGATATCCCCGTTGCGTGTTTCGATGTTGAAGTTCGGCCCGCCACTGCCGACCCTCCCTTTCAGAGACCTGTCTCGGTTCGACGATCTCGTTTCCGGGCCTTCGAAATCCGAACTGACCGATCCGTGCTCGGTGTGGGCATCGATGTTAAAGGAAGCTGAGGGCGGAAGCTCCAGCCTCACGTTGCTATATTGCGTGACGATCGAAACATCCTTGTCGGGTGGTTTCACGAATTCCAGGACGACGTCGCCGTTTCGATTTCTTACGGTAATCGGGCCGCTCGCGTCGCGGATCGTCACGTTCTGATAAGAAGCGTCCGCGGTTACGCTGCCCGCAACGTGCCGGACTTCGATGGAGTTGTTGCGTCCGTTGATCCTGAGATCGCCGCTGACGTTCTCCGCCGTGATCGGGCCATAGGCGTTCGAGATCGTTGCGTTCCCCCGCACCTCGGATACATAAACCGAACCATTGCGGTTCTCGATTTGCAGGGCGCCTCCGATGTTCTTCGCATTGACTTCGGAATATCTGTCCGTGATCTTCACGGCTTCCGATACGTCCTCCACAGTCACGCTGCCGTTCCGATTCTCGACCTCGACGCCTCCCGTGATGCTCCGGACTTCGATGTCGCCATATCTGTTGGTGATGTTCTGCATGCCGGCGAGATTCTCGATCGTCACCTTTCCGTTGCGGTTATCCACTTGAACCGCCGAGCGCTTCGGCACCTGGATCGTCAGTGAGCTTTTGTAATACTGACGGGCTCTACGCGTGCCTTGCAGCCCTTCGTCCCGACTGGAAACGATGCGGTATCTGGACCCTTCGTTCCGGATTGAAAAGGTGAAGTCGCTGGAATAACGGTCGGCGTCTGCTTTCTGGGCGGCTCGAATCGTTTTCGTCACATCAAGGATGATCCGATCGCTCTCCGAGGGATGAACATCGACGTTGCCATACAAGTTGACGATCTCGATCCTTGATCCTGCCGGCGCGTCTGCTTCCTGATGCTCCGTATACTCGAAGTTGTTGCCGGTGATGTCCCAAAGGTCCAGATGCCCAAGTTGAAAGATATTCTCCACATCAGGATTGAGGTTCGCGGCGGTTGTAATGGCTCCGCCGACCAGGATCACCATGATGAGCAGCGCCACTTCGCCTCCCGAAAATAGAGACCGATCGTCGCCGGCGCGTGTGAAGCGCATGTAGTCCACGACCTTCAGCACGCCCCACACGATGAGCAGAAGGGGCCAGTAGCGTGCGACAGTTCCCCAGATCGGGATCGCGTATCCCATGTTTCTCGCGAGGAGAAGCCCGCCGATGACCATCAGCGTGACTCCCCAGAAAATACCTCCCGCGCTTCGGCGAAGGCTCATTGGTCCTCCTTTTGGCTATCGGGTTTTTTCTGGCCTCTTTGAAAGTAGTCCAATACTTTTGCAAGTCCGATCACGATCAAAATGACCGGCCACATCCTGCCGAACCGGAAAGTCTCCGGATACAAATTGTTCAGCAGGAAAAGAATTCCAAGCACAATCAGGAGAAGGGGACCGAGCATCTCAACCCTTCTCCTGGTGTTTCTTCAACAGCCAGACTCCGAAAACAACCAGGAGCGCCGGCCAAAACCTTCCGACCCGCTCCAGGTCGAATATGTCAAGGTTGCCGAGAAGAAATAAGCCACCAATGACCACGAGCGCGATGCCACCCCACAACTCTTTGTCTTTCGATGCGCCCAGCTGCCGTTGCATCCGGTCTATCGGCGTCTCCAGTTCGATGCCTTCGGCGCGCAGTCTTCGCTTCTTGGCCGTGTAATACGCTTCAAACGGCATGTAAAAGTAGAACCCCGCACTCATCAATCCCAACAGGGGTTCACCGAACCGGCTCACGTTCTGGAGTGAAATCAGCGTTCCGAAAATCAGCAAATGGATCGCTGCTTTGACAAACTCTCCGTTGTAGATCGCGCCGACGCCGGGTATAAGGCCCAGCGCGAAGGCTGCTCCGGGATTCGTCCCGGCAACGGTCTCCGCGTGAGGCAGCGGAGCGGAAGCGGTGCTCTTCCCTCCAACCGACTCTGCAAGACAGTTTTCGCAATACACGCTTCCACGCACATTGCGGACGCACTCATTACATAACGCTTTGCCGCAGCGAATGCAGAACGCGACATTTTGTGCTTCTGAGTGGTACGCACAATTCATCAGGAAATCTCCCTCAACCGCTCAATTCGAGATTGGATCTCAGTTACAAGTGGCGAGCGATAGTAGGCCCGGACCGCCTCATCATAGGCACGGTTCATCAGGCCTTCCGCTCCGTAGTAAATTGCCGCCGGATTCCGAACGACTGTGACCCAGGAGTTGGCGGAAATGCCGGCGAGACCTCCAAGCCAACCGAGAACCAACATTGAAGTGAAAATCGCCATCGCGGTGCGCGGCTCGATCAGCCATCGCCCGATCGAAGCGAGGGTGTCCAGCCAGGTCTCGCGCTCCACGTGGGGCGTGTTCGCGATGATTCGTTGCGCAAGCCATGCAGGAGGCTCGTAGATGGGAAAAGTTTTTCCCCATGCCAGCACTTCCGCCATGCCCGCCAGCAGCTCGCTGCAGGCGGGGCAGGACTGAAGATGCAGCTCCATCGAATGCCGCTCGGCAGCGCGGAGCGCATTTTCGAGGTAGTCCGACATTCGTTCTTCGCAATGGGCGCAGTGCATATGCAGCGGCGAATGATTCGCTAATTCGGGGACAGACGCATAAATCACCTAATTAGCAGTAAAGGGAACTTGACGCTAATTAGGTGATTTATGCGTCTGTCCCCGAATTACGCGAATCATCCGCGGCTCTCCTTCCTTAACAATCTCGCCAGTTCCGCACGACCTCGATTAATTCGCGACTTCACCGTCCCCACGGGCACCTTCAACATATCCGCAATTTCCTCATAAGTGAATTCTTCGAGATCTCTTAATATCACAGCCTCGCGAAGATCCTCCGAAACCCGGAGCAGCGCACGATGAACTCGTTCGGACAGTTCCCGCTGTTCGAGCGCCTGCGCCGGGCTCACATAACGCGCCGGGTTCTCTTCGGCCTTTTCGTACTCGACCTCGAGCGAGTCTGTTGTGCTGCGTTCGGTCTTGAATTTCCGGTAATGGTCAATGATGTGATTGCGGCCAACCCGGACCATCCACGTCACGAGCGCGCCGGACTCCGGCCGGAAAGACGTGAGCGTTCGATAAACCTTGAGGAAGACCTCCTGAGTCAGATCTTCGGCCTCGTCAAATCTTCCTGTGAAGCGGTAAGCCAGATTGTAAATCCGCTGATGATACTGGCGAACTATGGTTTCCCAGGCTCCGTGGTCGCCGGCCAGGCAGCCTTTCACCAACTCCGCATCGGTTATCCGCAACCTGTTCAGGCTCCGTCCGCTTCTTGCTACCTCGTTATTAATCAACGAAGTGGCGCGAAGAAAAGTTTCAAATAATTCCGATCTTTCTGAGATAATCCCCCAGTCGTGAACCGGAAGTCATTGTTTTTATTGAGCTTGGCCGTTGCAGCTGCGATCGTGGCCTATCGCTTGAGTGGATGGGATTTCGATTGGTCCCTGTTTTTCTCCAGTCTGTGGAACGTGCATCCCGGCTGGCTCGTGGCTTCGATTATTGCAACCTACGCCACCTATGTCACGCGTGCCTTCCGGTGGCAAATCCTGTTGAATCCGCTCAAACCGATCCCAATCGGACCGCTGATCACCGCAACAGTCGTCGGATTTTCCGCGATCTTCGTCCTCGGACGTCCCGGTGAACTGGTCCGGCCGCTCTGGATAGCACGCCGCGAGCACACTTCGCTGACGGCATCGGTGGCAACAATTATCGTCGAACGGTTTTTCGATTCAGTGATGCTCATCCTGCTCTTCGGCTGGTCGCTTTTATTCGTGCATCTGCCTGCGGCAGCCGACGCCACACTGAGGCTGATGAAGGACGCCGCATGGGTGATGCTCATCGGCTCAGTCGGTGCGATTGTCTTCATGTTTTTTTTTCGTTCCAATATCGATCGCATCGTGGGTTTCATTCGGTTCGACAGAATCGGCCGGCTCCTGAGGAGCTTTTCACAAGGACTGTCGTTTCTTCAGCGAGGCTCCAGTCTGGGATGGATTCTCTTTCATTCCTTCCTCACTTGGGTTCTCATTACGCTGCAGTTCTGGACCATGATGCTCGGCATGAACTTTCGCTTCTCCCTTGAGGCCGCAACGCTGGTGATGGTCGGGGCGGCGCTTGGTTCGATTGCCCAGGTTCCCGGAATTGGCGGAGGGTTTCAGGCGGGATACGTTTTTTGCATGACAACTTTCTTTCAGGTCCCTGCAGAGCAGGCGATCGCGACTTCGCTGGTCGCCTGGGTTGCGAGCTACGTTCCTACGGTTGCAATGGCTGGGTACTACATGATCTCACACATGACAAAGTAGTCGACTCGCGCGAAAGCAAGGAAGGTGAGGCCATCCGCCGTCGCCGCCAGTGCCTGTCATGCCAGCGGCGATTTACCAGTTACGAGCGCATCGACGAAATCCCCTACATGGTCGTCAAGAAGGACGGACGCCGCGAACGGTTCGATCGCCAAAAGGTCCTGGCCGGCGTGCTGAAGGCCTGCGAGAAGAGGCCGGTCTCGATGATCCAGCTCGAGACGATTTCCGACAAGGCTGAAGTCATGGTCCAGGAATCGAGCGAAAGGGAAGTTTCCACAACGGCCCTTGGTGAGATGATAATGAATGAGCTCAAAAACCTGGACAAGGTTGCGTACGTTCGATTCGCTTCCGTTTACCTCGACTTCAAGGATGTTCAGGAATTCATGAGCGAGCTTAAGGAACTCCTGAAATCGCGGGAGTAAGTATGTACTTCGAATTCCAGCCTGAGGCGTGCCCGGCTGCCACGTGGACTCCGACAGTGGATGTTTGCGAGCGCCCGGGCGAAATCGTCGTCTTCGTTGAACTCCCGGGCGTGGACCGCTCGGACGTGCAGCTTTCGTGGAATGCCGGCACGCTCATCATCTCCGGCCTGAAGCGCCAGCAGCCGCCGGACCGCGGCGTGGCCACGTATTTATGCGTCGAGCGGGCTTACGGTCATTTCCGCCGAGAGATAACCGTCACTGTACCTGTCGATTACAAGCAGGCCAAGGCGGAGCTCAAAGACGGGCTCTTGAAAATCCATCTCCCCAAACTCACGTCTAAGCCAGAAGCGAGCGTGATTCCAATACTCTAGCGGCGGTCTGTGACTACTGTAGCGGCGGTCTGTGACCGCCGGCGGTCATAGACCGCCGCTACAGTATCGAATTTCGTGCATACTTTGGCTGGTAGGCATATAGATTGTGAGCATGGACCTCGTAAAGACTGAACAGGCTCCCGAAGAGCAACAAATTACAATCCCGGACATACTGCCGGTGCTGCCCATGCCGGATATGGTTGTCTTTCCGTACATGATCATCCCGCTGTTCGTAAACCGCGAGCGGTCCGCGAAGGCGGTCGATCAGGCGCTGGCCGAAAACCGGATGATCCTGCTCGTCTCGCAAAAAAACGCCGCCGTGGACGATCCCAAAGCCGAAGATCTGCACGATTTCGGCACAGTCTCGGTCATTATGCGAATGCTCAAGCTGCCGGATGGGCGCGTGCGCATCCTGGTACAGGGCTTCTCGCGCGCAAAAGTGGAGCTCTATGACGAATCGAAGCCGTATATCACAGCGAAAGTTCAGCCGAAGACCGAACCGCAGGTGATTCCGGACTCCATCGAGCTCGAGGCTGTGATCCGGAACGTGAAGTCTTCACTCGAAAAGATGGTTTCGTTAGGGAAAAACATTTCGCCGGATCTCGTTGCGATTGCCGCGAATCTGGACGATCCCGCACGGCTGTCGGACCTTGTGGCATCCAATCTCGATTTGAAAGTCGATAAAGCCCAGGAGGTCCTTGAACTCATCGATCCCGTTGAGAGGCTGCGCCGCGTTCACGACCTGATGGCAAAGGAAATTGAAGTACTCGAGGTTCAGAACGACATCAATACACAGGCGCGCGGTGAAATGGACAAAAGCCAGCGCGAGTTCTACCTGCGCCAGCAAATGAAGGCGATCCAGACGGAACTCGGTGAAGGCAATGAAATCCAGGAAGAGCTCGAGCAGTATCGGGCGAAGATCAAAAAAGCGAAGATGCCCCAGGAAGTCACCGAAGAAGCCGAACGGCAGCTTGGGCGGCTCGAGCGCATGCACCCGGACGCCGCGGAGACGGCCACGCTGCGCAATTATCTCGACTGGATGGTCTCGCTGCCGTGGTCGAAGGCGACCAAGGACAATCTCGATCTGAAGAAAGCTCAGAAAATTCTGGACGAAGATCACTACGGCCTTGAAAAGATCAAGGAACGGATCATCGAACACCTCGCGGTGCGAAAGCTGAAAAAGAACTCGCGCGGCCCGATCCTCTGCTTCGTTGGACCGCCGGGCGTGGGCAAAACCTCATTGGGCAAGTCCATCGCCCGAGCTCTTGGAAGGAAGTTCGTTCGCATGAGCCTGGGCGGCGTGCATGATGAGGCGGAGATCCGCGGCCATCGCCGCACGTACGTCGGCGCGATGCCCGGCCGCATCATCCAGAGCATCCATCAGGCGGGAACGAACAATCCTGTATTCATGATGGACGAAGTGGACAAGATCGGCGCCGATTTCCGCGGCGATCCTTCCTCCGCGATGCTCGAGGTTCTGGACCCGGAACAAAACTTCGCGTTTCGAGACAACTACCTCGGCGTGCCATTCGATCTTTCGAACGTCATGTTCATCACGACGGCCAACATGCTCGATCCCATTCAGCCGGCGTTTCGCGATCGCATGGAGATCATTTCGCTGTCCGGATATACCGAAGAAGAGAAGCTCGAGATTGCAAAGCGGCATCTCATGCCGAAGCAGACAGAAGAGCATGGGCTCAAGAAGAATCAGGTCCAATTCACGGACGAAGGAATCCGGGCAATCATCAACCTGTACACGCAGGAAGCGGGTCTTCGGAATCTGGAGCGTGAGATCGCTTCCGTGTGCCGCAAGGTCGCCAAACAGGTTGCGAGCGGCGAAAAGAAATCTCGCAAGATCCATACGGACAACCTCGACCAGTTCCTGGGCCGGCCGAGAGTCTTCCAGGAAGAGCTGTTGAAGCGCGATCAGGTCGGCGTAGCAACGGGTTTGGCCTGGACCCCCGTAGGAGGAGACATTCTCTTCATCGAGGCCACCGCGATGAAAGGCCGGGGCGCGTTAACGCTTACCGGCCAGCTCGGCGAGGTGATGAAGGAATCCGCGCAGGCCGCGCTCAGCTACGCGCGCTCGCATGCGAAGGAATTCGGCATCGACGAGAATTTCTTCGGAAAGCACGACATCCATATTCACGTGCCTGAAGGATCGATCCCAAAGGACGGACCGTCCGCCGGCGTCACCATGGCTGCGGCCATGCTTTCACTGTTGACCGGGAAAGCTGTCCATCGAAAGATTGCGATGACCGGCGAAATCACGCTGCGCGGTGAAGTGTTGCCCGTCGGCGGCATCAAAGAAAAAGTGCTTGCGGCGAGGCGGGCCAAGATTGATACGGTGATCCTGCCGTCACTGAACAAACGCGATCTGGAAGACGTGAATGAAACGATCCGCAAGGAGATGAAATTCATCTTCGTGGATGATGTGCAAAGCGTCTTCAAGGCCGCCCTGCTGGAAAACAAACCTGCGAAGGTCGTGCGTGGCCCACGCCGGCTTCGCAAGACTGCCGAGGCCATCGTGTGAACCTCCGCAGCGCCGGCGAAGGTACGCTCATCCGCAAAATCCGCGAAAAATTCGCAAGATTCGAAGGCGGGAGCGTTCAGGTCGGCATCGGCGACGATGCCGCCGTCTTCGACTTTCCGCCGGGCCATTCTGCCGTCTTTTGCTCCGATCTCGTCGCGGAAAATACCCACTTCATTCGCAACCTTCATCCTCCCGATTCCATCGGCTACAAAGCCGTCGCGGTGAACGTCAGCGATGTGGGCGCGATGGGCGGCGTGCCGATGCACTTCCTGATTTCCCTCGCCGCTCCCGGCGATCTGGACTTCGCCTGGGTCGAAAGCTTCTACGATGGCGTGGAGCGCGCCTGTGGCGATTTCAACGTCTCGCTTCTGGGGGGCGACTCGTCGTCTGCAGATCTCATCTTTGTGGATGTGTCGATGGTTGGCCGCGTGTCTTCCGGCCGGGCAATCCGGCGCTCGGGCGCCCGGCCAGGCGATGGCATCTACGTAACCGGCGTTCTCGGCTCTTCGGCTCTTGGTCTCGAATTGTTGAAAGCCGGCCAGCTGAGCAACCCGGCCGTCAAACGGCACTTCTACCCGGAACCTCGTCACCGCGTTGGAGCGGCGGTCGCCGGCCAGGCCAGTGCCATGATCGACGTCAGCGACGGCCTTTCCACGGATCTTCCGCACATCCTCGAAGAGTCCAAAGTCTCTGCACGAATTTACAAGGATCGTCTGCCGGCAGCGCCCGGCGTTCAGGACCACCATCTCCTGCATGGCGGTGAGGAATACGAACTCTTGATTACCGCTGCGGATCTCCCGAAAACCGTCGAAGGTGTTCCTCTCACCCGCATCGGCGAAATCATCGAGTCCGGCCTCGAAAACCAGCTTTTTTTGATTGACGGCGCGAGCGAATCCGTTTTGAGCCCAAGCGGCTGGCAACATTTCCGCGCCTAAGTTATCCTCAGTTATGTCCAATTCCGACATTATCAGCAGCGCAGACAAAGCGCTGAGGCCAGTTCTGAAGGAACTTGGCAGGTTTCCCTGGATTCGGTTGGAGGGCTGTTGCGCCGGGCACAAGGCGGAAGACAGCCTGTGGCTTGAAACCAATGTTCTCGGATCGTCGGGGCTCCGGCGGCTGATGGAGCTGCTGAAGATCCTCGACGGGAAACTGGCGGGAACCGATTGCAGGCTGGATTGCCTGCTGAGTTATACCGCTGGAGTGGAAAGTCCGCCGGCTCCGCACGGCTGGATCCCGACGGCAGTCGAAATCTTCTGGCCTTCACGCAGCGATTGGCGGCGCAGCCAGACGATGGTGATCGAAACGATGCTGTCCTCGATCGAGGAGTTCTCCGGCCGTCTCAGCGAAACCCCAAACCCGCCCTGTGCAATCAATTACTGCCCATTCTGCTCGTCCTCACTCATACATATCGATACCCTCGAAAAGTCCGGCGGTCACCGCTATCGGTGCGGCGACTGCGACATGACATGGACGATGATTGATCCGGTGGTTTGACCTTGTGCTAATCAAGTTATATGGACTTTAAACTCAGCGAGGAACTCCTCGAAATCAAGCGCATCGTTCGTGAGTTTGCCGAAAACGAGATTCGGCCGCACGTGATGGAATGGGATGAGAAGCAGATCTTTCCGTGCGATGTTCTCAAGAAACTTGCCGAACTCGGATTTCTGGGAGTACTCGTCCCGACCGAGTACGGGGGCGCGGGCCTCGGCTATACCGAATACGTCACGATCGTGGAAGAGCTCTCACGGGTGGACGGCTCGATCGGCATCTCGGTGGCCGCTCACAATTCGCTCTGCACCGGACATATTTTCCAATCCGGAACGGAAGACCAGCGTCGAAAGTTCGGCGTGCCTCTGGCGAAAGGCGAGAAGCTCGGAGCATGGAGCCTCACCGAACCCGAGGCCGGCAGTGATGCTGCAGGCACCCAAACCACTGCGCGCCTCGACGGGAAACATTGGATTCTCAACGGCCAGAAGACATTCACCACGCATGGCACCTACGGCGACATCTGCGTGGCTATGGCGGTAACGGACAGAGCCGCCGGTCACCGCGGCATTTCCGCGTTCATTCTTGAAAAGGGCATGACCGGCTTTCATCCAGGGAAGAAGGAAAACAAGCTTGGATTGCGTGCCAGCGACACGTCCACCGTCGTATTTGACGACTGCCGTGTGCCGAAAGAGAATCTCCTTGGAGAACCAGGCGAAGGATTCATCGATGCTCTGAAAGTCCTCGATGGCGGCCGAATCAGCATTGCAGCCCTTGGTGTCGGAATGGCACAGGGAGCTTACGAAGCCGCTCTTCAGTATTCGAAAGACCGGAAACAGTTTGGAAAAGCGATCTCCGAGTTCCAGGCCATTCAATTCAAGCTCGCCGACATGGCCACTGAGATCGATGCCGCGCGCCTCCTGATGCATCGTGCCGCGTGGATGAAAGACCAGGGCATGCCCACAACCCTCCAATCGTCCATGGCGAAACTCTATGCAGGCGAGGTTGCGGTGCGCGTCGCCAACGAGTGCGTCCAAATCCATGGCGGCTACGGTTTCATCAAAGAATATCCTGCTGAAAAGTTCTATCGTGACGTTAAACTCTGCACCATCGGTGAAGGAACGAGCGAAATCCAACGTCTGGTAATTTCTAGGGAGATACTGAAGTAGCCGCGGATTGCACGGATGACACGGATAATTCGGGGACAGACGTATAAATCACCTAATTAGCGTCAGAGTTTCCCTTCAGTGCTAATTAGGTGATTTATACGTCTGTCCCCGAATTATCCGCGTCATCCGTGCAATCCGCGGCTGAAGAGTATGGACAACGAGCTTCTACAGCAGTTCTTCGAAGGCGACACGCGTGCTCTGGCCCGAATCATCACCCGAGTTGAAAATCGATCGGCAGACAGTCTCGAAATCCTTCAGCAACTATTTCCACGTACAGGAAAGGCCGAGATCATCGGCGTCACCGGCAGTCCGGGGTCCGGAAAAAGCACGCTGGTGGATCGGCTGGCGGTCAGTTATCGGCAAAAGGGTAAGAAACTGGGCATCATTGCCGTTGATCCAAGCAGCCCTTTTACGGGCGGGGCCATCCTCGGGGACCGCATCCGCATGCAGACGCTTGGAACCGATCCGGGCATTTATATCCGCAGCATGGCGACTCGCGGCCATCTGGGCGGGCTTGCGACCGCGACGGCCGATGTTGTCAGCGTGCTTGACGCCGCCGGAAAAGACCCGATCGTCGTGGAGACCGTGGGGGTTGGCCAGGACGAAATCGAAATTGTGAAGCTCGCGGACGTTTCGCTGGTGGTTTTGGTGCCGGGCATGGGCGATGATATTCAGGCGCTGAAGGCCGGCATCATGGAAATCGGAGACGTGTTCGTCATTAACAAATGCGATCGGCCGGGCGTTGACAAGATGGAACGTGCCGTTCTCGCCATGCTTTCACTCGCCCACCGCGCTGGCGGATGGCAGCCGCCGATCGTAAAGACTTCCGCCACGAAAGGTGAGGGAATCGAGGAACTCGTCGAGACTATCGGCCGATGTCAGGAATTCTTCCGGACTTCCTCCCATCGGATTCAAAAGAAGCGGGACGCCGCGAGGCAAAGACTAATGACTCTGCTCGAAGAGCGGCTTGTGAACACGGCCCTGCAGAAAGTGTTTCCAAACGGTGAACTGAACCGAGTGGTGGATGAGATTGCGGAACGCCGGCAGGATCCTTATTCAGTAGTTGAACAAATTATAAAAAGCTCGACATTCGGAAGGTCCTAGAATGCCAATCCGGGGAGCGAAGGGTTGATGAAAATCGATCACATTGGAATCGCGGTAAAGTCGATTGCAGAAGCCGCACAAGTCTATGAACAGGCTCTGGGCCTGACAGTCGCCGGCTACGACCAGGTGGATGAGCAGGGCGTGCGCCTGGCGATGCTTAAAATCGGAGAAAGCTATATTGAACTGCTTGAATCCATCCAGCCGGATTCCCCTATCGAAAAATTCATGTCCAGACGTGGCGAGGGCCTTCACCATATCGCGGTGCGAGTCGACAATATCGAAGAAGCGCTGGAACGTGTGAAGGCATCGGGAGCACGCCTGATCGACTCCAAGCCCCGGCGTGGCGCGCACAATACGCGCACAGCATTTATTCATCCTTCTTCAACACACGGAGTGTTACTGGAGCTGGTTGAACATGGCGGATGAAATCCGGATCGGAATCATAGGCGGCAGTGGTCTCTATCAGATGGAGGGGCTGACATCCGTCCAGGAAGTGGAAGTCGAAACCCCATTCGGAAAGGCTTCCGACTTGTATCGGACGGGCACTCTAGAAGGCAGGCGCGTGGCTTTCCTGGCGCGGCATCATCGCAATCATACGATCTCGCCTTCCGAGCTCAATTTCCGCGCGAATATCTACGGATTCAAAAAGCTGGGCGCGGAGTGGATTCTTTCAGCAAGCGCTGTCGGTTCGCTCAAAGAAGAGTTGAAGCCGCTGGATATCGTTTTGCCCGATCAGTTTTACGATCGGACCAGGACTCGTATCTCGACGTTCTTCGGCGATGGCCTCGTCGCGCATGTCAGTTTCGCGGATCCGGTTTGCGGCCTGCTCGCCGACGTCATCCAGCGGGCGGGACAGGACGCCGACGTTCGAATCAAACGAGGCGGCACGTACGTCTGCATGGAAGGACCGCAGTTCTCGACGAGGGCGGAATCCAATGTCTATCGGGGCTGGGGAATGGACCTCATTGGAATGACCAACCTTCAGGAAGCGAAACTCGCCCGCGAAGCCGAGATCTGCTATACGACGATCGGTCTCGTCACCGACTATGATTGCTGGCATCCACAGCACGACGCCGTTACCGTGGCGGACGTCATCGCAAATCTGAAAAAGAATGGTGAGAATGCGCAGAAGATTATCCGCGCGGCAGTAAAGCGCCTTCCGATCGAGCGCACCTGCAAGTGTCAGCATGCCCTTCAATACGCGTTCATTACCGACCTGAAGAAGGCTCCTGAAAACACGAAAGCGAAGCTGGAGCTGTTGCTGAGGAAGTACCTTTGAGCAAGTTTTCTTAGCCGCAGATTACGCGAATTACGCAGATGGGCGCTTAAATAACGTTTTAGATGCGCCCATCTGCGTAATTCGCGTAATCTGCGGCTAAAAATCTTATACGGGAGTTCAGACTCGACTTTGTGAATATTTTCCTGAACGCGAACCACGACCTCCGGGCCGGCTGGAAGTTCGCAGCTTATGTCACTTTCTTCTGCGTCCTGCTAGTCGCGACGAGAATCGCGTTCTCCTTCCTCGGCGACGTCAATTTGCCCGAGAACACCCTGGCCTTCCTCTTCCTAAACGAAGTAGGGCTGGTTGTGCCGACAATCGGCGCCCTGCTGCTAACGACCCGTTTTGTCGATCATCGTCCCTTGCAGACCTTCGGGATTGGCTTTCTGCCGCAGTGGCAAAGAGATTTAGGAAAGGGTCTCGGGCTTGGCGCTGGAATGGTCGCGTTTCTTCTTTTGGGGTGTTTTACTGTTGGCTATGTCAGGATTGGGTGGACAGGCACGCACGTGCCTGCTGCTACGTTGATCGGTTGGCTGATCTTGCTGCTCGCGGCTGCGGCCAACGAGGAATTGATATTTCGCGGGTTCCCGCTCCAGGTGCTGATCGAGGCGATTGGGGCGTGGCCCGCGATTATCGCGCTGTCGATCCTGTTTGGCCTAGCCCATAGCGGCAATCCCAACGCCTCTCGGCTCGGAATGGCAAACACGGTTCTGGCCGGTGTGCTATTTTCGGTGGCTTATGTCAAAAGAAGGTCGCTGTGGCTGCCCTACGGTATTCACGTCGGGTGGAACGTTGGCATCGGCTTCGTTCTGGGATTTCACCTGTCGGGGCTGCACATTGCTTCGCTCTGGACGACAGGCATCGCTGGAAGCGACACTATTCTCGGCGGGGACTACGGGCCTGAGGGCGGGTTACTCGCCACGTTCATTTTTGGCGCCTCTGCGGTGATTGTGAATCGAATTAAACCGGGATAGCTGTCAATGTGGGAACCGTCAATTGCACTCAAGCTTTTGCTGGCCGCCGTTCTGGGTGGCGTCATCGGCCTGGAGCGCGAGCTCCGCGACAAGCCTGCAGGCCTGCGAACCAACATTCTAATCTGCCTGGGATCGACACTGTTCATGAGCATTTCAACTAGAGTGGCTGAAGTCCTCGGCGGAGATCCCACGCGAATTGCGGCGCAAATTATTTCGGGAATTGGATTCCTCGGAGCGGGCGCCGTTCTGCATTCCCATGGCTTCGTGCTCGGGCTTACGACGGCGGCAACGATCTGGGTTGTAGCGGGTGTGGGAATGGCGCTTGGATCCGGCATGTACTCAGTCGCGATCTTCACGACGGCGATGAGCCTCGTGACGCTCTACTTCCTTGGCTTCATCGAAGACAAGATTCAGGGGCGCAAGGCCTACAGCTATACGCTGGTAGTAACCCATCTCAATGAGGCGCTTGCCTCCATCAACAGAGTCCTTCAGGAATGCTCTGTCTCGGCAGTAAGCTTCAACTTCAAAAAGAAGTCCGGACATTACCGCGTTTGGTTCAATCTTCACGTTCCTCGCGAGACGAACCTGAAGATCATCCAGCGTCTTTCTGAAGTGCCGGAAATCAGCCAGGTCGAAACCGGCACAACAGCGCGCGACTCTGTTCAAGTAATCACAACGACCGAACACAGCGACGACGAGGAACGGCGGGCATGATTCCCTTCATCAAAACTCACGCGCTCGGAAACGATTTCATTCTAGTCGAGCAAACGCCCCAGATTCCGCTGGACTATCCAGATCTGGCAAGACGTATCTGTCATCGCAATTTCGGAGTGGGAGCCGACGGCCTGATTTTATGGACTCGGGAAAAGGATGTCTTCAACGTCCGAATCTTCAACCGCGACGGTAGCGAAGCGGAATGTTCGGGAAACGGTTTGCGCTGTGTGGCAGCTTACCTGAACGAGTCGGGGCGCTGGCCCTCGGACGAACTGAAGCTGGTGACCATTTCCGGTATCTACAGGTTGCGCCGCACAGGACAACAATATTCAGCCGACATGGGCGAGCCTGGCCTTACGCCGCAGGAAATTCCTTTTGTGCCGCAGGAGCCGATGGACCGGGTGGTGAATTATCCGCTGCGCTCCAATGGCGAGATCGTTGCCATCACGGCGTGCTCGACGGGTAATCCACATTGCTCGGTTTTCGTGGATGAGCTGAATGATTCATATGTAGAAAAGCTCGGTCCGCTGCTTGAACGCCATTCCGCCTTTCCGAACCGCACGAATGTGGAATTCATTCACGTGTTGAACGAGAGTGAAATTGAGGTGGCATTCTGGGAACGCGGAGTGGGCAAGACCTACGCATCGGGCACCGGGTCATGCGGGGCCACGGTGGCATCGATTCTCAATAAGAAGACCGGGCGACAGGTCACCGTGCATACGAAAGCTGGTAAGATCATCGTCGAATGGCCCGAGAACGGCCGCCTGAAACTGACGTCGACCGCAGATGTCGTCGCGGAAGGGAATTATCTGGAAGCGTAATGAGTAAGAGAGTGTTTGACGTCGTTGTTGTAGGAGCCGGGCCTTCGGGGCTTGCGTGCGCAATTGAAGCCAAAAAGTACGAGCTGAGCTGCGTGGTGCTGGAAAAAGGAGGCATCACAAATTCGATTTTGCACTTTCCCACCCAGATGATTTTCTTCACAACCCCGGAGTTGCTCGAGATCGGCAACGTTCCCCTGGTTTCCGAGCGTGAAAAGCCGACACGCAACGAAGCGCTCAAGTATTACCGGAAGGTTGCCGGAATGTACAAACTCGACGTGCATCAATACGAGGAAGTTCTTCGCATCGAAAGGGTGGAGGCACACCGCTTCCGGATTAACACGACGGCGTCCGTATATGAGGCCCATAACGTCGTACTGTCGATCGGATATTACGACAACCCGAACTTGATGGGCGTGCCGGGTGAAGAATTGCCGCATGTCTCGCATTACTATACGGAAGCTCATCCGTTCTACGATCGTGACGTGGTTGTGATTGGTGGAAAGAATTCGGCCGTCGAGGCAGCGCTGGATCTGTTCAGAGGCGGCGCGCGGGTTTCGGTAGTTCATCGTGGAGCGTCGCTGGGACAGACAGTGAAATACTGGATAAGGCCTGACATCGAGAATCGATTCAAGAAGGGCGAGATCGCAGCCTATATGAATGCAAGGGTCCTCGAGATCACGAAAGGCCACGTGAAGGTGGCGCAAAACGGCAGCGCACGGGAGGTACCCGCCCAACAGGTGTTCGCGCTGACGGGGTACCACCCCACCATGGTCTTCTTTGACCAGCTCGGCGTTCAATACGATGGCGATACGCTTCGCCCGCAACACGATCCGGAAACCTTCGAGACGAACGTGCCCGGCGTTTATCTCGCAGGCTCAGTCGTAGGCGGACGACTCAACGGCGAGGTCTTTATCGAAAACGGCAGGTTTCACGGGGAAGTATTGATGAAAGCGATTGGAAGCAGGAATTGACCGCTAATTCTTATCCGGTTCGTAGGCCTTCACCGCGTCTTCGTACTTGTCGTGGATCTTGATCTCGAAGAATTCCTCAACTCGCTCGGTCGGCCACATCTCGATTGCATCCCAGGCCATTCTCTCGCAAACGTTAACGCAAATCTTGCAACCAATGCACTCATCGAATCGGATCTGCACGTTCGGGATGATCACGTTGATGCCGTTCGAAGTGTCGCGGGGCGTAAGCTCGATGCAGTCCACCGGGCAGAAGCTGACGCAGGCCTCACAACCCGTGCAGTTATCGGGAATAACTACAGCTATCTCCTTTGGCTTCTTTTTCTTCCGCGTGATTTTGGCCGGGGCCTCGGGAATGATCAGTGTTGGATTTGCTTTTTTGGCATCGTAAGCCACGTATTAGTACACTCCTATTAAATCGACCAGGTCCATTGTACCGCGAAAGCTCAGGATCCGTTCGATGGTTTCTCCGATCTGATTGTTCGGCGTTGAGGCGCCGGCGGTAATCCCGATGACCCGCGCGGCTGGAGGGAGCCAGTTGCGGGTAACCATCTCTTCCCGGACTCCTCCGGGCTTATGCCGAATTTCGTCTGCGCTCAAAAGGGCGGCCGCATCTTCAATGTGGTAGGTTCGGGCGAAGCCGTTCGCGATCTTCGTGAGGTTATTGGTGTTGCTGCTGTTGTAGCCGCCGATCACGATCATCAGGTCCAGCTTCTCCTTTTCGAGCTGGCGGACGGCATCCTGGCGATCCTGCGTCGCGCTGCAGATCGTATCGAACGAATAGAAGCGGGTCGGCAACTCGTCTTCGCTGTGGTGGCGGCTCATGGCCAGTCGCAGCATTTCCGCGATTTCCAGCGATTCCGAGCTCAGCATCGTGGTTTGATTCGCCAGTCCGATTCGGCCCAGATGAAGATCCGGATCGAAGCCCGCAGACACGGCTTTCGAGAAGCGCTTCATGAAATCGGCTTTGTCGCCCCCATGGGCGATGTAGCCGCAAACATACGCGGCTTCTTTCTTGTCGCGAATGACAAGGTACTGCGCGCCCTTAAACAACGTGGTTCGCGAAAACGTCGCCTCGGTTTCCTCATGTTCGAATTTTCCGTGAATGACGGAGGTGACGCCCGCGCGCGCATATCGCTCGACATTTTTCCAGACGTTCAAAACGGATCCGCAGGTCGTATCGACCACAATGCAACCCTTCTTCGCAAGCAGGTCGATGTCCGCTGCGGTTATGCCGAAAGCGGGAATCAGGACGACATCGTCCCGAAGAATATCGTCATACTTGTGAGGCCCGTCCGGAAGGAACCGTATTCCCATCCGTTCCAGCTTATTATTGACGTGAGGATTGTGGATGATTTCGCCGGTGAGAAAGATGCGGTGATTAGGGAACTTTGCGACCGTTTCGTAGGCGTATTCGACAGCGCGCTCGACCCCGTAACAGAAGCCGAATTCCATGGCGAGCCGGAAGGTGAGATCCCCCGCCTGGAGGCGGAAGCCATTGGCGCGCATGATGTCCACGATCTGGCTGCGGTAATTTTCGCGCAGCTGCGGCCGGATCTCCGCGCGTAGACCGAATCCTTTTTGGAAGTATGTCTGGTCCAAGTCGCAATTGTAACACGCGTGATGAGTGTGCTAGATTTCCGCCCTTTGAGGGTGAAAGGAATTTTTATTGAGTAAACATCGCGCAAAGATAACAGCCGTCAGTCATTACCTGCCAGAGCGCCGCGTTACCAATAAGGAACTAGAGAAGACCGTCGATACCTCCGACCAGTGGATTGTTGAAAGAACGGGCATCCGGGAACGCCGGTTTGCCGCAAAAGGCGAAGGGACCAGCGATCTCGGCGCCGAGGCTGCCAAACGGGCTTTGGCGAAACGCGGGATGGACCCGGCCGAAGTAGATCTGATTATAGTCGCGACCGTCACGCCCGACATGTTCTTCCCCTCGAGCGCCTGTCTCGTCCAGACGAAGATCGGCGCGAACCGGGCCTGGGGCTTCGATCTATCCGGCGCCTGCTCCGGTTTCGTTTATGCGCTGGCGACTGCGGTCCAGTTCGTATCTACGGGCGCACACTCCAAAGTGCTGGTCATTGGCGCGGATGTCATGACCTCTATCATCGACTTTCAGGATCGGGCGACGTGTGTCCTGTTTGGCGATGGTGCGGGTGCCGTCCTGGTCGAACCTGCCGAAGACGGCGAACGTGGCATCATTGATTTCATCCTCCGAAGCGATGGGTCCGGCGGTAAGTATCTCTACATGCCGGGCGGGGGCAGCCTTCATCCTTCCAGCGCGGATACGGTGCAGAAACGGATGCACTACGTGCAGCAGGATGGCCGGAATGTCTTCAAGTTCGCCGTCCGGGGAATGGCCGACATTTCGAGGGAAATTCTCCAGAAACATAAACTGACTGCCGGGGACCTGAAACTCTATATCCCTCATCAGGCCAACCTGCGGATCATCAAAGCGGCTGTCGAGAAGTTGGAATTAAAGGACTGGCAGGTCGCCGTCAATATTGACAAGTATGCCAATACTACCGCCGGCACGATTCCCATCTGCCTGTCGGAAGCAGTTGAATCCAAACAAATTCAGCGGGATGATCTCGTTTTGCTGGCCAGTTTCGGCGCCGGTTTCACCTGGGGAAGCCTGCTGCTAAGGTGGGAAATTTGAGCATCTGTCAAAAATAATTGTATTTTCAGCCCGCTTCAGCCGATCTATATGTTTGAAGCGAGTTATTAGCCGCGTCAAGCGCATTGCATCTTCCGCTACCGTCCCTGGCGAAAACGCAATTATAAGCTGGCGCGGCTTTTACTTTTTATAGCCAACTCGCAGCACAGCGATCCTGCCGCCGCGCCCGGCTGAAGCAGATCCAACGGTGCCCACTGCCACTCCGGACAGGTCGGACTTCCCTGCATCGACGCTTCCCACAATTCCATGTTCAACCGATATCCGGAGCGATCTTGTGTACCTGACGTGAGCCTGCGAACGGGCGTCAGCTCGACCCCGAGTTTGTCTCGGCCGACGCGGTCGATCACATCCTCGACGGACTCCTGACCGCGGCACGTTCCCGCAGGAAGTCCCCAGATGCCGGGCAACTCGTTGTCGTTATCAGACCGGCGGACGGCGAGAATTCGATCGCCATTGGGAACGACGACAGCGACTGAGTGTTTTACAGGCCTCGGCATGCCCTACCTCTTAAAGGTGCGCAGCCAATCACCGAATTGCCAGACGTCATGCAGAACTTGCTTCCGCGTCGGCCGATGCTTTCCGTATGCGGTTCGTAATCGCCAGCGCAGGTACATGGCCGGAGGACAAGGAAGGAATGGGGGTTTGCGATACCAATCGCGTGGAGTGAGCCGAAAATAGAAGCGGAGTAGCGCCCAGGCAATGGCGAAATGCCTCACAGCGGCATGCTACCATACGCCGTCACAAACCCACCGGACCGCCTTCTCGGCCGAATCCACGACTCGAATCGATTTCGAAACTTCTTCGCTCAAGACTCCCAATGCCACCAGTTCTGCCAGCATCCTCTCGTTCCACGCGCCCGGACCGGTACGCAATTCAAGAATGGCCGTCTTCTTCATCGGATTCCAGAATTTCCGATTGAAGTTGATTGTGGCAATCAGCTCGAGGAAAGTTCCGGGTCCTCCTCCTCCAGCGAGGATGAAGGCGTCCGAAGAAAGCAAGCCAGCCAGACGGATACAATAGTCCGCCTCGAAAGGTATCTTGCTCCCAAGCGCGCTGCAGTCGACGATTTCGCTGATGTATGGGTTTGCCTGCTTGCCGCCATAAGTGTATCCCGTCACGCGGACCTTGCGGGCTGCACCCTCCGGACCGGCCTGCATGCCAACGCCGCCAAACCCTCCGGTTGCAATGCCGACCTTTCGGACCGCCAGCAGTCTTCCGACCGCCTTCATCTCTTCGTACAACTCGGCGGGCGTATCTTTGGCCGAACCGAAACAGGTCACTCGCATGTAAAGTTCACCTTGAACTGGACGAGTCGACTGGCTAAACTGGTTTCGCCCTTCCCCAATATCCCATCACATCCAACATGCTTTTCAAAACTCGAAGCGCTGCTGTTTACGGCATCGAGGCATATCTTGTCGATGTCGAAGTCAACATTTCCACCGGAGGCAACGGACAGTTTCTGATCGTGGGCCTGCCGGACACTGCAATCCGCGAATCACGCAATCGCGTGATCGCGGCGATCCGCAACAATGGATTCGGATCGCCCTACCAGTGCATTGTGATCAATCTCGCGCCGGCCGATGTGAAGAAAGAAGGGTCGGCATTCGATCTGCCGATGGCCGTCGGCATTCTCGGCGGCCACGGGCTACTCGCGAAACACGACCTCTCCGATTATCTGATGGTGGGCGAGCTGTCCCTGGACGGAAAACTGCGTCCTGTGAAGGGCGTGCTCTCCATCGCAATGCTCGCCCGCGATCGCAAGATCCCTCATCTGCTGGTTCCCTTTGCAAATGCGCGTGAGGCTGCGGTCGTCGAAGGAGTTTCCGTGTATCCAATGCGCACGCTCACTGAGGTCGTGGACTTTATTAACGGAGGCCAGCCAGTGGAGCCGCTGCGTATCGACAATCACACTCCGCTTCAGGAGGCACAACGCCGAACCGAAGACTTCCGCGATGTTCGCGGCCAATATCATGCGAAGCGCGCGATCGAAGTCGCGATGGCCGGAGGTCACAACATGCTTCGCAGGCAAGACGATGCTGGCGAAAAGGATTCCGACGATTCTTCCGCCAATGACGTTCGAGGAGAGTCTGGAAACGACGCGCATCCATTCCGTCACCGGAGTTCTGCCATCCGAAACGGGCCTTATCGGCACCAGGCCATTCCGCTCACCGCACCACACGATCTCCGACGCCGGACTTGTTGGCGGCGGGCCGATTCCACGGCCCGGCGAAGTCAGCATGGCGCACAACGGTGTGCTCTTCCTCGATGAGCTTCCCGAATTCCCTCGCAACGTTCTGGAGGTGCTAAGGCAGCCGCTTGAAGACCGACGAGTCACAATAGCTCGCGCCGCAATGACACTCACTTTCCCTGCTTCGTTCATTCTTGTCGCGGCCTCCAATCCCTGTCCTTGCGGCTTTGCGAATGACTTCCGCCGCGAATGCTTCTGCATGCCGCCGCAGATTCAACGCTACATGTCGAAGATCTCCGGTCCGTTGATGGACCGCATCGATATCCAGGTCGACGTGCCGGCTGTTCCATACAAAGACCTCACGAACGAACTACGCACTAGACAGATGTCTTTGCCGTACGTATGATCTGCCGCCGATGAGACCTTTGGCGTTCGTCCTCGTTTTGCTGGCGGCATCGATTCTTTACGCTCAGGAGACCCATTGCCCTGCGTATCCGACTGCGGTGCGGCAGGCAGACCAGCAAAGTCTGGAGCGGGACAGGGCGTTCGCCCGTTTCGCGCTGACCGATGCTGATTCCCGCCGCGATGCGACCGTTCCTTCGAGCAACAATTTCATCGACGATCTGGTATTCGGGAAGATGCGCCAGGACGGCGTCGATGCTGCTTCGCTCACGACGGATTCCGAGTTTGTACGGCGCGTTTACCTCGACCTGACCGGCCGAATTCCCACGCTGGAACAAGCGCAGAGTTTTCTGAGCAATAACGCTGCGGATCGCCGGTCGCGGCTAATCGAGCAATTGCTGACGTCG
>WNFP01001245.1_pt1 | contig 26664 bp, 10 predicted proteins | sample 5400201 | NCBI WGS metagenome assembly WNFP01 (sample SAMN13153355, study PRJNA577476) | soil metagenome | isolation source: 115 cm saprolite under Madrone tree | place: USA:California | collected 2016-06-14 | reverse complement strand
GGAACCGGACGAACAATCCATCCGAACGCAAGACCGCGCCAGAGCTGGCTTCCCTCTCTCATTTGCCCAGCGGCGGCTCTGGTTCCTGGAACAACTGGAGCCCGGGAGCCCGGCCTTCAATCTGCATGGAGGCATCTTTCTGCATGGCCGGCTGAATGCTTCAGCTTTGGCCTCAAGCCTGAATGAGTTGGTACGCCGGCATCAAGCCTTGCGCACAACATTTACTCTCGAAAACGGCGAACCAATACAAACGATACACCCGCATCTCAACCTGCCTGTACTTCTGGTGGATCTAACGGGTCTGCCGGAACAAGTTCGCGAGCATGAAGTTCTTCGCCTGGCCGCACAGGAAGCCGCCCGGCCCTTCAACCTGGCTCACGGGCCGCTCCTGCGCGTGACTCTGGTCCGCCTGGCCCACGATCACCATGCTCTGTTTCCCGTAATGCATCACATCGTCTCCGACGCCTGGTCTACGGGACTCTTTTTCAGTGAGCTGGGAACTCTCTACCAGGCATTTTCCCAGAAGAAGCCATCGCCCTTGCCGGAGCCGGAATTCCAGTACGTAGACTTCGCCGTCTGGCAGCGCGAGTGGCTCAGCGGCGCGGTGTTACAGCGGCAGCTCTCGTATTGGCGGCAGCGTCTCAGCGGCGCCCCAGAGGTTTTGGACCTGCCGACGGACCGGCCTCATCCTCTTCGGCCCAGCCGACGTGGCGCAACTACCTACCTCTCCCTTACACGCGAGACCACCGATAAGCTGCGGGCCGTGGGGCAGCGTCACAATGCCACCCTCTTCATGACACTGCTTGCGGTTTTCAAGGTGTTGCTGCTCAAGTACACGGGCCAGGAAGATCTCCCGATCGGCACTCCCATTGCCAACCGCAATCGCCACGAACTTGAGGGGATCTTTGGATTCTTCGTAAACACTCTTGTCCTGCGCACTGACCTTGCCGGTGACCCGACCTTCGCGGATGTTCTACGGCGCGTGATGCAAGGCACCTTGGAAGCGTACGATCACCAGGACCTGCCTTTTGAGCGCCTGGTCGAGGAGTTGCAACCGGAGCGCAACCTGAATCGCCAACCGATTTTTCAAGTGGCTTTTCAGTTGCAAAACGCTGCTCTGGCAGCGCCCGGGTTTGCCGGCATCAAAGTGTCGTCCCTGCAAACCGACAGCGGGGCGGCTACTTTCGAACTCAGCCTTTCGTTTGCCGAGGTGGAGGGCGGCCTCTCAGGACTGCTGCAGTATAGTACGGACCTGTTCGAAGAACACACAGCGGTGCGCCTCGCGCGACACTTCGGCATGCTGGTTGACGCAGCCATGAGCGCTCCGGAAAAGCGGCTTTCGGGCCTGGCTTTTCTCTCCGAGGCTGAGCGAAGACAACTCCTGGTGGAGTGGAACTCCACCGCCGTGGAATATCCACGCAACATGTGCATCCATCAGTTGGTGGAAGAGCATGCGCGACGGAATGTAAACCATCCCGCCATTCTTAGTGAAGCGGGAAACCTGAGTTACGGTGAACTCAATGAGCGAAGTAACCAGCTGTCGAATTACCTGAGGAATCGGGGCGTAGGGCCGGAGGTGATTGCCGGCATATTCATGGAACGCTCGCCGGAAATGATCGTATCAATTCTGGCTGTGCTGAAAGCGGGAGGCGCTTATCTCCCGATGGATCCCGCATATCCGCCGGAAAGACTTCGGTTCATGGTTGCCGACAGTGGAGCGCGGGTGGTTCTGACCAGCCGCCATTTATTCGACCGGCTTTCCAATGCGGGAATTGAAACTGTGGTACTGGATGACATTGACCTGTCGCGGCAGAACGGTAATTCTGAAAATCCAATCAGTGGTGTATCTCCGCAAAACCTTGCTTACCTGATTTACACGTCTGGCTCTACCGGCCAGCCGAAGGGGGTGGCCATTCAGCACCAGGGACTGGTGAATCTGGTGAGTTGGCACCGGCAAGCATACGAACTTAGTGCGTCTGATCAGATGACTCATTTGGCAGGGCTCTCTTTCGATGCGTCAGTCTGGGAGATGTGGTCCTGTCTTGCAGCGGGTGCAACACTCCATCTGATTCAAGAAGCAGTTCGTACCGATCCCGCCAAGATCTGGGCGATGTATGTAAAGGAGGAGATAACCCACAGCTTTCTTCCCACGCCGCTGGCGGAAGCGTTACTGGCAGATGGAGTGTTTCCCACGAAGGCTAGCTTACGGACACTGCTGGTGGGTGGGGACCGGCTGTCTGCTGCGCCGGACGGACCGCTACCATTCACGCTGGTGAACCACTACGGCCCCACGGAAGCAACCGTGGTTGCCACTTATGCAACGGTGGAAATGGCGAACAACCTGGCCCCAGCCATTGGCCGGCCAATAGCGAACACACAAGCCTACATTCTGGATAAATTCGGCCAGCTTGTTCCCCAGGGAGTGATAGGCGAGTTGTACATCGGGGGCGAAGGCCTGGCCCGGGGTTATGCAAGTCAAGCAGCTATCACCGCAGAGCGTTTTATTCCCGACGGGTTCGGCTCGCGTCCGGGGGGACGGTTGTATCGTACGGGAGACCTGGCGCGTTTCCGGCCCGACGGCAATATTGAGTTTGTCGGACGCCGAGACCATCAGGTCAAGCTACGTGGATTCCGAATCGAGCTGGGCGAAATCGAGTCGGCTCTGACGGGACATTCCTCCGTACGTCAGGCGCTGGTCGTGCTGACGGGAAATGAAAAGCGCGCAGGAGAAAAACGGCTCATTGGATATGTCACAGTCAGTCCTCGGCAGAGACCATCGCTGGATGAGTTGCGTGCATTCCTCAAACAAACGCTTCCGGAATACATGATCCCATCCTCCATTTTCATACTGGATGAATTCCCTCTGACCCCGAATGGCAAGGTGGACCGGCGTGCGTTGCCTGATCCACACACGTCCGGCCCCGCAATTCAGGCTGCAGAAGGCTTTCCTCACAATCCGGTGGAAGAGGTAATGCACGGAATCTGGCTGGAAGTGCTGGGCCTAAACAGCGTAAGCGTGCACGACAATTTTTTCGAGCTTGGCGGACATTCGCTGTTGGCCACCCAGGTCATCTCTCGTCTACGAACCTCGCTGGGCGTAGAGCTGCCAGTGCGAGTTCTCTTTGAGAATCCGACCATCGCCGGACTGGCCAGGGAAGCGGAATCAGCCCGCCGAGCCACGAAAGGAATTGAAGCTCCACCGATTCTGCCCCGGTCGCGCAGCAGTGAAGGCGACCCGGTGTCTTTCGCTCAGAGGCGACTCTGGTTTCTCGATCAGCTCATGCCCGGCGAAGGCACCTACAACATACCCGCCGCTTTGCGCCTGGAAGGCGATCTCAATCTGCCTGTGCTGGAACTCTGCCTCAATGAAATTGTTGGCCGTCATGAGATCTTGCGCACCACGTTTATCGAAAGGAACGGTGAGCCTTTCCAGGTCGTCCGCCCGACATCTCCTCTGCGTCTGGCGCGCATTGACCTCGGCGCGCTACCCGCGGAGCGCCGTTCGGAGACCGCTGTTGCTCTGGGAACCCGCGAGATACGCCGGCCCTTCGATCTTGAACACGGGCCGCTGCTGCGCATTACCGTGTTACGCCTGGATGAGCGGCAGCACTTTCTCCTGCTGAACATGCACCACATCGTGGCGGATGGCTGGTCGACGGGCGTCCTCATTGAGGAGTTGGTCGAGCTGTATTGCGCTCTCGTCGCCGGACGGCCCGCGCCGCTGCTTAAACTTCAAGTACAGTATGCAGACTACTCCCAATGGCAGCGGGAATGGGTTGAAGGCCTGGTCCTGCCAACTCAGTTGGCGTATTGGAAAAATCGATTGCTGGACGTTCCTGTCCTTGAGCTTCCCACAGATCGACCTCGTCCCGCGATCCAGAGCTTCCGCGGCGCGCAAATATGGCGCGTTCTGCCCCCCGCGTTGCATCGTGCCATCAAGCAGTTCAGCCGGCAACATGAGGTAACCGTGTTCATGGCCATGCAGGCCGCATTTGGCGTACTTCTCCAGAGATACAGCGGGCAGAGCAAAATCATCATCGGCTCGCCGATCGCCAATCGCAATCGGGCCGAAGTCGAAGGCCTCATCGGGTTCTTTGCCAATACGCTGGTTTTCATCATTGATCTGGAAGGCAATCCTTCCTTCTCCCAGCTGTTGACACGCGTGCGCGAAGACTCTCTGGAGGCTTATGCTCACCAGGATCTGCCCTTCGAAAGGCTGGTAGAAGAGGTACATGGGCACCGTGATCTCAGGTCCAATCCTCTGTTTCAAGTAATCCAGCCACGGCACAGCGGATGTTGAACCACATGCAGGAGCTGCTGGAAAACGCTGTCCAAAATGCCGAGCGCGAGATCAATGGCCTCATGCTCATGACAGCCGCCGAGCGCCATCAACTGCTGGTCGAGTGGAATGACACCTCAACACCTTACCCCCGTGACGCTTGCATGCAAGAGTTGTTCGAAGCCGAAGTCGAACGCCGGCCAGAGGCAATAGCAGTCGAAATTGGCAACGAGCGTTTGACCTATGCGGAACTCAACCGGCGAGCAAATCGTCTGGCGCACTGCCTGCGATCAATGGGCGTAAGACCGGAGTTCCCGGTGGGACTGTGTGTGGTGCGTTCTCTCAATCTCATCATAGGACTCGTGGGGGTTCTGAAAGCCGGCGGCGTTTGCGTACCTCTAGATATTAACTATCCTGAGGAGCGGCTGGCTTTTCTGATCGACGATGCGAGCATAAGCCTGATCGTAACGCGCGAACGCGGGCTAGAGGTGATGCCCAATCGCAATGGCCAGATTCGCTTGCTGGATCTCGATTCCGCAATGCTGGGGAATTATCCGGACCACAATCCCACCAGCATGAACACGGCAACGCAGTTGGTTCACATCGTCTATACGTCGGGATCCACTGGCCGGCCCAAGGGTGCGGGAATACCACACCGCGCCGTTCTACGGCTGGTACGCAACACAAACTTTGCCGCATTGACACCCGACCAGGTCTTTCTCCAGATAAGCCCGATGTCTTTCGATTTGTCAACCCTGGAGATCTGGGGCTGCCTGCTGAACGGCGCAAAGCTGGTGCTCATGCCACCAGGCCCGCCCGACATGGACGAACTGGCAAAAACACTGGAGCAACACCGGATAACGATCCTCTGGCTGAGTGCGGGATTGTTTCATCCCATGGTGGAAAACCATCTCAGCGCATTCCGCGGCGTCCAGCAATTCATCGCGGGCGGAGACATATTGTCGCCTCAGCACGTGCGGCGCGTTGTGCAAGAGTTTCCTCAATGCCGCATGATCAACGGCTATGGACCAACTGAAAACACTACGTTCACCAGTTGTTACACGGTTGCTCAGCCTCCGGAAGAGGGCATGTCTGTCCCCATTGGAACTCCGATTTCCAATACTCAGGTGTATGTTCTTGATTCGGAAATGCGGCCGGTCCCCTTGGGAGTGCCGGGAGAGTTATATACCGGTGGCGACGGATTGGCACGGGGGTATGTCCATCGCCCGGACCTTACAGCCGAAAAATTTGTCCCGGACGCCTTGAGCGGCCAGCCAGGAGCGCGGCTTTACCGCACAGGCGACCGTGCCCGCTTCCTGCCCGATGGACGGATCGAGTTCCTGGGGCGTAATGATCACCAGGTAAAAGTGCGGGGCTATCGGATTGAACTGGGAGAAGTGGAGGCGACGCTTCGGCAGCATCCGGCGATCACGGAATGCGTGGTGGTGGTCCGTCCTGCCGGCGCCCTGGACAAGCTAATTGTCGCCTATGTAGTAACGCGCGATCATCGCCAGCCCCTAATCGAAGATCTGCGCAGTTTCTTAAAGGAGCGCTTGCCCGATTACATGGTGCCCCACCTCTTCGTGCACATGGATGCGCTTCCCTTGACCGCGCCGGGAAAGGTGGACCGCGCCGCGCTGCCCGATCCGTCAACATCCCGTCCGGAGTTGCACGTGCAGTACGTGGCGGCGCGCAGCGAATTGGAAAAGATCATATCCGCGGTATGGCAGGAGGTGCTGGGTGTGGAACAGGTAGGAGTGCGCGACAACTTCTTCGATCTGGGCGGCCACTCTCTGCGCATGGTCCAGGTAAACAGCAAGTTGCGCCAGGTTCTTCCATTTCCCATTCAATTACTTCAACTTTTTGAGTATCCGACAATTGAATCCCTGGCGGCTCATTTGAGCAAACAAGAGGCCCCGCCACCAGCCAGCCACGGCGCGCAAGACGAACAGATTGAAAAACTAAAGCAAGGCAGAAACCGCCTGCGCGAGAAGTCCCGCAGAGGACGAGGAGACAAAGAATGAGCAGGCCAGAGAATTTGAACGGAATGGAAATCGCGGTCATCGGAATGGCAGGGCGCTTTCCCCGGGCCGCTGACGTCGACGCGTTTTGGCGCAATCTGAGTCAAGCCACAGACTGTATCTCTTTCTTCTCTGAGCAGGAATTGGAAGCCGCGGGCGTCGACCGCAAGACGTTGGAAGACGACAATTACGTGAAGGCTGGGGGAGTGCTGGAGGGCGCTGATCTTTTCGACGCCTCGTTTTTCGGCTTCAACGCGCGCGAAGCGGAGATCACGGACCCGCAACAGCGGGTGTTTCTGGAATGCGCGTGGGAGGCAATGGAAAATGCCGGCTATACCGGCGCGAACTACAAACATCTCGTCGGCGTTTACGGAGGAGTTTCGGGCAATACATATATCTATAACCTGTTTGCCAATCCGAATGTGATGAAGTCGGTGGGCGGGTTTCAACTGTCAGTCGCCAGCGAGAAAGACTTCCTTACTCCGCGCGTTGCCTACAAACTAAACCTGAAAGGGCCTGCGGTGGTGGTTCAGACCGCCTGTTCGACTTGGGGTTTCGATTATGTTCCCGCAGAAGAGCGGTTACTTCTATCAACCGGGAGGCATCTATGCGCCGGATGGCGCTTGCCGTACATTCGATGCCCAATCCCAGGGGACCGTCCTTGGCCGGGGCGCGGGCATCGTAGTACTCAAGCGGCTCGAAGACGCGCTGGCAGATGGCGATCAAATCCGCGCGGTCATCAAAGGGTCCGCTATTAATAATGATGGAGCGTTCAAAGTTGGATTCACCGCTCCCGGACTGGAGGGCCAGACCAACGTAGTTCGATCAGCGCACGGCGTGGCGGAGGTTGATCCTGAAACGATTACTTACGTAGAAGCCCATGGTACGGCCACAGAACTGGGCGATCCTGTCGAGGTGCTGGCACTCACACGGGCGTTTCGTGCGGGCACGAGCAAGAAGGGGTTCTGCGCCCTGGGCTCAGTCAAAAGCAATATTGGACATACTGACGCCGCAGCCGGGGTAGCCGGATTCATAAAAACAGTTCTGGCGCTCGAGCATCGGCAAATCCCTCCGACGTTGCACTTCGAACGGCCCAATCCGAAAATTGAGTTGGACGACAGCCCATTTTATGTCTGCGCCCTGCTCACGGATTGGCCGGCCAATGGTGTGCCACGGCGTGCCGGGGTCAGCTCTTTTGGTATTGGCGGCACCAATGCACACGTAATTCTTGAGGAAGGGCCCGTCCGTACGCCATCTGGGCCTTCACGGCTCAACCAACTCCTGGTGCTATCAGCTAAGACCCCAACTGCTTTGGAGCAGGTAACAAACAATCTAACAATCCATTTACGCAATCATCCGGAACAATCGCTGGCTGATATAGCCTATACCGCCCAGATTGGTCGGGAGGCTTTTGCTTACCGGCGGATGCTGGTCTGCCGTGACCATGAATCGGCCGCCGTCGCTCTGGAAAGCCGCGACCCTCACCGGATTTTAAGCCTGCACAGAAGTTCAGGCGATCGGCCCGTTGTCTTTCTGTTTTCGGGCCAGGGAACTCAATACGCACGCATGACTCAGGGGCTTTATCAGGAAGAACCGACATTCCGCGAATGCGTAGACCAATGCGCTCTTAAACTGGCCCCGCATCTGGGCCGCGATCTTCGCGAACTACTGTATTCGCAGCCAGAACGGCTGGAAGAAGCGGACCAGTTGTTACGCCAGACAGCTCTATCTCAGCCTGCGCTGTTCGTAGTGGAATATGCTCTAGCGAAGCTCTGGATGGAGTGGGGCCTTCAGCCGCAGGCGATGATGGGCCACAGCCTGGGCGAATACGTGGCCGCGACACTGGCAGGCATCATGTCGCTCGACGATGCTTTGGCGCTGGTGGCTACCCGCGGAAGTCTGATGCAGTCGATGTCGCCGGGAGCCATGCTGGCTGTGCCGCTGCCGGAAAGCGAAGTGACTCAACTCATCCCTGCTGACGTATCGGTTGCTGCTGTAAACGGGCCGACGATGTCCGTCGTCTCCGGGCCGGCGCAGAGCATTGAGACTCTGGAAGGCCGTCTGGCCAGCATGCACATCTCGGGCCGTCGATTGCACACTTCACACGCGTTCCATTCGCAGATGATGGACCCAATACTGGAGAGATTTGGCCATCGGGTGCGCGAGATCGGCTTACAGCCACCACAGATTCCGGTGGTATCCAATCTTACAGGCCGCTGGATGACCAATGATCAAGCCACCGACCCCAATTACTGGGTGCGACAGGTGCGCGAGGCAGTTCGCTTTGGAGAAGGTCTCTCAACCCTGTTTGCGGAGCCCGCACGAGTTCTCCTGGAGGTGGGTCCCAAAGCCACGCTTTGCCGTCTGGCTGGCTCACACCCCGGCAAGCCCAGGGACCTCACCGCTGTAACTTCCCTGCCCGGCGCTGGAGAGAGCACCGCTGACCGCGAAGTTTTGGCGGGAGCCCTGGGGCGCCTATGGCTCGCCGGAGTGGAGATTGATTGGCAAGGGCTTTACGCACATCAACAACGGCACCGCTTAGCGCTTCCTACCTACCCGTTCGAGCGCCGGCGCTATTGGATTGATGCGGACCCCGCGATGGTAACCGAAGCGAGGCCAGTTCACCACGCCGACGCTTCGTCTGACCGCGACGAGACAGCAGCCAGTTCAATACCAATCGAAAACTCACTTTCGTCTCGGCCCAACCATCCTCGGCCGGAGCTGCCCACGACTTACGTGGCGCCGCGAGATGAGCGCGAAAGTCGCCTCTCAAAGATGTGGGAAGAGTTGCTGGGTATTGAGCCTATCGGCATCCATGACAACTTCTTCGAACTGGGTGGTCATTCCCTGCTGGCAACCCAGATGGTGGTTGCGCTGCGCCAGACCTTTGGTCTGGAGTTCCCGCTGCGGCGGCTTTTTGAAACGCCCACCGTGGCTGACCTCGCCAACACACTGGCTATCCGACTGGCGGACCCCGAAGAAACCAATAGAGAGGTGGTTCAGTTACCCACTTTGGTTCCGGATATGCTCAACCGGCATGAGCCCTTCCCCTTGACCGATGTCCAGCAGGCTTACTGGATAGGTCGTACAGGCGCGTTCGCGCTGGGCGATGTTGCTACACATACCTATCTCGAATTTGAGAGCGCTGAACTGGATCTGAAACGCTTTGATCTGGCCTGGCAGCGCCTGATTGATCGTCACGACATGCTGCGGGCCATTGTGCTGGCAGACGGCCAACAGCAGATCCTCAAAGATCTTCCAGCGTATCGTATCAAAACGCTGGACCTTCGGAGCGCCACTCGCGAAAACGCGGAAACCGAATTGCTGGCCTTGCGCCAGAACATGTCACATCAGGTGCGTCCCTCCGACCAGTGGCCACTCTTTGAAATAAGGGCCTCACTTATACCAGGCGGAGTCACTCGCATACACATCAGCTTTGATCTGCTGATCGGCGATGCCTGGAGCTGGAACATCCTGATGTTGGAGTTGTTCCTTTTCTACCGGGACCCAGCGCTGTCCCTCGCTCCGCTCGAACTGTCATTTCGCGACTATGTGCTCGGAGAGGTCGCGCTGCAGAAGACTGTTATCTACGAGCGTGCGCTGGATTACTGGAGAAACCGTCTGGATTCGCTTCCGCCGGCTCCGGATTTGCCCCTGCGAACCAGCCTTGCCAGTCTGGAACGCCCGGTCTTTAACAGGCGAAGTCACCAGTTACCGGCCGCGCAGTGGGCCCGGCTGAAAAAACGCGCCGCGGCCGCCGGCCTGACTGCTTCCGGCGTGTTGCTGGCTGCGTTTGCTGAAACGTTGGCCGTCTGGTGCAGAAGTCCGCGTCTCACGCTGAACCTGACGCTGTTCAACCGTTTGCCTCTTCATCCCCAGGTAGATCGCCTGATCGGTGACTTCACTTCTCTAACGCTGCTTGAGGCGGACTGCGGCAATGGTGGAAGTTTTGAGGAACGCGCGCGGAAGTTGCAACACCGGCTTTTAGATGATCTTGATCAAAGATATGTCAGCGCCGTTCGCGTCATGAGGGAGCTGACGCGCCACCAGCCGGACGGCAATCGGGCCATGATGCCGGTGGTGTTCACCAGCACTCTGGCTCTGGACGGAAAACGGCAGGACTCGTCGCCGTCATTTGTGCTGGGAGAGATCGTTTACAGTATCAGTCAGACTCCGCAAGTGCTTCTTGATCATCAAGTGGGCGAGCATGAGGGCAGCCTGGTCTTCAACTGGGATACCGTGGATGACGCGTTCCCCGCAGGTTTGCTGGATGATCTTTTCCACGCTTACTCTGACCTGCTACACCGTCTGGTGGAAGACGAGGCCACGTGGCAAAAATCCAGCCTCGACCTTGTGCCCGCATCTCAGCTGGAGCAACACAGGGCGATCAATGCCGTGACCGCTCCAATACCCAGTGATCTTCTGCACGCAGCCTTCGCCCACATAGCGCAACAACAGCCGGAACAACCTGCCGTGATCTGGGCGGAAGGTATGCTGAGCTATGGCGAACTTGATCGGCGATCCAACCAACTGGCCCGCCGGTTGCGGCATATGGGCGCTCGGCCTGAGAAGCTGGTGGCCGTGTCGATGGAGAAAGGATGGGAGCAGGTGGTTGCGGTGCTGGCAGTGTTGCGCGCCGGCGGCGCATATCTCCCGGTTGATCCGGGGTTGCCCCAGGAACGACGCTTTTTCCTGATGCAGCACGGCGAAATTGAACTTGCAATTACGCGGAATGCGGCCCATCAGCAATGGCCAGGCGAAGTGCGGCCCCTGGATGTGGATGATCCGTCTCTGGAGAACGAGGATCTTTCTGCATTGGAACCCGTGCAGACCCCCACGGACCTGGCGTACGTGATCTTTACTTCCGGTTCCACGGGACTTCCCAAGGGCGTCATGATTGAACATCAGGGCGCTCTCAACACGGTTCTGGACATCAATCGCCGCTTGGAGGTTGGCCCCGAAGACCGTGTGCTGGCGCTGTCCGCTCTGAGCTTCGATCTTTCTGTGTATGACATCTTTGGTCCACTGTCAGCGGGGGGGGCCATTGTGATTCCCGACGCCGGAAAGCTGCGTGAACCAGCCCACTGGTCTTCCCTCATGACGGAAGCCAGAGTTACGATCTGGAATTCCGTACCAGCTCTAATGCAGATGCAGGCGGATTATCTGGAAGGACGCGGTGAGCGTCTCCCGGCGGCTTTGCGTCAGGTCATGCTCAGTGGAGATTGGCTACCCGTTACATTGCCGGATCAAATCCGGAGAATTGGCACTTCAGTACAAGTGATGAGCCTGGGAGGAGCTACCGAAGCCTCCATCTGGTCCATCCTGTATCCCATCGCGCAAGTCGATCCGTCATGGGCCAGCATTCCCTATGGCCAGCCCATGGACAACCAGACGATCCACGTCCTGAACTCGCGCCTGGAGCCCTGTCCCATCTGGACGCCAGGGGACTTGTATATCGGTGGTATCGGCCTGGCACGCGGGTATTTGAAAGACCCAGACAAGTCCAACGCCAGCTTCATTCTTCATCCCATTACCGGAGAACGCTTGTACCGCACCGGAGATCTGGGCCGCTGGCTGCCGGGCGGCAACATAGAGTTTTTAGGACGCGAGGATTTCCAGGTCAAGATCCAGGGCTATCGCGTGGAATTGGGCGAGATCGAATTGGCACTGGCCCAGCATCCACAGGTAAAGCTGGCAATCGCCGTGGCAGCGGGAAAACTTCGCGGCACGAAGCGCCTGGTGGCATACGTGATGTTTGACGACCACAGTGTGCCTGCCGAGGAGTTGAGCGCATTTCTGCGGCGCAGGCTGCCCGACTACATGGTCCCTTCAACTTTCGTGGCGCTCGATGTCCTGCCCCTTACCGCGAACGGCAAAGTAGATCGTGGAGCCCTGCCCTCGCCCGATCAGCAAAAGCCCACTTCCTCCAATGAATTTATTGAGCCGCGCGACCAGGTGGAGCGAGAGATATGCCGAATATGGGAAGAAGTGCTGGGCGTGAGCCCCGTCGGCCTTGGTGCTAATTTTTTTGAACTCGGCGGACACTCCCTGCTCGCGGTGCGATTGATGAACCAGCTAAAACGCAGCTTCAACGTAAACATTCCGATTGCCGCGCTGTTCCGGCAGCCCACGGTAGAACAGATAGCTGCGCTGATACGCAATGAACGAAATATCGACTCAGAAGAGAGTTTGGTTCCAATCCAGCCTTCGGGTTCACGACCGCCATTTTTCTGGGTGCACCCCATGGGCGGCAATATTTTTTGCTATGCGCCTCTTGCGCGTGCGCTGGGGAAGGAGCAGCCCTTCTTCGCATTCCAGTCGCGTGTGAAGCGGGAGGGCAGCGCCATTGCGGCGGGACTTGAGCAGATGGCGTCAGACTACTGCGCGGAACTGCGGCGCCTCCAGCCGCATGGTCCATATTTTCTAGGTGGCTGGTCCATGGGCGGGGTGGTGGCTTTTGAGATGGCCCGCCAGCTAACTGCGGCAGGGCATGAAGTCCCTCACCTGACCATTGTTGACGCCTGGGCTCCCATTGCAGATCAAATTGCAATGGAGAGTGACGAAGCTTCTGCGCTGATCGGTTTCGCCGGCGATCTTGGCATTCCCCTGGACCGCATGAATCTGGATGAATTGATGTCCCTGGAAAGCGAGGCGCGGCTCGCCTGGATATTCGAGCAGGCCAAAGCAGCGCGCGTCCTCCTTCCTGACGACGATCTCGAACGCGTCAGGAGCCTCTTTGATACCTTTGAACACAACCGGCAGGTGCTGGCTACTTACGAGGGACAGCCATTTTCGGGCCGAATCACGTTGTTTCGTGCGAGTGAAAACATTGGGATGCCTCCTTCCGACCCGCTCCTGGGATGGGGACTGCTGGCTGAAGGCGGAGTTGAACTTTACCATGCAACTGGAAACCATTTCACCATGCTCTCCACCATGCATGTGTCCGAACTGGCGCGCACACTGCAGGAAAGTGTAAACCCCAGTGGGTTGCGGAACTCGGGGACATCGAAGGGCTCTGCGGGCACAAGCGCACAGCCGCCCACAGTGGAGGAGTGCCATTGAAGTCAGCCTGGTTTCCAGCATGCGGCGTAAATCCTGAAGCGCGGCTACGCCTGTTCTGTTTTGCGCATGCCGGTGGCGCAGCATCCCTGTTCGCCACCTGGTCGCGCAGGCTGCCGCGTTGGATTGAGGTGGTGGCCTGCCATCTGCCCGGACGCAACGAACGCTTGCGGGAACCTCTTCCGTTGCGCATGGACCGGTTGCTGGATGCGATGGCGCCAGAAATCCGCCCGCGACTCAATCTTCCCTTTGCCTTCTTCGGTCACAGCCTGGGGGCGCGAGTGGCGTTTTATCTTGCGCGCAGGCTGCGAAGCAATGGCTTGCAATTGCCACAGTTCCTTTTTGCCTCCGCCTGCAGCGCGCCGCACCTGCCCTCCCGTTTCAGCCCACTTCATGCCTTGCCTTCGCGTCATTTTATAGAAGAATTGCAGCGCCGGTATGAGCCGATCCCTGACCTGATTCTGCAAGACCCGGAAAGCCTGCGTATGTTTTTGTCCATACTGCGGGCCGATTTCTCAGTCCTGGAAACCACAAACTATACGGCCGAACCACCATTGGCATGCCCCATCGTGGCTTATATAGCCAAAGATGACGCTGCAGTCTCCGCGTCCGACGTTGAGGCGTGGTCGGTTCAAACCAGCGCGGCGTTTCGCGCGGAGATTCTTGAAGGCAATCACTTTTACCTTCGCTCGTCCACGGCGCAACTCCTCCCAAGTTTGGTCGCGGCGCTGCAGCAATGTCTGCCCGTAAGCGGGCCGGAAACAACAGGATCGCCAAGCGGAGATTTTGAACAGCATCGTTTTGGAGTGCACACATGCAGGAAATCGTAATTGTGGGAGCCGGGCTGGTCGGCTCGTTGCTATCAATCTACCTGGCCCGCACCGGATACAAGGTCACGGTATATGAGCGTAATCCCGACCGAAGCAATGACCGGCTGGTATGGAATCGCTCAATCAACCTGACCCTGTGCGAGAGAGGATTCCAGGCGCTGGACCAGGTCGGGATGGCGAACACAGTCCGGGCCATTTCAGTGCCCGTGATCGGCCGGCTCATGCACAATTTGGATGGCAGTCTGACTTCTCAACCCTACGGCAACAATGGAGAGGCAATTTACTCGGTGTCTCGCAATCGCCTGAATCAGGTACTTATTGACTGCATGCGCGCGTACAAATATATCGACCTTCGCTTCAACGAAGAGTGCGTTGGAATAGATTTGCAAACCAATAAGCTGCAGTTCCGCAATGGCAGCTCCGGAGAACTCTCGAGCTGTCAGGCACAACGCATCTTTGCTGCTGACGGCTCCTTTTCCGCGCTCCGTTATTTCTCCCAGAGGCGGTCCCGCTTCGACTTTTCCCAGGTCTATTCCACCCAGGCATACAAAGAGCTGACCATGCCAGTGGCCGCCAATGGCGAGTGGCCGCTGGACCCCAGCGTACTGCATATCTGGCCCCGCGGGAACTATATGCTGATTGGATTTCCAAATACGGATCACACTTTTACTTGCTCCCTGCACATGCCCTGTGAAGGAGAGATTTCCCATAGTTCGCTTCAATCTGCAGAGGAAGGGCTGAACCTCTTCAGAAAATCATTTCCAGACACCATTCCATTGATGCCGAACCTGGCGCATGAGTATGTTGCCCACCCGCCCAATGCAATGGTTACCATCCGCTGCAATCCATGGGTCTTTGAAGACAAGCTCATCCTGATTGGAGACGCGGCCCATGCCATTTATCCGTCCTACGGCCAGGGTGCAAACGCAGGAGCGGAAGATTGCCGGGTGTTCATTGAATGCCTGGAACGGCATGGCCATAACTGGTCCCTGGCGCTCAGAGATTTTCAAACGCTCCGAAAGCCGAACACTGACGCCATCGCCGACTTGTCTGACCGGCACTTTATCGAACTGCGCGACCTTGTGGGTGACCGCCAGTTCCTGCTGCGCAAAGAAGTGGAAAGAAGAATCAATCGCCTATATCCTGAGAGATTTAAAGATCTTTACTCGATGGTCACGTTCACTGATATGCCATACGTTGAAGCGTTGCGCATTGACCAGCGGCAACGAGGCCTGGTCGATCGCATTCTTGCAGTCGAAGACCTCGATCTCATCTGGCGTTCAGGCAAGATTGACGCCGTTATTCATGAAATCATGAACATTGACGGGGCCAACTTCCACGCTTTTGTCCACACTGACAAAGCAACAGCTGGAAAGTCTTGATCCAGGATCAGCATCAAGGTACATCATTGCCCGAGGGCCGATGCACTCGATCAGGACTTCCTCGTGACGCGACCTGTGTGTTTACGACCCCATCCGGAGTGGATCACGCAACCACTCCGGAATTTTCTGCGCGAAGAAACGGAAGCGGTCTTTTGCTCATGCCGCACCTTAGGGCAAAGGCAGCCCCAGGCTCTGGGTAATTTGCACTGCGGCCGTCCGGAAGTCGCGCGCATCAGAAGCAAAGAACACTTTGCCGCCTGAGGATGCGGCCAGACGCGAAAGCAACTCCCGCTCCGTGGAGCCCTCCGCATCCATGCCAATCAGATCAATTCGTACTCCTGCGATCTGGCTGCGGAACATCAGCGAATCGGTACTTGTCTGTGCTGCCCGTCCATCTGAAATCACCAGCAGTACCCGGTTCGGATTCTTGCCGATCCGCTTGAGGTGACCGGCGGCAAATGCAATGCCGGAAAGCAGCGCCTGACCTGAGCGCGGACGAATCTGGCTCAAAGATTCTTCCAGCAGAGCATCGTCGGCCGTAAGGTCTTGTTCAAAATCCAGTTGGTCGCTGAAGACCAGAATGCAGGCTTCATCGTTGGAGCGCATGTTGCGGACGATCTCCTTCAGAGTCGCAATGATGGTTGCGCCATTGCTGCCCGTAAGAAGCGATGTCTCAATCAGAATTCCGAGTGATAAGGCCTGGGCAGGAGCGCCTGGCAATTTTGCTCGGTTCGTGGGGCGCACGGAAGGCGCCGATGCTTCCTGTGGCTCACGTAGAGTGTCCTCAAATCCGAACGAGGGTTTGCTCTTGGCATGACGGTCTGATGAAGATACCGGCGACGTCTGGGACGAGCGCACGGTAGAGCCGCCATGGGCCGCTGATGCACCTTTGGCAACTGGCGCGCGCCCGGTATCCGCAACCGAGGCTGTTGCCAAAGGTGCATCAGCGGTGTTGGCCGCAGACGGGAGTGGTGGTGGGGAATCGTACGCGGCTGCGCTGGCAAGGTACTGGTCCCATCCTGCATCTTTGCCACCCTGTTTGCGAAACCGGTTGCGGGCATATAGCGAAATCTGCTGTCCGGAAGGCGTTCCTTCTGTCAGGTTCGCGGCGCGCGCCAGATACCAATAACCGTTATAGGAGTTTGGATTCTTGCCATCCAGCAGCGCCATGGCCATGGCATAAACCAGCGTAGGATTGTTGGGATCAACCGCGACCGCTGGCTCCAGACAGGCGCGGGCATTGCCATAATCTTTCAATGCAAGATAGGCCAGGCCCGCTTCCCCGTTGAGCATTTCTTTCACCTGTTGGCGCATCACCATAAAGTTTCTCGGTAACATGCCTTCCGGCCTGGTGATCTGCTCCACCCGATTCACCGCCGCGGTCAGGAGTGACAACCGATCCAGAACCGCGCGCCGGTCGGCAGGCTGCTCCTGAACATTCTGGTTCAACACGGCAATCGCAAGCGAATTGCCCGGTGACATACGCAAAAGCTCCTGCGCCCGCTGAACGCTTTGCGCCTGATGCCCTAAACGCATGTGGTCCCAGACCAGAAATTCCAAGGCATCGGTTTTCAATCTGCTGCCACCGGCCATTGCCAGATACCGTTCCATCGCGGTAATCCGGTCGGAGATCGTGGATTGCTTGATCGCATCGGCATACGCCGTAAGACCGTAGACCTCGCTCGATTGTGGATGCGCACAGGCCGGCAAAGCGCACAGGCACAAAAAAATGCTTATCAGCTGAGAGAGAACATTCAAACGGCACGGCTGCGGAGTCAGCAACACTGGATTGCCGAAGCCACGCGCAGATGTTACGTTCTCCAACATTAGGGCCCTCACAATTGACCGTGGATTTATTTCATTTCAGATGCGCACGGCAATGCTGCTGCTGGCCGAAAGCTCACCTTAGACAGGGATTAGGTGCGATTTTTAGAGATATAAAATTTCCAGAGACATAAAGAAAATGGCATCTGCCCGCCACATTGCGGTCGTTGGCGAAGATTGCGTGCGCTAGTGCCCTTCTCCCAGGTACCAGGGAACGTTCATGACCACAATCTGCTGGTTTCCGGAAAAATACAGGCGCGCCTTGAGGATTGCCGCTCTCTTATTGTGCAGAAGATAGTGGTACCAGTGCTGGTCCACTTTTTCCGGAATAATCACTGCGATCTGCCGTCCCGGATGCTGCCTTGCCTGTTCCGTAATGTATTGCAGTAACGGCTGAAGTATTAAGCGATAGGGAGAAACCACAACTTTCAGATGCGGCGCTGGAAATCCAGCGCGTCTGGCCGGCGTTTCCACCAATTCCTTCCATGCATGCAAAAGATGGTGGCACTCTTCCTCCTCCGCGTGGACATGGATCGCATGAATGTCGGGCGATATTTCAAAAGCAAAACGCAGTGCCTTTTGCGTAATCCGGTTCCAGCCGGTGATAGGCACAATCACCAGCGGCTTACTCAGATGTTCCAGACTCAGCGGCTTGGCTGACTCGATTTCTTTCTCCATCCCGGCGTATTGCCGGTGTACGGCCTTCATTAGAAGAAAGAGTACCGGGATCAGCGCCAGAGTAATCCATGCTCCTTCAACAAACTTTGCCACCAGCACCACCAACACCGTGATCGCCGTGGTGAAGGCGCCGAGCCCGTTGAGAAACATGCTCAGGAAATGCCGGCCTTTGATTTTTTTCCAGTGCGCCACCATTCCGGCTTGTGACAGCGTGAACGCCAGAAATGCACCGATCGCATACAGCGGAATCAGACGGTCCGTGACGCCTTTGAAAAGCACCAGCAGGCAGCCGGCAATGATCGTAAGTGCAAAGATGCCTTGCGAATAGACCTGCCTTCTTCCTCGCGTGGCAAAAGATTTCGGCAAATATCCGTTGCACGCAACGGCGTGGCAAAGCCGGGGAAAATCGGCAAACGCAGTATTGGCCGAAAATGAAAGGACCAGCAAAATCGAGGCGATTGAAACATAGTAAAAAATACCCTTGCCCGTTACCGCGGCAATCAACTGTGAGAGCACGCTGTCATACCCTGGCTGGCCAGGATCGGTTGCGCCGATGGAATAGACCCTTGCTACATAAGCAATTCCCAACAGCAGAAGTACCAGAATGCCGATGATGATGCTCAGCGTGACGCGGGCGTTTTTTACGCGCGGCTCACGAAAAGCCATCACGCCGTTGCTGACTGCCTCAACTCCGGTCATCGCCGTGCAGCCACTGGCAAAACTTTGCACCAGCAGCCAGGCGGTCACCGGCATCATGGCCGCACCAAGATGATGAGGCGCCACCACCGGGACAGGGTGTCCACCGTGCGTCAGCGAGCGAACAAGACCGATGGCAATCGTCAGCAACAGGCTGCCGACAAAAACGAAAGTAGGAAGCATGAACAGGGCGCCGGCTTCGCGCAGGCCGCGCAGGTTAATCAGCGCGATGAAAACCAGGATTCCGATACATAGCGTGAGGGTGTATGGCTGAAGCTTCGGCACAGCTGAAACCAGCGCGCCTACCCCGGCGGATATACCTACGGCGGCGGTAAGAATGTAGTCAATCATCAGGGCGGCAGCAGCCAAAAGACTGGCCGATTCTCCCAGGTTCTCATGCGCTACCGTGTAAGATCCGCCACCGGCGGGATATGCTTTGATGGTTTGGAGATAGGAAAAATAAACGATCGCCAGCAGCACGACGATACTAGTGCTGATGGGCACAATGTAGCCCACGCCCAGCACTCCCAGAGGCAATAAGATTGTCAGGGCAGCTTCCGGCCCGTAACCGGCGGAGCTTAGTGCATCCAGGCCAAAAATGGGGATGCCCGCCGCAGGCCCGATCTGTTCAGCCCGCTCCTGCGAGGTGGCCAAAGGCCTGCCGAAGATAAAGTCTTTCAGGGACATGCTGCTCTCTTCCTGGTGTATTTTCTTGCGCGCGTATTTCTTTGAACGCACCAGTAGAACACACTGCCCATTAAAAGTAAGAACTTGAAGACCGTGTGACATGTGGAATGGCTAAACGGTAACTTTGCCAGGCGGCAGAAAGATTGAATCGTCCACGTGGACGATGGGTGCAAGAGCCATCCGCGCATGCCACTGGAGCCTTATTCTGTGATCGCAATTACCCGCAGGGGACTGCCTGATCCATTAACGATTTTCAGAGGTGCGGCAATCACAACCGCGCCTACAGGGGGAAGTTGATCCAGATTGCACAATCCGGCCAATCCGAACTTGCCGCTGCCGTGCATGATGTAGTGATTGGGAAATGGCGGATCAAATGTTGCGGCGCGGCCCGCATCGGTCCCGACTGTTTCCACGCCAACGCCAAGAACATCGCGCTCTTTCGCCAAAAACTCCGAGCACTCCTTAACAAAGCCGGGCGTGTGCGGCCCGTCATTCTGCAGATTGATGTATTGCTGCGGGTCAGTGCGGTGCGACCACGCGGTACGCAATAAAAACCACGCTCCGGACGGAATGCGTCCGTATTGCCGCTCCCATTGCTGCACCCGCTCCACGGTCAGAAGGAAATCGGCATCTTTCGCCACATCCAGGCTGACGTCAAGCACGCAGGCCGGCCCAACAAATTTTCTTGGGTTGATCTGATCAACGCTGTTTTCCGGCAGGTCTTTCCCGCTGACCCAGTGGATGGGCGCATCAAAGTGTGTGCCTGTATGTTCGCCGGTCTCAAACCCGTTCCAGTACCAGGCAGGCCCGCGATCGTCATAACGGGAAATTTCCCACATGCGAAACTGCGGAGTATTGGGCCACTGCGGAGGCAGCGGTAAAAGAGGCGTCTGCGCGCTGAGCGGCTGGGTGAGATCAATCACGCGCAAGGTGCCGCTATTCAGTTGCACTACCAATTCTGTCAAAACTCTGGCCATGGGCTTCAGTTTTCCCTCGGTAACAAAGTAACAGGCGTAAGATGCACGGCCAAGTTATTGTTTGGCGAATTTGCCGCGTCTCATCGCAACATACCTGCACACGCCGGCAAAGATTGTTCATGCCGCTCGTCTGCCAAACGAATCTGCCTTAAAAGCTCAGCCGCAACGCAAGCTGTACCTGTCTGGGATTAAACACGGCGCGCGGCGTGCCATAACTGGGGTTGGGCGATCCCTCTTGGAACCGCTGTGTTGCCGAACATCCTTGCGCTGTGCTGTTGAAGTTGCAGAAGTCTGCCGCGCCATACACCGTGTTGAAGAACCGTACATTCACGGTGTTAAGGAGGTTGAAAGCTTCCGCCAGAGCTTCCACGTTCAGCCGCTCCGTGGCTTTGAAGGTACGGGCCAGCCTGAGATCAACGGATTGATAGCTGTCTCCCTTGAAAGTATTTCGCGGCTCAATGCCAACGCGATCATTATTGCCAAAGATGTCTCCGTTAGCGTCAAAGCCCGCAAACTTAGTGAAATAGCTGGGTGACTGAAGGCTGACAATGGTGCTCAGATGAAAGTTGTTGACGATCGCATTCATCCTGGACGGCCCATCAATGGTGGTATTCAGAACAAAGCGTTGTCCCACACTGTCCGATGAGACGGCGCGTTCCGCTTTGATGTTCGCGCTGTCCTGCGGTATGAGCACAAAGCTGGGGTTAGGACCGTCATCAATTCCCTTGGACCATGTATAGCTAAAGCCTGTGCTGAAATGGTGGCTCATGCGTTTGTTGAAGTCAACCAGCAATCCGTTCCAGGATGAGTTCCATTTGGAGTCAGCTTCAAAAAACACGGCGTAAAGAGTCGGGAAGCCCGGCCCCGCGCTACGCGAACCGGGAATACCGGGAGCGGCAAAAAAAGTGTTCTTCGCCCCGGTCTGCCCTTGCGAGTTATGCACCATTACCTGGCCGGTCGGGTCCGGTTGGTTCACATTAAAGAAGCTTCCCAGGTGTACGCCCTTGGAGCGCAGAAAGCTAATGTTCAGGACGGAGTCGCTGGTCGGCTGCAATGCTATCCCCAGGCTGGTCTGAATTCCGTACGGAGGCTTGTGATCCTTGGCGAAGCGTGCAATCACGGAGTCCCCAAAAAAACCGCAGCCAGAAACCGTTCCGCCGGGGCAAAAGCCCAGCGGCGCAGCGTCAGGATAGGTGCCACCGAGCAGGCTGTTCAGGGCAATGGACGTGATGTTGGGAGCGCTGGCAAAAGCAAACAGTCGAGTGGACGCGTTCAGGTCATTCTCATTGGGACGGCCGGGATACTTCCCGGCTGTTCCGCCGCACGATGGCGCCTGGCAGGCCAACAAAGGCATGGGAATGGTTCCGTGAAAGAGTCCGCCTCCACCACGAATGACAACGTTGTACTTCCCTCCCAGGTGATATGAAAATCCGGCCCTGGGATCGAACTGAGCCGCAGGGCTGTTCAGAATGTTGGAAGGAAACGTCTCAAACTGGTAGCGCAATCCATAATTCAGTGAAAAATTATTGGCCACGTGCCATGCGTGCTGGATATACACCCCGCCATACGTGTGGCCGATTTGCCCTTCTGCCTGGTTGCGCACAGCGTTTGAAATCCTCTGCCCTTGAAACACCGCGGGATTGAAGGTTGGTTCGGTAAAGTTGGGCGCTTTAAAGCGTTCAAAGAAAATTACCTGCGGGGCGCCGGCTTGCAGGCTAAACGGGCACTGCGCCGTGAACAGGCATCCAAAATCGGCTTCGAAAGGATAGAAAAGAGGAAAAGACTCCTGCGTATTCACGTGGCTGAAGTCGCCGCCAAAACTAAAGGTGTGCTGGCCTCGCTGCCATGTGACGTTGTCCACCATCTCGACCCGGCTTTCCTGATAGAAATCCGGGTTGCCGCGATTCACGCCCGCCGTGAAAGTGTTGAGCACTTCAAGGTGCGGCTATGTGGTAACGGTGGGAAAATCAAATGTGCGATGCCCGTATTGGAAGCGCGCTTCATTTACCAGATTTGCGGTCAGATTCGAAGACAAACTTGCCACCAGAGACTGGTCCCGCAAATTGTTGTCCTTGAAGCCTGAAGGCAGATCAAACCCGTCATTCAGAGGAGAAACGTTGGTGAGCCTTCCATCATTAAAGAAATAGCGTACAGAAAAGTATTCATGGTCAGTCAACGAATGGTCCAGCTTGAGAAGGAAATTGTCGTAGTCGCTCTTCCTGTTTACCTTCAGCTGCTCGGCAGGCAGCCCAAAATTGGTTTTGAACTGATTGATCTGTTGAAGATTGGCAAGAATAATGGAATTGTAAAAGGGGTTCTCAGTCCGCCGCTGCCCCTCATAGTTGACAAAATAAAACGTCTTGTCTTTTCTGATGGGACCGCCCAGGGTAAATCCAAACTGGTTCTGCTGCAGCTTGTTCAATCCCGGCGCAGCCAACTCACTCTTGGCATCCAGAGCATTATTGCGAAAGTATTCGTAGACGCTGCCATGCACGTCGTTGGTGCCGCTCTTGGTGATGATGTTCACGATCCCGCCCACGGCGCGGCCCGCTTCAACACTGTAGGTGTTATTGACCACACGAAATTCGCGCACGGCGTCAGTGGAAGGCGTGGTCTTCTGCACCCCGGAAGCCGTGGAGATGTTGTCCGCTCCGTCAATGGCAATGAAGTTGTAGTGGATATTCTGCCCGGCGAAAGAAAGCTTGGTCACCGGCTCAATGATTACATCCGTACTTCCGGAGGTGGTATCGCCGACGGTAACGCCGGGCGCAAGCAGAGCAAAATCAATAAATTGCCGGCCGTTCACGGGCAGGTTCTGGATTTGCGCCTGCTCAATCACGGAATCGGTGGAGGTGCGCGTCGGTTCGACCAGTGGCGCTTCCACAGAAACGGTGACCTGCTGTTCCACCTGGCCTGGAACCAAAGAGAAGTCAATCGACGCAGTGTCTCCCACGGCCAGCGTGAGAGCGCGTGTCTGGGGCTGAAACGTGGCTGCGCTCACCGTGATTTTGTAACTGCCCACCGGCAAGGAACTGATCTTGTAGTCGCCGCTGTCACTGCTGGTCGCCGACCGCGAAAACCCGGTATCGGTGTTAACCACGCTGATGGTAGCCTGGGGCAACACGGCGCCGGATTTATCCAGGACGCGGCCCTGGAGTGAGGCCGTAATCGTTTGGGCAACAGAGGACATGCCCACTAAAAGCAGGAACACAGACAGCACCGCAAGCGTTATTGAATGACGTTTCATTAAGCACCCTATCCAGAGAAACGAGAAATATAGTATGGGAAACAAGAGTTGGCAAGAAATTTGACATGTGAAATGTTTCGACATAAAATTTCTCGCCAAGCCCCATCCACCCGCCGAATCTGGGCCTGGCCGAGCGCCGCTTGGTTCTTACATGGACTTGCGCAACAAGAGCACCTGAGGCATGCATGGCCGAGAGACATTTTAAAAATGAAGTTCAGAGTCTGTATCTCGGCGAAGGCCAGGAATTTCGCGGCGAGGGCATTCTTGCCGTCACCAAGGCCCTTCTTCAGTCGGGAATCTCTTACGTCGCCGGCTACCAGGGCGCGCCCATCTCACATTTAATGGACGTGCTCGCTGACGCCAATGACATCCTGACGGAGTTGGGCGTCCATTTTGAGCACAGCGCTTCAGAAGCAACCGCCGCCGCAACCCTCGCCGCATCGGTCAACTATCCTTTGCGCGGCGCAGTGACCTTTAAATCCACCGTTGGCACCAACGTAGCGTCCGATGCGCTGGCGAACCTTGCTTCCGGCGGCGTCACCGGAGGCGCGCTGATTATTGTTGGCGAAGATTACGGCGAGGGATCGAGCATCATGCAGGAGCGCTCGCACGCTTTCGCCATGAAGTCGCAGATATGGCTGCTCGATCCCCGGCCTAATCTGCCCTCCATTGTTCGTGCTGTGGAGCAGGGGTTTGACCTTTCTGAAGCCACGCACACGCCGGTGATGCTGGAGTTGCGTATACGCGCCTGTCACGTGCATGGCCGCTTCGCCGCTAAGAACAATGTCCGGCCAAAATTTACACTCAAGGACGCAATGGAAAACCCGGTACGCGATGCCAGCCGGGTCGTCCTGCCGCCGGGAAGCTTTCTGCATGAGCAGGAGAAGATTCATACGCGCTGGCCCGCCGCCCAGAAGTTCATCCAGGAAAATCATCTCAATGAGTTCTTTGCTGAAGGAGCGCAGGATTTTGGCATCATCCTGCAGGGCGGAATGTACAACTCGGTGGTGCGGGGCCTGGAGCTTTTGGGGCTCTCAAATGCATTTGGCGACAGCAAAGTGCCGCTCTACGTTCTGAACGTCACTTATCCGCTCATAGATGCTGAGGTAACAAAGTTCTGTGCTGGAAAACGCGCAGTGCTGGTGGTGGAAGAAGGCCAACCAGATTTCATTGAGCAGAACGTGCACGCCATTTTGCGGAAGGCCGGCATTGCAACCACCATACACGGCAAAGACCTGTTAACCATGGCCGGTGAGTACACAGCCTCGGTCGTGACCAGGGGGCTGCACAAGTTCGTTGCGAGTTACGCGCCTGCATTGCTTGACCAGGGCCATCTACCCAGGTTGGTGCAATCCGTTGGCGGGCAGCCGGCTTCGTTGCCAATCATCAATGCCGTGCAACCGCGTCCGCCATCTTTTTGCACCGGCTGTCCTGAACGCCCAATCTTTACCGCATTGAAGCTTGCGGAACGAGAGTTGGGGCCGCATCACATCGCATCCGACATTGGTTGCCACCTGTTTTCGATTTTGCCGCCCTTCAACCTTGGCGCTCACACCATGGGCTACGGCCTGGGATGGGCCAGCGCCGCAGCCTTCAAGACGAATGACACCAACAAACGCACTATTAGCTTTATGGGAGATGGCGGCTTTTGGCACAACGGGCTCACCAGCGGCGTTGGGAATGCTGTCTTCAACCAGAATGACAGTGTGCTGGTTGTGGTGGACAACAGCTATACCGCTGCAACCGGCGGCCAGGACATTCTCTCTTCGCAGGCCATAAATCCGATTCGCAATACCCGCCAATCGATTGCCGAAGCAGTGCGCGGCGTGGGCGTGAAGTGGGTCAAAACCATCACGAATACCTATGACGTGGCGGCGGTGCGCGATATCTTCAAAGACGCCCTCACCACGAAGGAAAAAGGACCCAAAGTGATTGTGGCGCAGAGTGAATGTGCTCTGAATGAACAACGCCGGACCAGACCGCAGGTCAAGAAGCGCATCGAACAGGGGAAGCGCGTGGTACGGGAACGGTTCGGCATTGATCCGGACACTTGCACGGGAGATCATTCCTGCATCCGCCTCTCCGGTTGCCCTTCGCTGACGGTCATGCCGAATCATGATCCGCTAAGAAAAGACCCGGTGGCCGCGGTACTTGATAGCTGCATCGGTTGCGGACTTTGCGGCGAGGTGGCCCATGCAGCGCGGTTATGCCCGTCTTTCTTCCGTGCTGAGATCATTTCAAATCCCGGCAGGTGGGACCGCTTGAAGAACAAGCTCAGGCATGTTGTCATAAGCATGTTGCAACGGCGCATCGACCGTCGCCTGGCCAGAATCACAGCCTGAGCGCAATCATGAATAGCAGCCGGATGTCTCATGCGGTTTCGCCGACCAAACCCACGCCGTCTCCGCGGTCGATCAACATTGCCATTCTGGCCATGGGCGGTGAAGGCGGCGGCGTACTTGCCAATTGGATTCTCGACATGGCGGAACATTCCGGCTATCTGGCGCAGACCACGTCCGTGCCCGGCGTGGCCCAGCGCACCGGCTCCACTATTTATTATGTTGAGCTTTTTCCGGAAGCTGCGGCGGCACAAGCAGGCAAGTCCCCGGTCATGGCGCTCATGCCTGTTCAGGGCGAAGTGGACGTAATGATTGCTTCTGAATTGATGGAAGCGGGGCGGGCCATCACGCGCGGCCTGGTAACTCCTGATCACACAACGTTGATTGCTTCCACCCATCGTGTGTTTTCCATGACCGAGAAGACCGCGATGGGCGATGGCCGCGTGGATGCCGAAGCGTTACTCCAGGCTGGGCGCGAAGCCGCAAAGACTTTTGTCGCTTACGATTTTGCGCGCATGGCTGAAGATACCGGAAGCGTAATCAGCGCCACGCTGTTTGGCGCGCTTGCCGGATCGGCAACGCTGCCCTTCGACCGCCAGCAGTTTGAAGATGCGATTATTCGCAGCGGCGTCTCCGTTGAATCCA
>WNFP01000642.1_pt1 | contig 26741 bp, 22 predicted proteins | sample 5400201 | NCBI WGS metagenome assembly WNFP01 (sample SAMN13153355, study PRJNA577476) | soil metagenome | isolation source: 115 cm saprolite under Madrone tree | place: USA:California | collected 2016-06-14 | reverse complement strand
GCAGGCGATAGAACTGGTAGAGCACGCCGATGCTGCGGCCGGTGAAGGTGGCGAGGGCGGCACCGGTGACGCCGAGTTTTGGGAAAGGTCCCCAGCCGAAGATGAGGCAAGGGTCGAGGACGAGATTGATGATGTTGGACACCCAGAGCAAACGCATGGCGATGGCGGCGTCGCCTGCGCCGCGGAAGATGGCGTTGTTGAGAAAGAGCATCATGATGGCAGCGCTGCCGCCGAGAGCTATGCGGGCGTAGCCGGAGCCGACGGCAACGACTTGCGGGGAAGCACCCATCAGTCGAAGCAGATCCGGTGCGTAGAAGAGACACGGAATGCCGATAAGGGCGGCGATCGCGAGTCCGATGACGATGGCTTGAACGCCAGCGACGGCTGCGCCGGCGGGATCTTTTTCGCCGATGCGGCGAGCGACCATGGCGGTGGTGGAAAGGCTGAGGCCGAAGCCGATGGCCATGACCAGGCTGAGGAGCGATTCGGTGAGGCCGACGGTGGCAATGGCGTCTGCGCCAAGGCGGCCGACCCAGAAAACGTCGACGACGGCGAACAGGGATTCCAGAACCATTTCCATGACCATAGGAATGGCGAGGAGAAGAATCGCGCGATTGAGACTGCCGGCAGTGAAGTCCTGATGCGAGCCGCGGAGGGCTTCGCGCACGGAACTCCACAGAGAAGGCGGCGTGGCAACGGGGGCAGTTTGTTCCAGTGACATGTAAACCTTTACGTTCTGCGTGGGCGCTTCCCAGAATTCGGTCACGCTGACGCGGCTGCGGCAATGAATTGGCAGTAACGGGAAAGGAATCAAATCCGCGCTGACGGCGGATTAAATTTGTACAGCGACTCGCGGGACGAACATGCGCGTTGTCCTTGGCGCTGTCTCTTTCGGACGACTGCGCTCGAAGTCCGGATTAGTGCGGACAGAAATTCAACGAGGAAATTCTACCCTGAAGAGGTGCAGCGTGGCTAGGAGAAAGGGGCGGCAGCACTGTGTAAACTTGGAAGGCAGAGCTTCGATCACTTGCGGTTCAGCAGGGATCCTCTTTTTCAAGCTGATCCAATACCGAGACGGCGGCAAGAGGGAAAGAGAATAGACAAGAGACTTGGAATACCTTTAGGCGGCGGCGATGCGGCGGATTAGGTCTTCCTGCTCGGACTGCGATTCGGCGCCGATGGTGAAGGCGTCAAGAAGATTTAGGCCGAGAGCGAAATTGAGGGCTTCGTCCTGGCGCTGGCGGAGTTCGCCCTGGCCGAGGATTTTCATGCCGATGATGCCTTTACCAGCGGCGCGCATTTCGCGGATGACGCTGACGACGGTATTGGGATCGGACTCCATGAAGGCGCCGACGGGATTGATGCGAACGAGGTGGACTTCGACCCAAGGAGACTTTGTGGCGGCGCGAAGCGCTTCGATGCTGTGGCACGAACACCCGTGAGAGCGAATGATTCCCTTTTCTTTGGCTTCTGAGAGGACGTCCATCACGCCTTTGTAGCGATCAGTCCAATCGCTTTCGGTGAGGCAGTGCATGAGGCAAACGTCGATGTGGTCGATGCCCAGTTCGCGACGGAAGCGATCGAGGTCGGCGCGGGCGGTGGCAGGGTCGCGGGCCCAAGTCTTGGTGAGGACGGTGACTTTGTCGCGAGGGACGTGCTTGAGGGCTTCGGCGACGTGCGGATGGCTGCCATAAGAATCGGCGGAGTCAAAGAAGCGCAGGCCGTGGTTGTAGCCGTTCAGGAGCAAGTCAGAAAGACCCTTGACGCCGAGAGCGGTCTGGTGGGAATGATGGCCGACGCCGACCGTGCCAGTGCCCATAGCGAGGCGGCTGGTCTGGATGCCGGTCCTGCCGAGAGTTACCGTGTCCGCGGCGCTGAACTTATGAGGGAGTGCGGGGAGAGCGAAGTCACGCCGCGCAAAGGCACTTGGATGGAGCCAAGCGGCACCGGCGGCGCAGGCGGTGCGATGAAGGAATTCGCGGCGTTTCATGCGGCCTCCCAGGCGGGGCGTATCCGAGGTAGCTTCCCTATTAATGGACGCGCGGAGAGGGCGTTGGGTTATCAGGTATGCCGCTAGAGTGAAGCTCGAGGGACTTCATAGTAGAGGAACTGAACGCCAACTCCCGATTTATCACTCGCAATCCCCAGCGGTTCGACGTGCGCGACGCGCCCCGTGAAGCACCATTCGGCCACGTCATCGCCGACCACTTCCCGGGGCATTTTCAAATGCACCTGGATCATTCCTCCCTCGGGGACCTTCTGATCCGTGGCGAAATACACGCCATGGTTACAGATATTCATGGAAGCAGCCTCCCGTTCACTATCGGGAGGAGCCTGCAGGGGCCGAAACTTCAATGGGACTTTCATGATCAAACGACGCGTGGTGCGACGGTCCGATGCCGGCATGCTTATCCTTTATGGACCCAGGTGGGGACCGGGTTGAGTTCAGGGAGGGCGCAATTCAGTGTTACGAAAGCGGCTTGACAGGGTCAAGCATTTTTTTCAGTCGAAAAGCGTTTCGAAGGGATAAGGGGCATTAATTGAGCTCCAAGCGAGGAGAACGCCCCTAAGGGACATGGAGGCGACGTCCGGGCCGAGTCTGTGCGCCCCTCGTTAAGACCCGGAGAGGAGAACCACCTGCATCGGTCAGCGGCGGCAATCCCCTCTCCTTGACAATCTACCTATCGGCGGCATATATATGTCGAACGTCTAGGAGGCGGGATGCCGATCGAGAAATCGGAGCTGTTGCAGGGGACGCTGGACATGCTGATCCTGAAAATCGTCGAGCTAGGGCCGGTACACGGTTATGGCATTTCCCAGCGAATCCGCCAAATCTCGAAGGAAGTGCTAAAGGTGCAGCAAGGCTCGCTGTACCCCGCGCTGCACCGGCTGGAAAAAAGGGGATGGCTGGCGGCGGAATGGGGCGAATCCGACAACGGAAGGCAAGCCAAGTTCTATAAATTGTCGGCGAAGGGCCGCAAGCATCTGGCGAGCGAGGAATCGAATTGGCATCGTCTGGCCGGGGCCGTGGGGCACATCCTTCAGACGGCAGAATAGGAGCCGCCATGTTCTGGTGGAAGTCACTTTTCCGCAAACGGGCGCTTGAGGCGCAGCTCGACACCGAGCTGCACTTTCACATTGAAAAGCTGATGAATGACTACATCGCTCTGGAGATGACGCCGGAAGAGGCGCGCAGGAAAGCCACGCTGGAATTCGGCGGGCGTGAACAAATCAAGGAAGAACTGCGGGACGTTCATCGCGTGAGCTTCGTCGAAACCGCGATCGCCAATCTGAAATCCGCATTCCGCTTCCTTCGCAAGTCACCCTCTTTTTCGCTGACCGTCATTCTCACCCTGGCCCTCGGCATTGGAGCAAACAGCGCGGTCTTTTCCGCCATTGACGCCATTCTCTTCAAACCGTTGCCGTTTCCCAATGGCGATCAGTTGATGCGTCTTTTGCAGAGGCAGCCAAAACTAAAGAGCCCCAACACCTTCGTGGCCCCGGCGCGTCTCGAAGAGTGGAACCGCATGAATTCCACGTTCCAGGCTATCACGGGCTACTACTCCGAAGACGACTCCGAGACTTCCGGCGCGCTGCCTGAAAAATTGACGCATGCCCTGGTCGCGCCCCGCTTTTTGCAAGTCTGGGGAGTCGCTCCCGCGCTCGGCCGCGATTTCAACCTGGAGGAAGAGCGGTTCGGAGGCCCAGAGGCTGTTCTAATCAGCGACGGGTTTTGGCGAAGGCGCTTCGACGGCGATCCCGCAGCAGTGGGCAAGCAACTGCATTTTGGGACGTATTCCTACACCATCATCGGGGTGATGCCGGCATCGTTTCTCTTCCCGTTGCGTGGAGTGGATCTGTGGTCCGTTTCCGCGCCGGATGCTCCGTACGCGCGCAGCCGGGAATCGACCTGGTTCAACGTCATCGGCCGGCTCAAGCCGGGAGTGTCCGTGGCAGAAGCGCAGGCGAATCTCGCCACGGTTCAGGCGCAGCTGGGCAAAGCGTTTCCGAAAACCGACGCCGACATCGCCGTCGGCGTCCAACCCTTGAAGGAAATGACCATTGGCGGCGCGCGCGAATCGCTCTGGCTCCTCTTCGGTTCCGTTTCCTTGCTCTTGCTGATTGCATGCACCAATATCGTCGCGCTGCTTCTCGCGCGCGGCACTCAGCGCCAGCACGAAATGTCGGTCCGGTTTTCACTTGGCGCTTCACGACGCGCGCTGATTCTCCAGCTCCTTACCGAAACTTTTGTCATGGCCCTTATTGGGGCTGCGCTCGGATTGGTTGTAGCAAGCGGCGCGTCTCGTGTGTTTCGCTCTCTCGCGGGAGATCTGCCGCGCGTTGAAGAAATCCATCTGGATTGGCGCATCGTGCTCTATTCGCTCGTTTGCGCGGTGCTTGCAACTCTTCTCTGCGGGCTGTTTCCTGCTCTCCGCGGCACGCGGACTAATATCTCCGGTTCCCTCGCGCAAGCCAGCCGCACCCAGGTCTCCGGGCGGCATCCACTTCAGTGGCTCCTGGTCGGGGTACAGGTGGCTCTCGCTGTCACGTTGCTCGCCGGCGCGGGGCTGCTGCTCCGCAGCTTTCAGGAGCTTGGCCGCGTCTCGCCGGGATTTGAGTCCAGCCGCGTGCTCACGTTTCACGTGAGCGCTTCGTGGGGAGAAACGGCGGATATGAAGGGCTTGACTCAGAAAATCAACCGAATTCTCGATTCGCTGCGGGCGCTGCCCGGCGTGGAAGGGACCGCCACGTCGGCCGGATTACCCGGCGTGCCCGTGCAATTCCAAACTGAACTCAATGTGAAAGAAGGCCGCGCCGCCTCCGACCCCAAGATTATCGTGGAGAGCCGCTTCGTCTCTCCCGGCTATTTCTCGACCATGCACATTCCGCTTCTCAGCGGCGATCTTTGCCGCGAAGACCCCGGCAATCTCCAAGTCCTCGTGAACCGCAGCTTCGCGAGCAGTTACGATGCGAAATCAAATTGGATCGGGAATCACCTGCAAATTCCAGGAAACAGCTTCGTGGGCGCAGGGGAAATTCGAGGCATCGTGGGGGACGCGCGAGAATCCGGCATGAACCGCGAGCCCAGCCCGACAGTTTATTGGTGCCTGACCGCTCCCGAGCCCGACCCGCATTATCTGATGCGTACGGGCACCGAGCCGATGGCCATGGCTGAGACCGTCCGCCAGAAAATCCACGAACTCGAACCAGGGCGCTCCGTTTTTGAAATCATTCCGCTTGAAGAGCACCTTGACGCCGCGTTCGCGGAAGACCGACTTCGCACCGTTCTGCTTTCGTTTTTCGCCGGCACTGCCGTCGCGCTCGCTTGCGTCGGCCTGTATGGCACGCTGAGTTACACGGTGAACTTGCGGCGGCGCGAGGTGGGGCTGCGATTGGCGCTGGGAGCCTTGCGCGGACAAATCCTGAAACAGTTTCTGTGGCAAGGTTTGGGAGTTTCCTTACTGGGATGCGCCGCGGGTTGGGGGCTTGCGGTGGCGTCCGGGCGCTTGCTGTCCGGAATGCTCTATGGCGTGACTTCCTCGGATGTCACGACGTTGTCCGGCGTAGTGCTGCTTGTGCTGGTGGTTGCGGCGCTTGCCTCGCTGGTACCTGCCGTCCGCGCGGCCCGTGTGGAACCGATGAACGTCTTGCGCGACGAGTGATTCCCGAAGCCACTGCTCATCGGTTCAATTTTCATTGACATGCCGTCCTAACTTTTTGATACTGACATAGTCTAACTATGCCAGGAGGTGATGTCTTGCATCGAGATGAGATTCTTCCCGGAACCCTGTACCTCTTGATCCTGAAGACTTTGGCTCGCTCCGGCGAGATGCACGGGTATGAGATTGCCAATTCTATCCAGCTCATCTCGGATGACGTTCTTCAAGTCGAGGAGGGTTCGCTGTATCCCGCGCTGCAGCGGATGCTCATCAAGGGATGGGTGACGGCAAAGTGGGGCACAACCGCCGGCAATCGCCGCGCCCGCTACTACCAGCTCACGGCGGGAGGCCGCAAGCAACTGGCGGCCGAAGTCTCGCAATTTGAACGAGTAATCGGGGCCATCACGCGCGTGATTGAGACGGCCTGAGGAGGGCCGATCCATGAGCTGGCCAGGCGAATTAGTGCGACGGATTGGCATGTTGTTGCGCAAACGGCGGCTGGATGCCGAGTTGGAAGAAGAGATGCGCCTGCATCTGGAACTGCGGCAACAAGAGAACCTGGAGTCTGGAGCGGCAGTGGACGATGCACGACGCAATGCCATCCTGAAGTTCGGCGGAATCGAGCAACTCAAGGAAGACTGCCGCGATGCCCGCGGAACGCAGTGGGCCGAGTCCACGCTGCAAGACATTCGCCTCGCGCTGCGCACGTTGCGCAAGAGCCCTGGTTTCACCATCACGGCGATCCTTACTCTCGCCCTCGGTATTGGCGCAAACACCGCGATTTTTCAACTGCTGGATGCCGTGCGTCTCCGCAGTCTGCCCGTTTCCGATCCGCAGGCGCTGGCCACCATTCAGATCAAAGGTGGAAACCACGGATTTGGGATCAACGCCGGCAGTGACTCGAACCTCACCTATCCTCTCTGGGAGCAAATTCGCGGACACCAGCAAGGTTTTTCTCAGGTATTTGCGTGGACAAACTGGGGTTTTCAACTCGGTCAGGGTACCCAGGCAAGGGATGCCCGGGGTCTTTGGGTCAGCGGTGGAATGTTCCCGGCTCTCGGTCTGATTCCGGTCAAAGGCCGGCTGTTCAGTGTGGAAGATGACCAACCAGGCTGTGGAACGCCGGGAGTAGTGCTCAGCTATGCATTTTGGCAAAGTGAATTCGGCGGGCAGGAATCGGCCATTGGCACGAAACTCGTGATTGAGGACCATAGCGTCGAAGTGATTGGAGTGACGCCGCCCGGCTTCTTTGGCCTTGAAGTAGGACGCACATTCGATTTCGCTGTGCCCTTGTGCTCTGAAGCCGGGTTCCATCCGGGCGATCTCACCAAGAGCAGACGTGATTTCTTTTGGCTCACGGTTATGGGGCGTCTGAAACCTGGCCGGATACTTCCGCAGGCTTCGGCAGAAATGGATGCGCTTAGTCCAGGCGTGATGGAAGCGACCGTCCCTTCCGGTTATAGCGCTCAGTCGCTGAATTCCTATCGCAAATACCGGCTGGCGGTTTATTCCGCCGGAAACGGCGTAAGTGAGCTGCGAAAAACTTACGATACTTCATTATGGCTGCTACTCGGAATTACGGGGCTTGTGCTGCTCATCGCTTGCGCGAATCTTGCGAACCTTATGCTCGCGCGCGCCAGTACTCGCGAGCGAGAAATGGCCGTCCGGTTGGCGCTCGGAGCATCGCGCTGGCGGCTGATCCGTCAGTTGCTCTCCGAAGGCTTGGTACTCGCTGCCGCGGGCGCAACTTTGGGTGTCGCCTTTGCAGCTGCATTCAGCAGGAGTCTGGTGCGGCTCATCAGCACCGAATACAACCGGTTGCAACTTAACCTGAGTGTGGACTGGAGTGTGCTTGCCTTTGTTGCCGCGATAGCCATTTTGACCTGTGCAATCTTCGGACTCGCACCGGCATTTCGATCTTCGCGAGCCGAACCCGGCGCCGCGCTGAAGGCGGGCAGCCGTGGCATGACGGCGGGAGCCGAACGATTTTCCTTCCAACGCATGCTCGTCGTTTCACAAATCGCGGTCTCCCTGGTTCTCCTGGTGGGAGCACTATTGTTCGTCCGCAGCTTTCGCAATCTCATGACCGTCGATCCCGGGTTCCGCGAGAAGGACATCCTGATCACGTTCGTAAGCTTTGAAAAACTAAAGTTGCCTCCTGATCGCTACGAGCCGTTCAGACAAGGCTTGCTTGAGCAGATCCGGTCCATCCCTCAGGTGGAGTCTGCGGCGACATCTACGCATGTTCCATTTAACGGCAGCTGGACTTCTGGGATAAACGTGGACGGGGTGGAGGGTCCATCCAAGTTCACTTGGGCCAGTCCTGGATATTTTGAAACTCTGCAAATCCCGCTCATCGCAGGACGCGATTTCAACGATCGTGACACCAGTACGTCGCCTCGCGTTGCGATCGTGAGCGAGTCCTTTATCCACAAGTTTTTGGGTGGACGGAATCCCATCGGAAAAATAATCAGAACAGCCCCGGAGCCGAATTATCCTGCCGCAGAGTACGAGATCGTCGGCGTGGTCAAGGATACGAAGTACGCGGACTTGCGCGAAGAAGTCCAGCCACCGGAGGCTTTCGCACCAGCATCACAATTCCCGGCCAAAGGCCCATGGACTAGCGCATTGATCCGTTCCTCCCATCCGCTGCCTACGGTCATCTCTGCACTGCGGGGAAAACTCAGCGAAGTTAGTCCGGAAATCGTGGCGGACTATGACATATTGCAGAAACAAATCGAGAACAGCCTTATGCGTGAACGCGCGATGGCTTTGCTTTCCGGTTTTTTCGGTGCGTTAGCCGCGTTGCTCGCCATAATCGGGCTCTATGGAGTCATTTCTTACGTCGTCGCCATGCGCCGGAATGAAATTGGCATCCGCATGGCTCTGGGAGCGAGCCGTCAGAACGTTGCCGGCATCATTATTCGTCACACCTTGCAGTTGCTCGCGCTCGGCATCGTCGCCGGAGTCCTTCTCTCACTTGTCGCTACCCGAGGCGCCGGATCACTCCTCTTTGGCCTCCAGCCGAACGATCCACTTACCCTCATCGCCGCAGCTGTTTCCCTCGTGACTGTTGCACTACTCGCCAGCTACTTGCCGGCCTATCGCGCCTCCCGCGTGGATCCTATGAAGGCGCTCCGCTATGAATGAACACCGGCCCATTCGCGCATAGCCTGTAAAATTATTCGTGAAAAACCTGGCCGCGCGTTGACGGCGGAAGCAGCCAATGTTACGCGCCCCCGGCGCCCCGCACTCTCGCGTGTGCGCCGTCGAACCGGAAGCTTCCCACCAAATACGGTGAGTGGTATCCTCGCGGCGAACGAAACCAAATAGAAAAGACAGTTTGAACCGGCGCGAGTCCGTCCAACTGTCGCTGCAGCATTTATCCAAATAACTCTGCCGTCGAGGTGCTGAAATGAAAACAGAGAAGCGTGCTGATGCGGCATTTGAAGGGGGATTGAGCCGGCGCCAGTTTCTGGGCCAGAGTGCGGCGACGGCGATGGCGTTTTCGATTGTGCCGCGGCATGTTCTGGGAGGCCCGGGGTACGTGCCGCCGAGCGACAAGGTAAACCTTGCGTTTATCGGCGTGGGCTCGCAAGGATCGCGCGTGCTGCTGCACTTTTTGAAGGAGCCGGACGTGCAGGGCGTGGCGGTGTGCGACCCGAATAAAGGGAGTGCGGACCATCCGCAATGGGATACCCACGAATTCTGTAATTCGGTACGCAAACTTCTGGGTGTGAGCACGGGCTGGGATTGGCTGAGCCCCGACCAGCCGATTCAGTTGACGCATTCGATGAAGACGACGAGCGGAGTGGCGGGCCGTGAGCCATGCCAACAGATTGTGAACGCGTATTACGGATCGCGGCAGACGAGCGGGAAATACAACGGCTGCGCGGCGTACATCGATTTTCGCGAACTGCTCGAAAAACAGAAAGACATTGATGCGGTGGTGGTGTGCACGACAGACAATCTGCACGCGGCGGTCTCTGTGGCGGCGATGAAGAAAGGCAAACACGTTTTCTGCCAGAAACCGCTGACGCACACGATTTATGAAGCGCGGCGAATGGCGGAAGTCGCGCGTACGACCGGCGTGGCAACGCAGATAGCGGTGGGCAATCAGGCGTCGGAAGCGACACGGACGTTGTGCGAGTGGATTTGGGACGGGGCCATTGGGCCGGTGCGCGAGGTGCACAACTGGTCGAGCAGGCCGTTCTGGCCGCAAGGGATTGAGCGGCCGAAGGAAGCCCAGCCCGTTCCGGGCGGTTTGGATTGGGACTTGTGGCTCGGCCCGGCTCCGGAGCGCCCGTTCAACCGCGCGTACGTGCCGTTCGTGTGGAGGGGATGGAGCGACTTCGGGTGCGGGGCGCTGGGAGACATGGGTTCGTACAGTTATGACACGATCTTCCGCGTGTTGAAGCTGGAGGCGCCGGTGAGCGTGGAAGCGAGCTCGAGCGAGCGCTACGAGGAGACTTATCCGCTCGCATCCATCGTGAGGTACAACTTTGCGGCGCGCGGCGATATGCCGGCGGTGAAATTCACGTGGTATGACGGCGGGTTGAAACCGCCGCGGCCGGAAGAATTGGAAGAGAGCCGTCCGATGAAAGGCGAAGGGGAAGAAGAGAATGAAGGGCTGCTCTTTGTGGGAGACCGGGGAAAGATCTTGTGCGCATTCAACGGGGCCAACCCCAGGATAATTCCGGAGTCGAAAATGAGCAGCTACAAGCAGCCGCCAAAAACATTGCCGCGTTCGCCGGGCAACGAGCGGGAATGGCTGGATGCCTCGAAGGGAGGCAAAGTAAAGCCCGGTGGGAATTTTGAGTTTTCAGGAATGGTCACGGAGACGCTGCTTTTGGGGAACATCGCAGTGCTGGCTGGAGAAAAAATGAGTTGGGATCGTCTGAATCTTAAGGTGCCCAACTCAGTTGCCGCGCAAAAATATGTGGCTCCGGAACGACGCAAAGGATGGGAGCTATAGCAAGCGAACGATCAATCAAGCGAAGAGGAGATTCTTGGGAACGCGGCGGTGAGGCTTTTCGGGACGATCGTGGTGAAGCCACCAGTCGCGCCAAGCTCCGGGATCCCGGCCAAATGAAGCGCCGGTGATGGTTCGCAGAGCGGCATAGACCAGATCCTCTGTCGCGGGTTCAAGCGAGTCGTCGTCGAGGAGATTCAGGAGCTGGGGAACAGCGGTGAGGCGCTGCTCGCCGGTGAGCATGCCGGAACGCGCGAGGTTGGTGGCGGCGCGTTCGCGAATTTGTTTCGCGGGATCGTGGGCAAGAATCGAGAGCAGCGGTTCGATGGATTCCTCGGTGCCTAGCATGGCTAAGCCCTCGACGGCCCAAAAACGCGTCTGCTGATTCGCATCGCGTGAATAGCGAATGAGTGTGGCCAGCACGGCGGCAGGCTCAACGCCGCGATTGCCGAGAGCGCCAAGTCTCCAGAGAGCGAGATAGCGATCCTCGGGATCGTTTTGAATTTGATTGAGAAGCTTCGCGAGGCTCTGCGGCGACTTCATCAGTTTGTTGGCGACGAGATCGATTTCGACGGCGGCGACGCGCACGCGCGGATCGTTGGAATCCAAGGCCTTAAGAACGAGATGGAAGAGTTGGTCGGTGTCTTCCAGATGGCCGCGCCAGGAGTTCAGATTCTTGTGAATCAAGCCGAGAGACTGGTCGGGACGGTCCAAGGCAAGTTTAAGGAGGCGCTCGGCTTGCTGCTGTGGCGCCATGTGACTGATGGCTTCCAAGTCCGCGTTTGCGGCGCCGGGATCGGAAGCAGGAATGAGCGCGTGCGACGGCTCCGCTGCAAACGTCAACAAGGTGCTGCCGTGAAACCATTGAGGCGCGGAAAACTCACAACGTGCCGCTTGAAAGCCGGCGGCTGTGGAAAGAGCTGCGAGCAGGAGAAAGGTAGAGACGTAGCGAAGCGAGCGATTCGGAGTTACCGAATGCCGGTGATTGGCCTGGGTGGTCCGGGGAATGTTTTTCAATGAATCGCTCATGAGTCGCGCGAGCGTTTCGGTTGCTTCGCTCGCTAGAGCAAGTTAAGCGCGGGGAACGAGGCCAACAATGGTACGGGCGGCCAGCAACGGCCATTTGAGGCGGACAAACCTAGCGGTTTCAATACGATTGGAGGAGTTACTGGTACGCACAGCCCAACCCGGAACCGTACCATAGAACAGGGCATGGAAGGATGGACGGGCGGCAGGGCGTAAGACCTTAAGCGCAGGAAAAACCCGCTTGGATTTAAACACCGCACCCCGCAAAACCGTCCGGGACGCGAAAGGCGCGACAGGACGCGAAGGACGCGCTTTGCTCAAAGTAGAGGGTCTGTTAGAATAAGGAGCTTGGTTTGGCGGCATTTCGAGCGGAAAACCCAAGCCCAAATAAAAATTAAGCAGGAAGAAAAATGGCACTGAAGTGTGACTTCTGCGGCAAAGGGCCGCATTATGGAAACGTGATCAGCCACGCGAACAACACGCGGCGGCGCCGCTGGAATCCGAACCTGAAGCGTATGAGGGCGGTGGTGGCGGGTGTGAAGAAGCAAGTGCGAGTTTGCACTGCGTGCATCCGTGCGGGCAAGGTAAAGAAAGCTGCCTGAGCATCCAACCTTGAACTCGTTCGTCGCGAACCGGCGTTCCATGGGGCATCCGATGAAACATTCAAGTGGAGTGAAGCGCGCCGCAGCATGGCTGCCTTTGGCGGCAATGGTGTTTGCCGCGGGCGCGGGGTGCAACAAGGAAGCGCATCATGCTCCCGACGTGTGGGCGGTGGTGAACGGAAAAGAGATCAAGCGGGACGAAGTGGACAAGTACTACCGCACGCGGGTAAATCCGGAGGGGCAGGAACCTTCGCTCGAAGAATCACTGTCGCAGAAGCTGAACGTGCTCGACGAGCTGATCAACAACGAGATTCTGCTTGAAAAGGCGAAGAAGCTGAACCTCGAGGCGAGCGACGGCGAAGTCGAAGACAAATTCACGGAACTGAAGAGTCCATACACCGAAGACGAATTTCAACGCCGGCTGAAAGATCAGGCCATGACGGTGGAAGATTTGAAGCTCGAGCTGCGGCGTCAGCTTTCCATTCAGAAACTGCTGAACCGGGAAGTAGTGGCGAAGATTTCGATCACCGATCAGGACGTCTCGGACTTTTACAACGCCAACAAAGCGCAATTCAACGTGGCGGAGCCGCAATATCACATCGCCCAGATTGTGATTACGCCGAGGAAAGAGCAGCAACTCCGCAACCGGAAGAACGACGACGCCACTAACGAAGCCGAAGCGCAGCGAAAAGTGAAGATGCTGATGGACCGGCTGAACAGCGGCGCGGACTTCGGGCAATTGGCGATGGATTATTCCGAAGACGTGAACACCGCGGGAACGGGCGGTGACCTGGGCTATATTCCGGAATCGGCGCTGAACCAGTCCGATCCAGCGCTGAAAAAGACCGTGGTGGGATTGAAGGCCGGGCAAGTCAGCCAGCCGATTCAGGTTCAGCCGAAAGATGGCGCGCGCATCCTGATCCTGAAGCTGATTACGCGCGAGTCCCCGGGGCTGCGCGGCATCGCGGAACCGCAAGTGCAGCAAACCATCCGCGATACGCTGCGCAATCGCAAAGAGCAATTGCTGCGACTCGCGTATCTGGCGATCGCACGGGATGGGGCGCGGGTGACGAATTATCTGGCCGAGCAGGTAGTCGAGGCGGCAGGCAAGTTACCCGACGCAGCGAAGACCACCGTTCCGCAAAGATCCATCGGGCACTAGTTCCCAACAAACCCAGAAGACTCTGTAGCGGCGGTTACACTTCCCTTTAATCTATTTTTGACATTCTAGTCAATCCAGGCAAGAACTTCGCCGGCGTTGACGGGCTGGCCTTCCTTGGCAAGGATGCGCTCGACCGTGCCACTCTTAGGCGAGCGGATTTCGTTTTGCATTTTCATGGCTTCGACAACCAGAAGGCCCTGGCCGGCTTCGACGTGGTCTCCTGCCTGGACGAGAACGCGCACGATTTTACCGGGCATGGGCGCGACGATTTGCTGGCGGCCTTCGGCTTCGACGTTGCCGTGGCGGCGGCCGCTCCAGGCGCGGGGATCGATGACTTCGGCGGTGAATTCCTGCGCGCGCGTCTGCAGCTTCAGTTTGCCGTCCGAAGACGGTGTCACGTTGATTTCAAAGGATTGGCCTTCCAGCAGAATGGAGAGCGCGTTGGGAGCGATCTCGACGGCGTCGACGGCCACCGGCCTGCCATCCAGCGTCACCCTCCAGCCGGAAGCATCGCGTTCGAGTTCAATCACGCGATGTTTTCCATTGGAGGAGGGCGCGAGGTGGACTTCATATTTCATGGCAAGCGGTCCAGTTGCTCGCGGCGGCCTTCCTGCTTCCAGCGAGAGGGCTGGTCGCCGGAAGGTGAAGAGTGAGGAGAAAGTTTGTCCACCTGGGTAGCCTGCCAGATGGCAGCGGCGATGGCGGCGGCATCGGAAGCGGAGTTGACAGGTTCAGTGTCGTCCGAAGGTGAAGTGGCGGGAATCGGACGGCGGAGCAATTCGTCCAGCCACTTGGTGTGGATTTCGCCGCGGAGAAACTCGGGCTCGGTGAGGATGCGGCGAAAAAGACCGGCGTTCGTTTTGATGCCGCTGATGGTGTACTCCTCGAGTGCGCGGCGAAGGCGGGCAATGGTTTCCTCACGGCTGTTGCCCCAGGCGATGAGTTTGCTGAGGAGGGGGTCGTATTCGTTTGGCACGGTCCAGCCCTCGTAGACGCCGTCGTCCAGACGAATGCCCGGCCCGCTGGGAATGTGGCGCGAAAGGATTTTTCCCGGTGAAGGAAAGAAATTGTTATCGGGATCTTCGGCGTAGAGACGGACTTCCATGGCGTGGCCGCGCGGAGTGATGGATTCCCAGGCGAAGGGCAAGCGGTGTCCGGCGGCGATGGCGATCTGGAGTTTCACCAGGTCCAGGCCGGTGACCTGCTCGGTGACGGGGTGTTCGACCTGTAAACGCGTGTTCACTTCCAAAAAATAAAAATCAAGATTGGCGTCCACGAGGAATTCGACGGTGCCTGCGTTGACGTAACGCCCGGCGCGCGCCAGGCGCACTGCGGCGTCTCCCATCTTTTTGCGCAGGTCGGGCGTGACGATCGGGGAGGGCGCTTCCTCGATTACTTTTTGGTGGCGTCGCTGCACGGAGCATTCGCGTTCGCCGAGTGAAACGACGCGGCCATGGGCGTCGGCGAAAATCTGGATTTCTACGTGATGCGGCCGGTCGAGATATTTTTCAAGGTACAGACGGTCGTCGCCGAAAGCGTTCATGGCTTCGGATGCGGCATCGCGGAAGGCGGGCTCGAATTCGGCGTCGCTGGTGACCAGGCGCATGCCCTTGCCGCCGCCACCGGCCACGGCTTTCAGGAGAACAGGGTAGCCCATGCGGTGCGCCAGAGCCTGCGCTTCGGCGAGATTTTCGATCGGGTCATTCGTTCCAGGAACGGTGGGAACATCGGCGCGGCGGGCAAGCTGGCGGCCGGCCGTTTTGGAACCGAGCGATTCCATGGCTTCGGCAGGCGGGCCGATAAAGGTAAGACCACCGTCAACGCAAGCGCTTGGGAAAGCGGCGTTTTCCGCGAGGAAACCGTAACCGGGATGGATGGCGTCGCAGCCGGCGCGGTGCGCCACGTCAATGATTTTCTCAATACGAAGATAACTTTCCCGCGAAGGCGCGGGGCCAATTGCGTAGGCTTCATCGGCGAGCCGGACATGAAGCGACTTGCGGTCCACGTCACTGAAAACCGCGACGGAGCGGATTCCCAGTTCGCGGCAGGCGCGCAGGATGCGCACGGCAATTTCACCGCGGTTGGCAATTAAGATTTTCTGGAACATAGAAAGATTGCGCGAGGTGTGAGTTTAGCACGGAGAAAAGCGCGTTTTACGAATCTGGGGAGCTCTTGTGCTCCGGCGAAACTAATTCGCGATCTTTTTCAAATCCTTCCACTTGACGAGGGTGATGTGATTTTCTTCCAGGGCTTTCTTGAATTCGGAGCTGGTGACAACGTCATAGTCACGTTGACGCCACGCAGAACCGAAGTCCGGATGATCCAAAGTTACTGCTTGCAGTTCGGCGTCGTCATGGCCCAGATGGACGATCATCTCCGTGAGGCCGGGTTTTAGGTTTTTCACGGCGTTAACGTAAAAGTCGCGCCATTCGTTGGCGTGAACAGCGGGATTGGCCATAACCACGGAATCCAGAATGATGTCCTTTTCGGATAGGGCGGAGAAAAACGCCGCGGGAGCATTGGGAAACCGCAGCGCCAAGAAAGGCAATTTGTATTCATGGGCGATTTTGACGTAGATGGCGAAAAGTTCAGGCGTGGAGAAGAGCACACCCATGTGGCTGTCCAGGTGCGTGGGATGAATTCCGAGAATGATGGCACGTTCGATCTGCGCGCGAATTTCCCGCTCGGCTTCCGCAAGCTTCAAGTTGCCGGCCGCGAGAAGAGTCTCCGGCCACAAATAGCCGGATGAATCGAAGAGGCTGGTCACTTTGTCTTTGGATTCCACCGAGCTCCAGCGATCAAGTTTCCACTCGCTGGTGAGCGTGAGGTGCAATCCCAGGTCGGCATCTGGATGCTCTTTAGCGTAGGAAGCGATCTCGGTCAGCCAGGCGCAGGGCACCATAATGCTGGCGGAAGTAACCGCGTTCTTGTTGAGTGCGTCAAAGCTGGCAATGTCAACGGAGTGAGCCACGGCAAGATCGTCGGCGTGAATGATGAGGAGTTTCGAATCGGGTGGATAGCCCAGGCGTTCGGCTACGGTCTTATTCTGCGCGCTCGCGTGTCCCGGGGCGAGTAGCAAGAACAAGGCTGCCGTAGAAACCGTTCGAGGGCGCATCGGTGGCTCCAGGGAATCGTTTTTGGGAATTGAGAGTAACACGATCGTTGAAAAGAGTCCGAAGCCATTCGAAGAATTGTTCACGGCTGCGGCCTCGATGGTGTATACAGAGATCTTACGCTCACGATTTGGAGGAGATCCAAGATGAAACGATTCTGCCTATCGCTCGCACTGGGATTCGTCGCGCTTTTACCGGTGCGTGCGCAGGATTCCGTCCTCGCGCCCGCTGACAATCTCGTGGTGGATGGCGTGCCGAAGATTCCGGCGGCCATTGCGGAAACGGCCGGAAGATACGCTTCGTACCGGAGCGCCAGTCTGGCGGACTGGCATCCCACCAGGCGCGAGATGTTGATTGCTACGCGTTTTGCCGAGACTCCGCAGCTACATCTCGTGAATGCGCCGGGCGGCGCGCGGCGGCAGTTGACGTTTTTCGCGGATTCCGTCAGCGGCGGGCGGTTTCATCCGAGTGGCGGGGACTACATTCTATTTGCGAAGGATATCGGCGGCGGGGAGTGGTACCAGCTTTATCGTTACGACGTGGCGACTGGCGACGTAACGCTGCTGACAGATGGCAAGTCACGGAATCTGACGGGACCGTGGTCATCAAGCGGCGATCAGGTCGCTTACATGTCCACGCGGCGGACGGCGAAGGATACGGACTTGTGGGTGATGACGCCGAGCGAGCCGAAGTCGGATCATTTGCTGACGCAACTCGCCGGCGGTGGCTGGCAGCCGCTCGATTGGTCGCCAGATGACAAGAAGATTCTCTTGGAAGAAGAGCTTTCGATCAACGAATCGTACTTGTGGCTGGTGGATACGGCGACGGGAGAGAAGACCGAGCTGACGCCGAGGAATGCGGCCGAGAAAGTTTCCTATGGAGAGGGACGGTTCAGCAAGGATGGCAAAGGGATTTACGTCACGACGGACAGGGATTCGGAATTTCACCGGCTGGCTTACCTGGATCTGGCTGCGAAGCAGCCGCGGTATCTGACGACGAACATCTCGTGGGACGTGGAAGCGTTCGACTTGACGCATGACGGAGGGATGATTGCCTTTGCGACGGACGACGAGGGCGTGAGCGTCCTGCATGTGCTGAACACCGCCACCGGAAAGGAAATGCCACTGCCAATGTTGCCGGTGGGAGTAGTGGGCTCGCTGCGCTGGCACAAAAACGGGCATGAGCTGGGCTTTTCGCTGAACAACGCGCGAGGGCCGGGAGACGTATATTCGGTGGATGTGGCGAGCGGAAAAGTGGAACGCTGGACGGTGAGTGAAACGTCCGTGAAGACGGATGGGTTTCCGGCAGCAGAACTGGTGAAGTGGAAGAGCTTCGATGGAAAAATGATTTCAGGATTCCTCTATAAGCCGCCAGCGAAGTTCGCCGGCAAGCGGCCGGTGCTGGTGGTGATTCATGGTGGCCCGGAGGGACAGTCGCAGCCGACATTTCTCGGGCGCAGCAATTACCTGCTGAACGAACTGGGGATCGCGCTGATTTATCCGAACGTGCGCGGTTCGACGGGATACGGAAAGACGTTCTCCTTGATGGACAATGGATTCAAGCGCGAGGGCACGTACAAGGATATCAACGCGCTGTTCGACTGGATCACCACACAGCCGGGACTGGACAGCGAGAGGATTGCCGTGACCGGCGGGAGTTACGGCGGTCACATGACACTGGCGGTTTCAACATTTTACAGCGACCGCATCCGCTGCTCGGTGGACATCGTCGGCATGTCCAACCTGGTAACCTTTCTTGAACACACCGAGGCGTACCGGCGGGATTTGCGGCGCGTGGAATACGGCGACGAGCGCGAGGCGAAAATGCGGGAGTTCCTCGAGAAAATCGCGCCGATGAACAACATCGACAAAATCAAGAAGCCGATGTTTGTCATCGCGGGAAAGAATGATCCGCGCGTGCCGGTGAGCGAGTCCCAGCAGATCGCCGATGCCCTGAAGAAGCAAGGCACACCGGTCTGGCTACTCATCGCAAAAGACGAGGGCCACGGCTATCGAAAAAAACCCAACCAGGATTTTCAGTTCTACGCGACGGTGGAGTTTTTGCAGGAGTATTTGCTGAAATAGAAATCTGATTTATTGAGGCTGAGGAATTCGCAGATTGCGGCAAGTTTTCGGCGCAAGGAAATCATTAATTTCTGCGTGGCGTGAACGCTTGTAGTAGCGCCGGACCGTGGATTGAAACAGACGTAGTGTCTTCCGCCTTCGCGCAACAGCTCGCACCCTTAAGGGGCAAACATCTTCAGAGCGTTGCTTCGCAGCCAACTCGCGATTCGCCTCAATCACCATTGTTAAGGCTTCCTTCAGGTTGCGTCTTGCTTCTCGAAGGGTCCGCCCTTGAAGATCGGCTCTTCTATCGGATGCCGAGGCCGATTGATCTGGTCATAGCGGGATGTTGCCGTGCTTCTTCTTGGGGTTGGCGTCGCGCTTGTTTTCGAGGGCGCGGAGGGCGGTGATGATGCGGGCGCGAGTGTCGGCGGGCTCGATGACGGCGTCGATGTAGCCGCGCTCGGCGGCAACGAAGGGATTGGCGAAGCGGTCGCGGAATTCGGCGATTTTTTCCTGGCGGAGCTTGGCGCGCTCGGATTCAGCAACTTTTGCTAATTCGCGTTTGTACACAATGTCCACGGCGCCTTCCGGGCCCATTACCGCGATTTCCGCGGTGGGCCAGGCGAAGTTGGCGTCGGTGCGGATGTGCTTGCTCGCCATGACGCAGTACGCGCCGCCATAAGCTTTGCGCGTGATGACAGTGATTTTCGGGACGGTCGCTTCGGCAAACGCAAAGAGCAGTTTCGCGCCGTGCCTGATAATGCCGCCGAATTCTTGTTGCGTGCCGGGGAGAAAACCAGGGACATCTTCGAAGGTGATAAGCGGGATATTGAAGGCGTCGCAAAAGCGGACGAAGCGCGCGCCCTTCACGGAAGCGTTGATGTCGAGGACGCCGGCAAGAAACGCCGGCTGATTGCCTACAATGCCGACGGGACGGCCGTCGAGGCGCGCAAAGCCGACGACGAGATTCTTCGCGTAATGTTCATGGACTTCGAAGAAAAATGCATCGTCGACAATCGAGTGAACGGCATCCTTGATGTCGTACGGTTTCTGGGGATCGGCGGGAACGAGGGTGTTGAGGGATTCGTCGCGTCGAGCCGGCGAATCCGACGTGGGGCGGCGCGGAGCATCTTCGAGATTGTTTGAAGGGAGAAAACTCATCAGTTCGCGAATCATGGCCAGGCAATCGGCGTCATCGCGCGAGACGAAATGCGCGACACCACTTTTTTCATTGTGGGTCATGGCGCCGCCAAGTTCCTGCTTGGTGACTTCCTCGTGGGTGACGGTCTTGATGACGTCAGGGCCAGTGACGAACATGTACGAAGTTTCGCGCGTCATGAAGATGAAATCGGTGATGGCCGGAGAGTAGACGGCGCCGCCAGCGCAAGGGCCCATGATGGCACTGATCTGCGGGATGACTCCACTTGCCAGCGTGTTGCGCAGGAAAATATCGGCGTAACCGGCGAGCGACGCGACGCCTTCCTGAATGCGCGCGCCACCGGAATCATTCAAGCCGATGACAGGAGCCCCGGCGTGCATGGCGAGGTCCATGATCTTGCAGATTTTCAGGGCATTGGTTTCCGAAAGCGAACCGCCGAAAACAGTGAAGTCCTGCGCGAAAACGTAAACCAGCCGTCCGTCGATGCGGCCGAAACCGGTCACGAACCCGTCGCCAGCCGGGCGTTGTTCCTGCATCCCGAAATCAACGCAGCGGTGACGGACGAATTTGTCCAACTCCTCGAACGTGCCTTCATCCAACAAGAGATGAATGCGCTCACGCGCCGTGAGCTTCCCCGCTTTGTGTTCGCGTTCGCGCCGCTCCGGCCCGCCACCGGCTTCGGCTTCTTCGGAAAACCGGCGAAGCTCCTCCATGCGGTCGCGATGCTTGTCTGGTGGAATCAGACCGGGCTTCGTTTCAGCCAACGGGGCCTCCCTCGGAAGGGGAATTCTTTAGTGAAAAAATGCGCACGGCAAGATGCGTGGCAATCCAGGTGGTTCCGAGAAGCAGCACGACTCCGAGGAGGATTTCCGCTCCCATGGCGACGGCGCGCTCGAAAGGAGACTCGAGCGAAGTTACGTACTCCGTGGCCTGAACGAGAAGAAACATGGCCCCGAGGGTCAGGGCCACGATCAGAATGGTGGTGAGAGCGGAGGCGAGAATCATTTTCATCGGACAGGAATCAGGCCGCCTGGGAGCGGCATGGAGAAGGATAGCGCAATCAATGGAAAAGCAGAACGCGGAAACAAGCCAAACATTGGGAAACTGTTCACCGCCAGCTCCGCACTTCGAAACTCAGCGCAACCCCGACCAGTCATCGGCGACAAGGATGGAATCCGTAGGGTTGGAGGCATCATATTTGATACTAGCAGGCTGTCCCGCGACGAGCTGTTCCAGCCGAATCTGGCTCTCGAGGCCAGTAATGTCCTGCGCGGTCTGATACGTAACCCCGGAAATCAAATAACTGTAAGACACCAGATGCCGCGGCCGCATATCTTTCAACGGGCGCGCGCTTGGCCCGAACAAGCCCTTGCGTGCCTCTTGCGATTCCGGCGGGCGCTCGACGAGCTCGACGATCTGCCCTTCCGCGATTCTTCCGATCTGATTCAGATACAGCCGTCGCTTGCGCTCTTCTTCCTCTGGATTCACAGCGGGACGCAGGAACGCGTAAGCGATCATCGCCAGAGCCGCGATCGCCGCGCCACCCATGGCCAGCATCAGTTTCCAATCAGCAAGCAATTCCTTCAAGAAGCAGACTCCCTATTCTGAATCCGTTGGGTGTGCGCACGGCGGGCAAGGCACCGCGCGCGCACACCGCGGCGTAAGGATATTTCGCATCAGCCCATGCCCCACTGACAGGTATTCTACCGAACCCGGCCGCTTGCGTGAATCTACGCTTGCGGAGCGTGCACCGGATTGCGCAACACGCCAACACCGGCCACGCTGACCTCCACCGTATCGCCGGCAACCAGCGGACCGACGCCGGCGGGCGTGCCGGTGGCGATGACGTCGCCGGGCATCAAGGTCATCATGCGGGAAATCCAGCGAACTAGAAACGCGGGGGGATAGATCATCAGCGAGGTCAGGCCCGACTGCCGCCGCGTCCCGTTGACGTGTGTTTCGACCAGTACACTCGATGCATCGAGCGCCGTCTCGATGTGCGGGCCCACGGCGCAAAACGTATCAAACCCCTTCGCGCGCGTGAATTGCACGTCGCTTTTCTGCAGGTCCCGGGCCGTCACATCATTCAGACAGGTGTAGCCTGCCACAAAAGACAAAGCATCATCGCCATCGCGGAGTTGCGAACAACACCGGCCGACTACCAGCGCCAGTTCACCCTCATGCTCCACTTTCTGCGAATATTTCGGCAGGACGATCGCTTCGTCCGGACCGATGATGGAAGAAGGCGGCTTCAGAAACATCAACGGCTCTTTTGGCACTTCATTGCCCATCTCCGCCGCGTGCGCCGCGTAATTGCGGCCAATACAAACGATCTTCGTGGGCTCAACCGGAGCGAGTAGCCGCACCTCAGCCAGCCGCCAAGATCGCGACCCTCGGGACCACTGCCCCCATGGCGGGCTTGAAATTTCGACGACAGTTTCTCCCTCGATCAATCCATAGCGCGGCGCGCCAGACTCCGAGCCCGTAGCATCACGTATCACATAGCGGCACGTTTTCATTATTTTTCAACTCGCGTGGTGGTTGGGATGAGACTCATGCGCTTCTCGCGCTCGCCAGACGGTGCCCACAATCCAGCAAAGCGTCGTCAGAATCATATACACGACCGCCCCCATCATGAAAACCTGGAACGTGCTGAGCCGGTTGCCGAGCCCGCGGAAGATCAGGCACAGCGCGCCATAGCCGAGGCTGAAAATCAGCCAGCCCACCAGGCTTGAGGCCAGAAGATGACCCGGCAATCGCAAGAAGCGAAAAACCGGAATCGCTGCGAGAAAAGCAAGAATCGCCGCCGCGGCAATATTGCGCTCCAGGGCAAACCGTTCGAGGAATGGCGCATGATTGGCAATCACCAGCCATGCGCTGAAAACCAGCGTCAGGCATACACCGACGTAAACGCCCGTTCGAATCGACGCGTTACGGAAGACGTGGAACCAGCGGTAACCGGGCAAATGCGGACGTACCAACATGCGGTGCTAGGCTCCCAAGATGCTAGCGATCGATTAAACCCGGGGTTACGGCGATGGTTGCGTGACCTCGACGACGACGGGCGCGCTTGGCGAGCTTTCATTCCCCGCGCGGTCTACGGCGGTCACAGTGTACCAATAGCGGTGGCCGGGCTCTACAGACGTATCACGAACCGCAGGCGTGAGCAATAAATCGCCGGTAACAAGCTGGCCTCTTCGGCCTTCCTGCTCACTTCTATAGACGCGATAGCCTGCCAAGTCGGTTTCAAGACTGATGGACCAGGAGAGGTCAACAAGCACGGAACCCGGAGCCGCGCCGGGGAGGACCGCGGCCACGAGGCCCTGCGGCGCAGCAGGGGGAAACGTGTCGAGGGGAGTGACCAGGACATGCTGAGAATCATCGGATTCGACAGCAAGTCCGTTCGCTGTGACTGCACTTCTGATGACATAGAGATACGTCTTCCCAAATTCGAACGTCGTGTCCTGGTAACTCGCCGTGTTCGATGTCGCCAGTTGAACAAGCGGTGTTTTGAATTCTGAGGGCGAGTGTTTCTCCTCGGCCACCTTAAGGGACGCAGGATCCATTTCATTCCGATAAACGTGATAGCTGATAGCTTCACTTAATGGCGCTCCAGCCGATGTAGCCGTGGGTGCCGCCCAGCTCAATTCGATGGCCGATTCCGTCACTTTGCTTTCGACAACAGGAATTTTCTGCGGCACCGGAACCAATTGCACCAGAACAGTATTCGACTCCGTGGAAGCGCGCTTCCGGGAAGCTCGCGTACGCACGCGATACACGAATGCAACAGGGGCGCCGGTCTGGGAATCTTGCGGGGAAAGGGCGTCAATGTAGTCCATGCGCTTCTGCGTTACGAAATCTTGCACGAGCGCGCCTGGAATCGTAGCGACAAGCCGGATCGACTTTGCATCGGCCGAACCGTCAGGTTTAGCGGTGCCTCGCAGAATTTCGACCGCAGGCGGCGCCGCTAGTCTGTCTCCGGAGACGGAATTCGACGGCAGGGTGAAGGAAAGCTGCACCCCATCACCGGCCTGGTGAGCGGCAAGATCGTTGATCGTGGCCGGAACCAGGGGCGCAGGAGGGACGGGATCGCCGGGAGCTCCGCAACCTGCGGAAAATAAGAAAACAGAAGAGAGAAAATAGAAAGTGGGGAAGAACAGTGCTGGGCTTTTTTGGGGGTGAGTTCTCGTCCCTTTTCGGTTTTCCATTTTCCAATTTCAAGGATCACAGAATGTAGCGGCTCAGATCCTGGTTCTTGACGATGTCTGCCAGTTGCTTGGTCACGTAAGCCGCGTCCACCTTCACGTTCTTTTTTTTCAGATCAGGCGCTTCGAACGAGATTTCGTCCAGAACTTTTTCGAGGATGGTGTGGAGGCGGCGGGCGCCGATGTTTTCCGTCTGCTCGTTCACACTGGTGGCGAAGCGTGCCACGGCAGCGACCGCGTCTTCCGTGATGTTGAGCTTCACGCCTTCGGTCTCCAGCAGCGCCACGTACTGCTTGATCAACGCGTTCTTCGGCTCCGTCAGAATGCGGATAAAATCCTCTTCCTTCAGCGACTGCAGCTCGACGCGAATCGGGAGCCGGCCCTGCAACTCGGGAATCAAATCAGACGGCTTGGTCACGTGAAACGCGCCCGCTGCGATAAACAAAATGTGGTCCGTGCGAATCATGCCGTAGCGTGTGTTGACGGTGGTGCCCTCGATGATCGGCAGAATGTCGCGCTGTACGCCTTCGCGCGAGACGTCCGGGCCATGTCCCGACTCGCGCCCGGCCACTTTGTCGATTTCATCGATAAAAATAATTCCCATTTGCTCTGCGCGCTCCACCGCCACGCGCGTTACCTGGTCCATGTCCAGGAGCTTGTTCTCTTCTTCCTGGATCAGGTATTCGAAAGCGTCAGCCACGCTCATTTTGCGTTTTTTCTTTTGCTGGCCGAACATCCCGGAGAGCATGTCCTTGATGTTGACGTCCATCTCCTCGACGCCCTGGTTGGAGATGATTTCGAACGGCGGCATGGCGCGCTCGCGTACTTCCAGGTCCACCATACGCTGGTCGAGCTTTCCTTCGCGAAGCTGGATGCGCAGTTTCTCGCGCGTGCGCTGCGTCTGTTCGCGCTGCGCGGCAACCTCTGATTCTGGCGTCCCGGTGACTGGCGGCGGGGCCGGCGGAAGCAGCAGATCGAGCACCCGTTCTTCCGCGGCCTGTTCGGCGCGGTCTGCGACTTCGTCCAGCTTTTCCTCGCGGATCATGTCAATGGAAGTCTCGACGAGATCGCGCACCATCGATTCCACGTCGCGCCCGACGTAGCCGACTTCGGTGTACTTCGAAGCCTCGACCTTGACGAACGGGCACCCCGCCAACCGCGCCAGGCGGCGGGCAATTTCCGTTTTTCCCACGCCCGTGGGACCGATCATCAGAATGTTCTTCGGCAGCACGTCCTCGGCAATTTCCGGCGGGAGCTTCTGGCGGCGCACCCGGTTGCGCAATGCCACCGCTACAGCGCGCTTGGCGGCGGTCTGCCCGACGATGTACTTGTCGAGCTCCAGCACGATTTCCCGCGGCGTCATGTCATCGAGTGCCGGAAGCAGTTCCTGGCCCTCGACCGGCTCGGCGCCGTTGCCTCCCGGCACGTAGACTAATTCTTTTTCGGACTTGCTCGTCATGTCTTGCCCAGTTCCTTTGATGCGCGAACGCCGTTCGCCGCATTTTCTCAAAGCGCCTTTAATGCGCTAGAGCTCTTCCACCGTAAAATTCGCGTTCGTGAAAATGCAAATCTCGCTCGCGATGCGCATGGCTTCCATCGCCAGATCCTTGGCGCTGAGTTTCGAATGCTTCAGCAGCGCACGAGCCGCGGACAAGGCGTACGTCCCGCCCGACCCGATCGCCACCAGACCGTCGTCGGGCTCGATCACATCGCCGTTGCCCGAAAGAATGAAAGTCCCCTTGGTGTCCGCAACGATCAGCAGCGCTTCGAGATGCCGAAGCGCGCGGTCCTTGCGCCATTCCTTGGCCAGCTCCACTGCGGCCTTTTGCAGATTCCCGGAAAACTCCTGCAGCTTGCCTTCGAACCGCTCAAACAGTGTAATCGCGTCCGCCGTTGATCCCGCAAACCCGGCAACCACTTTGTCATTGTAGAGCCGTCGCGTCTTCCGCGCCGTATGCTTCATCACGTGATCGCCCATGGTCACCTGGCCATCGGCGATGAGCACCACCTTGTTGTCCTTGCGCACGCACAGAACCGTAGTCCCGTGCATCTGTGAGCTTTCCTGGCGATTACGCATCCTCGCATTATAGCGCCCCCGACTCCGAGCGCCAAAGCACCGGAACATCGTAAGCCTCTCCAGTCTGGTCAGAGCGTACTGAATCCCTCGCCATGAAGAACCGGCTCACGCACGTACTCGAGAGCAATCTCTTACTGAGAGATCTCATGGAAGGAGAGAACTTTGTAGCCACCCACGGGCTGCGCTCTCTGGACCCAGCACGAGCTGTATCGAATGCCGTTTCCCTGCATGGCACTTAAAAAAGATACCGAAGCGCCACCTATTTTCCCCGGCAGCAGATTTCCGCTGCCGTCCCTCGTCTTAGCGACGAACATGGCGCCATTGATTTGCCTGTACTGGCCGTTCTGCGAGTTGTTGACTATGCCCTGTCCAATCACCAGCACTAGTCCGTTCCATGTCGTATCCGGGTCGTAGGTAAACGTGCCTGTCACCAGCAGAAGCCCGAATCCATCATGGCTCCAGTTGCTGACGTCCAAATTTCCGTTGGCAATCACCGTCATCGGATTGGTGTCAGACATCCCCAACGACGTCAGGAAAGCCGTCTGGGTTGACGCGCTGCCCGCCGGAACGAACACGGCGTCGGCATTTTTGATGATGTATTGTGCGATAGCATCGACCTGAGCCGGCGTTTGCTGGCTCGTGGGATATGCGCTCAAATAATCGACGTCCGGCGCCGGATTCACACCGGTATAGTTCGCC
>WNFP01002838.1_pt1 | contig 26765 bp, 29 predicted proteins | sample 5400201 | NCBI WGS metagenome assembly WNFP01 (sample SAMN13153355, study PRJNA577476) | soil metagenome | isolation source: 115 cm saprolite under Madrone tree | place: USA:California | collected 2016-06-14 | reverse complement strand
GCGCGCGACGTAGACAATCGTGTCGCCGCACGACTCGAGCCCGCGGCCGATCGCGTTGCCGAAGGTCGCTCGCAGGGCGTCGACGGACGGATTCACGACGAGCGGAACTGGTGGACGGAGTTGCCGAACGGCTCCGAGATCTCGTCGATCTGCTCGGGGGGGAGTCGCAGGCCGCGCGCGTCGAGCGGCTGCTCCTCGCGGCGCGGGACGTGGTCGAACAGTGACTCGCCCTTGATCTTCTTGTGCAACAGGAGCACGCCGTACAACAGGCCTTCCGGCCGGGGCGGGCACCCGGGGACGTAGACGTCCACCGGGACGATCGTGTCGATGCCTTGCACCATCGCGTAGTTGTCGAAGATGCCGCCGGTGGAGGCGCACGCGCCCATCGAAATCACCCATTTGGGCTGGGGCATCTGATCGTAGATCCGCCGGATGACCGGTGCCAGCTTGAAGGGCAGCCGGCCCGCGCAGATCAGCACGTCCGCCTGTCGTGGCGAGAACGCCTGGCGCTCCATCCCGAAGCGCGCGAAGTCGTAGCGGCTGGCCGCGGTGGCCATGAACTCGATGGCGCAGCACGCGGTCCCGAAGGGCATCGGCCACAGGGAGTTGGCACGCGACGAGTTCACCGCCCAGTCGACCAGGTCCTGGAACTTGGCGAGCAGGTAATTGGGACTCTGTCCCGACACTTCCTTGGTCTCGATCACGCGCTTCACGACCCCAAGCCCTCCCGGTTCAATCCCATTCGAGCGCTCCGCGCTTCCACACGTACACGTACCCGACTGCCAGAATGAACATGAACACCAGCATTTCGACGAGCAGGAACCCCATGCTCGGCCCTCCTCCGGTTCCCCCGAAATAGATCGTCCCCCAGGGGATCAAGAACACCGTCTCGATATCGAATACGATGAACAGCATCGCGACGAGGTAAAACTTCACCGAAAACCGATCGCGCGCGTTGCCGAGCGGCGGCATGCCGCTCTCGTACGGGCTGTCCTTGATGGCGGTGGGCTTGCGGGGGGCGAGGAGATGCGACAGCCCGATCAACAGTACCGCGTTGAACGCCACGAACCCGAGCAGGAGGAGAAACGAGAGATAGGGCTGGTTCATGTGAGTTCGTGAAAAATTTCACTTGACCCGCCGAAACGTATCCGGCCGCCACACCCTTGTCAACCGAATCGAGTGGCGTAAGTGCCGATGCCGCCGATATATTGCCGCCCCATGTCCATCAAGTCCGACCGCTGGATTCGGCGCATGGCGACCGAGCGCCGCATGATCGAGCCGTTCGCGGAAAACCAGGCACGCGCGGGCGTCATCTCCTATGGCGTGTCGTCCTACGGCTACGACATGCGGGTCGCGCCCGAGTTCAAGATCTTCACCAACGCGCTCTCGGCGGTGGTAGACCCCAAGCAGTTCGATCCCAAGTCGTTCGTCGAGTTCTCGGGCGATGTGTGCATCGTGCCGCCGAATTCCTTCGTGCTCGCCCGGTCCGTAGAGTACTTCCGCATCCCCCGCAACGTCCTCACGATCTGCGTCGGCAAGAGCACTTACGCCCGCTGCGGCATCATCACCAACGTGACGCCGTTCGAGCCCGAGTGGGAGGGCTTCGTCACGCTCGAGATCTCGAACACGACGCCTCTTCCCGCACGCATCTATGCCAACGAGGGAATCGCCCAGGTGCTGTTCTTCACGGCCGACGAAGGGGACGAGTGCGAGATCAGCTACAAAGACAAGAAAGGCAAGTATCAGGCGCAGACGGGAATTACGCTCCCGAAGCTCTAGCTCTCTTGTTGTAGGCGTACGCTACGGCGAGCGCGATGAGCGAGAGCGCGAAGAACGACGCGATACGGTACAGCGCTTCGAGGTTCGACAGGTCGTACAGCACGATCTTGAGTCCCGCCCCCGCCGCCACCGCGAGCCCCGCCGAGCGCACGTCCTTGCGGTCGAGCTGGAACCCGATCCGCACCAGGGCGCCCGCGTACGCCAGCCAGAAGACGCTCAAGGCGAGGTCGCCGGCGAGCCGAGCGCGCCGCCCAAAGTAGCGTTGCAGCTCGACCGAGCCGCCCGCGAACACCGCCGCCCCACACAGCACCCAGAGCAGCTCCCCGCCGCGCGCGGTCCAGCGCGCAGTGGTCGGATCTTTCACTCCGGCGTTCCAGCGACGCGCCGCCAGGGCTGTGCCGGCCACGTAGGCGTACAGCGCCAATGCCCAGGGGTCGGTGAACGACGCGGCGTCGGAGGGTCGATCCCAGAGCGCGAACCCAAACAGGCAGGAGAACGCGAGTAGAACGAGCCCGAGCGCTGCAATCCGCCCGCCCGATCGCCCGCCCAGCTGCTCGGATGCGAGGGCGGCCAAAGCGAGCGCGGTCCAGCCGACGACGACCATGGGCGCGCTCCAGTCCACGGCCATCGCCCAAGCGCCCAGTCCGAACCCCATGACCAGGTGCGGGGTGGCGCGTCGGACCCACCCGACGCCGAGGTAGACAGCCGCCAGCAGCGTGGGGAAGAGCGCCGGCGCCCGGTCTAGCAGCTTGGGATCCGCTATCGACGCGAAGGCCAGCAGCACGAAGGGATTCGCCAGGAAGAGCAGCGCTTCGTCGGGGGCCCGGAGCCGGTTCAAGTCGAGCTGCTGCCACCACAAGAGGGCGGCGATCGCGAACGCCGCGCCGACGGCGAGCCACAGCCGCGGCTGGGGGCCGGCGCTCACGTCGGCGAGCGCGACGCCGAGCAAGACCCACGCGAGCGCCAACATTCCGACTCGCGCCTCGGGCCAGGCGCGCCGCCGCGTGACGTGTAGCGTGAGCAGCGCGCCGGCGGCGAGGAACCAGCAACCGAGCGCGCTGGTCAGCACCCGGGCCGCGCCGCCCGCGGCGAGGAGGAAATAACCGGCGAGCGCCAGGTCGAACGCTCGGCGCCAGTTCATCGTGTACGCGAGCAGGCCGGTGCCGAGGCCGATCACCTCGAGGTATCCGAGGAAGGCCTCCGGGTTCGGCGTCGGCGGTGCGAGCAAGACTGGGGCCAGGTACGCGCCGGCCAGCGCCCAGATCGCCAGTCCCTCGATCTCGTGCCGCAGCGCGAGCAGGGTCACGACGACGGTGCACGCGGCGAGCAGGAGCACCCCGATGCGCCGCTCGAGCAGCCCGTACGGGCCGGCGGCCGCCCACAGGCCGAGGTACGCGAGTCCGCCTCCCGCGCCGATCATCGCCGCGCCGTAGCGCCGCAGGCCGGCGCGCACGCGCGCTTCCCCCCAGGTGCCCACACCGATGCCGGCCGCGATGGCGAGGGCCGCGCGGACTGCGGGGGCGATCCAACCGCGGTCGATTGCGTACTTCAGGAAGAATCCCACCGCCGTGAGCAGCGCGAGCACGCCGACGAACAACAGGCCGCGCTGGCCGAACCATTGCTCGAGGTCGGGGGCCGAGGCGGGTGGAGGCGAGTAGTGGGGCCGTTCCGGGGGTCGGGCGAGGGGCGCGGGCGGCGAGGCCACGGCGGCGGGCTCGGGTGCCGCGCTGATGCGCTGTACGGCGGCGCCGGGCGCGACCAGTCGCCGCATCATCTGCTCCAGCACCTCGACGCGCCGCTCGAGTCGCTGCAAGGCGTCGTGCGGCGCGTCGCTCACGGCGGAGGCGAGGGAGCGGTCGCCGCGCGGGATCCCAAGATGGTGATGGCGATCGTGACCCCAGCAAGGATCACGAGATCAGGGACCCAGCCGAGCTCGGTCCGAGGCACGGCCATCTGAAGGAAGTTCATCAGGAAGTCGAACAGCCCGACCAGCAGACCGAGGAGAACGGTGGCATGCAACCCGCGTCCGAGCTGAGTGAGCACGCTGCCGGTCACCAGGGCGACCGCACCCTGCCCCGCGGCGATGCCGACCGTGACAGCAGCATCTTCGAGCAACGTCCGCCAAAATCCCGGCCGGGTCGCGTGGTAGCTGAAGAACCACGTGTGGATGAGTGAGATCGCCACTCCGGCCACGACGGCGCACAGCGTAGCCCACACCGCGTAGCCGATCACGATTTTCATCCGGTCGCCGCCATCGGTCGCCATGCTGCAAATGTGGCCGCTGCGTCGCGGCCCCGCTAGTCAGCGCCGGGCGGTCGCGTATCTTAGGCGGGTCGTTATGGCGACGACCTTCATGTGCGGTTAGCTCGCGCTGCTATTCCCGTGACTCCCGTCGAATGGCTGCTTCAGCCGTGAGGCGGGCGTTCAGCCTGCGGGTGACGCTGCTCGTCGTCGCTCTCGCAGCCGGTGCGTATGCCGCCGCCCTTCCCGTCTACCTGTTCTTCCGCGTCAGTCGTCCTGCCTTGGCACTCGGCGCCGCCACCGAAGCGATCACCACCGTCAGCGCCGCCTTCGCGCGACGCGACAGCGCGCTCAACCGGGCGGTCGCCATCGTGCGGGACCTCATGCACAGTCCGCGGCCCAGCCCTGATTCGCTGAGGCTGCTGCATGACCTCGCGGCAGTCGGGCGTGCGCCGTTGCAGGTGTCCACGGGCGCCGCCATCCCGCATGAGCTCGGTGTAGCGCTCGCCAGCATCGACGGAGCGCTTTCGCGCGTCGGCAACGCGCTCGAGGAGGGCGTGGTGCAGCTCGAGCGTGGTCGGCGGACGGAAGCCACGGCGCGACTCGCCACGGTCGAACAGCTACTGCGGGTCGCCCATGAGCGCGGTGCCGACGGCAGCCGGGTCGCTCGGGTATACCTCACGGAACGCCAGCGCGCGTTGCGGGACGCGGCCGGAGAGGTGCGAGGCGACACGGTGCTCTGGCTCGGGCTGGGCGCGCTGTTGGCGCCCCTCCTGGTTCTCGTGGTGCGCCGGCGCGTGTGGCGCCCGCTGCGCGAGATCGAAGTCGGTCTCACGCAGGTCGCCGACGGCGATCTCACCGTAAGCGTGCCGGTCCACGGCTCCGACGAGCTCGGCCGCCTGGCCGACCATTTCAATGCGATGACCCGCGTGCTGCGCGACCGGGCGGAGGAGCAGGGGCGATTCGCCGCGGCCGGCGAGCTGCTCGCCGGCGTGGCGCACGAGGTGAACAATCCGCTCATGGCGATCGCGGCGCACGCCGAAAACCGGCTCGCCGATCCCGCCTTCGAGGGGGAGCAGCGCAGCGAGATGACCCAGATCCTGCGCCAGGCCCGCCGCGCCACCAAGCTGCTGCGCGGACTGCTGCGGTTCGTGCGTGCGAGCGAGCGCGAGGTCACGAACGTCAATCTCAACGATGTGGTGCGCGGGGCGCTCGATCTCGTCTCATATCGGTTCGGCGTCGACGAGGTCACGGTGGGCGGGCGGCTCGACGCCAGCCTGCCGCCGGTGCTGGGCGACGCGATTAAGCTCGAGCAGGTCGTGGTCAACCTCCTGTCCAACGCGATCGACGCGCTGCGCGGCGTGACACCCCCCCGCCAGCTCAGCGTGGACACGTGGGTTCAGGATGGGAACGTGTCGGTTGCGGTCGGGGACAACGGGAAAGGCGTCGCGCCGGAGATCGCGCAGCGGCTGTTCCGGCCCTTTGCCACTACCAAAGGCCGCCGCGGGACCGGGCTCGGACTCTATATCTCGCGGCAGATCGCCCGCGAAGCAGGCGGCGACCTCACCCTGACGTCGCCGCCTGGCTTCGGTGCCCGTTTTGTTCTGTCGCTCCCTGTCGCGACGCCCTCCGCTCCCTCCACCGACGCCGCCCCCGCCCCCGCCCCCGCCCCTGCACCGGCCCCGCTTGCCCCGAACGTTCCGCCCGCCGGGAAATCGCTGGCGGGATTGCGCGTGCTGATTGTAGAGGACGAGGAGGCCGTACGGCGACCCATGGTGCGGTACCTGACGCGCCGCGGCGCCGAGGTCGACGAAGCCGCGGACGGTGTGGAGGGGCTGGCCCGGTTACGAGCCCAGCCGGCGAACGTGATTCTCGCCGATCTGCGGATGCCCCGCATGGGCGGCGTCGAGCTGTACGCCCAGCTCGAAGAGGAGCGACCCGAGCTGGCGCAGCGCGTGCTGTTCCTCTCTGGCGATGTGTCGCAGCTCGCCGAGCCGGGAAACACCCCGGTGCCGCGGGAGCGGGTGCTGGTCAAGCCGGTCGAGCTCGCCGAGCTCGAGCGGCGCATCCTCGCGTTCGTGCGGGGGGCCGGGGGGAGCAAGGAGGCGTGAGGTGGCCGGCCGGGCGGCCGGACACTATGATGGAGGCAGTATGCTGGTCGTGGTGGTCCTGCTCGTGACCGTGGCGATGCGCGTCGCGATCGTCACCGCGGTGGTCTACCTGCTGCTACCGCGGGGTCCCACCTGTCCGCATTGCGGCATCGAGATGGTGCCGCTGCGGAACCGCTTCCTCGACCGCCTGCTGCCCGCTCTACAACGCCGTTGGTGTCTCGAGTGCGGCTGGGACGGGGTGGTGCGGCGGGTACGCCGCGCGCCGAATCACTCCAGCGACGTGATCAGCCGAGCCGCGCGCTCGTAGAAGAAGTAATCCCACGCCCAGTTCAACAGCACGAACAGCTTGTTGCGGAAGCCAATGAGCTGGATGATGTGCACGACCAGCCACACCACCCACGCCGGAAATCCGGTGAACGCAAACCCGCGAATGTAGGCGACGGCGGCGTTCCGCCCGATCGTGGCGAGCGAGCCGGGGTCGCGGTAGCGGAACGCTACGGGCGGCTGGCCGGCAATCCGGCGCCGGATGTTCCGCGCGGCCGTCTCGGCCATCTGCAGCGCGACCGGCGCCATCATGGGAAGCGGGGCTCCGGCCACTTCGAGGTAGGCCGCATCGCCGATCACGTAGATGTCCGGATGACCCGGCACGTCGAGGGTCGGCGCCACGGGGATCCGGCCCTGCTGCGCCGTGGGCAATCCCAGCCGGCCGGTGAGGGATACAGCCTTCACGCCCGCCGCCCAGACCAGCGTGCGCGCCGGGATCACCTCCCCGCTTTTCAAGAGCACCCGAGCGCCGTCGTAGTCCGCGACCGTGGCCCCGAATCGCACCTCCACGTGTTTGCGCCACAGGGTCTCGGCCGCGGCCTCCCGCAGCCGGGACGGCATGGCGGCGAGCAGCCGGTCGGTGGCCTCGAGCAGCAGCACGCGCACGTTCTTCACGTTCAAGCGCGGGTAATCCTTGACCAGGACGAGCCGGATGAGCTCCGAGAGCGCTCCGGCCATCTCGACGCCGGTCGGGCCGCCACCCACCACGATGAACGTCAGCTCGGCCCGGCGCCGCTCGGGATCGGCTTCGAGCATGGCGCGCTCGAACGCGTGCAACACCTGATTGCGGATGCGGATCGCTTCCGGGATGTCCTTGAGACCGAACCCGTGACGCGGCACGCTCTCGAGGCCGAAGTAGTTCGTCTGACCGCCCACCGCGAGAACGAGGTAGTCGTAGGCGATCGGGCCGTCCGTGGTCACGATACGCTTCCCTGCTGCATCGAGGCCCGTCACCTCCGTCATCCGGAACTCGGCGTTGGACTGGCGCCGCAGGATGGCGCGCACCGGTCGGGCGATCTCCTCAGGCTCGAGCCCGGCGGTCGCGACCTGGTAGAGTAGCGGCTGGAACAGGTGGTAGTTGTGGCGATCCAGCAGCACGACGTCCACGGGCGCCTTGCGCAGCGCCCGGGCGGCGCGCAGACCGCCGAATCCGGCGCCCACGATGACGACGGTGGGTCGACCGGTGACCGGGCGCGTCGCGACCGGAGCCTGGTCACGGAGCACCGCGCGGGGCTCGGTGGAGGTGGCCGGCTGGCTCAAAGCGACTCCGACAGGATTTCGATCGGCGTGGTCCGATCGCCTGCGATAGTCTCGCGGATCGAGTTGTCGGCGTTGAGCAGGACGATGGTCGGGTGGTGGCGGGCCGCCTCGTCGGGCGTCATCTGAGCGTAGCTGATGACGATGATCGGATCGCCTACCTGCACGAGTCGCGCGGCCGCGCCGTTCACGCACACGGTACGCGATCCCGCGGCCCCCTCGATGGCATACGTTTCGAACCGCGCCCCGTTCGCGATGTCGACCACCTGGACCTGCTCGAACGGCAGGATGCCCGCTGCCGCGAGCAGCTCGGTGTCGATGGTAATGCTGCCTTCATAGTGCAGCTCCGCCTGCGTCACCGTGGCGCGGTGGAGCTTGGATTTGCAGAGCGTCAAAAGCATGTGGCCCCCTCCCCCCGAAAGATAGCATCGGCAGGCCATCGCCTTGCCCGAGCCGCGGGAGAACAGGTATCATCCCACCGTTCCATGACCAACCTGCCTTCACCCTCGGCCCGCCCCGGCGTTACCCGATCGCTCGTCGGTCAAAAAGCCGTCATGGCCGTCACCGGCGTGATCCTGTTTCTGTTCGTGGTCGGTCACCTGCTCGGTAACCTGAAGATTTTCGAGGGGCCCCAGGCCTTCAACGCCTATGCCGAGGGACTGCGCACCGTGGGCGCCCCGTTCTTCGGCCGGGGCTGGCTGTTGTGGATCGTCCGCATCGTTGTGATCGTCGCGGTGCTGGCCCACATCTGGGCCGCCATCGAGACGACGCGCGCCAGCTGGCGCGCGCGCCCGGTGGGCTATCGGCGCCTCGAGGCCGTCGAGACGACCTACGCGGCTCGCACCATGCGCTGGGGCGGCGTGCTCATCGCCCTGTACGTGATCTATCACCTGCTCGACCTCACGTTCGGCCGGGTGAACCCGAGCTTCGTTCCGGGCGACGTCTACCACAACGTGGTGGCGAGCCTGCGGGTGTGGGTGGTGGCGGCGGCATACATCGCGGCGATGGTCGTGCTCGGTCTGCACCTGTACCACGGCACCTGGAGCGCGCTGCAGACGCTGGGCCTCAACCGGCCGCCCACAGACCGCTGGCGTCGCGGCGCGGCGGCCGCCATCGCGGTCCTGATTGCGGGCGCGTACATCTCCATTCCGGTGGCCGTGCTCGCCGGCATGCTGCGCTGACCATGGAGCTGCGCTCCCGCATCCCCGAGGGTCCGCTCGACGCGAAGTGGGAGCGGCACCGCTCCGAGATCAAGCTCGTCAACCCGGCGAACAAGCTGAAGCAGCACATCCTCGTGGTCGGCTCGGGGTTGGCGGGGGCCTCCGCCGCTGCATCGCTCGCCGAGCTGGGCTACCGCGTGTCCTGCTTCTGTTTCCAGGATTCGGCGCGACGGGCGCACTCGATCGCGGCCCAGGGCGGGATCAACGCCGCCAAGAACTACCAGAATGACGGCGACTCGGTGTTCCGCCTGTTCTACGACACCATCAAAGGCGGCGATTTCCGCTCGCGCGAGGCGAACGTGTACCGCCTGGCCGAAGTCAGCGCCAGCATTATCGACCAGTGCACGGCGCAGGGGGTTCCATTCGCGCGCGAGTATGGCGGCCTGCTCGCGAACCGCTCGTTCGGGGGGGTGCAGGTCTCGCGCACGTTTTACGCGCGCGGTCAGACCGGCCAGCAGCTGCTGCTGGGTGCCTACCAGTCGCTCTCGCGCCAGATCGGCGCCGGTAACGTCCGGATGGACGGGCGCGTCGAGATGCTCGACTTGGTCGTGATCGACGGCCGGGCGCGCGGCATCATCGTGCGCGACCTGCTCACGGGCGCCGTGAGCGCCCACGCGGGCGACGCGGTGGTGCTCGCCACCGGCGGCTACTCGAACGTGTACTACCTGTCGACCAACGCGAAGGGCTGCAACGTCACGGCGATCTGGCGCGCGCACAAACGCGGTGCCACGTTGGCCAATCCCTGCTTCACCCAGATCCACCCGACGTGCATCCCGCAGACCGGACCGCACCAGTCCAAGCTGACGTTGATGAGCGAGTCGCTCCGCAACGACGGCCGCATCTGGGTGCCTAAGAAAAAGGGCGACACCCGAGCGCCGAACCAGATTCCCGACGAGGAGCGCGACTATTATCTCGAGCGGCTGTACCCGAGCTACGGCAACCTCGCGCCGCGAGACATGGCGTCGCGGCGCGCCAAGGAAGTGTGCGACGAGGGGCGCGGCGTGGGGCCGGGGGGGCACGGCGTATACCTGGACTTCCGCGACGCCATCGCGCGCCTCGGCCGTCGAGTGATCGTCGAACGCTACGGCAACCTGTTCGAGATGTACCAGCGCATCACGGGGGAGGACCCGTTCCAGGGACCGATGCGGATCTACCCCGCCCCGCACTACACGATGGGCGGGTTGTGGGTGGACTACAACCTGATGACCACGATCGATGGTCTGTACGCCATCGGCGAGGCGAACTTCTCGGACCACGGCGCCAACCGGCTGGGCGCGAGCGCGCTGATGCAGGGGCTCGCCGACGGCTACTTCATCTTGCCGTACACCATCGGGGAGTACCTGGCGCAGGCGAAGCTCGCCAAGGTGGACCCCGCGGAGCCGGCGTTCCGTCAGGTCCAGGCCGAAGTGGGCGAGCGGGTCCGACGGCTGCTCGCCGCGAGCGGCCGCAAGACTGCGGACGCGTTCCACCGCGAGCTGGGCCGCGTGATGTGGGACAAATGCGGAATGTCCCGGAACGCCGCGGGACTGAAAGAGGCCCTGGGACGGATCGGCGCGCTGCGCGACGAGTTCTGGAAGGACGTCTATGTGGGCGGCAAGGGCGAAGACTTGAACCAGTCGCTCGAGCACGCTGGCCGGGTCGCCGACTTTCTCGAGTTCGCCGAGCTGATGTGCCACGACGCGCTGCAGCGCGAGGAGTCGTGCGGCTGCCACTTCCGCGAGGAATACCAGACGCCGGACGGCGAGCCGAAGCGCGACGATGAACGCTTCGGTTACGTGGCGGCCTGGGAGTTCGCCGGCGTCGGCAAAGCGCCGGTGCTCCACAAGGAGCCGCTCGCTTTCGAGGCGGTCCACCTCGCGCAACGGAGCTACAAGTAATGCGTGTGACGCTGCACGTCTGGCGGCAGCCGGGGCCCGAGCTCGCGGGGGTGTTCGTCCGCTACGACATGACCGACGTCAGTCGCGACATGTCGTTCCTGGAGATGCTGGACGTCTTGAACCAGCAGCTGCTGGCGCGCAAGGACGATCCGATCGCATTCGACCACGACTGTCGCGAGGGGATCTGCGGGATGTGCGGCATGGTGATCAACGGCCGCCCACACGGTCCACAGCGCGCCACCGCCACGTGTGAGCTGCACATGCGCTCGTTCCCGGACGGCGCCGAGCTGTGGATCGAGCCGTGGCGCGCTCGCGCGTTCCCAGTGATCAAGGACCTGGTGGTGGACCGCGGCGCCTTCGACCGGATCATCCAGGCGGGCGGGTTCATCACCGCGCGCACGGGAAGCGCGCCGGAAGCGAACACCCTGCTCGTGCCCAAGCGCGACGCCGACCTCGCGATGGACGCGGCCGCGTGCATCGGATGCGGCGCCTGCGTGGCGGCCTGCCCCAACGCATCCGCCATGCTGTTCGTCGCCGCGAAGGTGTCGCACCTGGGGCTCCTGCCCCAGGGCCAGCCCGAGCGCGACACCCGCGTGGTCGACATGGTGGCGCGGATGGACGCGGAGGGGTTCGGGGCCTGCACCAACCACGGGGAGTGCATGGCCGCGTGCCCGAAGGACATTTCTATCGACTTCATCGCCCAGCTGAATCGGGACTACTGGAAGGCCAAGCTGGCGCCCTAAAGGCGCACGGCCGCCATCGTCTCCTTCACCGCCTCGGCGGATTTCTTCAACGCCGCCTGTTCGTCGGGCGAGAGTTTCACGTCCACGATCTTCTCGAGGCCGGTGCGGCCCAGCTTGCACGGCACCCCGCAGTACATCCCCGACAGCCCGTATTCTCCCTGCAGCCAGGCGGCGCAGGGGAGAATGCGCTTCTTGTCGCGTACGATGGCCTCGACCATCTGGACCACGGCAGCCGAAGGGGCGTAATAAGCGGAGCCGGTCTTCAGGAAGGCGACGATCTCGGCGCCGCCGTTGCGGGTGCGTTCCACGATCTTGTCGAGCGTCGGTTTACTGAGGAAATGGGTGACGGGGATCCCGGCGACGGTGGTGTAGGAGATGAGCGGCACCATCGTGTCGCCGTGCCCGCCGAGCACCATCGCCTGGATGTCCTCGACCGAGACGTCGAGCGCCTCCGCGAGAAACGCGCGGAACCGCGCGGTGTCCAGCACGCCCGCCATGCCGATGACCCGCTCGCGCGGGAATCCCGTCACCTGTTTCGCGACCCAACACATCACGTCGAGCGGGTTCGAGACCACCAGGACGATGGCGTTGGGGCAATGCTGCTTGATCTGGAGGGCGACCTGCTTCACGATGTCGGCATTGGTACGGACCAGGTCGTCCCGGCTCATGCCGGGCTTGCGCGCGATACCGGCGGTGACGACGACGAGCTCGCTGCCCGCGGCCGGCGTGTAGTCGTTCGCGCCCGAAACCCGCGTATCGAATCCTTCGATCGGCGCCGACTGCCACTGATCGAGCGCTTTGCCCTGGGGCACGCCTTCGATCACATCGACGAGGACGACGCTACGCGCGAGCTCTTTCTCGACGAGGCGTTGGGCGGCGGTGGCGCCTACGTTGCCGGCGCCGACGACGGTGATCTTGTTTATCATGGGGAGTAAAGCTACTGCTAGCCGCCGCGGGTGTGCATCTCCCGGTGAGGATCGGCGCGCAGCGAATCGATGCGATACAATGCCCCTCGGTCCGCTACGCCGAGCCGCTCCTCCGCCCCGCGGTCCGTACGACCCTGCCAGGTTTCCCGGATGAGGGTCGCCAGCTCGTCATCCGAAACGCCGTGGCGCAGCCGCTCGCGCAGGTCGACCCCCGCGCGGGCATACAGGCACAAAAACCATGTCCCGTCGGCGGTGATCCGGCTGCGGTCGCAGGTCCGACAGAAGGGCGCGGTGACCGAGGCGATGATGCCGAACGTGGTCCCGTCCCCGAGCCGGAACCGCTCGGCCGGGGCCCGGTCGTCGTCCCCGGTCGCGTGCATCGGCTCGATCGCGCCATAGCGCCGGGCGAGCACGTCCAGCATCTCTCGCTGGGACACGACCTGGTCCGGGGACCAGCGCGTCGCGCCGCCCACGTCCATGTACTCGATGAACCGTACTTCGGCGGCGTGGGCGCGCGCGAATTCGATCAGGTCGGCCAGCTCGTCGTCGTTGAATCCCCGGATCACGACGGCGTTGAGCTTGAGTCTGTCGAACCCGGCTTGCTGCGCCGCCGTGATGCCCTCGAGCACGTCGGCGTGCCGCGCGCTTTTCGCGAATGCGAGCATGCGCTCGGGGCGCAGCGTGTCCAGGCTCACCGTCACCCGTTGCAGACCCGCGGCCCGCAAGGCGGCGGCCTGCTTTCCGAGCAGCAGCCCGTTCGTGGTCATGGCGAGGTCGTTCACGCGGGGGTTGCGCGCGATCTTTGCGACCAGCGTCGGGAGGTCGTGCCGCAGCAGCGGCTCGCCGCCCGTGAGCCGCACCTTTTGCACGCCGAGCCCGGTGAACACGCTCGTGAGCCGGTCGATTTCCTCGAAGCTGAGGATCGAGGTCCGCGGCAGCCACACGTACTCGTCTTCCGGCATGCAGTAGCGGCAGCGCAGGTTGCAGCGGTCCGTCACGGACAGCCGCAGGCTCGCCAGCGGGCGCCGCAGCGTGTCGCGGACGGCGTCAGACATGCGACGGCTTGGCGGTAGGATGACCGGCAGGGTCACTCCCCGACGGGGATCGTGCCCAGCCGGTGCCGCACGGCGATGCGGGCCTCCGGCCAGCGACCCCGTGCATCGGCCAGGAGCCGGCCGAACTCGGCGTCCACCATGTCTTCGTACGCCGAGTACTCGATCGCCGTCACCCCCTGTTCGTCGCGCCCGTTGCGCACGGTACCGAGGAACAGACAGGTACCGCCGCATGCGGAGGACGAGACCTCGGCGACCAGAACATCCACGGAGATGGGGGAGCGCGTCAGGTAGCTCATGGCGTTCAATTCCGCACTCCGCACTCCGCACTCCGCATTCGGTCACCCTCCGGCGATCGGCGGCAACAACGCCACCTCATCCCCAGATTGCACCTGGGCCTCCAGCTTGACGTGCTTCATGTTCACGGCCGCGAGCGGACGTTCGGGCAACGCCCGCGCGCCTGGCAAGTCTTCGCGCACCCGCCGCACCACATCCCCCACGGTCGCCGGCGGCGGCAGCGACACCGCGGCCTCGGAGCGTCCCACCAGCTCCGCGTAGCGGGCAAAGAACCGGACCCGCACGGTTATCGGCATCGCGGTAGCCACGGTCGCTCGCAAGATAGCCCGCTTCAGTTTCCGGTGGAACCGGTCGCGAGGCCGCGCCAGACCTTTGCCTGCTTGGCGCTCGGCGCTGCCGCGGGCGTGAGCGAGAACGCCACCAGCGTGCGCTCGCGCACCTGCGTGCTCAGACTCAGCGCCCGGCCGCCACGGGTCACGCTGATGGCGAGCGGCGCTCCCGCCTGGCCCCGGTAGCGGTCGCGGAACTTCACCCCCCAGTCTTCGTCCGGTCGGGTCTCGACCTCACCCACCTTGAGCAGCACGTCGCCGGGCTCGAGCCCGGCTGTCTCCGCGGCGCTGCCGGGCACCAGGCTTTGCACCACGAGCTTGCCCGAGTCCCCCGGTTGGGCGTTCACGCCCAGGAACGGCGTGGATTGAGTCTTGCGCGCGACCGCGATGCCGGCCTTGGGGAGCACGGTCTCATAGGGGAGCGGCTCCCGGCCGTTGATGTAGCGCTGATAAAAGCCGTCCGCGTCCGGGATCCCGACCTCCCGCAGCAAGCCGAGCAGGTCTGCCGTCGTAAAGCCCTTGTTTCGCTGGTAGTAGCGCGTGTAGAGGGCCCGCGTGACGTCGTCGAGGCTCTTGCGGTTGTCCGTCGCGTCCCGGATGGCCACGTCGAGCAGCATCCCGGTCAGCGCGCCCTTCGGGTAATACAGCTGCGAGCTGTTCACGAAGACTTCGTGGATCCAGGTGGCCACGCTGCCGTCCTCTTCGCTCCACGGCTCCGGGGCGGACTCGACTTGCTGCATGTCCTGCGCGGCATTGCCCAGGAACTGCTCCGTGCTCCACAGACCGGAGCGGATGTTGGTGAGATCGGCGTAGTAGTCGGTCACGCCCTCCGACCACCAGAGCAATGGAGTGTACTGCTCGGCGTGATAGTCGTACGGCCACATTTCGGCGGGCCGGATGCGCTTCACGTTGAACAGGTGGAAATACTCGTGCGACATGAGCGGCACCATGAAGTCGCCGAAATTCCCGAGCGGATCGGCGAACGCGCCCTGCGGCATGATGTCGAACTGCGAGGCGCTGTGCTCCAACCCGCCCCCGAAGCTGATCGGCTCACGGATCACGTTGAAGAACACCGTGTAGTGCTCGTAGGGCGGGCCGCCGAACAACGCATTTTCGCTCTTCGCGATCTTCTCGACCGCCGTCCGCATGTTCCGCTGCACCGCCGTGCTGTAGGCGTCGGCCGGCCATACCGCGATCCGGATCGACTTGCCGTCCACCCGCAGCGAATCGAGGCTGTACTTCCCGACGAAGGTCTGGGCGTCCACGAGCTCGTGATAGGTGGGCGCGGTGTAGGGCCCGTTCCCGCTGCCCCGCAGCGCCGTGGTCACCTGCCACCCAGCGGGCAGCGTGAATCGTACCTCGGCTGGTCGCGCCAGCTGCTGCTCCTCGTAGAGAAACAGATTGGTCCCGAGGAACTGCCCGAAGTCACCTGAAATGCGTGCGAGCGAGAGGTCGGTCGTGTCCGCGAAGTAGTCGAACTCCGCCGTCACGCGATCGCTCTTGCCGGTCACGACGCGCCACGTGTCCTTGTCGAGCCGGTCCCAGAACAGCGGCTGGCCTTGCGCGCTCTTCGCGCCGAAGTGTCGCACGTAGCGCGCGTAGTTCTGGATCTCGTAGCTGCCGGGGCTCCACGCGGGGAGAGACACATAGAGCGTGTCCTTGCCGCGCGCGGGGAACTCGGCGGTCACATGAAACAGGCGCGCCGCGGGCGACGGAATCGAGACTTCGTACTTGACTGGCGCTGGGGTCTGAGCGGACAGTGGGACGGCGACGAGGAGCAGAAGCAAATAGCGCACGAACGACTCCGGTCGGTGGGAGGGTTTGACTACTACCCCGCGCAAAACGAAGCGGCCCAGACGCTTAGTCCGGGCCCCTTGGGATGACCTTAGCTCCTGGACCAGGCGCTCAGGGCGTGACGCGCTCGCTCGCCTCCGCCACCATGGCACGCAACTCCTTGCTGGGCTTGAAGACAGGCACTGGTCGCGCGGCGACTTCCACTGGGTCACCAGTGCGCGGATTACGCGCCATGCGAGTCTTGCGCTGGCGGATCTTGAACGTCCCAAACCCGCGAATCTCAATGTTATGCTGTTCAGCCAGCGCCGCTTTGACCGCGTCGAGAAAGGAGTCAACCACGCGTGCGCAGTCCTTTTTGGAAATCAGAGGACCGGCGGTGCGAGCGATCTGTGCGGTGACCTTTTCGACCAGGTCGGCCTTCGTCATCCATCCCCCTTGAAGGGCCCAAGGGCAGTCAAGACGAGGCGCCAACATACGGGCTTACCTATTGTGTGTCAAGAGCTTGGAGGAACTGTTCGAAGTGTCCTTGCGCGTCGTGGGGTCCGGGTGACGCTTCGGGGTGATACTGGACCGCGAAAATGGGGTATTCCCGGTGCTTCACGCCTTCGACGGTGCGGTCGTTGAGGTTAAGGTGCGTGACCTCAAGCGCCTTGGCACCGGGTACGCCGCCGGTATCGCCCCGGACCGCGAAGCCGTGGTTTTGGGATGTGATAAGTACTTGTCCTGTCGCAAGATCCCGTACCGGATGGTTGCCGCCCCGATGCCCGTAAGGGAGCTTCACCGTCTCTCCGCCCAACGCTAACCCGAGCAGCTGGTGGCCGAGGCAGATCCCGAAAATGGGAAGCGAGCCGTCCGCCAGGTCGCGTAGCGTGGCGATCGCATAGGACACCGCCGCCGGATCTCCCGGACCATTCGAGAGGAACAGGCCGTCGGGCGCGAGCTCGCGGATTCGGGCGGCTCGCGTAGCGGCCGGCACGACGGTGACGCGGCAACCGTTCTTGAGAAACAATCGGAGGATGTTCCGCTTCATCCCGTAGTCGTACGCCACGATGTGGCGCTGTGCGTCGGCCGGCCCCTCGGTGTACTCGGCAGTGATGGTCGCCTGGGTCGCGAGGTCGAGGCCGTCCATCGAAGGGCTCGCGGCGAGGGCGGCCCGCACGGCGTCGGTGGGCTGTTCGCCCAGCGCGACCGCGCCGCGCATCGCGCCCTTGGAGCGGATGTGGCGCGTGAGCTGGCGCGTGTCCACGTCGGCGACGAGGGGGACGCGCGCGGCGGCGAGCCAGTCCGCCAGTGCACCCGTGGACCGCCAGTTGGACGGCTGCACCGAGAGCTCGCGCACCACGACCCCCGCGACGCGCGGGCGGTCGGACTCGATGTCGTCCGGATTGATGCCGTAGTTGCCGATCATCGGCGCCGTCATCACGACGATCTGGCCGAGATACGACGGGTCGGTGAAGACTTCCTGATACCCGGAGAGATTAGTCGTGAAGACGACCTCGGCATACGTGGGCTCGAACGCCACGGGCGCGGTGCCGGGGAACCACGCGCCGTCTTCCAGCAGCACGTAGGCGGGGTGACGGTCAGCGATGGGGCGGAGGACTCTGGTTGGAAGGTTGCGCCGGCGGCCTATTCTGCGGCGCCGGAGTTGCCGGGAGCGGCAGCGGTGTGGGTTGCACCGGGGCGGGCGCGGGCGCGCCTCCTTCGAGCACCGAGCGCGGGGCCGCGCTGTGCGCCGACATGACCGCCAGCATCAGCGAGATGAACAGGAAGATGCCGGCGCACCACCAGGTGATCTTGGTGAGCAGGGTCGTGGCCTGCCGGCCGCCCATGAATTGCTCCGTACCGGCGCCACCGCCGAGCGACGCCAGTCCCCCGCCCTGGCCCGCCTGCAACAAGACTGCCGTTGTGAGGATCAGGGCGTCGAGGGTGAGCACAATGAGCAGGAAGTTGTACATGCGGCGGGGAAAATACCTAGGCGGCGGCGGTCTGCACAAGTTGCGCCCAGCCTTCGGCATCGAGCGACGCGCCGCCCACCAACACTCCATCGAGCTCACGCTCGGCGAGGAGCGCGGCGGCGTTCTTGGCGCTGACGCTGCCGCCGTACAGCACCCGGAGCCCGGGTACCGGCGCGCCGCGGCCCTGCAGCCAGCCGCGGATCTCCCGATGCACCGCGGCGGCGTCCTGGGGGGTCGCGTTGCGGCCAGTGCCGATCGCCCAGACCGGCTCGTAGGCGACCACGACGCGCGACAGCGCAGCGGCGTCGAGGCTACCGAGCGCGGCGGAGAGCTGGCGCACGACCACCGCCAGCGTGTGTCCCGCGTCGCGCTCGGCGAGCGTTTCGCCGACGCACAAGACGGGCACCAGGCCCGCCGCCAATGCCGCTCCCATTTTGCGGCGGGTATCGTCGTCGGTCTCGCCGAACACGTGGCGTCGCTCCGAGTGGCCGATCAGTGAGGCGCGGGCGCCAGCCTGGAGTGCGAGCGGGGCTGAGACCGCACCGGTAAACGCGCCCTTCGGCTCCCAGTAGATGTCCTGGAGGCCCACCAGCAGGTCGGCGCGATCGCGCGCCGCCTGGGCGGCGGCTTCGACTGACACCGCGGGCGGGAAGAACCACACGTCGCGGTCCTCATGACGGTTGTACCGGGCGCGGAACAGCTTCAAGTAGGCTCGAGCATCATCCGGCCCGAGGTGCATCTTCCAGTTGGCGGCGAACAGCAGCCGCCTCACGCGTCCTCGAGTGCGGCGACGCCGGGGAGCGGCTTGCCTTCGAGGAACTCGAGCGACGCCCCGCCCCCCGTCGAGACGTGGGTGAGCTTGTCCGCGAGCCCGGCCACGGCCGCGGCCGAATCTCCGCCTCCCACGACGGTCGTGGCGCCGCGCTTCCCTGCCTCGATCAACGCTTCCCCGACGGCGCGCGTGCCCTCGTCGAATGGCGGCGTCTCGAACACGCCCATGGGGCCATTCCAGAAGACGGTCTTGGCCTTCAGGATTCGCGCGCGGAAGTCGAGCCGGGTAGAGCGATCGATGTCGAAGACCGCATTGTCCGCGGGAATTCGATCGCTCGTGACCTCCCGCCGCTCGGCGGCACGCGCGAGGCTGGGCGCCACGACCGCGCCGCGGGGCAGGATCAGCTTGGACCCGGCGGCGGCGAGCAGCTCCTTCGCCAGGTCCTCCTTGTCGCGCTCGACGAGCGAGCCACCCACCTGGAATCCGATCGCAAGGAAGAAGGTGTTCGCCATCGCGCCGCCGATCAGGATCTCGTCCACTTTGGGGAGCAGGGCCTGGATCACGTCGATCTTTCCCGAGATCTTGGCTCCTCCGAGCACCGCGATGAACGGCCGGTTGGGGTGGTCGAGCGCGTCGCCGAGGTAGCGCAGCTCCCGCTCCATGAGAAAGCCGGTCACGGCCGGCCGGAGCAGACGCGCCACCGCTTCGGTGGACGCATGCGCCCGGTGGGCCGAGCCGAACGCGTCATTCACGTAGAAGTCGCCCAGCGCGGCGAGCGTCTGGGCGAACGCGGCGTCGTTCGCCTCTTCGCCCGGCCAGAAGCGCGTGTTTTCGACCAGCGCGACACCACCGCGCGGCAGGCGGCGGCTGGCCGCGACGCCGGCGGCCGGATCGGGGATGAACTCGACGGGCGTTCCCAGGATGCGCTCGACGTCGCGCACGATCTGTTTGAGGGACGCCTTCGGATCGGGGCCCTTGGGGCGGCCGAAGTGCGACAGCAGCACGACGCGGGCGCCCTTGTCCCGCAGGTAGGTGATGGTGGGAACCGCGGCGCGGATGCGGGTGTCGTCGGTGACGGCCCCGTCCTTGAACGGCACGTTGAAGTCCACGCGCACGAGGGCTCGCTGGCCGTCCAGCGCCGCCGGCGGGAGATCGCGCAGGCTGCGTTTTCTCACTTGCCGGCGAGGAGCGCGAGCAGATCGACGCAGCGCGCGGAGTAACCCATTTCGTTGTCGTACCACGACGACACGTGCAGGAACGTGCCGTCGATCACGTTGGTCGAGAGCGCGTCCACTACGCTCGAGTAGAAGCTGCCGATGTAGTCGACCGAGACCAGCGGCTCGTCGCTCACATCGAGGATGCCCTTGAGGCTCGAGCGGGCCGCCTGTTTGAAGGCGTTGTTCACCTCTTCGCTGGTCGTCTTCTTCTCGAGCTCCGCCGCGAGCTCCACCACGGAGACGTCGGGGGTGGGCACGCGCAGCGAGATGCCGTCGATCTTCCCCTTCACTTCCGGAATCACGAGGCTCGTCGCCTTGGCGGCGCCGGTAGTCGTCGGGATGATGCTCAGCGCCGCGGCGCGGGCGCGGCGCAGATCCTTGTGCGGCAAATCCAGGATCTGCTGGTCGTTGGTGTAGCTGTGGATCGTCGTCATGAAGCCGTGCTTGAAGCCCCAGGTGTCGAGCACCACCTTGACGACCGGCACGAGGCAATTCGTGGTGCACGACGCGTTCGAGATCACGTGGTGCTTCGCCGGGTCGTACTTCTGGTGGTTCACCCCCATGACGATCGTGATGTCCTCGCCCTTGGCGGGCGCCGAGATCACCACCTTCTTCGCGCCGGCCGCGAGGTGCTTGTCGGCGTCGGGCCGGTCGGTAAACCGCCCGGTGCTCTCGAGCACCAGGTCCACGCCCAGCGCTTTCCACGGCAACTTTTCGGGCTCCTTGATCGCCGACACCTTGATGGGCTTGCCGTTGACGATCAGCGCGTCGCCCTGCGCTTCGACCGTCCCGGGGAAGCGACGGTGCACGGAGTCATACTTCAGGAGATGAGCCAGCGTCTTGGTGTCGGTGATGTCGTTCACCGCCACGAACTCGAGCGCCTGCTGCTTCATGAGCACCGCGGCCCGGAGCACGTTGCGCCCGATGCGACCGAACCCATTGATCCCGACACGTACCGCCATGGTTCTCCCCTAGGTGAAATCCGGCACGACCGCCCGGCCGAACGTCACGGCCGAAACGGTGCCCGCGCCAGCCCGCTCCAACGCCCGGGCGGCCTCGGCCAGCGTGGCGCCGGTGGTGAAAACGTCATCGACAAGGATCAGCGGCCGCCCCAGTGCGGAGTGCGGAATGCGGAGTGGGGAGTCTGCAGGCGAGCGTTCATTCCGCACTCCGCACTCCCCGTTCCGTACTTTGAAGGCCCCCGCCACGTTCGCCAGCCGCGCCTCAGGTGTCAACGCCGTTTGCGCGGCGGTGTCCCGTGTGCGGACCAGCAGGTCGACCACCGGGCGCCGCCAGCGGCGACACAGGGCGCGCGCCAGGCGTTCGCTCTGATTGTAGCCGCGGGTCCTGAGGCGGGCGCGCCCCAATGGTACGGGGACCAACCAGGCCGACTCGATCCCGGGTACCTCGAGCCCCGCCATCGCCCCGGCGAGCTCCGTGGCGATGCGCGGCAGACCACCGTACTTCAGCGCGTGGACCGCCTCGCGCGCGCCGGCGTCCAGCCACACCGCGGATCGCACCGGCCCGAACGCCGCCGGCCACTCGGCGCACAGGCGGCAGCGGCCGAACAACGGCTCCGGCTGCCCGCAGCGGGCGCACCACGGCGGACGAACGGGGCGCCAGCGGTGACGGCATACGTCGCACACCAGCCGGGAGGAATCGGCGAACGAGAGCAGGGCGCGACACAGCAGACACTCGGCGGGGAGGAGGAGCTGCTCGACCGCCTCAGGCACCAAGGGCGCGGCTCACGGCGGCGCGCATCACTTCGAGCGGCGCCGTCTCGTCCGGGAAGAACCGGCTGAACGCCGCCGCGCCCTGGTGTACGAGGACCTCGCGGCCGTCCTCCGCCCGCACCCCCGCCGCGGTCAGCGTGCGCACCCACCGGGTGCCGCCGGGAGCGTACACCAGGTCGAGGGCCGCATGCAGGCGGGCCGCACTGTCCGGATCGAGCGGCAGCGGGTCGGAGTCCTTGAGGCCGGCGGGCGTCGCGTTGATCGCGATGTCGGGCTCGAGCTTGCCGCGCGCGGCCTCCGCGTGGGTTCCCTGCCCGCGGGCCCAGGCGGCGAAATCGCGCGCCCGCGCGGCATCACGCGACAGGACGTGCAGGTCGGCCTTTGCCGCCGCGGCCGCCACCGCCACCGCGCGCGCGGAGCCGCCCGTGCCGAGCAGCAGCCAGCTGCCGGCACCGTCCACGCCGAGCCGGCGCAGAGCGGCCAGGATTCCCGCGACGTCGGTGTTGTCGCCCACGAGCGCTCCGTGCTCCGTCCAGAAGGTATTGCAGGCTCCCACCCGGGCGCACACATCCGTTTTCCGCGCCACGTATCGTTCCGCCGCCTCTTTATGCGGCACGGTCACGTTCCCCGCCCCGCCCACGGCGGCGAGGGCGGCGAGCACGGTCGTCAGCTCTTGTGCGGACGTGCGTAGCGCGATGTACACGGCGTCCAGCCCCAGGACGCGGATCGCGGCGTTCTGCATCGACGGGGAAAGCGAATGGGCGACCGGATCGCCGATCACCGCCAGCAGACGCGTGCTAGCGCTGACTTCCACTCGCGAACTCTTTGACGATACGCTCCACGCCCGTCTGGAGGAGCGCCTCGAGCTCGACGCAGGTGTCGCGGTACACATCGAGATCGCCGCCAAACGGATCGCTCACTTCGGCCTCGTCCCCCTCGCGGCCGGCGTACTCGCCCAGCACGAACACGTGACCCTCGCCGCCCAGCTCGTCCACGCGCGCCCGGTGGTGCCGCGCCATGGTGAGGATCAAGTCGGCGCCGTCGACCAGCTCGCGCGTCAGGAGCTGCGCCCGGTGGCTCGAGAGATCGAGCCCGCGCTCGAGCCCCACGAGATAGGCTCCCTCCGATACTGGGGCGCCGTCCCAGGCCCCGGTGCCGGCCGAGGCGACCGCGATCCCCTCGATGCCGCGCTCCCCGAGAGCGCGCTCGAGCAAGGCCGCCGCGAGCGGGCTGCGGCAGATGTTGCCCGTGCACACCAGCAGGATGCGTTTCGTGTTCGATTCCTCGTTCATGGAGCGAGCCGTCCCGCAGCGCGTCGCAGCTCGCCGAGCGTCACCGCACCTTGGCGGATCAGCCGGGGCGTCGGCTGTGTGCAATCAACCACGGTCGACGGCGGCGAGTTTCCCAGGACGCCGCCGTCCAGCACGAGCAACGTCCCCGCATCCACCGCCGGCGCGAAGTCCCGCACGATGGCTTCGGCTCCCGGCGCCGGGGGACTCCCCGGCAAGTTAGCCGATGTGGACGTCACAGGCTCCCCCAGCGCACGCACCAACCTGGCCATGCCGCGATGGGACGTCCAGCGCACGGCGATCCCGCCTTCCGGGCCCCGCAGCACGTCCGGCAGCCGGCCGCTCCCACCTGGAAGCACCAGGGTGAGCGGCCCCGGCCAGAAGGCGCGCGCCAGCGCGGTCGCCGACTCGTTGAACGCCAGGCCCTGCGCCTCCGCCATGTCCCGGTCGGCGACCAGCAGCAGGAACGGCTTGTCGGGCCGCCGGCCCTTGAGACGCGCCACCGCCTGCACGTCCGGGCCTCTCGCTCGCGAGCCCAGGCCGTACACGGTTTCCGTCGGATAGGCGATCAGCCCGCCCCCGTGAAGATGCGCGATCGCCTGAGGGAGCGCGGCCGTCACGTCCTCGTCCGTCCGGAACGGGACCCCGCTCACCGCAGCTCACGCGCCAGCGCCTCGGCGACCCGGAAATCGTCGGCGGTTGTGACCTTGAGATTGTACGGCGAATCGGGGACCACCTCCACGGGGAAACCGGCGCGCTCGCACAGCTCCGCGTCGTCGGTCGGCGCGGCATCGCCGTTGGCGAGACCCGCGTACGCTCGCTCGATCATGGCTCGCGGAAACCCTTGCGGCGTTTGCGCCCGCCAGAGACGGTTTCGTGGCACGGTTTTCGTGATACGCTCCTGCTCGACGTCTTTCACGGTGTCGCTGACGGGTATCGCCGCCACCGCGCCCAGCCCGGCGCGCGCTTTGGCGAGCACCCCATCGATCGTTTCTCGGGTCACGAACGGGCGGGCGGCATCGTGCACCAGCACGACGACGGCGTGCGGCGGCAGCGCGCCCAGGCCGGCCCGGACCGAGTCGGTCCGGGTGGCGCCGCCGGCGACGAGCCCCAACCGGTCGCCCACCAGCTTGCCCAGCCATTCGGGGGGGCGCGTTTCGAATCCGGCGGGCACGACCACCACCACCTGCCCCACGTCCGGGTGGGATGTGAACGGCCGCAGCGCGCGCAACAGCATCGGGACGCCGAGGATCGGGCGGAATTGCTTCGGCTCGCCGGGGCCGGCGCGCACTCCGGCACCGGCCGCCACGACCACGACGCCCGCGTCAGGCCGCGAGTCGCCGGGCGAGCTCACCGATGCCGTCCACGCCCACCAGATCGAGCCCGGGCAGGCTCACCCGCGAGCGGGCGGACAGGAACACGCGGCGGAACCCCTGGCGCGCGGCCTCGCTGAGGCGTCGCTCGACCGCCGCCACGGGGCGGATCTCGCCACCCAGGCCGACTTCGCCGAGGAACACGGAATCGGCCGGGAGCGGCCGGTCGTGCACGCTCGAGACCAACGCCGCGACCACGGCGAGATCGGTCGAGGGCTCGACCAGGCGCACGCCGCCCGTCACGTTCACGAACACGTCGCGCTCGCCGAACGGCAAGCCGCCGCGGCGCTCGAGCACGGCGAGCAGCACCGCCAGACGGCGATGATCGAGTCCCGTGGCGACGCGCTGGGGCGTACCGAACCCGCTCTTCGCCGCCAGCGCCTGGATCTCGACCAACAGCGGTCGCGTCCCTTCCATCAATGCGTCCCGCCAGGAACGCCGCCGCGGGGTCCGCGACGGGCTCGAGCCCGGCTCCCGTCATTTCGAACACGCCGATCTCGTCCACCGAGCCGAAGCGGTTCTTCACGGCGCGCAGGATGCGGTGGTCCAGCGTGCTCTCGCCCTCGAAGTACAGCACCGTGTCCACGATGTGCTCGAGCGTCTTGGGTCCCGCAATGCCGCCGCCCTTGGTCACGTGCCCGACCAGCAGCACCGCGGGCCCCGCCTCTTTCGCGAAGCGCATGAGCCGGGCGGCACACTCCCGCACCTGGCCCACGTTGCCGGGCGCGCCTTCGAGCTCGTCGGTGTAGGTGGTCTGGATCGAGTCGACGAACACGACGCGGGCACCCAGTGCGTGGGCGTGATGCGTGATCGCCTCGAGCCGCGTCTCGCCCAGCACGTGCACGGCGCCCGCGTCCACCGTCAGCCGCCCGGCGCGCAGCCGGATCTGGTCGGGCGACTCTTCACCGGACACGTACAGCGTAGGCACGCCCGCCTGCTCGAGCCGCGCCGCGCACTGCAGCAGCAGCGTGGACTTGCCGATGCCGGGCTCGCCGCCGACCAGCACCACGGATCCCGGGACGATGCCGCCGCCCAGCACGAAATCGAACTCGCGTAGACCCGTTTGCCACCGCTCGAATCCCGCCGCTCCCACCGCGGACAACCGGACGGGCGGACTGCCGGACGGGATGCTGCTCCTTCGGTCGACTCGTCCCCCGGTCCGCCCGAGCGGCTCTTCTACCAGCGTATTCCACGCCCCGCACGACTCGCAGCGTCCGCCCCACTTGGGTTGGTCCGCGCCGCAGTCCGCGCAGCGGAACACCGAGCCTCCCTTAGGCACGGGCGGCCTCGGTGGGTGCTTCGCGCGGCGTGTAATTGTCGAAGCGCGTGTACTCCTTCTTGAAGAAGAGCTTGACCGTTCCCGTCGGGCCGTTGCGTTGTTTTCCCACGATGAGCTCAGCAATTCCCTCGATGCTTTCGTTCGTCTTGGGATCGATCGGGCCGTCGTAGAACTCCTGGCGATAGATGAAGCACACGACGTCCGCGTCCTGCTCGATGGCTCCGGACTCGCGCAGGTCCGAGAGCTGCGGGCGCCGGTGCTCGCCGCCGCGCTGCTCCGGCGCCCGGGAGAGCTGCGACAGGGCAACCACCGGAACATCCAGCTCCTTGGCGAGCGCCTTGAGCGAGCGGGAGATGAAGGAGATCTCCTGCTGCCGGCTCTCGGAGTCGGTGGGACCCTGCATCATCTGCAGGTAGTCGACCACCACCAGGCCGACGTCGTGCTCCGCCTTGAGGCGGCGTGCTTTGGAGCGCATGGCGAGGGGCGAGAGCATCGCCGAGTCGTCGATCCAGATCGGCGCCGTGCCCAATAGCCCCGCCGCGCGGGCGAGCTTCGGATAGTCGTCGTCGCGCAGCTGGCCGCGGCGCAGGCGCTGCGCATCCACCAGACCCTCGGAGCAGAGCAGCCGCTGCACCAGCTGCTCCTTCGACATTTCGAGAGAGAACACCGCGATTCCCACGTTGTGCTCGATGGCGGCGTGCTGCACCACGTTGAGCGCGAGCGCGGTCTTCCCCATCGAGGGCCGGGCCGCGACGATCACCAGGTCGCCGCGCTGGAACCCGGCGGTGAGCCGGTCCAGGTCGGTGAAGCCGGTCCCCACGCCGGTGAGCGCTCCCTGGCTCGTGTGCAGCTGCTCGATGCGCTCCATGGTCGGCCAGATCAGCTCCTTCAGCCGAACGAACTCCTCGGCACGCCGGAACTGGGCGACTTGGAACACGCGGTGCTCGGCGTTGTCGAGCACTTCGATGGAGGTGGAGCGGCCCTCGTAGGCGTCCTGGATGATCGCCGTGGCCGCCTCGATCAGGCGCCGCAGCACCGCCTTGTCGCGCACGATTTTGGCGTGGTACTCGACGTTCGCCGCGGTGGGGACCACATCGATGAGACCCCCGAGGTACTCCATCCCCCCGGCGCGGTCCAGGTCCCCGCGTCGCACCAGCTCGTCGCGCAGGGTGACCGGATCGATCACGTCGCCCCGCT
>WNFP01002317.1_pt1 | contig 26765 bp, 22 predicted proteins | sample 5400201 | NCBI WGS metagenome assembly WNFP01 (sample SAMN13153355, study PRJNA577476) | soil metagenome | isolation source: 115 cm saprolite under Madrone tree | place: USA:California | collected 2016-06-14 | reverse complement strand
ACATTGAAGACGTCGGCCCGGAACTCCATTTGCCATCTCTCTCCAAATCTGGTTTGTTTGGAGAAGCTCATGTCCCAGTTGTTGATTCCCGGGCCGCAGCAGATCGAGCGCGGGGCGTTGCCAATTGTTCCCGGTGCAACCGTGGCGTTCGTGAACAAATTAGGATCGAAGGCATAACCGGAAACAGGCTGGCAGGCCGGGAGCGTGGGATCAATGACCTGTGCCAGTGGACCCGTGAAGGCCGCGCATACCGTGCTCCGCGGGTTGACTGCTTTGAAGGCGCTGACGAAGTTTGGTTGGCCCGGCGCCTCGAAGTCAAATGTGGTGTCGAGTTGCTCAACGTCATCCTGCGAGGTGATGCGGACCGGGAAGCCGCTCTGGAAACTCAGAATGCCCGATACTTCCCAGCCATCCAGAAGTTTGCCTTTAAAACCGTCAAACTTCGGCACTGGCAAGTCCCATACATAGTTGAAAACGAAGCGGTGCCGTGCGTCGTAATTTGACAACCCATAAGTCGCGTTGAAGTTGAGAGGATTGAGGGCGCTTTCAAAGCTTGAGGCGTTGTCCAGAGATTTACTGAAGGTATATGACGCCTGGAATTGCAGGCCATGCGAGAAGCGCTTCTCAAACAGCGCCTGGAGCGAGTTGTAGTTCGAGTGGGCAATGGTATCCTCGCTGAATATTCCGGAGAACACCGGCACGCTGGTGGCTGGGCAGCCCACACCGTTGAGGGGCTCGCAGAGCGGCGACGAGTACTTCCTCAGACCCACCAGTGTGATGGCGGGATTGGGGTTTGAGGCCGACCCAGTGACGGACGGAACGGAGCCGTACGGCAGATTGATCGTAAAACCCGCCGGGAGAGAGCCTGCGGGCAAGCTGAAGGCGCTGTCTTCGAAGAACGCGCCACATGTATAGGCCGCCGAAAACGCGTCGTTGCGATTCGGATTTGGCGTTACACCGTTAGAGAGGAAAGGAGAATAGAACGTTGACACGGCTTGAAGTTGATTGCAGGTTGTTGGATTTCCCGGGTTGACCTCATACGTCGCAAGCAGCCGGTGGCCCTGCGAGCCAACATAAGCCACCTGCAAGAGCGTGTTGCCTGGCAGCTCCCGCTTGATGGTCAAGTTGTATTGGTTCTGATACTGAGGCCGCATGTTCGACGGAAATTGTCCAAAATAAACGCTCCCTGCAAAGTTGGACCAATCGAGAGGTGTCCCGCGCTTCGGATTCAGAATGCCGGTGAACGGATTGGAAAAGACGGCGCCGGTCTGGTCCACGTAAGGTGTCTGAAGAAACGGACTTCCGATGAAGTTGCTCCCGCCAAAAGGCGGCTCGGCGCTGAATTGCTCGAGTACGAGTTGCTCGATCGGGTTGTAGAAAATCCCGAATCCCATACTTACGCTGGTCTTGCCAGGGCCGCCGGTCAACTTGGCCCGCCAGCCATCATGTGACCCCGGGCTCCAGTTGAGACCAAGACGCGGGGCAAAGGCTCTGTAGTAGGTGTTGGTCAAACCGTTCGGAACACCCTTATCCCCCGGAAAAACCAAGCCGACCGGGGTGACACCTGCGGCGTCGCATCCGGCTCCTCCCGGTTGTGGAAACTGAATGGCCAGAGCGCTTCCTGGGGTAAGTGCGCACGGATAGATCGTCGAGCGCTGCCCGGGGTGGAAGGTCTGCACTTTCTGGCCGATGTCGGCCAGCGGCGTGTTCATCTCCCAACGCACACCGTAATTCAGCGTCAGGTTCGGCTTGATCTTCCAGCTATCCTGCGCAAAGAGATAGAAGGACTTACTGCGCACCAGTTCGTGCTGCGCCGAGCCCTGAATCAAACTGTTCCCCAATCCAAGGAAATAGTTGGGGTAGCTGCTATCGGATCCCAGGTCGTCTCCGGTGGGCCCGGCGGTTGTGGAGTTGAATGTCATCCAGCCGTTGACGTCGAAGTACAGGAGTTGGTCGAATTTCTGGTAGCGAACATCGCCACCAAACTTGAAACTGTGCTTGCCGATGATTTTGCTGAAGTTGTCGCTAAACTGGAAGGTGTTGCCGACCTGTGGCAATTGGCCACCTGCGTTGTTTCCGATGGAGAAGCCGCCGTTCACTTGAATGAAGGGCACACCTTCTATCTTGGAGCCCAAGCCAGAGTGAATGCCGCAGTCCTTTGTGGTGGCGCCCGGTATGCTGGCGATTCCTGCGGCGCAGGCGTCGTTCAAGGTAGTGGAATCGCTCACGCCAGTAAAACAGAAAGCTGAAGCTGCTCCGGTACCACAGGAGGCCTGAATGGCATTCGTCCGGGTCGGTGTATCGAATTTCAACTGGCCTTCCCGGAAGAAGGTGAAGCGGGCTTCGTTAACTGAGGTCGAGCCGATAGTCGAAGTGTGGCTAACGTTTATTTGCTGCGTGCGCGTTGCATAAACACCGGGGAAGTTTCCCAATGGAGCGCCCTCGGCCTGAAATTTCGCAAAGGGATCGAGAGTGTTGTCGTCATCAAAGTAGTAGTAGATGGCCGTCTTCTGATTGCTATTAAAGGAATGGTCGATCTTGATTTGGAATTGATCGCCGCGGTCTCTCTTTTTGGGAACGGTTACGACTTGCGACGCGCTTCCCCCTGCGCCAGGCACATATTGAAGCAAAGCGAGCGCCACTGGGTCATAGCAAGCAAACGGAATTTGGTTATCCACCCTGGTGTTGAAGTTGGTGAAAATACCAGGCGAGACCAAATTACCGTTGGTATCGTACGTCCCGCCGTACTGATTGCCGGCAGCTATCGGTAAGCCGCCCTGTGCTGCAACGGCGGCTGAACATCCGGGGCGGTCGTTCAATACTCCCGCCACAGTCGCGTCGGACAATGTGCCCTGAAACGGTGTCCCGCCCGAGAAGTCACCGCTTCCGGTTAGCTGGCCTTGCTGGGGCACTTGCGCCGACGTGGGCACAGTAACCGGCTGGGAAACAATCCCTTGAACAATTCTCCGACCCTCGTAAGAAACGAAAAAGAAGGTCTTGTCTTTTTTGATCGGCCCGCCAAGAGTGCCGCCAAACTGGTTTTGCTTGAAAGACGGCTTCGGAGAGGAAGTGAATGTGAAGGGATGCGTGTTCAGATGGTCGTTGCGGAAAAACTCGTAGAAACCGCCATGCAAATTGTTCGTGCCTGATTTCGTAACAACATTGACGACGGCGCCGGAGTTGCGCCCGTATTCCGCGTCAAAGGCATTGGAGATGACCCTGAATTCCTCGACGCTGTCCGGGGATGGTTCCACCGCCGGCAGGTTGGCGAATAGATCGTTGCCGTCACCGCCGTTCACGGTGTAGTTGTTGGAGCGGCCACGCCCACCATTGACGGTGACCACCCCGGCGCGGTCCGATCCATAGAAGAGGTCGTTGCCGAGCTGGGATTGAACTCCAGGCTGCAACTGGAGCAGCTGGTAGACATCGCGTTGATTTAGAGGCAATTGGGTTGAAGAGCGCTCGTTGACGACGGCTCCGAGCTGCGTGGAAGTCGTGTCCACAACCGGCGGGGCGCCCGTGACTTCGACTACATCCGTCGAGCCGCCAAGCTGCAGGACGATGTCAACGCTAAGGACTTGGTTGAGGTCCAGCACGATCCCTTTGCGGACATACTTCTTGAAACCTTGGAGGGTAAGATCGATTTCGTAACTGCCCACGGGCACTTCAAGAAAAATGTATTCGCCGTTCGCGCCGGACTGCACCTCGCGCGTGGCGTGCGTGCCCTCGTTGATAAGCTGCACTGTGGCCGCCGCCACTGCCCCGCCGCTGGGATCCGTCACCGTGCCGCGGATGCGGCCGCCGGTGCTCTGCGCGTCCGCAAACGGCGCCGCGAGGCAGAGTGCCATCGTTAGAACGGTTGCGAATGAGATGTTGCGGCAACACGACGAATGCAGTCGCCAGAATCGTGCGTCTACCTTCATGAACTCACCCCTTGCCGGGAAGAATCTTTGAGGACCGATTCTTCGAGGTTGCTGTGCCCCTGAAACCTTACTATAATCCTGTAAACTTAGAGAAGGCCGGGACCAGTGTCAAGCAGAAAGAATTTATCCGACATATCGGCGGCGCGCAAGCCGCCGCGCACGCTGCGCATCAGCGAAGTGGCGCGCCGCGTGGGCATTTCTTCCTCCGCTTTGCGCGCCTGGGAAGCCCTGGGCCTTGTCTCGCCGCAGCGCACGCGGAGCCGCTACCGCCTTTTTAACGAATCCGATGTGCGTCTGCTGCAGCGCGCGATTTTCCTGCGCCGGGCCCGCGGCCTCAATCCGGCCGCCATCGTCCACGTGCTCAAGCGCCAAGGAATCGTCACTGCTCCTGCGGAAAGTACGCTTCTTCCCGGACAACGTTTCCGCCGCTTGCGGACCCGCCGCGGCCTTTCGCTCGCTCAAGTGGCTCGCGCTACCGGGGTCTCCGTCGGTTTTCTCAGCGCCCTGGAGCGCGGCCAGATGCGCTCCTCGATTGCCACGCTGCGCCGCATCGCCCGTTTCTACCGCACCAACATTCTTTCACTCTTCGAAACCGCCGGCGATAATCCGCGCCTGGTGCGCCCGCATCAGCGAAAAATCCTGGAGACCACGCCCGGCGTGCGCATGGAGCTGCTTGCCTGGGGGAACACGGCGATGGAACCGCATCTTTTCCGCATCAAACCCGGGGGCGGCAGCGGCGCATCCTACTCGCACGAAGGCGAGGAATTCCTGCACGTCCTTCGCGGAAATTTTGAGATCTGGCTCGACGCGAAGGAGCATTATCATCTAAGGCCTGGCGACAGTCTCTATTTCGAGAGTTCGACTCCGCACCGCTGGAAGAATCCCGGCCGTACGGAAACCTGGCTGCTGTGGATCAACACGCCGCCAACATTCTGAGTCTCGGGACCAGGTGCCAATGAAAATCCGCACGCTTCGCGCCTTTCTTCAAACTCTTCTGCTCTTGCTCTGCGTCGCCGCTTTCACTCGTGCGCAAGAAGGCCGGATCGTGGAACCGGCGGATATCATCGTCATTCACGGCCACGTTTACACGGAAGACCCCAAAAAGCCGTGGGCCCAAGCTGTTGCGATCTACCGCGGAAAGATCGTTGCCGTTGGAGACGATCCCGAAATTGAGCGCCGGCGCGGCATGGGCACCAAGGTCATCAACGCCGGCGGAAAGCTTGTGCTTCCGGGGTTCGTTGATTGTCACATTCACTTCATGGAGGGCTCGGCCAAGCTTGCATGGGTGCGCCTGGAAGACGCCAAGAGTCTTTCAGAGATTCGGTTCAAGTTGCGCTCTTACGCAGCGCAGAATCCTGGAGAAGGTTGGATTCTCGGGCACGGTTGGGATTACGGGATGTTCGGCCCGGGAAAATTGCCTGATAAGCAAGACCTCGATGACATTTTCCCAAATCGTGCGGTTTCTCTCGAGGGATTCGATGGCCATACTTATTGGGTGAATTCGAAGGCTTTGGCCCTGGCGGGAATCACTCGCGATACCGCCAATCCGCCAAATGGAACTATCGTGCGCGATCCGGCAACGGGGGAAGCCACCGGCGCTCTAAAAGAATCGGCCACCGATCTGGTCGACCGCGTGCGACCTCCGATGACCCGCGTGGAAAAACTTCTGGCCCTGCGCGCGGGAATGAAATGGGCCAATAAAAATGGGCTGACGCGCATCCACGCGGCGGGAGGTCACTTCCTCTCCGGTGATTTCGAAGATTTGGATCTCTACGAAGATATGAGGAAACGTGGCGATCTCTCCGTCAGGGTGCAGGCCGCGTATTTCCTCGATCCCCCTGTCCTGCGGCCACAGGACATCGAGACCATCGAGAATGCAAAGAAAAAGTTCTCCAATGATTGGCTATCTGCGAACGAGGTCAAGCTTCGTTTGGATGGCGTGATCGAATCGCATACGGCGGCGATGCTCGAACCCTACACCGACGACCCTTCCGTCAAAGGCACACTCTTCTGGGAACCAGATAAATATAAGGCGGCTGTGGCCGAGCTCGATAAGCGCGGTTTTCAGTTGTTTACGCACGCCATCGGAGACTTAGCTGTGCGAACTGCGCTGGATGCCTATGAAAATGCCGCAACGCGGAACCACAAGAGAGATCACCGGCCGCGTATCGAACACATTGAAACCATCGCGGCGTCCGACATTCCGCGATTCGGCAAGCTCGGGGTCGTCGCCAGCATGCAGCCGCTCCATTCTTATCCTGGCGCCGATGTTCTTGAGGTATGGGTGCACAATGTCGGTCAGGAGCGCGCTTCCCGAGCCTGGGTGTGGAAGAGCATTTCCGATGCCGGCGGCCACTTCTGTTTCGGCAGCGATTGGCCCGTCGTGACTCTCAATCCGTGGGAGGGAATTCAGACCGCGGTGACTCGGCAGACTGCCGATGGCAAGCCCGAGGCTGGTTTCGTTCCAGAGCAACGCTTAACAGTCGCGCAGGCGATCGATGGTTACACCCTTGGGGCAGCGTTTGCCGGCCGTCATGAAAAGACAGAAGGCTCGCTCGAAGTCGGAAAATTCGCCGACCTGATCATCGTTTCGCAGAATATCTTCGACGTAAATCCGCATAGGATTGATGCGACAAAAGTTCTCACCACCATCGTCGGCGGGCGGGTGGTCTATCAAGCGGATGCAAAGTAACCAGGAGGAACAATGAGACCTCGCGCCATTCTTCTGGCGATTCTGACGCTCGCATTGGCATGCAGCGCTTGCAAGAAAAAAGAAGAATCGCTAAGTCTGCTGGTCTGGGAAGGTTATTCCGACGATTCCTTCGTACGCGCGTTCGAAGAAAGCCATAACTGTAAAATCGTTGCGTCTTTTATGGGCTCCAGCGACGAACTTGTCGCAAAACTGCGCGGCGGCAGCGCTTCGAATTACGACGTAATTTCTCCCTCCAGTGACGTCGCCGCCTCCATCGCACGCACCGGCCTCGCCGCGCCCCTCGACCTTTCGAAATTGCCGTCCTACGGGCAGCTCTCCTCCAAACTCCGGGACCTTCCACTTGTCAAAACCAACGGCCAGGTCTACGGCGTCCCTTTCATGTGGGGACCGAATCCGCTCCTTTATGACACCACTGTATTTGCGCAACCCCCGGATTCCTGGGCGATTCTTTGGGACCCGAAATTCAAAGCCAAAATCTCCGTGTGGGATGATCTTTCCACGGTCTACCTCGCCGCACAGATCCTCGGCTTCGACAAGCCGGACCCGTCGCAACTCTACAATCTGACGGACGATCAGCTCGCTGGCGTCAGGAAAAAACTGATCGAACTCAAGCCCAACATTCGAAAGATCTGGGCCACCGGCGGAGAACTTACCAATCTCTTCCAGAACCACGAAGTCGTTCTGGCCATGGGTTGGCCGCTGAACACCAATGACCTTCGCAAGCTGAATTTTCCCATCGGCGAAACCATCCCAAAAGAAAATACCACGGGATGGATCGACCACCTTATGATCACCGCCGCGAGCAGCCACAAGGAATTGGCGCACGCCTTTCTCGAGTACATGATCGAACCGAAAACCCAGAAACTGATCACCGATAGGACGCACTACACTCCCGCCAATCCTGGGGCCTCACAGTTCCTGACTCCTGACGAAATCAAAGGCCTGCACCTCGATAACCCCGATGCCTACATGCAGCGGATCTATTTCTGGCAAGACGTTCCGCGCCGCGCGAAGTACAACGAAATCTGGAACGAGGTCAAAGCCGCTCAGTGAGCTTCGCCGCTGCCAACCCGCAGCAACAGCTCTCGCCCGAGTTGGAAGCACTCCTCGAACTCCGCGGTGTGGCCAAGCGCTTCGGCGCGCGCGAAGTGCTGAAAAACATCTCGTTAAACATTGCTTCGGGAGAATTCCTCACGTTGCTCGGCGAAAGCGGTTCCGGCAAGACCACTGTTCTTCGCCTGGTCGCCGGATTCGAACAACCCAGCGCGGGCGAAATCTGGATGAGCGGCCAGCGGCTGGACACCCTTCCGCCCTACAAACGCCGTGTGAACACCGTGTTCCAGCACTACGCGTTATTCCCGCACCTGAGTGTGCGCGAGAACGTCGCCTATGGCTTGCGCGTCCAGAAAACTTCCGCAACGGAGATCGGCGGCCGCGTCCATGAAGCGCTGCGCATGGTGAAGATGCAGGAATTCGCGGCTTCGCGTCCGTCCAAGTTAAGCGGTGGCCAGCAGCAACGCGTCGCCCTCGCTCGCGCGCTCGTCAATCGCCCTCTGCTTCTCCTGCTCGACGAACCGCTTTCCGCGCTGGACGCCAATCTGCGCAAGCAGATGCAGGGCGAATTGAAAGCCCTGCAGCGCGAACTCGGCATCACTTTTCTTTTTGTCACCCACGATCAGGAAGAAGCCATGGCGCTGTCCGACCGCATTGCGCTGTTGCGCGACGGCGCTCTGGAGCAAGTTGCCTCTCCGCGCGAAATTTACGAGCATCCCGCCACGGCGTATACCGCTCAGTTCATCGGCCAAACCAATTTATTGCGTGGTGAGATTCTCGATGGCACGGCCAGGTGCGGCGCCTTGCAGTGGCCCGCCGATGGCCCTAGTGGTGCCGCCATTTTCTCGTTGCGCCCGGAGGCCATCCGTCTTGCCTCCGATGCTACTGCTCCTCCGGGAACGGCGCGGTTCCGCGCCACACTGCAGCAACAGTTCTTCAGTGGCGCGAGTGAATTGCTGGAAGTGCATTGTGACGGCGGCCAGCTGTTGCGCGTGCGTATTTCCGCGCGCGGACCACTTTCCGGCGAACACGACTTTATTTTCTCGATCGCGGACGCCATTCGCGTCCAGGAGTAATCGCCCTTATCCCTGCCATGTACTCACGCACTTACAAAACGCTTGTCTCTCTCCCGCCGCTCCTCTGGGTCGGCTTGTTCCTCCTGCTTCCCTACGCGCTGATGTTCGCGCACAGCTTCTGGGCCGTCCACGACGGAGCTCTGGTCCACCAGTGGAACCTGCACAATTACGTGACTCTCTTTTCCAAGCCCGTCTACGTCGAAGTTCTCCTGCGCACCATGCGCATCGCCGCCTCGGTGACGCTCTGCTCCCTGCTGCTCGGCTACCCGCTCGCCTATTACTTGTCGTTTCGTGCCGGCGCCCGCAAAGAGCTGCTCTACCAGCTCGTCATCGTGCCGCTGTGGGTGAGTTACCTGGTGCGCGGTTACGCATGGAAAACCATTCTCGGCAGCGAAGGCGTGCTCAACGGTTTCTTGCAATACCTGCATCTCACCCATGCGCCCGTCGCGTTCCTTCTCTACAGCCCTTTCGCCGTGGTTCTCATGCTCACGCACATCTATACGCCTTTCGTCTTTTTGCCGATTTACGCGGCCCTCGAACACATCCCGCGCCCGCTTGTCGAAGCCTCGCACGACCTCGGCGCCGGATCGGCTCAAACATTTTTGCGTGTCATCTTGCCTCTTTCCATTCCCGGCCTGCTCGCCGGCGCAACCTTCGCCTTCGCTCTATCGCTGGGCGATTTCCTCGCGCCGCTCCTTGTCGGCGGCGCTTCCGGCACGATGATCGCCAACGTGGTGCAGAGCCTCTTCGGTGCGGCGTACGATTGGCCGCTCGGCGCGGCGATTTCCGTTTGCATCCTGATCATCACCATCTCCCTGCTTTTTCTCAGCGAGCGGCTCGAAAAGCGGTGGTCCTTCAAATGAGCGGGCACGCTCCAACCCGCCGCCCTCCCCTGCTCGCCATTTATTCCGCGTTCGTCTTCATCTTTATCTATCTGCCGGTCGTCGTCCTCATTCTTTACTCTTTCAACCGTGACGGCGTCGGCGGTTTCCCTCCCCGCCATCTCACGTTCGATTGGTACCGCCAGCTTTTTGCCGATGCTCCCATCTGGGGCGCCGTCGTGAACAGCTTGACCGTTGCCGCTGGCAGCGTGGCACTCTCACTGACTCTGGGGCTGCTCGCCGCCCTCGCACTCGATCGCGCCACCTTCCCCGGAAAAGCTCTCTTCCGCCGCCTCGTTCTCTTGCCCTTGATTCTCCCCGGCATCATCACCGGTCTCTCGCTGCTGATGTTCGCTGTCTTTGCCGGCGCCCAGCTCAGCCTGCTCAGCGTTTTTCTCGGCCACGGCACTGCGTTGATCTCTGTCGCCACCACCGAGCTCTTCGCTGGCCTGCAAAAAATGGACCGCGCTCAGGAAGAAGCTTCCCTCGACCTCGGCGCGACGCCGTGGCAGACTTTCTGGCTCGTCACGCTTCCGAATCTCAAACTCTCCCTGATCGCCGCCGGCCTGCTTATCTTCACGCTCTCCATGGACGAGATCGCCGTCACCTTTTTCCTCATCGGCCGCGACAATACTTTGCCGCTAGAAATCTGGGGCCGCCTCCGCCGTGGCATCACGCCCGAAATCAACGCCGTCTCCACGCTGATCTTCGCCGTCTCCGTCGCCCTCATCGTCATCTGGTATCGTGTGCGTACCCGCGGCCTCGGCACCGACTCTCAGGAACTTCTCGAACGACTCTAGAAGGACGAATGGTGTCTTCTTCCCGGGCGCAGAGCGCTGCAGAAGGTTTTGGTTCATAATGCTGGCGCAGCCGGTGCGCCCGATTGCTTCATCGTCCGGAGGAACCATGGCCGATCGCCTGGAAGATTTTCAGAGGTTTCGCACCGACTTGAACGAAGAAATCCTCGGTTGCGGCCATCTCGGCATCAAGCGTTTCTTCGCTCTCGACCACCAGGCCTACGAACCCGGCCCACTCGGCACCAAGAACAAGGAATTACTCGGGCTAGTCGCCTCCGCGGTGTTGCGCTGCGATGACTGCATCACTTATCACCTGGTTCGCTGCGGCGAGGAAGGTTGGAAGCGCGAAGAAGTGATCGACGCGCTAAACGTGGCGCTGATCGTTGGCGGCTCGATCACCATTCCTCACGTGCGGCGCGCCTTCGCACGGATGCGCGAAATCGGCGGTTTGCAACCTTGAGAGATCGCATTTGAGACATCGAAGATGAGCGCCACGGCCAATCCATCGCTTTCCCAGCCCGAGGGTTTCGGCAAAAGGGTGCGCCAACTTGCCGTCGGAACTCTGTTCGCCTTGGTGCTACTTATTCCTAAGATCCTGCATGTGCGGCGCAACCCGCGCTCTTGGACGCTCTTGCGCGTTTTCTTGGGAGTCGCCGGAGCGGCGCTGGTCCTCCTGCCGCTCGGCTTGTGGACCAGCTTTGTTCCGGCCGTCGTTGGCCTGGCCATATTCGTCAGCGCGATTCTTCTGCCTCCCACCAAACCCGATACCAACGCCGACGACAAGGCTCACGAACTGGGAGCCCTCGTGGTTGTCAACGGCGGGCGCTTTCAACCCGGAGGCGCGCCATCTGCTGCGGTGCAGCTCTTCGTCGGCGCCGAAAGTATTTGGGTGCTCGACCGGAGTTTCCAGCCGCTCCTCGAGATCCCCGTCAGCGAAATCAGTGCCGCCTCCGCGGAGCAATCCGAAGATTCCTGGCGCCTGCGAATCGCGTGGGCCAGTCACACCGCCGAATTCTCCTACGGCGGCATATTTGCCGAGCATCTCGTGCGCGTCGCGGAGAGCACCATCCGCAGTGTGATGCGTCCTGCTTTTCCCGTTCTCCCCCAACGACGCGCCGCCGGCGCCTGATTTTTCTTTAGTAACTTTCCCATCTGAATCGCGAGACTCCGGAAGAGCTCATCCGCGATGAACAGCGCAAGGATCTTCAACTATCGCGCATCCGCATCGTGAACGACCTCGCTTCCGCCACTCATCCAAACCATCGCAAGTCCCTCGAAGCCGCCCTCGCCCATCTCGACAAGAAAATCGCCGATTTGAGTTAGCTGGAATTTTTCCCCACGGAATCGCATTTTTGCATCTCCGGCACGCCTGCACACTTTGTCATCCTGAGCGAAGCGAAGGATCTCAGCTGGTCCTTACTAAAGTCGTATCCGGTGGTTGAGATCGTGCGGCACCGAAGGGACCTCCTATCCCCTGCCCGCTAACGAAATAAAATCTCCGGCCAGCCCCCAAAAGTCATTCACGTAATAATGCGACAGCACGTTTCCGAACAGATAGCAAATCCCCTGGCACGGCGGAATATCCCCATAAATTTTCTTTCCGCGCGCGAAGATTTTCTTCAGCGAGCCGTCCCGCAGCAAATTACCGGCAACTTTGCGTAGCGGCTCGCAGGGATAAAAAACATCGCCGTTCGGATAGACCCGGGGAAACATGGTCGGATAGCACTGAAAATCACCGAAGCGCAGCAATGTCTCAATCGTCCGTGGCGTGCCATTGATCGGCTGCGTGCCGCTGCGCCGCCGTTCGATGATCTTGTCGACCAGCGCTTGGTATTGCGGGTTCTTCAGCAACGCTAGGTTGGGCATTTTCTCCATCTGGGCGGACTGCGCCGCAAAAACAAATCCTTGCTCGCCGCACCAATCCAGCAGCCGTTCGACTTCACTCACGTTCCATTGCTCGATCACCGTGCTGATGGTGATGCGCCGCGGGCTGCCCAGCAACTCCTTCGCGAGCCCGAGGTTTTCCAGCACTTTTGGCAGCGCCGCCGGTTTCGAAAGCGCATTCGTCGGATCGGCCGACAGCGCGTCCAGGCTCACCACCAGTCCCGTCACCGCCCGCAGAATCCGCGGCTTGCGATCCAACAGCGTGCCGTTGGTGATCAGCAGCAAAGAGTGGTACTTGCATTCGAAGCGCGCCGCTTCCACCAGCTCTTCGATATCAGGCCGCAGCGTCGGTTCGCCCCCCGTAATGACGACGGAGTCCGTCTCTTTTCGAATTCGCTTCAACAATGCGATCGTCTCTCGCGTCGGCAACTCGTCGCTGAAAACGTCCGGCTCTTTTTGCGTGCAATAACTGCAGGCCAGGTTGCATTTGTGCGTAACGTAAAAGGTAACCGCGTAGGGCGCCACGACTTTGGTCCGCAAAACCTTCCGCCGCCAAGCGTTGCGGAAATAAAGCTCAAAATTCTTCGCCACAAACGGCGCCTGCCGCACCAACCCGCGCAAGAGATCGCGTTTCGATAGCGGGCGCTTGTCCAGCGCACTGACGGGAACGAAATTCGCCTTCTTCTCAGTCATGGGCGGTCAGCTCAGCCTACAGCAGCGGCACGCTGTGGCCAAGAAAGCAATAGGGGCGCAGCACGCTGCGCCCCTGTTTGGGAAATCAGCTGATCTTGAGATTTTATATTAATCGGTGAATACAACACCCACGGCAACACGCCCCTTCTCCGGTCCCGCGTCAATTCTCACGACGTAACCGCGCAAGTTCATCGCTTGCACGCCATCCGCGCCTGGCGCCTCCATCGTGACCTGTAGCTCCGATTGCAGCCGCGGCAAGTGCTTCAGCGAAATCAGCGCTCCCTGCAGGGAAATGTCCCGGACGATTGTCTCCTCCTCGAAGTCTTTCCCGCCTTCGGTTACACCGCAGACTTTCGCGTGGAATTGCGCTTCGCGGCGCAGCGCCGTTCGCGTTCCCGGCATGTGCGCTTGAACTCCGTCTCCCGGCGCCCCGAGCGTGACCACCATGCCTTCGCTGGCCGCGAATACCGAATCGAACTCTTCCCGCGCCTGCCGCAGAATCGAATCCACCATGCGATCGGTCGAATCGGGATCGTGATGGAAAAGCACCAGGGTCTTCGCACCCGCGTGGCGCGCCACTTTTACGCCCTCCAGCCACGTGGAATGCCCCCAGCCTTTTCTCGTCGTCTCCAGTTGCTCGGGCGTGAATTGCGCGTCGTTAATGAAGATGTCCGCACCGGCGGCCAGCTCCCGCAGGCTCTCGTCCAGTTTCGCGTCGCCCGGCTCGTTGTCCGTGGCATAAGCCACCGTTCCCGCTGGCGTCTCGATTCGAAAGCCCAGGCATCCCTGCGGATGATTCAGCCAGCGCGCCGTGATCTTGTTCTCTCCAACCTTGAACGTATCGCCTCCGTCCACTTCCTTGAACTTCCGCTTCGCGTTCATCGCGGACATGTCCACGGGAAAGTAGGGCAGAGCCATCTGCGCTTCGAAGACCTGTTTCAGGCTGTCGCGCCCCAGATATTTGGACCGGAAGCTGTAGAAATGAAATTCGTTGTTCTCCACGTACAGCGGCGAAAAAAACGGAATCCCCTGAATGTGATCCCAGTGATAATGCGTGACCAGGATGTGCGTCTCCGGCGCTTTCCCGCCGTTGGGTGCGGCCCAGCGGCTCCCCAGCATGCGCAGCCCCGTGCCGCAATCCAGAATGAACTGCGTGCCGTCCGGCGCAATCAGCTCCAGACACGGCGTATTGCCGCCGTAGCGCCATGTCGCCGGGTCCACCGTCGGCGTCGACCCGCGCACGCCCCAGAAACTCAATTTAGCGATGGGAAGCGTCATTGCTTGAGCGCAAAACCCCTGTCTGAAGGCCCGTTCCGCGCCAACGCGCGCGGAGCAAGAAGCTCGTTTCATGGTCGCAGTCGACGGAAGGAGCGTCAATCAATTCGCAGAGGCGAAGTGTCATACTGCCTAACAAGCAAGGGAAAGGGCTGCACCGCCGCCATCGTGCGGGTAGAATAAAGTGGATGGCCGCTCATTCCCACGACCACGGTCACGCCGGTCATTCGCATTCCCTCGGCCACACTCACGCTGGCCATTCTCATCCCACGCTGCGCCCCTCTGTGCTTGGCTGGGCCATGGCCGCTACGCTCGGTTTGGTTGTAGCCGAGGTCTTTGGCGGCATTCTCGGCCGCAGCGTCGCCCTTCTCAACGACGCGGTTCACAATCTTTCCGACGTCCCCGCGCTCGGCATTTCCTATCTCGCGATGCGCTGGGCCGAACGGCCTGCCGATAGCGAAAAGACCTACGGCTATCACCGCGCCGGCACGCTCGCTGCGTTCACCAACGCCTTCGTCCTCGTCCTGCTTTCGCTCTGGCTCGGGTACGAAGCTTTCGAACGCTTCCGCTCCCCCGTGGCCGTGGTCGAGAGCTGGATGATCTGGACCTCCGTCGCCGCTCTCGCCGTCAATGGCGGCATCACCCTCGCTCTTGTCCGTGGGAGGGGCGACCTCAATCTGCGCAGCATCCTGGTTCACAATTTCGGTGACGCGCTTTCAAATATCGCCATCATCGCCGGCGCAGTAATCATCCATGCGACCGGTGCGCTTTGGATCGATCCGCTTCTCGGCCTGGCCATCGGCTTGCTCGTGCTCTGGTCCAGCATCGGCATCCTGCGCGAATCTTCACACATTCTTCTGGAAGGCCGCCCGCTTGATTTGCGCGTTGAGGACGTCGCCCGCGCAATCTTGACGGTCGAAGGCGTGCAGGAAGTGCACGATGTGCATCTTTGGTCCCTCGGCGGAGGGCACCATGCGCTCAGTCTCCACGCGCGCATCCCGGATATGCACCTCGACGAGTGTGAGCGCTTGCTCGCCTCGATTCAGCGTGTCGCGGCAAAAGAATTTGGAGTTGAGCACACCACCGTCCAGTTGGAGCGCGCCGGCCTGCCCGCAACATCTGGCTACGTCATGCCGGAACCCGTGAAAAAATAGCTTTCACGCCGGCGAATGAAAATTCAATCCGCGTTGTTCGTTGAATTGCCGCGTTGCGTCCAGATCCAGCGCATCCTGTGTAACCGTGCGGCGCAATCCCTGGCTCGTAATGTAGCGCAGCGTCCCTTTTTCCCACGCATAGGCCACCGCAAAAAACACCGTGCCATCCCGCCGCACAAAAACAAATTCGTCGTTATCGGAAGCTGCAGGGCCAACCGTTTCCGCCGCCGGTGCCGTCACTGGCTGAGGAGTTCGGTTTCGCCGGTCTGCCTCGCGAACTTCCGCATCCGTGGCTTCTGGCTGCGGAGCCTCTGCCGCCGAACCATCCTCTGCGGCTACCGGAGAACTCGGCTCGGAAAATCCGCCGTCAAAAATGGGAAAGAAAAAGGGCTCTTGAAACCCGCGCCCGCGCAACCCCATCGTCCCTGATCCGCACGTCGCAGCCTGGTGTACCGCATCGAATCCCAATCCTGGCGCCGAGCTACAATCCGAGCGAAGACGACCGTTCTCGCCATCGAAACGCCTTCGCGTCGTGTTCTGCGGTCGCGCGCCTCTCACTGTCGGCGCGGCCGTTCTCGGGCGCACTGCTCCGCCCCTCGTCACCGCGCGAGTCCCAGGCATGGCCTGCGAAGTCCCCGCGTGCGGAGCCTGCGTCACCACTCTGGGTGCAGCACCCACAGCATGGGAAACCACCGGCATCCCTCCGCGCCCTTGTGCCTGCGCGCCTGCCGGGAGAAAAACCACAAAGCCTGCAAGAATGATCTGGCGGACCATAGTCTTCACCTGAAGGTCCGGCCTACCGGGCCTTTCACCATCAATCCTTCATCAAAACCCAATAACCCTCAATAAGAAAGATGCGCCAAGCGCAGCGTAGGTTTCAATTCAACTCACTCGCTGGCGCTAAATTCCCGCGCTCCAAACGTTCTCTCCTTTCGCCTTCCGGCGCAAGCAGCCTGTTCCCCATTCCCTATCCCTTATTCCCTTGCACTGTGCTATAACCGTCGAGCCGTGGAACGCGCCGCGAAGTGGGAGCTAGCCCGGGTCCATATCGATCCGGCACAGGCCGCAGCCGAATCCGTTGCGCCCTTGCAGGGCCGTCCGAGTCTCGTCGCTGGTACCGAAGATCCTTCGCGGTATTGTCCCGTCTGCTCGCAGCGGTTGGAGTTGCGGCGCTGCAAGTTGCTCTGTTCCGCGTGCGGCTATTACATGTCCTGCGCGGACTACTATTAGCCGCGAGGTGATTTGACCGCTGCCCGGTGTTCGATTACGATTCATCGCTCAGGGATCATCCATGTTTTGATAAGCTTTACGGCTCCGGCCCGGGTTGCCGCCGGAACCGCTTTCCGATGAGGAGGAAAATAACGTGGCTTTGAAGATGACATACCGCGAAGTGAATGGCGTGTCCGTGGTGGCACTGGACGGCCGGATCGTTCTTGGCGAGGAAAGCAATGCCCTGCGCGAAAAAGTCAAATCGCTGATCGCCGAAGGAAAAAAGAAAATTGTCCTCAACATGGACAACGTCACATTCATCGACAGCGCTGGGCTCGGCACCCTCGTTGCCGCTCATCACAGCGTAAAGACGCAGGGCGCTTCTCTGCGCCTCTGCCACCTCGGCAGCAAGTTCCAGGAAGTCCTCCAGATCACCAAATTGCTGACCGTCTTCGATGTGTACAACACCGAAGCCGAAGCCGTCGCCAGCTTCTCGAAAGGCGCCGGAGTATAAGCGTCCAAGCCGGATGGCAAGTGACGCACATGCTGGTTTTGTGCGTGTGACCTTTGCTGAAGGGCACCCTCCGGCGTGCCCTCACCTTTCATTTTTCTAGCAACCTCAGCCGCCGAAGATGCTCCGCCGGGCAGGCCCCTTGCCTTCGCACTTTCGAATTTCCATCTTCCATTTTCCGATTTCTAATTTTGGCCGCCACGGTGTTATCTTTTCCCGCGGAACCCGCCATGAAGCCCAAGCCCAAACTGGTCCCCAAATCCTTCAAAGCCACTCTCGAGCGCATACCCTCGAAACTCGGCTGGGTCATTATCCGCATCCCGTTCGACGTCTCCAAAGTCTGGGGAACCCACGCCAAGGTCAGAGTCAAAGGCGAAATCAACGGTTTCGCGTTTCGCACTTCCGTCTTCCCCACCAGCAAGGGCTATCACTGCATGCTTATCAAAAGGAGCATGCAGACCGGAGCCAACGCCGCCCTCGGGGAAACCGCCCAGTTCCGCCTCGTGCCCGACACCGCAAAACGCGTCGCCATCGTCCCTGCCGAACTCCAGCGCATCCTCAACGAAGACCGCTCCTTCCGCCGCTGGTTCGACCAACTCTCCTTTTCCATGCGCAAGTGGATCTGCGATTGGATCGTCAATGTAAAAAACCCCGCATCGCGCGTCCGCCGCGCCGAGCAAGTCGCCGAACAGTTGCTTTCCACCATGGAAGCCGAGCTCGACCTGCCCCCCATCCTGAAGCTCGCCTTCGCCCGTGATCCCCGCGCCTATCTAGGCTGGCAGTCCATGACTCCCCTGCAGCGTCGCAGCCACCTCCTCGGCATCTTCTATTACCGCTCCCCCGAAGCCCGCGACCGCCGCATCGCCAAAATGATGGAAGAAGCCCTCGCCCGCACCGACCGAAAACCAAGAACCAAAGCAGCACCCGAAGAAGCTACTGACGAAGGATTTTTGTAGAGCCGGGCTTTAGTCCGGCCTTTCCCCATACTCAACTCGTGCCCCCCGAAATGTGTCGTGCTGGGTAATAAGCACCACGTTCGTGGAACATCTGGCGCTCTTGTTACGGTTCAGAAGGCGCGCTATTTTCTATTCAAGAACCCCAGAACCTCTCCTGCTGTGACGCGGTGAATTAGAGGGAATCTCGCGAACAGCAGCACTGGAGCCCTCATGGTCCGCGAAATCCTCGAAGTCTTAGAGAAATGCCCTTTGGCACAGTATGCGCTGGGAAAGGACCTTGTTCGCGTCCTTCCGGCCACTCCTGATGGATTCGAAGTCGTCATCGAACAAATTTGGGAGAACCATTACAGTGTGACTTATGGCAGTTGGCACGAAGACTTTTACTCGTTGGAGGAAGCGCTGGGGTGCTTTTTTCTCGGGCTTACCAATCACTGTAGATTGGAGGTCCGTAGCAAGCATGGGAATCCCTTTCGCTGGACGGTAGAGTATTGGGACGACCCGCATTGGCGGAAACGGTCCACCAAGGCGACTTGGTCCCACCGGATTTTTGCGCCAGCGGTTACCGCTTACATGCAGAATGACCTCCCAATCGAAATCGATGTGCAGCCTATCCTGAACAAATTGGTTGCTCCTCATTGCTCCAGCGTGTAGTTGAAACGCGGCGGTTTAAAAATTGGTGGTATGGGGTTTTGCAGGTGACCAATTCCTAACTCGGTGGCGGCGTGTGGCGCCGCCTAGCGCTTCGCCGCGATTCACACTTCGGACAAGTCGAGCATGGTGCGACGGAGAGAACAGATTCTCAGCTACGCCAGTTCCGACGGCAGGAGACAACCAGACCACCCCTGCCGTCGCGCGTCTGGTTGGCCAGGACATTTCGTATGGCTAAGTCCCGGCATGTGGGACAAAGTGTTGATGGCAGCTACGCCGCCGCTGTGGTCGCTGCACCTTTCACGAACGTCAGTACGTCGGCGTTAATCGTGTCGGCCTCAGTCGTGGGCATGCCGTGCGGAAAGCCCTTGTAGGTTTTCAATGTGCTATTCCTCAGCAACTTTGCCGACAGTGGTGCTGCATCGGCATAAGGCACGATCTGGTCGTCATCGCCATGCATCACTAGGACCGGCACGGCGATCTTCTTCAGGTCTTCAGTGAAGTCCGTCTGGGAGAAGGCGACGATGCCGTCATAGTGCGCCTTGGCGCCTCCCATCATGCCTTGGCGCCACCAATTCCAGATCACTCCCTGAGAGGGTTTCGCACCAGGCCTGTTGTAACCATAGAACGGTCCAGCCGCCACATCGTAGTAGAACTGCGCTCGGTTGTTGGCGGTTTGCGCCTGAAACCCATCAAACACCTCTTTGGGCAGCCCGCCTGGATTGGCCGCCGTCTTCACCATCAACGGCGGCACCGCGCTGATGATCACCGCTTTTGCCACCCGGCTTTCGCCGTGGCGCGCTATGTAGTGCACCACTTCGCCGCCACCGGTCGAGTGACCGACATGCACCGCTTCCTTGAGGTCGAGATGTGCGGTCAGCGCCGCCAGGTCGTCCGCGTAATGATCCATGTCGTGGCCGCCATCGGTCTGCGAGGAACGGCCATGCCCGCGCCGGTCGTGAGCTATGACGCGATAGCCGCGGTTAAGAAAGAACAACATCTGCGTGTCCCAATCATCAGAGGAGAGCGGCCAGCCGTGGCTAAAGACGATGGGCTGACCCTTGCCCCAGTCCTTGTAGTAGATTTGCGTCCCATCTTTCGTCGTAATTGTCGCCATGTGATGTTCTCCTTTGCTTTGATTCCCCTTAAAGCTTCATCCGACCTTCGTTCTCAAATACCTGGAGTGGATTGCACCCTGAAAGATCAGTGTTGCCAATTCCGTTTGCACCGGGCGGACGACAATTTCCTCGAAACACGGCCCAGCGAACAGAAAATGCGATGATTGCCGGTCCCTCTGAAGCGGCAAATACTCTGCCTAAAGATCGCGTACGATCTCTGCCAAAAACCAGGTCCGTCGCTCGGTCTGATCAATCCAGTTCTCAATCAAGCTGGCGGTCGCGACATCGTTGTGCTTCTCGCAGACCTCATGCGTGGAACGCAGGGATCGTGTCAGTCGCTGGTTGTCGGCCAGTAGCTCTGCCAACATCTCCTTCGGAGTAACCGATTCTTCGTTGTTGTCTTGCAAACGTTGGTGTCGTGAGATATCGCTGATGGAGCGGAGCGTGGCTCCGCCGATCTTGCGCGCTCGCTCCGCGATGTCATCCGTCATGGCGAAGACTTGCTCGGAATGTTCGTCGAGGAGCAGGTGGTAATCACGAAAGTGGCGTCCGCTCATGTGCCAGTGGAAATTCTTCGTCTTTACATAAAGCGCAAACACGTCGGCAAGCAATTGACGCAGTCCGCTTGAGATCTCCACGACACCATCGCGGCTGAGGTCGCTTGTCGTCCCAAGGGTATTCGTTTCTTTTCTCTTTAGCTGGGTTGCAGCACCACTCTTTGCCATTGGTTTCGTCCTCCTGCGGGTCTTCTTTCCATCTTGGTCCGATGAACAAGGAAGAAAAAGGTCAGAACCGGAATTTCTGTTTTGGGCTTCCCATGGCGCGAAAGCCTAGCCCTCCTACCCCGTAGTGTCAACCGCAAGTCGCGCTGGCGCCCAACTCAGGAGCACTTTCGGAAATGCGTTCCTCGCGGACCTTTACTCGCGGGTGGCCGCTAGATGCAGCAGGGTTAAGTTTCGGGTGGCCCATCTTTCGCGCTTCGCGAAAGGTGGGGCCTTTGATTTTTCCTGTCGACGTTATTCAGGCGTCTTTAATTCTTAACTTTCAACTTTTAACTGTCGACTGTTGACCTCCTTCGGCTTTTGCTCCTAACTCGGCGGCGGCAAGGGTGTTTGCTTGAAGTCAAAGCAATCGGACATATCATCTGAAGCCGCGTCTCTCGCGTTTATCGGTTTCAACCCAAACGTCACTTCGCAGAACTTCACCAGGCTCACATGCGAATGAAACGCCTTCGAAATTCCCCGCTGGGAGTACGGACTGATCACCAGGCACCCGACCCGCGTCCCATAGCTGAATTGCGTATTCGTATAACTCGGTCCTTTCGCCGGACTCCCTCCCGTCCATTTTTCTTTCAACGGTGGCGGATCGACGTGGTCGTACCACCCGCCCCAATCGTCCCAGGTAATAAAGATCACCGAGTTCGCCCAAAGCTTGCTCTGCCCCAGTTTGCGGACGCGGTCTGCCGTCCACTGGCTCCCCAGCTTCACCGTCTTCTGCCCGGCGTTTTTCCCGAAGGGCGGGTGCTCGGATAGCTCCACGGGACTGCCCGGCGCGTACACCCACGACACGTTCGGCAATGTCCCTGCCGCCGCGTCCGTGTCGAATTTTGTCCACGGCAGAATATTCTTGCTGCCTTTCAGCTCCACGATTTTCTGGAAGTAACTAAACCCCGCGTCGCCGTACGTGGCCCAGGTTAGCTTCGCATTCTCCAGCGCCTTAGGCAGCGTCGGAATTTTGAAGGGTTCCTGCGGCTGGTACGTCCGGCTCTTGTTCGCATTGTCGATGATCGGCGAAGCCGCCGCGATAAGCATCAGATGGTTGGGTTCGGACTGGCTCGCCACTTCCGTGAAATAGTTGTCGCAGAGCGTGAATTGTCTCGCAAACGAAAAATAGGCGGGAATGTCCTGTTCGCCGTACTGCTCCTTCACCGCGTGCGTCGCCCGCTCCAGCCACGCCGCGTGATTATGCGGTGGGTCCCCGCCGGCCGGCGGGTCTTGCGCTGCCGGAAGGGTTGCGCCATTTACGCCGGGGAAGGTGCCAAAATAATTGTCAAAGGTGTGGTTTTCCTTAACGATGATCACCACGTGGTCGATGGGATTGTTTGGTTTCATAAGCTCTTAACCTCCAATGGATTCCCTCCGTAGTAATTGTGCTCTCGTCAGCTGATCGTTGCATCGAGTCGCGTTTCGAGGAAAGGAATCAGCGAGGAGGGATCTTGACCACAGTGTAGGTTCCGCGTCTTGCGGCGTTCATCGCGTTGGCAATCTCTTGCATCACAGGCCGCACTCTGCGCTCTCTGTGATCTCTGCGTTAAATCCTTCTTTTCTTTCGGCCTTCAACTGTCGACCGTCAACCTCCCCCGTGTCGCTCTTACACGTCACGGAGTACCGTGCACTTTCGCCTATCCCTGTTCCTCCTATCTTCCGTACACTCTTCCAAGTTCCGTATCCCGCAACCCCTTTATTTGCCACTCTTACGAAAACACCGGGGGTGCGGGGGTATTCTTCCCATTCTGGAACTCCTTACTCCTCCTTGACATTCAGATGCGAAGTTTCCATCCCGAATGGGTTTGCAGGACGTTCCGACCCTCCAACGTGCAAACGGTCCTTATTCCACTCTATACATCGTGATGCCGCTCAACATCTTCGGATAAAAATCAGTCGACTTCTGCGGCATCACTTCGCCCGCGGTCGCGATTTTCATCACCTGCTCGACGTCGCAGGGATTCAGCAAAAACGAAATCTGCGCGCGTCCGCTGTCCACCGCATCCAAAGCGGCGCCCGCCTCCCGCTCGTACGCCAGGTTCGCTTCCGCGGTCACCGCTTGCGGCGTGATTCCCAGCGCCGGCTCCAGGATTCCTTCGTGCAGCAGCACCACGTCCAGTTCGCGCTGCAGCGGCGAAACATTGGGCAGCAATTGCGCCAAGCTGGCGCCTTCCCGCAGCGTCAGCACGTAGAACGCCCGCTTCTGCCCATCGGGAGCGGGATAAACGCCGATCGCCCGTTTCGCGCGCCCCTTCGTGAGACTCGCAAGAAATTTCTTCTTCGCATCGGACCTCTCCCCGCTGCCCGAGAACGGAAATTCCTCTGCCGCAAACCACGGCTCCAGATACCGCCGCACACCCCTCCAGGAGAAATCGTGAACGTGCGCCGCCACGCGGTGTCCCGGCAAAATCATCAGCCCCTCGCTGCGCGTGTTGATGAACGTCATCATGGCACGCTCGTACGGCGCGTCCGGATCGATCTTTCCCGGGCGCGTTCTGCACTCGTTCCTGTAGTTCAGCGCCGTCTCATAACGGTGATGCCCGTCGGCGATCACCAGCTTCTGGTCTTCCATCGCTCTCTGGATTGCGGCCACGCGCTGCGGCTCCGCAATCACCCACAGCCGGTGCAACACGCCGTATTCGTCGCGCATTTCGGTGGCAGGCGCCGCAGCTCCTTCCGCTTCCGCCAGAATCGCGTCGATGCGTTTCTCCGCATCCGCATACAGCATGAAAAGCTGCCCCGTGTGCGTCTTCGTGTGCCGCAGGAGTTCCAGCCGGTCCGCTTTCGGTCCGGAAAGCGTGTGCTCGTGACGGAAAATAACGCCCGCCGAATATTCCTCGAGCTTTCCGGCGCCGATAAATCCCTGCCGCGTGCGGCGTTCTTCCGTCCCCGGCACTGTGTATTCCTGTGTGTACGCATAAAAAGCCGGCGCGGAATCTTGCACCACGACGCTATCGCGAATCCAATCGTCCAGCGCCGCGGCCGCGCGCGTGTAAACATTGTTCTGCGGCGTGTCGCTCGGATATGCGCGCCCCTTTTCCACAATAATGAGATTGTGTGGATCCGCGGCGTAATACTTTTCCTGCATCGCCGGAGAAATCTTGTCGTAAGGCTGCGTCAGCACGCGGTCGAACGGCGCGCGCGCCGGGTTGTAGCGAAAAGCGCGAAAGGGATAAACCTGGGCCATGGGCTCTCCGGAATCGCTTTGTGCCGCCTGCGAAGTCCTCTAGTTTACGCGAACACACCGGAATTCCGAAAAAGGCAGCGTGTTAATTTTCAGTGGAAATTTGACGTCCGATGGATGAATGTTGAAAACAGTGCGGTCATATTACAATTACTAGTTCATGATCGCCCCGCATTTTTCTTCCGTGCGCGCGTTGATTTTCGATCTGGATGGCACGCTCATCGATTCCCAGCGCGACCTGATCCGCTCCGTCCACGCTATGCTGGAGGAAATGGGCCGCGAGCAACTTCACGAAGACACCATCTCCAGCTATATCGGCCACGGCGCGCCGCAACTTGTTGGCCGCGCTTTGGGCAGCGGTGCCACCGAGGACCAATGCCGGCGCGCGCTGAAATTTTTTCTTGCCTACTACGAAGACCACAAGATGGATTCGACGTGCGCGTACCCGGGAGTTCCGGAAGCGCTCGAGCATCTCGCTGCATTCCCGATGGCCATCCTCACGAACAAACCGCTGCGCATCAGCATGCGCATACTGGAAGAACTCGGCCTGGCGAAATATTTCCGCGCCGTCTATGGCGGCAACAGCTTTGAAACAAAAAAGCCCGATCCACTCGGCGCGCGGACGATTCTTCGCGAATTCGGCGCCGCCCCCGCCGAAGCCATCCTCATCGGCGATTCCGAAGTCGATGTGCAGACCGCTCGCAACGCCGGCACTCTCGCCGCCGCCGTAAATTACGGCTTCGGCACGCACGACCGCGCCGCGCACCCTGCCGACATTTATCTCGAACGCCTCACGGATTTAGTCCCGCTGCTAGTCGGGGATAATTCATGATCGTCCCGCAGAGTGCGGCAGCACAAATAGGGACGCGCATCCGCAGCGGACACGGACCGTCAGGTTGTTTCCCCACCGTATCTCTTTATGCACAGTACGGGAGTTCCATTTCTTGCCGGCGAGAACCATCATACGCTGAGATAGAAGCGTGGCATCTTCTACCCTTCGGACCAGCAGGTGCAACTTGATATCGATCGCCAAGTACGTCGCCGTAGTCCTATTTCTATTGTTGCCAGCAAGCGTCGAAGCGCAGAGCGCGGGGATAGTGGAGTGCCCGCGCTCGGGTGACTACGTCTATCTCTACAGTTCCATGACCACTCTGGATGTGCGCATTACGCTCCAGTGCGGGGAGCAAGTACAGATCACCGGACGGTATGACCGCTACTTCGGTGTGCGCACCGCCAAGGGCGAGATCGGTTACGTCCCGGTGGAGAGCCTCCTGCTGTTGAAAGACAAGCCGGGCGCCAAGGCGCCGCAATCTAAAACGGTGCAGCCCACCAGGGAACGCACTCCGTACGACGCGCCCGCCATACACGCTGAAATTGCTCCCGGTGCTCCCCCCTCCGCTTCTGACTTCATTTTGCGCAGTGGCACTCCCATTCACCTGAAACTTGGCAAAACTATTTCTTCTGCGACCGCCCACGTTGGCGACGTAGTGGATCTAAAGGTCGTGGAAGAGATTACTGTGGATGGCCTCTTGGTGATTCCGGAAGGCGCGGTGGCCATCGGCTTGGTGATGGATGCAGAGCCCAAGAAACGCATGGGCCACGGCGGAAAGCTGGCTTTGAGCATCAACTTTGTGCGTCTGAAGGACGACGAAAAGGCTGCGGTCCGCTCCTTCCAAGAGAACACGGGCTCAAGCAATTCGACTGGAGCGGTTCTCCCCTTGGCTTCCGGCAAAGACGTAGTGTTCACACAAGGAACCGAATTCACGGCGTACGTTGATGGGGACATGCAGCTAAAGAAACAAGCCTTTCAGGCCGCAAGGGACACTTCCAGCACGGCCCCGCCCCCCCCGGCTCAGAATCCCTCTCAACCTCTCGGGTTTTGACACTTTAGACAGACAGCGAGCGTCGGCTAATCCGCAATCTTGCCCGTGGAAAGCTCGACGACCGAGCCGGGCGTTCCTGACGACGCGAACATCCCGGCTTGCCATCGTTCGCAGTACTTGGCAGACTTTCCGCGTGCTTATTGGACTCTTTCCCGAACTGGACGCGCCCGGCGGGGTACAGCGTGCGGGCCGCCACCTGGCGGCGGTGCTCGCGGAATTCGCCGCCAACCGCGGCATGGAATACCGTCTGCTCAGTTTGAATGATTCGCCCGAGCTGCACCGGATGACGCTCGGAGGGCGGGAATTTGTGTTTACGGGGTACGACCGCGCCAAAGGGCGATTCACGGTGACGGCGCTGCGAGCGGCGCGGCGCAAAGCAAAACTGGTTCTGGCCGCGCACCCGAATTTAGGACCCGTGGTACAGGCGATGCGGTTTGTGGCGCCACGGATGAAGAGTATTATCTGCACGCATGGGATGGACGTCTGGGAGCCGCTGGGTGGATTGCGCCGTCGCGCGCTGCTTCACGCAAACCTGGTCCTGGCACCGAGCCGGGATACGGCCGATCACCTTGCGGCGGAACAAAGCGTCGCGCGCGAACGGATTCGCGTTCTGCCTTGGGCGCTCGATCCGCAGTTCGAAGCGCTGATCAGCCCCGGCTCGCATCCCCCGCTGCCAGCGGATTTTCCTTCGGGACGCGTGATCCTGGCAGTGGGACGCTGGCTGGCGACGGAACGATACAAGGGCATGGACACTTTGATAACGGCGCTGCCGAGGCTGATGACGCGCTGGCCGGAGCTGCAGCTCGTCCTGGCGGGAACAGGCGATGACCGCAGCTGGCTTGAGGATCTGATGGAAAAAAACGGCGTGCACCGCCACGTGCATTTTTTGACTGGAATGAGCTATTCGGAACTTGCCGCGTGCTACTCCGCGTGCGAAATTTTCGCTCTGCCCAGCCAGGGCGAAGGATTCGGCCTGGTGTATCTGGAAGCGATGGCGTGCGGCAAACCAGTCATCGGAGGCACGCATGGCGGCGCACCGGAAA
>WNFP01000640.1_pt1 | contig 26765 bp, 22 predicted proteins | sample 5400201 | NCBI WGS metagenome assembly WNFP01 (sample SAMN13153355, study PRJNA577476) | soil metagenome | isolation source: 115 cm saprolite under Madrone tree | place: USA:California | collected 2016-06-14 | reverse complement strand
AACCGCCGCGACCCGGATCGGTACCGCGAGATTGTTGAACGTCTTAGCCTGCGCAAGTAATCGCCCTGCCGTTTTCTTTGAAACAGGACGATATCCACTGCGTTCTTACGAAGTGACAAATTCCCCGCGGAGTCTGTCGTCAGGCATCCGGCCGAAGTAGTGCCGGAGTTTCTCGTGGTGTAGTCCGGCTCGTCTTTCTTAACTCCTCGAGTGTTCTCGCTTCTTTTCTTCACAACGGCGCCCCGGCCCTGTCGGGGTGACCAATTGGAAGCAGGGACAGATTCCCTGCACATGAAAATGCTGCCGCCCAAAGGCGGAGCCAAAGGAACTGATTATGTCTGAAAATATAAATACTCCCGCACCACACCGCGTCACTGTCGAAGTCGGCGGGCGCCCTCTGATTCTCGAAACCGGAAAAATTGCGAAGCAGGCCAATGGCGCCATTGTGGCGCGCTACGGCGACACGGTCGTGCTCACTACGGCCTGCATGGCCCCGATCGCAAATGATCGCGATTTCCTTCCCCTCACCGTCGATTACCGCGAAAATACTTATTCTGCGGGCAAAATCCCGGGTGGCTTCTTCAAGCGCGAAGGCCGCCCCTCCGAAAAGGAAGTTCTCACCTCCCGCTTGATTGACCGCCCCATGCGTCCGCTCTTCCCTGATTCCTGGCGCAATGAAACTCAGATCGTCTCCATGGTGCTCTCCGCGGACAGCGAGAATGACCCCGATGTCATTGCCGTAACCAGCGCGTCTGCCGCGGCCTACTGCTCGGATCTGCCGTTCGAGAAGCCCATTGCCTGTGTCCGCGTTGGCCTGGTGGATGGGCAGTTGGTGATCAATCCCACAGTGGCCGACCAGAAGAAAAGTCTGATGAATATCATCATTGCGGGCACGGATGAAGCCATCGTCATGGTGGAATCCGGCGCGCTCGAAGTTTCCGAAGAGGCTGTTGCCGATGCCCTCGAGTTCGGCCACGCTCAAATCAAAAAGATCGTCGCCGCCATCAAGGAACTCCACGCACACCTCAAGCCCAAGAAGGTTGTTGTCGCGCCGCTCCCGTTTGATGAAGCCATCTACAAGGATCTTCAAAAGAAGTACGGCGACCGGCTTCATGACGCGCTGAACACCGAAAAGCATCCCAAGAAGGAAAGCTATCACCTCGTCGATGCTCTCAAAGAAGAGATCATTAAAGCGATTCCCGAAGAGCCTAAGAAGGAGATGGACGAAAAGCGCATCCTTACCAAGCGCGCCCTAGAACGCCTCCGCGAAAATATCTTTCGCGACGATGTTCTCAACGCCCGCCGCCGTCCCGATGGCCGCGCCTTCGACCAGATTCGCCTGATCACCTGTGAAGTCGGCTTGCTCCCGCGTGTCCACGGTTCCGCGCTCTTTACCCGCGGCGAAACCCAGGCGCTTGCCACTTTGACCCTGGGCACCAAGGAAGACATGCAGCGCCTCGACCTGCTCTTCGAGCAGGACCAGTTTAAGCGCTTCATGCTGCATTACAACTTCCCGCCGTTCAGCGTCGGCGAAGTAAAGTTCCTCCGCGGCCCGGGCCGCCGCGAAATCGGCCACGGTGCGCTTGCCGAGCGTGCGCTCCTCAATCTGCTTCCTCCCGAAACGGATTTCCCCTACGCCATGCGCCTCGTCTCCGACATTTTAGAATCCAATGGCTCCTCTTCGATGGCCACCGTCTGCGGCGGATCGCTCGCTCTCATGGACGCCGGTGTGCCTCTGAAGGCTGCCTGCGCAGGCATCGCCATGGGCCTGGTCGTCGGTGACGACAAGAAATACTCCATCCTCACGGACATCGCCGGAGCCGAAGATCATTACGGCGACATGGACTTCAAAGTCGCCGGCACTCGCGCGGGCATCACCGCGCTGCAGATGGACATCAAGGTCCTGGGCATCTCCATCGGCATGATGCGCGAAGCACTAGCGCAAGCGAAGAAGGCCCGCCTCCAGATTCTCGACACCATGGAGAAGACGCTCGGCGAGGCGCGCACCGCAATTTCCGCCTACGCCCCGCGCCTCTTCAAGCTGAAAATCCCGCAGGACAAAATCCGCGACCTCATCGGGCCGGGCGGCAAGAAGATCAAGTCCATCATCGAAGCTACCGGCGTCAAGATCGACGTCCTCGAAGACGGCACCGTGCACATCTTCTCCACCAGTGGAGCCGGCGGCGACGCGGCCCTGCAGATGGTTCGCGACGTCACCGCCAGCGCCGAAATCGGCAAAACCTACCTCGGCAAAGTCGTTCGGCTCGCGGAATTTGGCGCTTTCGTCGAGCTTTTTCCCGGCACCGACGGTCTCTTGCATATCAGCGAAATCTTCGAGCATCGCATTCGCGACGTTCGCGATGAGCTGAAGCTAGGTGACCAAGTCCTGGTTAAAGTTCTTTCCATCGAGGGCAACAAGGTTCGTCTGTCGCGCAAGGCCCTCATCCGCGAAGCCCGCGAAAAGCAGCAGAAAGCCGCTGCTGGCGGGGGCAACCCCGGTTCCTCGAGCGGGGAAAGTAGCGGCGGCGATTCCGGCTCCCACGAATAATTTTTCGACTCTTTTGCTGTTGCGGTTTGTCTAGGGGCGGAGTGATATCCCGAGCGGAGTCGAAGGAGCAGCCCGCCCTTCTTTTTTGTCACGGACAAACACGAGGCCCGCTATCCAAATCGGGGCCTGTTCTGAATTCTTCTCTGTGTCGGGGTTCTCTTTGCTAGTCCCTTCTCTGTCCCACTCTATCCATCCCTAGCTCTTTACATTCTTACTTCCTGCTTTTCGCAATGTACCGCATCCAACGCCCCCCATAGCGCATCCAGGGCCTCGTGCGTGGTGGCCAAAATCTCTTCCTCATTTCCATCCGCATGCTCGCCCAGCCACTCGCGCCAGGCGGCGCGATGCGCCTTGTCCGCATCCTCATGCACCTCGAAATACGCCAACCCCCCTGGCTCCGTCACCCCATAAAACTTCTTTAAACCGGCAACCTTCGTGGTAGCGATCTCCGGCACCTGCGACTCGTAAGCGTAGAGTGCCGCTACCGCCTCCTCCACCGGCCGGTCCCCGCAAATCTCTCGGAATTTTTGCACCACTGCTTGCGTTCCCGGCAGGGAAGGGCAGCACGTAATGTCATCCTCGCCCACTCCTACCGCCGCCGCAAAATCCCGCCACAGCTTTGGATGCGGCCCCGCCGGATTCTCCTCCTCCGCCAGGTTCTCCCGGATCAATCCCTGCAGCGGACCCTTTGTTCGCGCCACCAGCACCCGCAGATGCTTCGGAAACGCCTCGACATGCCGGTAATACTGCGCCGCATAAAGCTGCAGCGACTCCCTGCTCAGCTTCCCGGCCTGCCAATCCTGATAAAACGGATGCTTCAGCAGACTCTTCTCGGCAATCGCCGCATCCAGTTTCTTCAACAATTCCGTGTTCGCCATTTTGTCCATCCTCCGCCGCCCGCACCGCCTTATTCGCAAGCCTCCATCTCACCTAAATCGTGTCGCGAATTGTACCAAACTTTTCTTACCATTGTTCAAGCGTCGGGTGTTTGAACGCTCGCAAAGCACTTGGCTGACCTGCAACGGAGCTATTCCACGATTGGTAAACTCCCCCGCAAGAAAATCGGGGGACGCATCGAACCAAATGATCATTTCTGAAATCTTGCGGGAACTTCAAAATCGGACGTCTCGTTCGCAATCGACTCCCTCCCCATGCTAGGACGCCGTCCCATGCACCCGCTCAATATCCGCCCCAACTCCCCTGAGCTTCTCCACAATTCCCTCATACCCGCGATCAATATGATACACGCGCTCAATCGTCGTCTCGCCGCTGGCCACCAGCCCGGCCAGCACTAGCCCTGCGCTTGCCCGCAAATCCGACGCCTGCACCGTTGTGCCTGACAACTGCGCCGGCCCGTGCACCACCCCCTTGCGTCCATCAATCGAAATGTTTGCCCCCATGCGCATCATCTCACTGGCATGCAGGTAACGGTTCTCAAAAATCGTCTCGGAAATCACCGAGGTGCCCTCTGCCTGTGTCGCCAGAGCCATGTATTGCGCCTGCATGTCCGTCGCGAATCCCGGATACTCTTCCGTCGTAACGTCAGCGCCCACCAGCCTCTTTGCCCCCTGCACTCTCATCGTTGTTTTGTTCACAATCTCAATGGGCACACCCGCCTGACCTAATTTCGCAATCACCGCTCCCAAATGCTCTGGGTCGCAATGCGTAATCATCAGCTCCCCGCCGGTAATCGCTCCCGCCACTAGAAATGTCCCCGCCTCGATCCGATCTGGAATCACGGAATGTTCCGTACCGTGCAGCTGGTCCACGCCACGGATCCGCAGCGTCGAAGTTCCATGGCCAGAAATCTCCGCACCCATCTTCCCAAGCATCTCCACCAAATCCGTCACTTCCGGCTCCCTCGCGGCGTTCTCCAGCACGGTCTCCCCCTCCGCGAGCACCGCGGCCATGAGAATATTCTCCGTCCCGGTCACGGTAATTTTCTCAAACACAATGTGCGCGCCCTTCAGCCGTCCCTTTGGTACCCGAGCCTCAATGTAACCGTGTGAAGTCCCTATCTCCGCCCCCATCTGCTCCAGCGCCTTCAAATGCAAATCCACGGGCCTTGCCCCAATTGCACATCCGCCCGGCAGCGAAACCCGCGCCATTCCCACCCGCGCCATCAGGGGCCCCAGCGTCAGCACCGACGCCCGCATCGTCTTCACCAGTTCATACGGTGCCTCCACGTGGTTCAACTTCAGTGCCTCAATCACGTAATCGCTTGCCGGCATTTCCGTCACCGAAACTTTCGCGTCCATGAATGCCAGCAACTTGCCCATGGTAATCAGGTCGCGCACTTTCGGGATGTTGTGTAGGGTCACCCTTTCCGCGGTCAGCAAAGCCGCCGCCATTACTGGCAGCGCCGAATTCTTCGCTCCGCTGATCGCCACCGTCCCCCTCAGCACCTTCCCACCCTTGATCCGGAATTTATCCATTCGCTCTCACTCGGTTCTTCAGCGCTTCTCTCGGTTATCATTTTCTTTCTGGGTCGTACTTCTCGCTTCCTCCGCCCCCAACGCTTTTCTCAAATCACCTCTCACGGCCTGCAGTCTTTTCGCTGCCTCCGCGGCACCAATGCCTCGCTTCAACATCACCAGCGCCATGCGCATATCGTGTCCCGCCTGCCGCAAAGCGTGTTCCGCCGAAGACACCCTCTTACCGCTGGCCTCCGCAAGGATCCGCAGCGCGCGCTCTGAAAGCTTCTCATTCGTCAGCATCATATCGATCATCAAGTTCTCATATACATGCCCAAGCCGCGCCAGCACTGCCGTACTCAGCATGTTGAGCACCATCTTTTGCGACGTCCCCGCCTTCAGTCGTGTCGACCCGGTCAACACTTCCGGCCCCACCTCTGGCGCAATCACGATTTTCGCGAGCCGCCCGACTGGCATCCGCAAGTTGGAAGTCACCGCCACCGTGGTCGCGCATCGTTTCTGCGCGAACTTCAGTGCCCCCAACACGTACGGTGTTGTCCCGCTCGCCGCGATTCCCACCACCACGTCATTCCGCGTCAATTTCTTCGCCCGCAAGTCCCGCTCTCCGTTCCGCGCCGAATCCTCCGCCCCTTCGACCGCCCGGGTAATCGCGCGCCTTCCACCCGCAATCAGCGCCTGTACCAGTTTCGGCGAAGTCCCAAACGTCGGCGGACATTCCGCTGCATCCAGTACTCCCATCCGCCCGCTTGATCCCGCCCCTACATAAATCAGCCGACCGCCCTTGCGAATCCCGCTGACAATCGCATCCACGGCGCGCGCAATTGCCGGAATCTCCCGCCCCACGCCAACCGCCACCTTGCGGTCCTCGCGATTCATCAGCCGCACAATCTCCATCGCCGTCATGCCGTCCAGATTCCTTGACGCCGCATTCCTCTGTTCTGTGAGTCGCTGTTCGATGAGCCGATGACGTATGAGCGGGCGCTCCGTGCGTCGGCGCTTTTTAGGCTGGGTAGTCATCCCCGGATTATACAGGCCACGCAAAATGTCCTGTGGCACCGCCAGTCCTGGCCGTGGGCCTCAGATAGGCGCAATGCATTGAACAACTGCACGATGAATCGTCACACTTCATGCGCACCTCAAAGGATAGCAACTCTCCGTCAACCAAATCACATTCCGGGGAATCAGCTATGTTAAAAAGGAGATAGTTTCGCCCATTCGCCAAAACAGAATGGCTGGAAATCGCATTCATGGACGTTCTCAAAAAGCTTTTTGAAGAACATTTCCACGCTTCGCCCGAGCACATCCAGCCGCTGCAGGGTGAGCTTGGCGGGTCCGGTCGCAAGATCATCCGGCTTGCCGGGGAAAAACTCAGTGCCATTGGCATTCTCTACGCTGTTCGCGAAGAAAACGTCGCCTTTCTCGAGTTTTCCAAACATTTTCGCCGCCACGGCCTTCCCGTTCCGGAAATTTATGCTGAAGACCTCAGCCAGGGTGCCTATCTCGAAGAAGACCTTGGCGACACCACTCTTTTCGAATTCCTTTCTAAAAACCGCACCGGCGAAAACATTGCTCCCCAGGCCGTCGAAGCCTATCGCACGGTTGTCGCCATACTCCCGCGCTTTCAAGTCGAAGCCGGCCGCGATCTGAATTATAAGGTCTGCTATCCCATCTCCAGCTTCGATCGCCAATCCATCACCTGGGATCTGAACTATTTCAAATACTATTTCCTTCGCCTTGCCAGTATCTCCTTCAATGAGCAAGCCCTGGAAGACGATTTCGGCCGCCTGACCGAATTCCTCCTGAGCGCTCCGCGCGACTACTTTCTCTACCGCGACTTCCAATCCCGCAACATCCTGTTGCGCGATGGCCAGCCCTTTTTCGTGGACTATCAAGGCGGCCGCAAGGGCGCTCTGCAATACGACATCGCTTCACTGTTGTACGATGCCAAGGCCGATCTCCCGCCCGACCTCCGTCAGCAGCTGCTCGATCACTATCTCGACAGTCTCGCACGTTTTATCAAGCTGGATCGCGAAGCATTCCTGCGACACTATTACGCCTACGTTTACATCCGCATCTTGCAAGCGCTCGGCGCTTATGGCTTTCGCGGTTTTTACGAACGCAAAGCTCATTTTCTCCAGAGCGTTCCCTACGCCCTGAAGAATCTCCGCTGGCTGCTCCAGCACGTCAGGCTCCCCATCCCTCTGCCGGCGCTGATGGACGCATTCAAAGGCATGTTGGCCTCGGAGAAATTGCAGGGCCTCGCTTCCGAAGCCGAAAACCTGATTGTGCGGATCTTCAGTTTTTCCTTTCACCACGGCTTGCCCAAAGACCAAAGCGGCAATGGCGGCGGCTTCGTTTTCGACGGCCGCAGCCTCCCGAATCCGGGACGCGAAGAGCGCTTCAAGACTCTAACCGGTAAAGACGCCCCGGTGATCGACTACCTCAATCAGCAGGAAAGCGTGCATCAGTTTCTTGCCAGCGTCCTGTCGCTGGTGGACTCGAGCATCAGCAACTATCAGCAGCGTGGCTTCAAGAATCTGATGATTTCCTTCGGTTGCACCGGCGGCCAGCATCGCTCGGTTTTCCTTGCCGAGCAATTGGCCAAGCGCTTGCGCAATAGGAACGGTCTGGAAGTCGCCGTCCGCCATCTCGAACTGGAGAAACTGGGGAAGCGGAGAGCCCTGCAATGAAGGCTTCCAACATCTCTCGAACGGTGTGCTTTGCAGTTGGAGGGTCCGCCTTCCGAGGCAGATCGCTCTTCTTGATCCGCCTCCCCCCCACGGTCATTCTGAACCGAGCAGGCCGATTTTTTCTTTCCCTTTTGCCCCGGCGATCGAATATTTCGACACTGCCGCAAGGGGGTCGGCCCGCGGGTGTGAGGACCGCTTCGCGCGTTTTTTACGCGAAGGATCTCTCTTTGGTTTCAAGGTCTTCGATGAAGGCTGCCCAATGAAAGCCCCCGCATGAAAGCCATGGTCCTCGCCGCCGGCCTCGGCACGCGGCTTCGCCCTCTCACCGACAATCGCCCCAAGGCTCTGGTCGAAGTCGGTGGGCGCGCGCTCCTCGAAATCACCCTCTCCCGCCTGCGTACCTTCGGCATCAGCGAAGTGATCGTCAACGTCCATCACTTCGCCGACATGGTCATCGATTATCTGAAGACCAAGAAAAATTTAGGCATGCGCATCGAGGTCTCCCGCGAAGACGTGTTACTGGACACCGGCGGTGGCCTGAAAAAAGCCGCCTGGTTTTTCCTCGAAGATCCCAGTCGTCTCGACGAGCCCTTCCTTCTCCACAACGTCGACGTCATCAGCACCATCGATTTCCACCGCATGCTGCAATTCCATACCGAAAATCACGCCCTTGCCACGCTGGCCGTGCAATCCCGCCCATCATCTCGCCTCCTCCTATTCAACAACCAACTCCAACTCTGCGGCCGCCGCGCCGGTGGCACGGCCAATCCTGGCTGTGCCACCCCAATTACGGCAACCGAGAAGCAGTTCGTTAGCAAGCATGAAAACCCTCAAATCGCGCCCGATTGCGCTTCTTCCCGAGCTGACCTGCCGGTAACGGAAAACGTCCAGAGTTCCACAGGATCAGTCCCTGAGGTCTCACAGGATTTTTCACGGTCGCTCCACGCCCTGGCCTTCTGCGGCATTCACATCATTTCTCCTCGCCTCTTGCCCATGATCGCCGAAGAAGGCACCTTCTCGATCATCCCCACCTATCTTCGCCTCTCTGCCCAGGGGCGAAACATCCTCGCCTTCCGTGCCGACGACTGCTATTGGCGTGACCTCGGGCGCCCCGCCGACCTCGCCGAAGCCGCCCACGATTTGAAGCAAAGAGCTCTCCGGCAATAAATGGCACCATGTCCAAGGTTCGTAAGACGTCGTCACCCTGTTCCGCTTTCTCCCGGTTCCGGGTGTCTTCAGCGACCGTCTCAAGCAATGTCTACGACTGTTTTGAACGTCCCAGGGCGTTCGGAAAATGGGTTTACAACTGTCGCTCTCCATCCCCAACCCTCCGGATAGCACTTGGTCGGACGAACCTTCTCCCGAACTTCTGCCTGAGCATCACTTGCGAGAAAAACTCAGCAGGAGTTTGCCCGGCTCAACGCCGCGGCCCTGCGCGAACGGGTTCCTGGCAATCACATCTCTCATCTCCGCCGCCGTACGCAAAATCACATCGAGCCAAAACCCGAATTCCCCCCGTCCCGTCCGCGATTCGCTTGGTGAGTCGTAGTGATGTCCTGAAAATCAAGTTGTCACTCCGCACCTAGGTCTGCTCGTCCTGCAGCTTCTGCGATTTCATACAGCGCCCGCAGCGCATCCACCTTGATTTTGTGGTGGCCTCCAACACCAGCCAGCATGGAAATAATCACGGCCGTGTCGTGCCCCTGTGTACCCTGCCGCCTATAAACCATTGCGCATGCCCTTCTGAACCCCTAGCATATACACGCACTGGGAGTTCCCAAGATGAAAAGACTTAAGTCCGTTTTCACGGCTGCAGCGCTGGTCGCGACGCTGTTCCGCACAAATGTCGCAGGAGAACAAACAGCGCGCTGGCCTGAGCAAAAGGCTAACGTCTGGTACGCGCAACAGCCGTGGTTGGTCGGAAGCAATTACGTTCCCGAGTCTGCCATCAACCAGCTAGAGATGTGGCAGGAGGCCACGTTCAATCCCCAGGAGATCGAAAGGGAATTGACCTGGGCCGAAGCGATGGGCATGAACACCATGCGCGTCTTTCTCCACGATCTGCTCTGGCAACAGGATGCTGCCGGTTTTCAGCAGCGCATCGATCGGTTCTTGACAATCGCCTCGCGGCATCACATCCGTCCGATGTTTGTGCTCTTCGACTCCTGCTGGGACCCGTCGCCTCACCTGGGCCCGCAGCATCCGCCGATCCCCGGCGTTCATAACTCCGGCTGGGTGCAGAGTCCGGGCGCGGCTGCCCTGGCGGACGCCAATCAATATCCGCGGCTGAAGGCATACGTCCAAGGCGTGTTAGGAGCCTTCGGAAAGGACGATCGCATCCTTGCCTGGGACGTGTGGAACGAGCCCGGTGCCGACAACCTCGGAAGCTATCCAAAAGAAGAGCTGAAAGACAAGACCGCTCGCGTGACCGCCCTTTTGCCCCAGGCGTTCGCGTGGGCACGAGAAGCGAATCCCATGCAGCCCCTCACCAGCGGGGTGTGGGCCGTGGACACCTCGCCGGACGGAGCAAACCTAGGTGAACTGCAGCAGATTCAACTCCGAGAGTCGGATGTCATCACCTTTCATAACTACAGTTGGCCCGAGTACTTCAAGCGCCAGGTGACGTGGCTGAAGAAATACAACCGGCCGGTAATCTGCACGGAATACATGGCGCGGCCGGCGGGCAGCACGTTTGACACGGTTTTGCCTATTGCGAAACAGGAGCGAGTCGGGGTCATCAACTGGGGATTCGTCGCTGGCAAGACGCAGACGTATTTGCCGTGGGAGTCCTGGGAGCATCCCTACATTCTCAGCCAGCCGCCTGTCTGGTTTCACGAGGTGCTGCATCCCGACGGAACACCCTACCGCCAGGCGGAGGTGGATCTAATCCGCAGGCTCACCGGCAAACAGTAAGAATTGCGACGCGCTTTGGCCGGAGGGGGACGGGACATCGAACTCCACACCACTTGAGTGATCCTTGGCGGAGCACGGCGAGAAGGGTGCGTCCGCAACAGCGAGGTGATCATAGATAGCTGCGAAGGGTTTTTTCCTCACACAAGAAGCCGAAAACTGCCTAGAAGAGGTTTCAAAACTGGGGGCAAAGCCCGAGCAAACGCTGGAAAGTCGAGCGCACTTTCGCATGGCTGGACAACTTCGGGCATCGGTGGTTCGCTATGACCGCTCGCTCATGATTTGCTGCGCATTTTTTCATATCGGCCTGTTTCATGATCGTCTTACTTTGAATGGCTTCTTCTTAGAACCTCTTTATTTCGCCGACGCCACTGTCGCCAATCCCAGCGCCTGGATCACCGCATCGTGCAGCGCCGGTCGCGCCTTCTGAATCTTCGTATTCTCCCGCGTCGGATGCACGCGATTGGTCAGCAGCACCACAAAAAGCTGGCGGTCGGGATCGATCCAAATCGAAGTGCCGGTAAATCCGGTATGCCCAAAGCTGTGCGCCGAGAAATAATGCCCGCTCGATCCGCCTTCGGTCGGCACCGCCCATCCCAGTGTCCGCGTTCCGCCAGAAAGCTGCTGAGGCGTCGTGAATTGCGCAATCGTCGCGCGTCGCAAAATTCTTTGGTGTGCGTAAACGCCGCCGTTCAGCAGCATCTGGCAAAACGCCGCCAAATCCGGCGCAGTGCTGAAAAGTCCCGCGTGCCCTGAAACGCCGCCAATCGCAAACGCGTTCTCGTCGTGAACTTCGCCCTGCACCAGCCGGTGCCGCAGATTGTTGTCAATTTCGGTCGGCGCAATTTGCGGCCACAACTTTTTCGGCGGACGGTACATCGTGTTCTGCATCCCCAGCGGCGAGAGAATATAATTTCTCGCCAAATCGTCCAGCTTTCTTCCCGTCAAGCGCTCCGTAATTTCGGCCATCAAAATAATTCCCAGGTCAGAATAAACTTCCTTTGTCCCCGGCTCGTAGTCCAGCGGTTCGGCAAATATTTTCGTCAGCGTGTCCTGCTTATTCTTCGAGGTCCTCCAATATTCCTTAAACGGCGGCAATCCCGAAGTGTGCGTCAGCAAATGCCGTACCGTAACTCGATGCCGCCACTCCGCGTTCGGCCCGCTCGCCCATTCCGGCAAATACCGCTCGATCTTCGCGTCCAGGTCCAGCGGAACAGCGAAGTCCCCCTCCGCCAGCTTGGCGACCAGGGTTGTAGTCGCTACCACCTTTGTCAGCGAGGCGATGTCGTACATTGTTGTCGGCGCAGTCGCCGCCGCCTTTGCGTCATAGCTCAATTTCCCAAACGAACGCACCGCCAATTTTCCGCGATAACCAACAGCCAGCGTCGCGCCAGGAAACCCCTTGTCCGCAATCGCTTTCTCGATCACATCGTAGGCTGGTTGCAGCTGTGCTTCGCCGCGCGCCTCCATCGATTGCACGGTCATGGGGTTTGCGGGCAGCTCGATTCCAAATCCTGCCTTCATGTTCACACCGGGCACGGTCACCGGCAGATGCCCGCGCACTGGAATTTGCCCAAACAGCGCACGCGCCGCCGAAATCTGTGCGACATCGCTAATCCCAAAGGCCGCCAGCCACGTCTCAGCTTGCGGAAATCGCTCGATCAAGTATGGACTTCCGAATCCCACGGTGATCACCGGCTTGTCCGTTTTGTAAATCTGTTCCGCCAGCGCCGCCTGCTCGGCGGGCACATCCACATTTCCCTTGCGGTCGCTCACGCGCACAAACAGGGCCAAGATTGCGATGTCGTAACTTTCCGGCGGCGGCAATTTCAGAATGCTGGCATTCGCAAATCTCGTGTCCGCGCGCAGGGTTGTCACCGAGTCGAATCGCGACCGCAATTCCCGTTCCAGGTCTTCTCCCGGATACGGCTCCGGATCCGCATAAAAAGCCAACAGCAGCGCGCGTGAGGGCTTCGTTCCATCGAGCGGCAAGCGATGTGGTGTGTCGCGCAACAGCGTCACGCCACGGTCTGAAATGTCCTGCGCCTCTTTTTGCCAAGCAACGCTAGCGAATTTCTGATTGATGGCGTTCACATCCACGAGCCGGTTTTGGTTCAGCCCTAAGCGTGCTTTCGCTTGGAGAATCCGCCGCACCGAGGCATCCAATCGTTCTTTGGAGATGCGCCCGGACTTCACCGCCTCCTGTAAAGCTTCGAAGGCGGCGTCCGGCACCGGGGTCATCAGCAGCGCGTCCACTCCGGCCGCGACTGCGCGCACCGCCGCCTCTCCCGGCGCATAACGCACCGTGATTCCGCCCATGTCCATAGCATCGGTAACGATGAGGCCCTGATAGCCGAGCTGATTGCGCAGTAGATTGGTGAGTATATTCTGCGAAAGTGTCGCTGGCGTGTTTGGATCGGGCTCGAGAGCGGGAACATTCAGATGCCCCGTCATGATGCTGTCGACCTGCACGGAGATGGCAGCGCGGAAGGGCACAAGTTCCAGTTGATCGAGTCGAGCGCGGTCAGCGCGAATCACGGGTAGGTCAATATGCGAATCGGCAGCCGTATCGCCATGGCCCGGGAAATGTTTGGCCGTTGCCGCACCGCCATTTTCCTGCACGCCGCGAACGAACTCGGTCACAAATTGCGCGACGCGCCCCGGATCTTCGCCGAACGATCGCGTGTTGATAATCGGATTTCCAGGATTATTGTTCACATCCGCGTCCGGCGCATAGATCCAGTGAATTCCGACGGCGCGCGCCTCTAGCGCTGTGATCTTGCCCATGGCGTACGCGTCTTTTGGATTGCCGCCGGCGGCGACTGCCATTGCCGTCGGAAAAGACGTGCCCTCATCCAGCCGCATCGCCGTGCCGCGCTCGAAATCCGCGCCGACCAGCAGCGGCAGCTTCGACTTTGCCTGCAGCTGGTTGTTAAGCACCGCCGTGGGATAAGCCTGACTCTTCACGATTCCCAGCGGCGATCCTTGTGTAATGTTGATGAACCCGCCGACGTGGAGATCGGTCACGTCGTGCAGGACCTGCCGGTAGGCTGTCATGTCCGTGGCCGTAAAACTTCCGTGATAAGTGGTGAAAAGAAGCTGCCCGATTTTTTCCTCGACGCTCATCTTGCGGAGCGTGGTTTCCACCCAGGCGTACGCGCTGGGCGACAATTTTTTCACCGCGCCCTTTGCGGGGGCTACGCCCTCCTTCACGACGGTTCTTTTTGCCGAAGTGCTGTGGTTCTGGCTGCGTGCGTTATAGGCCATAAGGAGAACGATTGAGACGGGAATCAGAAGCAAAAAACGGACGCGGCGTCCTTTCATCGGTTAGAATCCCCCAGCGGCCGCCGGCAGTCTGTATTTATACATAGCACACGCACATTGTGGTCTCAACGCAGCTGCGGCCGGTGCGTTCCAGAATATCATTGTATGGTGGCGATAGCGGGGGACCCTTTGACTAGACTCAGGCGCCGGCACTCCACGTTCATTCATTTCACGTTCTTGGTCGCACTATTCTCACTGGGCCACGTGCGTGCGGGCGCTGCATCGAAACAGTCAGGTCGCGCAGCACGAGTGCAAACCGGCCTGGACGTTCTCGAATCACTGAAGTTCGCGCCACTTCGCGGCAAGCACGTTGGTCTGATCACCAATCATACCGGGCTAGATTCGCAAGGGCGCAGCACCGTAGACATTTTAGCCCATGCCCCGGGCGTTCAACTGATCGCTCTATTCAGCCCGGAACATGGTCTCGCTGGCCGCAACGATGAAAAGATCTCTTCTGCCAAAGATCCCGCTACTGGTCTTCCCGTCCATAGTCTCTACGGCGAAACGCTTCGCCCCACCGATGAAATGCTCAAGGGCATTGACGTGCTGGTCTTCGACGTTCAGGACGCCGGCGTCCGGTTCTACACCTACACGACGACAATGGCTTATTGCATAGAGGAAGCCGCCAAACGCAACATCGCGTTCTTCGTCCTCGATCGCCCCAATCCGCTCGGCGGTGAAATCGTGGAAGGCCCGATGCTAGACCTGGACAAAACGAATTTCGTCGCCTATTTCCCTCTGCCCGTGCGTTACGGCTTAACCATCGGCGAACTCGCCCAACTCTTCAACGCCGAAAACCACATTGGCGCCGACCTGCATGTCATCGCCATGAAAAACTGGCATCGCAATTATTTCTTTGAAAGCACCGGCAGCAAGTGGATTCCTCCGTCGCCAAATCTCCGCACGACGAAGGGTTCCGTTCTCTACCCCGGAATTGAAATCCTGCAAAACGCTGGTGTCTCTGTCGGCCGCGGCACCGAAACTCCGTTTGAAGAATTTGGCGCTCCCTGGCTCAACGGCGATGATGTTGCCGCCGCACTGAACGAACGTCATCTCGCCGGCCTGCATTTTGCGGCCAAACCCTTCATCCCCATCGTCGGTCTCTACAGCGGCCAGCGTTGCGGTGGCGTCGCCGTGCGCATTACGGATCGCTACCGGGTGCGCGCCATGAGCATGGGCATGGAGACGGCCATGATTTTGCATAGACTCTATCCGCAACAGTTCGATCCCGAAAAACTCCTCTTGCTGATCGGAAATTCCGACACCATCCAGCAATTACAGTCCGGGACGCCTGCCGAGAAGATCGTCGCCAGCTGGTCCGCCGCTCTAACTGCCTTTGACCAAATCCGCCGAAAATATTTCCTCTACAAATAACCTTCACCAGAATTGTGTTAAAGTGCGTCCGTCATGAGGATCGTCTCGCTGCTCCCTTCGGCTACTGAGATTCTCTTTGCGCTCGGCCTGGATCGGGAAATTGTGGGCGTAAGCCACGAGTGCGATTTCCCGTCGCGCGCCCGCACGAAGCCTGTGGTCATTCATTCGCGCTTGCCGCACGATGCTTCGCCAGTGGAAATTGACCGGCTGGTGGGCGAGTATGTGCACCGCGGCGAAAGCTTGTATGCCGTGGATGCCGAGGTCCTGGAGGCTTTGGTACCGGATCTGATCGTCACTCAGGACTTGTGCCATGTTTGCGCCGCGTCTCCCGACGATCTTGCCACGGCGCTGGCGCGATTCGAACGGCGCCCCGATGTTCTTTGCCTCAAACCGCAGGAATTGGGCGAAGTCTGGCGCGACATTCTTTGGGTAGGAGAAGAATCCTGCCGTGGTCCCCAGGCGGAAGCGCTGCTGAAACAAATCGGTGTGCGTCTCGGCGCGTTGGAGCAAAAGTTGCCGCTATCGGCGGATCGCTCCCGCGTGGCCTTCCTCGAATGGCTGCAACCGTTCTATGTCGGCGGCCACTGGGTTCCGGAAATGATCCACCGCGCCGGGGGCGAAGACGTTTTTGGACGCTTTGGCATGCCTTCCTTCCGCGTCACTATGGAAGATGTGATCGACGCTGCGCCGGAAATTCTACTGATCGCTCCGTGCGGCTACGGCGCCGAGCAAGCTCGCGACGAGTACAAGTCCATGTCGTTCCCTGAACCGTGGCACGCCATTCCGGCCGTTCGAAACGGCCGCGTCTATGCGCTTGAGGCCAATAGCTACTTTTCGCGCCCTGGCCCGCGCCTCGCCACCGGCATCGAAGCGCTCGCCAAACTCTTCCATCCCGCCTTTGAAGTTTCCCGCGAGGCCGAAACCGCCATCTTGCCAATCACCGCCGGCTCAAGCACGGCCCGCGCCGCCTCCGCTTAGTCCCACTGCACCTTTGACGTTGGCCTTTGGACATCTGTCCTTACGGCCGGTTGACAATGCCCTGATATATAAGAATCTTATATGTAAGGGAGCAATCTATGATTGGAGCAGGAATCAAACGCGGCACCGCGGAGCTGGCCGTTCTAAGTATTCTCGAAGAAGGTCCACTCCACGGGTATGAAATGGCGCGACGCATCGAGGAACAAACCAAGGGGGCTCTGCGCTTCACCCTTGCCGCTCTTTACCCCATGCTCTACCGCATGGAGCAGCGCCGCTGGATTCGCGGCAGTTGGGAAACCAGTGATAACGGCCGCCGCCGCCGCTGCTATCGCCTCACTCCCGCCGGAAAGAAAAAACTCTCGCCGCTCCGCCAGGAATGGTCGGAACTCTTCCAAGCCTTGCGGCGGCTCAAGAAGGTGGCCAATGCCTGATTGGCAAGCGTTGGTCCGCAGCCAGCTCGACGGACTCGCGCTCAAGCCGCACGAGCGTGCAGAAGTCATCGAAGAACTCGCCGCGCATCTCGACGAAACTTTCGAAGGGGCGCGCCGGCAAGGATTTGCAGAGCAAGACGCCGCTCTGCGCTGTCTGAGCGAGGTCAAGGATTGGCGGGATCTACGCCGAAGGATTCAAACCGCCAGAACGATGGAGAACATCATGACGAATCGCGTGAAGCAATTTTGGTTGCCCAGCCTGTTGACCCTTTTGCTGTCGATGGGTCTTCTCGCGCTGATCCAGATTTTTGGTCCCAATCCCTGGATGGTCGCCCGACACAGCGGCTGGTCTCTCGTTGCTCCCGTCGCAGTGGTTTACATTCCCTGGCTGCTGTCAATGCCATTGATCGGCGCAATGGGAGCTTATCTATCAAATCGCGCAGGCGGCTCACAACGCGCGGTATTTTCTTCCATCGTTTTTTCCGTGCTGCCCTATTTGGTCTTTTTTCTGGTGGGGCTTCCTGTGATTGCCATCCTCAATGACCACGTCGCCCACAACATCATGATCGCTCCCTTGTTCATTGGTCTATTCGCATGGGTGTTGGCCCCCGGAGCGGCTCTTCTGGCCGGTGGCTTCCCCATTCAGCTCGTTTATGCCCGACGGCTAAGTTCACGCCGCGTTGTCAGCAACTGAATTCACCCGTTTCCAACGCTGATAAAATGGAAGCCCGACGAGGATCAGGAGCAACCCGATCGAGGAGCGGCCCGGGCGCTCAAGCCAGATATTTACGGTCAGGGCCAGCGCGCCCGCAACGAATAAGCCGGGGACCCAAGGGTAGCCCCAGCAGCGATAGGGACGCGGCAGATGGGGTTCGGTCTTGCGCATTCGAAACAAGGACACAACTGCGGCGCCGTAAAATATCCAGGCGGCAAAAATGAAAAGATTGGTCAGTTCTTCGAATGTTCCCGTGAGCGCCATCAAACTTGCCAGCACGCCCTGGAACATCAGCGAGCGGCCGGGCGTGCGGAATTTTGGGTGGATGCCTTCGACGATCTTGAAAAAGATTCCGTCGCGCGCCATGGCGTAGCCCACGCGCGCTCCGCTCAGCACTGAGGAATTCATCGAGCCCAGGGCGGAGATGACCATGGCCAGGGTGATCCAACTAGCGGCGGTGGCTCCCTTGATGTGCTCCACGACATCGGAAGCGATGTGCCGCGATGCCGCCACGGTTTCGAAGGGCAGGACTTTCAAGCAAGCCGCGCTGAACAATAGGTAGATCACCGCGACAAATCCGACTCCGCCGACCAGCGCGCGCGGAAAATTTTTCTGCGGGTTTTCCACTTCGGAGCCGACGAGGTTCAGATCTTCCCATCCGTCGTAGGCCCAGAGCGCCGCAGCAAGTGTGGCAAGAAACGCGCTGAAAATCGCGCCAGCACCCATTCCCGCCGCAGGCCAGAAGGGTTGCGCGCCGCTCGTCTGGGTGCTCGCGGGCGCAAAAAACGCCACGCCAATCACAATCGCCACAGACGTGATCTTGATGGTCGTCAGAAAAACCTGCACCGCACCACCCAGCCGCACGCCCAGATAGTTCACACCGGTCATGATCAGGAGCCACACAACTGCGAGCGGTTGGGCCCAGGTAAACACAAAATCATAAGGTTTAATCCAGCCGGTGAGACCTGGGATGGCGATTTGAACGGTGAAGAGCGGAGCGGCGATGACCGGGAGCAGAAAACTCAAGAAGCGCATCATGCCGGCGGAGATGGAAGCGAGGGAGCTGGGGCGGCCGACGATGGAATGCATCCAGCCAAAGACGAAGCCGTAAACAGGACCGAAGCCGCGGCGGAGATAGGCGTATTCGCCACCGGCTTCCGGGATCATGGAGCCCAATTCCGCGAAGGAAAACGCGCCGAAGATGGAAAGAATCGCGCCGATGATCCACGCGGCGAAAACGACGGAGACACTACGGCCTTCGTGTGCCATTTCAGCGGGCTTGAGGAAAATTCCCGTGCCAATCATGGTTCCGACAACGATGGCCGCGGACGCCCACGCGCCCAGGCCGCGCACCAGCTCCAACCGTTTTTCGGCCATTTCACCTCGCTGAAAGTTCTTCCAAGTTGCGCAGGTCTCGCAAGTAGGGGCGCGACTCTTCCGTTCTAGGATCAGCCCACGTTTGCCGGGTGATTCGAGGCCAGCCGGCTTGCAACGGTCCCAACCGCAAACGTCACGGTCGATCCGATCAAGAAGTACCACGTATATGCCACGCTGGTAAATTGGAATAGGCATAAGATCGCTGCGAGCCCCACAATCATTCCGGCCAGGGCGCCGCGCGCGTTCGCGCCGCGGTCGAACGTGCCGAGAAGAAAGAGGCCGAGCAGGCTGCCGAAGGGCAACGACGCCACGATCAACCCGGTTTCGAGCAGCGGGCCCCACTTCACCAGACCGAAACCCATCAGCACCAGCCCCCAGGCGAGGGTCATGCCGCGGGAGAGGCGCAGGAAGCCGGCGGGGTCGCCGCTTTGCCCGCGCAGTTTTGCAAAATCGAGCACGCTCGAAGCGGCGAGGGAATTCAATGAGCCGCTGGCGTTGGACATGGCCACGGCCACGATGGAAGCCAGCAGCAGACCGGCCAGTCCCACGGGCATCTCGCGCACCAGAAAGAGCGGCAGGATGCGGTCGGTGCGTTCGCCGGGCGCCAAGAGCGGAGAATGTTGCGCGAACACATAAAGGAGCACGCCAATCAGCAGAAACACAGTGAATTGGACAAGCACGATGGCGCCGCTGGCGAGTAGGGCACGGGCGCTGTCCCGCTCGCTCTTCGCCGCGAGGAGTCGCTGCACGATGATCTGGTCCGTGCCGTGGGTGGCCATGGTGAGAAACGCGCCGCCGATGAGCCCGGACCAGAAGGTATATTTCGTGGCAAGATTCCAGGAGAAGTCGAGAAGTTGCAATTTGTGTCCGGCCGCTGCAGCCACATGTGTTACTTCTTGCCACCCGCCCGGGATGCGGCGCAGCGCAACGAAGAACGTCACCGCACTTCCGGTCAAATAGATCAGCAACTGCGCCACGTCGGTCCAAATCACCGCTTTCATGCCGCCTTCAAAGGTGTACAAGACCGTGAGCGCGATGACGATGACGACCGCGAGCTTTTCGGAGGTCCCCAGAACGACGCTTACCACCAGGGCGATGGCAGAAACGCGGACGCCTTCGGCAATCGCGCGGGTGACGAGGAAAGTGCTGGCGGCAACCGCGCGCATCTTCTGGCCAAATCGCTTTTCGATCAAGGCGTAAGCGGTGAAAAACTCGCCGCGAAAATAGCCGGGGAGCAATAAGAGCACAATGAGCACGCGGCCGATCAGGTAGCCGAAGACCAGTTGAAGGAAGGTGAGGTTTCCGCCGTAGGAAATGGCCGGCGCGCCGATGATCGTCAGCGTGGAGGTTTCGGTGGCGACGATCGAAAAGGCCAGCGCCCACCATGGCGCCGTGCGGCCGCCCAGAAAGTAGTCGGTCACATTTTGCTGGCCACGGCGGAAACACATCCCCAGTGCCGTAACACCAAGCAAGTACGCAATGACAATCGCAAGATCTAGCGGGTGGATGCGCATCAAGTGCCTTTTCCACGGGCTCTTCAGATGCTGCGGAAAAGTGCGTCGAGGATAGTGGCCTCCCGGCACCTCGTCAAGAAGTCGTTGCACCTTGCGTCAATACTCTTCACAACCTCTTCGCGGGCGAGTCGAATCGAGTCTACCGTTTTTCACGTATGCTCTTTTCATGGATTACGTTCTGGGCTTCGATGGCGGCGGCACAAAGACGGAATGTGTCTTGATGGACCCGGAGGAAAAGATTCTTGCCCGCAGCTTTTCCGGGCCGTCGAACCCTTGGCGCGTTGGTGTGGAATCGGCCACACGTGAAATCGAGAAAGCGGCGGATCTTTCCTTGCAAGAAGCCCGGGTTGCACGAAACGTGATCGTTGCGCTAGGTGCGGGATTGGCGGGCACTGGCAAGCCGGAGCTGAAGGAGCGAATGCATGCGTCACTTGCAGGGGCGTTCCCCGGCGCTGCGGTCAGCATTTTCACGGATTTGGAAATAGCGCTAGCGGCTGCCGGGGAAGGCCCGGTGATCGTCCTTGTCGCCGGAACCGGATCTGCTGCCATTGGCCGCAACGCGCAGGGACAAATCTGGCGCACCGGGGGACAAGGCCCGCGGTTCGGTGACGACGGCAGCGCATTTGACATCGGCAGCCGGGCGGTTGCGAGGGCGATGAAAGAGCGAGACCAGCGCGGAAAGGACTCGATTCTGGGAATGAAGATTCTAGAGCAGCTCGATTATGCTTCCTGGCCGGAACTGCAGGAGCGCGCCACTTTACAGCCAGACAACGTTTTTCCGTCAGTATTTCCCATCGTGGCTGCCGCAGCCGATGCCGGAGACCCTGCGGCGCGTGAGATTTTGGTTCAAGCAGCAGGCGAATTATCCTCTTTGGTGAATGCCGTGGCCGAACATTCAGGCCACGGCCGCGAGAATATAATGATTGTGAAAACGGGAGGAACCGTAGGCCGGTGTGCGTTCTTCGATGTGCAACTTGACGCGGCATTGAAGCGCGTTTTGCCGCAAGCACAAATCGGCGGGCTTCGAATGTCGCCTGCGGAGGCAGCGGCACGCGCCGCGCGATATTGAAATGTCCGAAGAAGGATCAGCCCGCGAACGCGCGCTTGTTGCCACCGGCGATGAACTTGCCGTTCTTTTGCATCATGCTTCGGGGGATGTGCTTCTCGCGCTTCTCGACAATCCGGCGATGGAAGAAACACAACTCTGTCTGCTGTTGGAAAGAAAAAACCTCTCGTCAGAAATTCTCGAGGAGGTGGCGCGGCGCAAGCCTTTGCTCAAGAGCTACCGAGTGAAGCGTGCACTGGCTTTTCATCCGCGCACGCCGCGCCTGATCAGCCTGCGCCTTCTCCGCGACCTCTATTTGATGGACCTCGTGCAGGTTGCGATTGTGCCCGGTGTTTCCGCGGAGCTGAAGCGCAACGCCGAAGATCAATTGCTCGCACGCCTGCCGCAACTTCCTCTCGGCCAGAAAATCACATTAGCGCGGCGTGGCCCGGCGCGCGTGGCCGGCGCGCTGCTCGCCGAAGGCCACGAGCAAGTCGTCTCGATCGTTCTCGACAACCCGTACATGACGGAAGCACAAATTCTGAGAGCCCTTTCTCGCGAAAAGCCAGCCACTTCCGTGATTCCGGCCATCGTTCACCATCCCAAGTGGTCCATCACCTACAACGTGCGCCTAGCGCTGGTCCGCCATCCTTCTGCACCCCTCGCCACGATTCTTTCCTACCTTCCCGAGCTCACTGTTTCCGACCTGCGGGAATTGGCGGCCCCGGGCATCGTGCCGGAGAGTCTTCGCAAGTATCTGCAGGCTGAAGTGCAGCGCCGCATGCGCACCAGCCAAAAAGCAGCAAGTGAGAATGCTCTAGCCAAAGACCCACCCGCATCCAATCGGGAGTAAGCATCGGCTTTTCCACTCGTAAAATTTCGCACATCGCCAGCATGACTTCCTAGGCATCGAAAATCACATTGCTGGGAACAAAACATTCCTTTCCGGCGTCGTATATCTTGTGGTGGAAGAAGGGGTATGCTTCCAGAGAAGAGAAGCGGCGATTTCGCCCGAGCGCCGTGGTACGTAATCCCTGGCAGGGGGTTGCACCAGTTCAATGGGCAGTGGGAATCATCCAGCCCAGCGACTCGAACGCCGCTGGGCGCCGCGCTACTCGTTCCGCGCAGACCTCGAAATCGAATGGGGTTCCGCGGTCCTTCGTGGAAGCACGCGCGACATCAGCACCAGCGGAATGTTTATCGAAGCGGTCGATCCGCTCTGGGTGGGTGCGTCCTTCGCCGCGCGACTGACCCTCGATCGGCCCGTAAGACTCGAGTGTCTTGTGAAGCGCGTGGAGCCTGGACATGGCATGGGCGTCTCCGTGGTTGTTTCCGAATCCGAAAGCCAGAAACTTTACGAGGGCCTGCTTTCTTTACTCTCCAACACCGGCTCTTGATCCCGTTTTATACTAAGTACGATGACACGCTGCCTTGATTGCGGTTCTGAGCGGACAGCGGATCAGTGTCCCTCCTGCGGACTGACTTCCGCGGCCGCTGAAGTCATGTTCCGCCGGCGTCTACTCAAGCGCACCGCCGTATTTCTCGCCGGGTCGCTGGCGTTTCCCTACGTCAGTCAGATTTATCCGCCCCTCGATCTGGACCTCATACTCGTGTTCTTTGGCGTGCTTTTCTTTGTCGCACTGGCCATCGCCGTGGTCCTCGACCGACGCTCGCGAAAGCGCCGGGAACTCGAAGTACTCAAGCGCATCTACTCGGGATTCATTCCTCTGCCGTGGATTCTAGCCGCTACACTTCTTATGAACGGAAAGTTGGACTCGCAAAAAAACGTGGCTTACTACCCCACTGCCGTGGATAGCCGCTACAACATGCCGGGAATCGTCCGGGGCACGCGCCGTTTGTTTGTTCATTCCTGGCGTGAAGGGCAGAAAATCGAGCGATTAGCTGTAGATTTCGACGATTACGATCGCTTTCGCGCGGGCGATTCGGTGGTTGTGGGCGTCGAACCCGGCGCGCTTGGCATTCCGTGGTATTACGGCGTGTATCGCCGCTAAAAGTTTTAGTTATTGGTTTTCACTCCATAAGCAGAGACCACTGCGCGTTGACGGGCAGGCCATGGACCTGCACGCACTGGCGTACCCTGGATCTCCGGGTTTATCGCTTAACAAAGCGATGAAAGCCTTTCGCCATCCTAAGCCTAAGAATAAACAACCTAAAACTGAAAACTGCTCTTCAGTACGCCGGCTTGCCGTTGATCAGCAGGGGGACTTGGAGCTCCAGGACGTGGCCATCTTTGCCGAGGCGAAATCTAACCAGTTGCATGCTACCAATGCCGCGCGTTTTCCACTCGGTAGTCTCTAGCGGCTGATCGGACTTGTCGGCGGGTGACCATTCCACATCTTTGCCGCGCGGCTTCACGGTTTGCGGATCGATCTCGTAGGCCTCTTGTTCCTTGGTATCAACCAGCAGATACCGCTTCCACAGCTGTACCAGCAGCAATCCTTTTTTCTCCGTGTGGTAGATGTTCCAGGACTTGGGCGCTTCGTCATTGAACTTCACGATCGCGAAAGTGACCGACCTCCAAACAAGTTTCTTTTCGGCTGACGGTGAGCTTGTTTGAAGAGGGCAAGCGCAGATTGCCGAAGAAAAAATGCCAAGCAAAAGCGACAAACCCCTGATTCTCAATCCCCAACCTCGCTGAACGACTTGTCCAGGAGTTTGATGGCCTCGTCGACGTCGGGCTTGGTGGTATTCAGCATGGGGGCGAGTCGGAGGGTGTTGCCATAGAGGCCGCCTTTGCCGATGAGCAGGCCGTTCTGGCGGGCGCGTTCCATCACCTGGGTGGCGGTTTCGGGCGCGGGCTCTTTCGTCTTGCGGTCTTTCACCAATTCGAGCGCCTGCATCAGTCCCATGCCGCGCACGTCGCCGATGAGCGAATACTTCGACTGTAACTCTTCCAACTTGCCGCGGAAATATGTGCCAACCACGTCCGCGTTCTCGAGCAAATGCTCTTCTTCGATCAGCTCGATGGTGGCCCTAGCCGCCACGCTCGTCACCGGATTGCCGCCGAAAGTGGCGATGTTCGCACCCTGGAATCCGCCGGCAATCTCCGGCGTGGTCACCGTCAAGCCAACGGGCACGCCGTTGGCCATACCTTTCGCTCCGGTGATCATGTCCGGAACCACTTCCCATTGCTCGATACCGAACCATCTCTTACCCGTGCGTCCCCAGCCGGTTTGCACTTCGTCGGCGATAAACAGCGCGCCATACTTTTTCACGATCTTGAAGACAATCTTGAAGTACTCCTTGGGCGGAGTGATGAACCCACCGACGCCTTGAATCGGTTCGGCGATAAAGGCAGCGATATTTCCGCTGGTCCCGGTCTGAATGAGATTCTCCACGTCATCCGCGCAGGCCACTTCGCAATCGGGATACTTCAAGTGCAGCGGACAGCGATAGCAATAGGGATTCACAGCATGCGAAATGCCGACACTGACGACGCCACCCTTGCGATAGGGCGCGTGCGCGGTGACGGCTTTGGCGAGCGCCGAGCCGCCGGAGTAGGCGTGGCGCAATGCCACCACGTCATAGCTACCGGTGGACATCCTCGCGAGCAGAATTGCAGCTTCGTTGGCTTCGGTACCGGAGTTGGTGAAAAAGCTTTGTTGTAGGTTGCCCGGTGTGATTTGCGCGATCTTCTCCGCCAGCGCCACGATGTGTTCGTTGGGATAAAGCGTCGAAGTGTGCTGCAGCCGGTTGACCTGCGCGGTTACTTTGCTGGAGATCTTCGGATTGCAGTGCCCCACGGAGACGGTCAGAATGCCGCCAAAGAAATCAAGATACTTGTTACCTTCCAGGTCCCAAAGGTGTTGCATCTCGCCGCGGTCGACAACCAGGGGCTGCTGAAAGTAGTTGGTCACCGAAGGCCATAGATATTTCTTATGCTTGGCGACAACTTCTTCGCTGCGGGCGCTACGCGCGAATTGGGATGCAGGTACGAACTGTGCAGGAGTGGTCACGGATGAGTTCTCGGGTGATCCATAGGATCTTCCGAGTGTACGACGTGGTGTTACAGGCGGCAAGGGAGGACCCGGCAATGGCATCGAAGCTCTACTAATCCCAGTCTTAACACCGCGGTGGCACGGAGGCTGATCGACTCCTCCGCCTTTCTCCGTGAAACGATTAAGGAGTCTTTAACACTACTGTCATGATCGCTTGCATATGATGAATTTGCCGATCGACCCCTCAAAACCATGTTTCCCGTAAAGCCTCCCTCGCGACCAGTCGCTACGCCATCCAGGAGATTGACGTCCCGTGTTCCGGCACACGGAGATGTGTGGGTGTACTGGCAGTGTCGCGAACAAGAGGATGTCTCGCGTGTAAGGGATATGAGCATGGGAGGCTTGTTCATCGAGACACCCCAGCCAAGGACCGAAGGCATCCAGACCAGATTGCATTTCCTTGTGCAAGAAGGACAGATCAGGGCCGACGCGGTGGTGCGGCATGCCAGGTCCGGCGTTGGGTTAGGATTGAAATTTACGGCATTGAGCGAGCAAGACCGGCCAAAGCTGGCTGCTTTGCTGACCAGGCTTCGTGGGACGCATCATTCGCACGGGAAATCGTAGTTCAGAGTTCGGGAGTGATGATCTCCGCCGCTTCTTTCGAACCGCGCACCGGGATAAACTCAAAGTCGAGGAGATCCCGCCAGTGGTCCGCCCACTGTTCCAGCAAGTGCACATCGCTGCAATCCATCAACTGGAAGCAGCGATCGAAGTTTGTCTCCACCCAGCTCTGCACATAAGCGAGCCCGTCCGGAGCCAGGCGACCCTTCTCGCGGAAGCGGCGATAGACTGCTTTCGCGTCCCGATTCTTGAATCGCTCGATGACCATGTAGAGCATTTGAGATCACTCGCCTCCAAAGTGGATGACGCTGCCTCTAAGACGTTCAAGATACCAGCTCATGATGCTGGACAATTTGAATTCTGTCGCGCTCGTCGAGCACTCGGCGATAGAATCCATTCCGGCCCTCGCACCACGATGCCAGCAAACATTCGCCTTCGTCTCGCTGTTCCTGAAGATATTCCCGTTCTGCGCGAACTGGTCGTGGCGTCCGTGCGCGGCTTGCAGGCGCAGGACTACACGCCAGCGCAGATCGAAGGCGCGCTCGAGACTGTTTTTGGCGTCGATAGCCAGCTGATCGCCGACGGAACGTATATGGTCGCCGAAGCTGAGCCTGCCGCTGTCGTGCTCATTAGAGCAAAGAACGCACCATCCGGATTGATGATTGTCGGATGCGGCGGCTGGAGCAAGCGCAAAACGCTTTACGGGAGCGACCATTGGACCGCGCGCCAGGATGCGCTGCTGGACCCTCTTCACGATGCGGCGAAGATTCGCGCTTTCTTCATCCATCCGGATTGGGCGCGCCGCGGAGTCGGCAGCTTGATCCTGCAGGCTTGCGAAGATGCG
>WNFP01002827.1_pt1 | contig 26775 bp, 17 predicted proteins | sample 5400201 | NCBI WGS metagenome assembly WNFP01 (sample SAMN13153355, study PRJNA577476) | soil metagenome | isolation source: 115 cm saprolite under Madrone tree | place: USA:California | collected 2016-06-14 | reverse complement strand
GGCGGCGAGGCAAGTCCTGGCAGGGTACCACCTCGACCATCTCTTCGTTCACAGCACGGGCCACGGGCTTGGACTCGAAGTGCACGAGGATCCCAGGGTGGCGCGGGGGCAGAAGTGGCGCCTAGAGCCGGGAAACGTAATCACAATTGAACCCGGCGTGTATTTGGCAGGCATCGGGGGGATTCGGATTGAAGATGATGTCGCCATGCACGCCGACCGAACGGAAGTACTGACCCGCGCACCGCGGGATCTCATTGAGATTTAGAGCAGGCATGAAACGCAAAAAGCCCAGCAAATCCAGTCCGTCGTTTGCCAATCCGGAAATTCAGCAGATCGAACAGCTCCTTCAGTTCATGACGGAGCACAATCTAGAGGAGTTTGAATACTCGAGCGGCGATCTTCGGATACGTCTGCGCAAGCCCTCATCTGGGGTGGTGGTTTCCGTTCCAAGGATGATGGCCCCGCCAGAGATTATCGTTCCCGGGTCGGTGGAAGCTTCCCCTACGTCATCAGCTGGCGCTCCCGGCCCTGAAGCGCGGCCCACCGAAGATCTACACCTTGTCAAGTCCCCCATCGTCGGGACGTATTATGAGTCTCCCAGCCCCGGGACGGAGGCCTTTGTGAAGATAGGCAGTTACGTGGAGACTGGGAAAATACTTTGCATCGTGGAAGCGATGAAGCTGATGAACGAGATCGAATCCGACGTTTCCGGCGAAGTCATTCGGATCTTCGTTGAAAACGGACAGCCGGTGGAATACGGGCAGCCTCTCTTCGGCATCCGTCCGAGCCGGAAGAAATAGCCGGCACGCCAGACCATGTTCCAGAAAATCCTAGTCGCCAATCGCGGGGAAATCGCCCTGCGGGTCATTTGCGCCTGCAAGGAATTGGGGATATCCACGGTCGCGGTTTATTCCGAGGCAGACCGTAATTCGTTGCATGTGCGGTTTGCGGATGAGGCGGTATGCATCGGGCCGCCCCGGAGCAGCGAGAGTTATCTGAACATCCCCCAGGTGATCAGCGCAGCCGAAATCACGAACGTAGATGCTATCCATCCCGGGTACGGATTCCTCTCCGAGAATGCCAACTTCGCCAAGGTCTGCGAAGCATCGGAAATCACGTTTATTGGCCCGAAGCCTGAAATCATAGAAATGATGGGCGAAAAGGATCGCGCGCGGCGGGAAGTAAAGACTGCCGGGCTGCCCACGATTCCTGGCAGCGAGGGCGTCGTCGAGGGAGAAGTGCAGCTCGCGAAGGAGGCAGCGCACATCGGGTATCCGCTGATTCTTAAGGCTTCCGCGGGCGGGGGTGGCCGCGGCATGCGTGTGGTGCGCAAGCAGGATGAGCTACTGTCCGCTTACCAGACGGCGCGTAGCGAGGCGCAGCAAGCTTTTGGCACGCCGGACGTGTACGCGGAGAAATTTCTCGAGCATCCTCGCCACATCGAGTTTCAGGTGCTGGGCGACCAGCATGGGAAGGTGATCCACCTGGGTGAACGCGAATGCAGCATCCAGCGGCGGCACCAGAAGTTAGTGGAGGAATCGCCTTCGCCGGTGCTGGACGCGAAGCAGCGGAAGGATCTAGGCGCGAAAGTGGTGAAGGCTTTGGAGAAAATCGGCTATACCAACGCGGGGACGGTCGAGTTCCTGATGGATGAAGACGGCTCGATGTACTTCATTGAGATGAATACGCGCATTCAGGTCGAGCATCCCGTGACGGAACTCGTCACCGGAGTGGACTTGATCAAGGCCCAGATCCGGATTGCCGCCGGGGAACGGATGGAGGATGCCACGGGGGAGATTCACCACTCCGGGCATGCCATCGAATGCCGAATCAATGCCGAAGATCCGGTGACGTTTGTGCCCTCTGCCGGACGCATTACGACCTTTCAAGCGCCGGGAGGAACGGGCGTGCGCGTGGATTCCGCCGCTTATGCCGACGCCGTCATCCCTCCGTTCTACGATTCGATGATTGCAAAGCTGATCGTCAAGGGACGCGACCGCGCCGAAGCCATTGGCTGCATGAAGCGGGCGCTCGAGATGTTTGTCATCGAAGGCATTAAGACGTCGATCCCGCTGCACCGCCGTATTCTGGCGGATCCGGACTTTGCCGAGGGGAAGTTCGATACGCACTTCATCGAAAGATTGCTCGGAACGAACGGAAAATAAACGTTGAAGCGCCTTGTTCTACCGCGGCTGTATGTGATATTAGACGCAGCATTGCTTACCGTTCCCGAAACAGAGTGCGCTCAGAAGCTTGTTGATGCCGGTGTCCGATTGCTCCAATATCGGAATAAGGGGGCGTCTGCGCGCGAACTGTTCGAGTGCTCGAAGCGGCTTGCGTGTTTGTTAGGGCCCCAGGGTGTCACCTTTATCGTGAATGACCGTGCCGATGTCGCGCGGGCTGCGGGAGCGAGCGGCGTTCACGTTGGACAAGAAGATTTGCGTGCGGAAGCAGCGCGTTCGGTGATAGGGACGGGGAAACTGCTGGGCGTTTCGACGCACAACCTGCATCAGTTCAATGACGCCGCTGCCAGGTCCGCTGACTATGTCGCAGCAGGACCGGTCTTTTCCACCTCCACGAAAGCCAACCCGGATCCAGTGGTTGGAATCGAATTTATTCGCCGGGTTCGGCTGCTGACGGACAAACCGATCGTCGCCATCGGTGGGATCACGCTGGACCGCGCGGCTGAAGTGATACGAGCAGGTGCCGATTCCGTGGCGGTGGTCAGTGATATCTTCCTCGCGCCCGATCCGGGGCAGCGGGCGCGGCAATATATCGAACTTCTGGAAGCCGCGAACGATGCGGCTGCCGTCTGAGGCGCCTCCGAATGGCCGACACGACGCACGCCATCCCACAAAGTAATACGAAGAACGAGCCTGGCTTTGTGCGCGCCATTGGATTGTTCGATGGCACGATGATCGTCGTGGGCTCGATGATCGGATCGGGCATCTTTATAGTGGCTGCGGATATTTCGCGGCAAACAGGATCTGCCGGTGGCCTGCTTCTCACCTGGATTCTCACTGGACTACTGACGATTTCTGCCGCGCTTTCTTATGGCGAGCTGGCCGCCCTGTTTCCGCGCGCGGGCGGTCAATACGTTTATTTGCGCGAAGCTTACTCGCCGCTCTGGGGATTTCTTTACGGCTGGACGCTCTTCCTGGTGATCCAGACGGGGACGATCGCGGCGGTGGCGGTGGGATTCGCGCGCTATCTTGGGGTTTTGCTGCCAGCGATTTCTCCGAACGTATGGGTCGTTCACCCCATCGCCCTCGGTTCGAAATACGCGATCAGCCTTTCGGTGCAGCAGTTGGTGGGCGTGCTGATGATCGCGTTCCTGACGTTCATCAATACGCTGGGCGTGCGGCTCGGGAAGCTGATCCAGAATGTTTTTACGAGCGCGAAAACGCTGTCCCTTCTGGGATTGATTTTCTTGGGTATTTTTGTGGGGAGAAATGCCGGGGCAATAACCGAGAATTTCAGCCACTTCTGGACGATTCGCAACGCGCAGCCCATTGAGCCAGGCGCGAATTTCCTGAGAAGCATTGTGCCGACCATCACTGCTGCAAGCGGCGCGTTTGGCTTGTTCGTCGCCTTTGGAGTGGCACAGGTCGGTTCGCTGTTTTCCGCGGACGCTTGGAACAATATCGGCTTTACCGCCGCGGAAGTGAAGAACCCGAAGCGCGACGTGGCACTCTCCATGGCATTCGGCACGATCATCGTGATCACTCTGTATTGCCTCGCGAATCTGGCTTATCTTTGCACCCTGCCGCTGGTGCAAATTCAGAGCGCTCCGGATGATCGCGTGGCCAGCGCGGCTTTGAACGCTATCTTCGGCCCCCCGGGTGCGATGATCATGGCGGTGGCGATCATCATTTCTACCTTTGGTTGCAACAATGGATTGATTCTTGCCGGTGCGCGAGTCACTTACGCGATGGCCAGGGATGGACTCTTCTTCCGGTCGACGGGCAGATTGAACAAGAAGGGCGTTCCCGGCACCGCGCTGGTGTACCAGGGGATTTGGATTGCTGTCTTGATTTTGCTGCGCACGCGACATGTGGACGCGGCTGGCATGATCACGTATGGCAATCTCTACAGCGACCTGCTCGACTACGTGGTTTTTTCCGTCTTGATCTTCTACGTGCTTACGATTGCGGGAATTTTTGTCCTGCGCGCGAAGCGGCCCGACGCCGAACGTCCGTACCGCGCGTTCGGGTATCCCATCGTTCCTTTGCTTTATATCGTGTCGGCGCTGGCAATCATGTTTGTTCTCCTGCTCTACAGGACGCAGACCGCCTGGCCGGGACTGGTGATCGTGCTTCTGGGCGTTCCGGTTTACGTGTTGTGGTCACGGCGGGCAACGCAAGTCGCAGGCACGGAATAACTAGATATTCTTGTAGGGGCGCAGCATGCTGCGCCCCTACAATGCTTAAGGCCAAATTGGACGCACCCTGGAAAAACGGGGAAACCGGGAAAAAACCCTAAAGGAGGAGTTGCATGGGCAACCCCTTGTTTGCAAGAAAACCGATGAGCATGTTGCTCGCGGAAGCGCAGGATGAAGGCGGGCATAGCCTGAAGCGCACGCTCGGTCCCTTTCAACTGACGGCATTGGGAGTCGGCGCGATCATTGGCGCGGGCATCTTTGTGCTTTCCGGTCTGGGTGCGCACTATGCCGGACCGGGCCTGATGCTTTCCTTTGTGCTTTCGGGGCTAGGGTGCGCGTTTGCGGGGCTTTGCTACGCCGAGTTTGCTGCGATGATCCCGCTGGCTGGCAGCGCGTATACATATGCCTACGCCACGCTGGGTGAACTTTTCGCCTGGATCATCGGCTGGGACCTCACGCTGGAATACGCCATGGGCGCCAGCACAGTTTCGTCGGGTTGGTCCAACCACTTCATCGAGCTGCTCAATATTTTCAAGATCAAGATGCCTTTGTGGCTGGCCTACGATCACTGGACAGGGCTGAGCACCGCTACGAAGATCATCGCACGCCAGATGGCACAGGCCTCAGACACTACGTTGCAGCCGGGCACGCAAGCATTCCTCGACAAAGTCGATGCCATCATCAAAGCGCAGTCGCCGGAATTGGTTCAGCAAGCCCACGCTCTACTCAATGCGCCAACGATTTTCGGGTCGGAAATCGGCTTCAACCTCCCCGCATTTCTGATAGCACTGGTCATCACCGCGATTCTGGTCATCGGCATTAAAGAGAGTGCGAGATTCAATGCCACGATCGTGACCATCAAGGTCGCCGTGGTCCTCTTCGTTATCGGTCTGGGCATCCACTACGTCGACTTTTCGAACTGGGGCCACGACTGGTCCACATTTGCGCCCATGGGTTTCTCTGGAGTCGGGGCCGGAGCGGCCTACATCTTTTTCGCGTATATCGGGTTTGATGCCGTCTCCACCACCGCGCAGGAAGCCAAGAACCCGCAGCGCGATCTGCCCATCGGCATCATCGTGTCGCTGCTAGTTTGTACGATTCTCTACATTGCCGTTGCCGGCGTGCTGACCGGGATGGTGCACTGGCAGGACGTAAACATCGAAGCGCCCATCGCCCGGGCTTTCCTGGACCGGGGGCTCTCGACGGCGTCGCACGTCATTACGCTCGGTGCCCTGGCGGGACTTACGAGCGTCATGCTGGTCATGCTGCTAGGCCAGACCCGCGTTTTGTACGCCATGGCCAACGACGGTTTGTTGCCAAGGAAGTTTTTCGCCTCGATCCACCCGAAATTTCGCACGCCGTACAAGAACACCATGCTTGTTGGGTTGCTTGCCGCCATCGTCGGCAGTGTGACCCCTATCTCCGTCATCGGAGAAATGGTCAACATTGGCACGCTGCTGGCCTTCGTGATTGTCTGCATCGCAGTCATGATTCTGCGCAAGAAGAATCCCGATCAGGCTCGGCCGTTCCGTACACCCTGGGTTCCGGTCGTGCCGATTCTCGGCATCCTCTTCAACGGCTACATGATGTACAAACTCGGCTGGGTCAACTGGGCCCGTTTGTTCATCTGGCTGGCGATCGGCATGGTGATTTATTTCACTTACAGCCGTTACCACAGCCGCGTCAGCAACTCGCAACCACAGTAAGACCTGCTTGCTGCAGGCCGGGTTGGCGTCGAGGCTGGCCTGCCTTCCGATTATCAACGCTTACGCTGCATTCGTTGCGCCGATTCAGGTAGAGTATTGTTTCCGTTGACGGAACGATGACACCCTTCCGAGCTAAGTTTCAGGAATTTTGGAGCCGCCTCACGTGGCCCGATCTGGTTTCCACTACAGTGGGAGCCGGAGGATTGCTGGCTGCCATTTTTGGGTTCAGCGGCGGTTTTTTCAGCTTCTTGAAATATCTGGCGGTTCTTGCCGGCGTTTATCTTTTGTTCCGGTTCATCGGCTGGTGGAGAAACCGCCTCCTCTGGAGTTTGCGCAACCGCCTGATCGTTGCGTATTTGTTCATAGCGTTTGTTCCCATCTTATTGACGGTGACGCTCGTTTTTCTGGCCGGCCGCATTCTGTATTCGCAGTTGGGCGCCTATCTTCTGCACGAGGACATCCAGCACCGCATTGAAATGATCGCGGATATCTCGGAGCACATTGCCATCGCGCATCAGACGCTCCCGTCCAATGTCACGGAACGTGAGTCCGAGCGCATCCTAGCGGCACAGTCTCATGCAGTACATGACCAGGAACTCCCCGGACTTAGCATCAGTTTCTCCAGTGACACGTCGCTCCTTGACGACGTAGCTCTCCCCGGCAAGAAATCCTTTGCCGGACTATTGCATCAGGGCGATACGCTTTCGCTGACGAGTCTCCGGGCCATTCCAGATCGCAACGGCGAGCGCGTAATAACACTCCGCGTGCCGGTCAATCCCGAATTTTTGAGCACCGTCGCGCCGGATCTGGGCGCGATCCAGCTAAACCTGATGGAGCGGTACGAGGGCAGCGCCCAAAAGGAAGTCATCTATTCATCCGGCGATAAACACTACAAAGTGGCGAATCGTATCGTGGCGAGCAACCGCAGGTTGCAGGACCCCATGTTTTGGATCGACACTCCGGTAAACGTTGTATCCAGCTTTGATTCAGGATTTGTCGCAAAGGACGGCAAAGTGGAGAGATCGCGCCCCGTCTTAGCGGTATTCAATGCGCGGCCGTTGCGATTGAGCCGCAGGATTTTCGCGACGCTCGGAGAGTTGCGGGACTCTTACCTCCTGCTGCTCATTGTTGTAGGAGTGGTGTTCCTGTTCATTGAAGCCGCCGCGCTGGCTACTGGAATTGTGCTCACGCGGCGGATTACCAGGGCTGTCGCCGACCTATACCGCGGCACCCAGTATGTGCAGGCCATGGACTTCTCTCACCGCGTCCAAATCGAGAAGCGCGACCAACTGGGTGAGCTGGGCGAATCGTTCAACAAAATGACCGGTTCGATCGCTAATCTTGTCGAGGAGGAAAACAAGCGCCGCCGCCTTGAGAATGAGATTTCCATCGCCCGGGAAGTTCAAAACCAGCTTTTTCCGAGCACCTTGCCATCGGTCCCGGGAGTCGAAATCGAAGCCATTTGCAAGGCCGCGCGTTCCGTCAGCGGAGACTACTATGACTTCATTCAGCTCAGCCCAACGCATATCGCCATTGCGATCGCAGATATTTCCGGGAAGGGAATCTCCGCTGCGCTTCTCATGGCCAGCCTGCAAGCGGCGCTGCGCAGCCAGATGCTGGCAGAAGGCAGCGAACGCCTAAGTATGGTTGAGCTGGTTTCGCGGCTGAACAAGCATCTGGTGCGCAACACCGGCGATGACCGGTTCGCGACTTTTTTCATTGCGATTTATGACAGCGCCACGCGAACGCTGCGTTATACAAATGCGGGTCACCTTCCGGCATTTCTGATCTGCAGCGGCGCTTCGCAGCAATTGGATAAAGGCGGCATGGTCCTGGGGGTCCAGGAAGATTACGCCTATGAGGAAGGATCGCTGACAGTAAGGCCCGACTCGCTGCTGATTGGATACAGCGACGGTTTGATTGAACCGGAAAATGTTTACGGAGAAGAATTTGGGATTCGCCGGCTGCAGGAAGCCGCGGTCCGTGTGCAAGGCGCCGCGCCGCTCATGGTCGCAGAGTCCCTGATGGCCGCGGTGGAGGAGTGGGCCGGGACTCCCGAACAGGCCGATGATATGACGGTAATCGTCGCGCGGCTCCGGTAGTACCTCCGCTGCGGCTAGGCTATACTGAAAATCCTTCCGAGAGATTTTACCGGGGAGAAGAATGTCGCTTCGCAATCGGGTGGCGCTGGTAACAGGCGGGAGCAGGGGCATTGGCCGCGGGCTTGCTGTACGGCTGGCGCAGGATGGAGCGCGGATGGCCATCGCCTATCGCTCCAATAAAGTTGCGGCGCAGCAGACCCTGCGGCAGTTGCAGGCAAGCGGGGCGGATTGCGTTGCAGTCGAGACGGACATCACCGATGCGGGTCGCTGCGATCAGCTGATCAAAACAGTCGTCGATCGGTTCGGGCGGCTCGACGTCATCGTTAACAATGTGGGAGATTTTCGCTGGGGCACGCTTGCGGAATCGTCGCTGCAGGACTGGCAAAACATCTTTACCTCGAATCTGCTCACCGTTTTGTACATGTGCCGAGCCGCGTTGCCGCACATGCGGAAGGCCCGCTGGGGCCGGATCATCAATTTGGGCGCCGTCGGTGCGGAGCGCGCGTTCGGCCAGGCGAAAATCTCGGCCTACGCCGCAGCCAAGGCCGCGGTCGTGGCGTTGTCCCGTTCATTGGCGCTCGAGGAAGCCAAGAACGGGATCACCGTGAACGTCGTGAACCCCTCCAGCATCGATGAAAACGAGCTGACGCTGGAAGAGGCCCGCAAGATTCACGACGCTCGTTTTCCGATCGGTCGCCCGCCGACGGTGGAAGATGTTGCCGCGGCGGTGGGGTTTTTCGCCTCTGAAGAGGCCGAGTACGTTACCGGGCAGGTCGTCAATGTCAGCGGCGGCTGGATGCTTTGATCTTACCGTGAACCTCCCATGAAAGCACTCACTGCTGCCGAAATGCGCGAAGTCGATCGGCTCACCACCGAGCGTTACGGTATTCCAAGCCTGCAATTGATGGAGGCTGCTGGCAAAAACGTCGCGGACGCGGTTCTGCGTGAGTTTTCTCCTGGATTGCCGCAGCGCGTCACCCTTCTCTGCGGCAAGGGAAATAATGGCGGCGACGGCTTAGTCGCCGCCAGACACCTGAGAGCCGCTGGGATCGGTCTGCGCGTGTGCCTCTTCGCCAATCCGCGGGAGATGCACGGCGATGCGGGTGCAAATCTCGCCCGTTTTCTCGAAGCGGGAAACACAGTCCTCGCCGTCGAAGATGAAGCTGCTTGGGCGAGCGCATGGCCCGCGGTTGCTGATTCGGAGGTCATCGTTGATGCTCTCTTGGGAACGGGCCTGCGCGGCGCGGCCACCGGACTAATTGCACAAGCAATCGAAGACATCAATCGCCTGTCGGCTCATGCGACTGCGGCGCGTCCCGCACTGATTCTTGCAGTGGATACTCCTTCCGGGCTGCCTTCCGATGGGCAGAGTGCCGAAGGTCCCGTTCTCCGTGCACACCGGACTGTCACTTTTACGGCGCCTAAGGTCAGCCAGCTCCTTTCTCAGGATGCAGACGCGGTCGGTGCTTTGGAGGTTTCCGCGATTGGCTCTCCTGCCGCGCTGGTTGAAGAAATTGGACAGGGAAAGCTTCGCTGGGCTGGGCCGGATGAATTTGATCAGTTGCCACTGGTTCGTTCCGCCAAATCCCACAAAGGCACTTTTGGGCATGTCCTCCTCATCGCAGGTTCGCTCGGGAAGAGCGGCGCCGCTGTTCTCTCGGGCCGGGGCGCGTTACGGACCGGCGCAGGTCTGGTCACGATAGCTACACCCGACATTGTGTTGCCCCACATTGCGGTGGGCCAGCCCGAATACATGTCTGAGAGTCTGGAGTCGACTGACGAAGGCACGATTGCTTTCAGCAGCCTCGAAGGGAATAGCTTCGAAGAAATCTTGAAGGGCAAGACCGTTCTTGGCATCGGTCCGGGTCTTGGCACGCACTCCGAAACGCAGAAATTCATTCGCACCGTCGTTCGCGAGACGCCCCTGCCCACGATTTTGGATGCAGACGGGTTGAACGCCTTTGCCGGCAGCGGCGACCTTTTTCGCGACCGCCAATCGAAATTTCTAGCTCTTACGCCTCATCCCGGTGAAATGGGCCGGCTTCTCGGAATCGCCACTCTGGCCATTCAGGCAGACCGCCTCGCAATGGCGCTTGATGCGGCACGGCGCTGGAACGCGCATTTTGTCCTCAAGGGCTATCACACAATCGTGGCTTCCCCGGACGGGCAAACCTTTGTCAGTACGACCGGCAATGCCGGCTTGGCGAAGGGCGGCACGGGCGATGTCCTTACCGGGATCCTCGCGGCGCTTATTGCGCAGTTTGGCTCGGACGACGGAGCGCGCGTGCTGAGCCTCGGCGTCTATCTTCACGGCCTGGCCGCGGAGTCGGCAACGCGCGGAACGGATCTGTCCGGCCTCCTCGCCGGCGAAGTCGCGGATGCTGTGCCCGATGCCCGGCTGAAACTCCTCGAGGAGCTACGCAAGGGTGACTGAGGAAATCATTACGCATTCGGCCGAAGAGACCACCAACTGGGGCAGGGAATTCTCCAAGCGCCTTAAGGCTCCCGTTCTCGTGCTTCTCACGGGTGATCTGGGGACGGGAAAGACAACGTTAACCAAAGGCATCGTTTCCGGGCTAGGCGCCGCGAACGAAGACGACGTCACCAGCCCAACCTTTACCCTTGTTCACGTGTATGGCAAGCCCGCCAAGGTCTACCACGCCGATTTATACCGGATTGAGAGTTTCCATGATTTTGAGACCCTCGGCATGGAGGATATCTTCGCAACTCCCTCCGTAGCCATTCTGGAGTGGTCCGAGCGCTTCCCCCTCCAATCTGCCTGGCCGCAGATCCGTGTGCGTCTGGAGCATCTCGGCGGCGACGCCCGCCGCATCACCGTCCTGTAGGCCCACGAAATCAAATGCCCCGGCACTGCACTTACTCTCTGGTTACGGACCCAGCCGGATTTGTTGCCCGGCCCCCCTGCGGCTGCTAACGTGAAAATAGCTCTTTCTGGCTAAGTAGATGCTCAACGAACTCCTAGCGCCCAGCGCAAACGAAGAGGCCCGGACCGAGCTCAAGAGCTACAACGTCACGATCCCCATGGGCTCGTTGGCAATAGGTGTGGATAACATCCACCACGATGTATTCTTGAGCCCGAAGTTTGTTCAGGCGGCGCGCGAGTATCTTTTCGACGTTATTCGCCAAAGCACCAGCAACACCTATCTTCCGGGGATCGAGCTACGTGCCTCGAGAGGACCGGACGGTGCCGGCTTCCGCAAACTACTCTCCGAGCTGCTGCAAAGTTCCCTGACGCAGGCCAAGTATCACAAAAATATAGAAATCGACTTGCTCTTCTGGATGGGCCTGCTGAAATTTCTGAGCTTCGAAATGGGCAATCAGTTTGCCAACCTTATCCTCGAAGGCAAGGAATGGATCCGCAAGCGGGGCGAGCATTTCGAGCGGAGCCAGCAGGCGCACGTCATCAAAGCACGATTGTCGGAGCTACAGTCCGCGCGGAAGGGTGTCATTCGCCGCGTAGGACAGCAGGTGGCGCAGATTGTCAGCGACGTGGAAGACAACGTCATCGCAAAAGCCCGCCGCGCCCTGTTTGGCGAAGATTTCGTTTCTTTTTACGAGCTTTGCAAGAACCGGCTGATTTTCCTCGACGGCGGGAAAGACGACGTTTTCTTTCTGGAGCATTATGTCCTGCTGGGCAATTATTCCCGCGACCCCGACCGCTTCGAGGCCATGGACGCGCTTTTCCAGGAATTCCTCCGCGAGGCCGGCGTTACGCCCAGCCATGACCCTTCGCACACGGAAGCCATCCAGGCCCACACCGCGCTACTGGAAGCGGTGCAGGCGATTCGCGCGGAAATCGCAAACCTCGAGGAACAGCGCGAAAACACGCGCAAGCGTCTTGACCGCGGCGATGGCTTCTTCACAAAGTTCCTGAATTCGGGCGATCCTGCCGATCTGAAAGCATCGCTGAATGACCTCGAACTTCGGCTCAAGCATCAGGAATACAAGCTGGAGGAACTGGGACCGCAGATCGATGCGGCCAGACAGAAGCTCGATTTCTTCGTGAAGGATCACGCGGGGAAGCTCGGTGAATATCTGAACGAGCCGGAAAACGCGAAGCGGCTGTTCGATGCAAGTTTTGCCGGAGAGGCGGAGGCGCCGACGCGCTCGCGTTTGCTCTCGCGGCTCCTCGACCGTCTCGAACAGCGCGAAATTCTTTATCACATCCTGGCAAGCTACGAAATCCGGCCCATCGCCGCCGATTACTGCCCGCCCGTGCACTTGCAGCAGCTCCGCAAGGCCCTCGTTTCGAAGGAAGAGCTGAAGCAAGTCGAGCAGGTCATCAAGCAGGTGCCCGCAAAGAAATTGTCGCTCAAGGCCATCGAGGAGCTTTCCAAGAAGATACACCGCTATTCCCGCGAGGAGATGCAGGCGATCGTACTGCGATTTGCCAGCGACTTCCTCCACTTGAGAAGGGATCTGCGTGACGCCGAACATCTGACCACCTGCATGGAACGCGTCAACCTGGTAACCACCGAAAAGGCGCGCGAACTGTCTCGCTTGAACAACCGGCTGTACGAGTGCGTGCTTCCGGAAGAAGCCCGGCCGGAGCAGGACAACGTGGTCTCGCATGTGATCATCAAGTCCGACGTGCGCGGCTCCACGCGCATGACCCAGGATTTGCTCGCGCGCGGACTAAACCCCGCTTCACACTTCAGTCTGAATTTGCACGAACCCGTCAAAAAGCTTCTGGGCCGCTATTCGGCGAAGAAAGTATTTATCGAAGGCGATGCGATCATTCTCGCTATCTTCGAAACGGAATCGACCGTCGCCTATGCGCGGCCTGTGGCGAAGGCGTGCATCCTTTCGCGCCAGATTCTTACCGTCTGCAACTCTTACAACGAGCGCGCGTCGGACAGCAATCTGCCCGCGCTGGAACTTGGCCTGGGGGTCGCTTTTCAGGGGTCCGCTCCTACTTACTGGACCGACGGAGACTCGCGCATCATGATTTCAAAAGCGTTGAATCTCTCCGACCGTCTTTCCGGCTGTGCCAAACTGGCAAAGCGCATGCTGGCCGGACAGAAAAGCCACTTTTCGGTTTTTCAGTTTCTGAATTCAATGGAAGGCGCGTCCGCGGAAGAATTGGACGAATTCCTGGTCCGCTACAATATGAATGGGATCGAGCTCAACGAAGAGGGATTTCAAAAACTTTCCGAGGAGATTTCGCTCGACTCCATCGAAACGAAGCTCGACAAGCCATGGGGCAAGGAAAACGTAATTCTCTACTATGGAGAGGTGCCGCTGGGCGAATCCGTGGAACTCCTCGTATTGCGAAAAGGCATGGCGCGGCAATTGCTTCCTGACGGAAAAATCGGCGCCCCTTCCACGCATGCTTATTACGAAGTCTGCACCAGCCCCGCACTTTACGATCTCGTCGCCGCTTTGATCCGCACTCAGCAAGCCGCCGCAGTGGCGTCCCATCGCGCCTAAGCTCGCCCCGACCGGGGTCCAAAATTCGAAGTAGCGCGGGCAGCGCAGCTGCAGGCGGATCGAGTTTTTCCACCGGTTACCGGCTCGCAGAACTGGAGTCAGAACGTTTCACTTTCACGCGAAACTCTCCCTCATCCTCCGTGGATCGCTTCCCTGCTCTCTATGTAGGGGACCGAGGACGCCAGAACTGGAGTCAGAACGTTTCACTTTCACGCGAAACTCTCCCTCATCCTCCGTGGATCGCTTCCCTGCTCTCTATGTAGGGGACCGAGGACGCTGTGCACCTGCTTGCTTCGGCGCCCCAAAAGACCAATGGGTACCAACCAAGCAGTGCTAAGCGGTGAATGGTTCAAAGTGAGCATGAAAGCACATTCTAGCGTCGTGCCTCAAAAATTCAAAAAATGCAGTTCGGAGTCCTACGGAGTGACGGATTCAGATGATCGATGACAACCGCTGCGGAGTTACTGCAATGCGCCTATATCGATCCTTCCTACGGATTCGACAAACTAGCTATCGTCGACTTGCGACCGGCACGCCGGCGCATTTATGTCCTTGGCGTTTAACGTCCTGCCAGCTGCGGTGATTGATGGTTGCACCTGTACAGCTCGGTGGCTATTCTGAGAGCCTCCATGCGTGCTAACCAACAGCTCGGCTTCCTCGAGGAATTCGAAACCTCGCGGCCGCCAAACCCACTTTTCTGTCACCAGGAGTTTCTGGAAAAGCTGGCTGAGCATGGCAGGGATGCACTTGGGAGGCGGGCCGCCTTTCTGATGCAACGTCTGTCGGTCGATGCCCGCCGCCTGCACTACAAGGCGACTTCGGGTGTCAACCGCGGTTGGCGCCGATCACGGCTCTGTGGCAGCCAGGGCAGTCATTTCTACGCCTGGTGGGCTCCCAAAATTGCACTTCCGCTGAAGGAGTCCGGCGAGTTTTCCGACGCCCCCGACGGAGCGGTCTTTCTGCGCGACATCCGCCATCATGATGATCATTCTGTGTTGACGCCGCAGTCGTTCAATACCCACTACATGCCGGTGACCGTCCGAGATCTGCGGCGCGAGGAATACGCGCCTTTGCCCTGGACGCAGCCACAGGAGCGGTTTGCTTCGGCCCGCCAACCGGTGCGACTTCTCAAGGGTCATCCCGGTTCGGGCAAGACCAGCGCTCTTTGGCACGCAGCCGATTCGGCTACCATGGAGCACGGTCTCTACGTAACGTATTCCCCGAATCTGGCGGCGCTAGCCCGCGAGTACTTCGACCGCTTCTGTTCCTCACACAAGCGCTTCGTCGTGGTTACGTTGCCCAATCTGGTCCGCCAGATATTCGGGTCGAACGCCCAAGTGGTTGCCGAATGCGAAGCCCGACAGCGGTTCGTGCACGACTTGGCACCATTTACGCGGATCCTAGGCGCTTGGACCCATTGCCAGACAGCTCTGTACGACGAATTGCACGCGCATCTGGCCGGGGATGCGCTTCCCGTCGCCATCGGTCGTTTCGCTGGTTGTAAGTATGCGCGCGTCACGGACCAAGCGTATCGGGAACGGCGCACGCGATCACTTGGTCAAGCAGCGGTGACAGCCGCACTGGAGACCGCACGCTGCCTGGAACAGTCGAATTCCATCCCTCTTGCCGTACGCTATTTTCCGGAACTGGCGCTCGCCTGGCAGGCCGTCGAAAAACTGCGCCATGACACCACCGGAAGCCCGCCAAGCACTAATCCCGAGCTGTTCGATTACGACTGCATTGCGGTTGATGAATGCCAGGACCTGACGCCCATCGAGGCTTGGCTGATAGTGGAAATTGCCTCCCGGGCTCGAGGGAAGCGTCGCGCACCCATAGCCTTGCTGCTGGCAGGCGATGAGGCACAAACCGTGCGTCCCACTGACTTCGAATGGGGTTGGCTGAGCGATCTACTGCATGCGCAAGTCGGTACTCCGGCCGACTACAAGCTCTCCGCAAACCTACGTAGTCCGCGCCGCATCGCTGCGCTGGTAAATCGTGTTTGGGACCTTTACTCTCACGTGGAGAAGCAGGAGCGGCCCAGCGGCGCCGGCTACGCGGAGATAGAAGATGACGCCACCGACCAGATCCTCTACTGCACGGCCACAGCCGGCCGCGATCTGGACGAGTTGCTGACCTCGCTTTCCACACGCGAGGGAATGGCCCTCATCACTCTGGGAGACACGGTTCCCACCTACGTCCCAGAAGCGGCGCGCCAAGCCGTACTTACGGTTTCCGAGGTGAAGGGACTGGACTTCCACTCCGTGTGCGTGCTCGATGCCGGTCGTCATATCGAGCGTGTTCAGCGTCAGGGTTGGCGCCAGCGGGCCGACTCCGACATCGAAGATCTGCAGAAGCGCCTTGCAATCGACCAGTTACGCGTGGCCGTCAGCCGTCCCGCGGAAAGGCTAATCTGGCTCGACGTCGATCCGACCGACCAAATTGTCCGCCAGAGTATCGCGTTTCTCAATGGCGGGCCCGTGGAAAGCGGCGTGTCATCCTGTGTCCCCGCGGCTCTGCTTAAGAGCCTCGAGGAAAATGACTTGGATCTGGAAGAGCGCATACAACGTTGCCAAGCTGATGCCCGGCAATATCTACAGGTGAAGCCTGAAATCGCCTGGTCACGCGCACAACAGGCCGTTACCCTGCTTGGACCGGTTAGTTCCCCGGTCGCGGTGACGGACGAGGCGACGCGCGATGCCGTTTATCTCACGCTGGCAGAAGTATGCTTTACTCTGGGTATTCGCAATACACGGCTCGCGCCTGAGTTGGGCAGACCGGATCCGTTCTACGAAGCATGCCGGGCTGCATATAGTGCGCGTTGCTACGGGCTGGGCGCGATCATCAGTGCCGTCGGGCGTGTGCATCGTGCGGGCCATGAGAGTCGGATCCAGACGCTGGTGCAGCTAGCCCAGGTTCTTCCCGAGAGCAAGAGCGAGATCGAACCTTGGCTTCTGATGGAGATCGCCACAAAATCCAACACCTGGGTGGAAGAACTGGAGTCGGGCCTCTTGGGCAGCCATAACGCAGAGATGCTGTTCGATCTGTTGCCGCCCTTGTATGAAGTTCTAGATCTTCCGGATCGAATTGGCCGGGTGCAGCGAATACGGCAGAGCGCGATCCAGATGCTCATCAAAGAGAGGAAGTTTGCACTCGCTCTGGCGGCGCTGGGCACGCTGGCGGAGCGCCCATCAAAGCTGGAAGCAATTTGTCTGGAGGGTATGGGCGATTTTCGTGGCGCGGCGCAGTGCCATATGGCTACAGGAAATCTCAAAGATGCCTTGACCTGCTATCGCTCGGTCCCTGATCTGGAAGCGACGCTCAAGCTGGTCAGCGAGGTTGGCGAATACGCCGCGGCAGAATCTCTGCGGTGGATCTCCAGGCTGCAACAATTGGTGGCGGAACGACCAGAGAAGTTCACCAAGATGGTGACGCCAGCGGAAAAGAAACTGCTGGAGGAGTTGTTAGAGAAGGCTCTGGGAGTCAGCCGACGCGAAGCGGCTCCAAGGACGGGGATCAAGAAAGCCCCTGCTTCTCGTAAGGGAGTTCAACGAAAAACCAGAGATGATGGAAATCCTTACTTCTGAGCTCGGCATGTGGCGGCTATATGGGTCAACGCAAGGGACGCTGCGATGAGACACAACAAGGATGTTCAGCGAATCGGAAACACCCGTCTTGTCTCCTGAGATTCTTTGGCGACGTCCGCCCGGGCCAAATCCCGGTGGATGCCCAAGCTCTTCTCCTCCGCATGACCGCTCCGCAGTATGAGCTTCACGGGCTGACGATTCCCTCCTGGGTAAAAAAGTGAGGATCTCGTGGCAGAATAAATGCTGGTAAGACAGTACTTGGGAAGTGGTAAGCCCGTTTAAACTCTTCAAAACCACGCGAAGTGCATACTCAAGAAATAAACACACACTCTCTTCCGGCTGTGATTCAGGGGAACTCCGCCTAATTCGTCATGTTGTTCACTGCCTTGGAAAGATGCGGCTATCGCCCCAAGAAGAGTTCTAGCGCACTGATTGAATACAGGCGGGAGTCACAACTCTTCGCTTTTGTCACCAATATTCAGTTTGAACTGCCACCCCTCAAAGCTCATCAACATACGGCCAAATTCGTCCCAGGTGATCTCTCGACCATCGACAATAAGAAGTGGGATGCGACCATTGTGGGCATTGTCGCACTCAATCATGCCTCGCACGACTCGATTGTCCGCGATTTGCAATCCATGCTTACTGTCGATGAGATGCCTGATGGATAAGGCGCGACGAATTTTTTCGATCAATCTCCCAAGCAGCACTAGCAGATCATCCTTTGGATTACCGATGATTTGGAACTCGTAGCCAGCCGGCTGTCCGTCGCGAAGCTCGAAGGCATCGAGAGCGACTCCCGTCCCAAACAATTTGATGCGAAATTGAAATTCGTGGACTTCTCCTGTGCAATCAGGAAGACCTACCGGTTCGAACTTGGTGTGTTCGAAGCCCTCCAGCCCATCTAGCTTGGCCACTTCCATGTTGAAGCATTCGCTGCAAAGCTGCCTGTATCCGCTTTCCATAGAGCCGAAGTTGACGATGTCGTAGCTAGGTGTGATCTGGCTACAACATTCACACCGGATTTGCTGGCTTCGCGTGAACTTGGCTGAATCCATTCTCAGCAAGTATAGCAGGCGGCAAGGCGGTCGCATTGAAAGGCGGACGCCCTCCGCACCATACCCGGGACCCACCGAAGCCGGAATGTTCCCGTTTTGCATCGTACGTGTTCATTGCGAACTGATCGTATTCATCGTCGTTGGTTGCGACGCCAGCATACCCCAGCAGCGCGAGGTCTATTGCTTGCGGTTGGCGCTCTCACCTGAAGTGTTTGATCCGATGTGTCCACGATTCCTCTTCGTGGACACGATCAAGTGTGTCCACGAAGACTATGATCTTCGACTACCCACACTTCGTAAAGACGGTCAGAATTGGACGCTTACCTTGCGGTTCCCGATAGGGTCGAACAAATGAACTAAAGTGCGGGAGCGACGCGAGGATTTTTTCTTGATCGATTTCACCATGGAAGGCTCACCGTTGAGGATATTTTCGGCTCGCATGGGCAACACCCGTTCCAAGCAGCCTTTGTATTTCCACCTACCAAGTGAGATGAAGATGGCTACGGAGATGATAAGAAGGCACAAATCAAACACACGAGTAGAATTGCCCTCTGGTGTCGCTTGCCGACTTTGCACGTCGAGATTGAGACCCGGTTACCGTCCGTGCCGCTGCCTGAATTAGCACAAGAACCGGGACCAAAATCTCTTATTGCTGCCTTTTGCTGCCCTGCGAATCCACCAAGTCTTTGAAAGAAAATAGAGTTATGGCGGAAGCGTGTGGGAGTCGAACCCACCATTCGACCCGCGAAGGACCGAATCACCGGCTTTGAAGGCCGGGAAAGTCACCGGACTCTTTTCGCCTCCGCGAGCAGTATAACTTGGATGTGGTAACTGGTGGCGCTTGACCGGCGCGAGTGACAGCCGGATTCGTGAGCAGTTGAATGAATGTTTGGATCTTTACGCGGGTGGTCATTCTGACCAGCCCACAAAGCGGGGCAGGTCATATTTACGTTACGCTTTAGCGAGAACGGCGGCCTCTTTAGCGGATTTCGCTTCTTTGCTGCCAGTGGATGTGAGGTCTTGCACGCCAAACCCAATACCGATTTTCTTGAGGAAAGCCGTGGGAGGCTCGCCACCGGCAAAGATCCATACGAAGTCGTTGGGGATTTCCTGGTTCTTGCCGTCTACCTCGAGGACCACAGAATTCTCTTTGAACTCCACGGGAGCGGAGTTAAAGATCAGTTTGACCTTGCCTTTGCGGACGGATTCCTGAATGCGCTGCGCGTTGCGCTCCTTGATGCGGGTGAAGGCTTCCTTGCGGTAGGAGAGCGTGACCTGATTGCCAACCTGGTGCCCGAGCCCCATGGCCGCCTCGATGGCGCTGTCGCCTCCGCCCACCACGAGGATTTTCTTGTTGATGTAATGGTCCGCCTCAATTAAGCGATACATGACCTTTGGCAATTCCTCGCCCTTGACCCCGAGTTTCCGCGGACTGCCGCTCTTGCCGAGCGCCAGCACCATGGATTGCGCCCGATATTGGCCTTTGGGGGTCGTGACGGTGAAAATGCCGTCCTCCCCCTTCTTGATGTCTTCAACCTTCTCACCCTGGCGCAGCTTGAAATCCGCGCGCTCCAGGACTTTAACCCAGAAGGCGATCAGTTCTTCCTTGCTCAGTTCCGTCTTCTTGAATTTTCCATGCATCGGAAATTCCACCGGACTGGTCATCACCAGCTTCTGGCGGGGATACTTGGCCACAGTGCCACCGATCTCCCCCTCGTCAATGGTGATGTAGTTGAGTTTTTTCTCCGTGGCGCGGAGGGCAGCGCTGATTCCCGCAGGTCCCGCACCCACGATCAGCACGTCGTAAACGTCGGGGGAACGCCGTGCACCGTTCCGGGCTGCGGCTTTTTTGGCAATAATATCGATGCAGTCGCGGCCCTGGTTGATAGCGTTCTTGATGAGCGCCAAGCCGCCCAGTTCGCCGACGATATACATGTCTTTGATGGTGGTCTCAAATTCTGGCGTCAAGTAAGCCATGTCCCCGCCCATGCTGGGGCTGGCCAGAACCATGGTGATGGCCCCGACCGGGCAGACTTCCGCGCACAGGCTATGGCCGATGCATTTGTAGCCGTTCACGATTACGGCTTTGCCGCCCAGCATGGCGAGGACGTCCCCTTCAGGGCAGACCATGGTGCACGCCGCGCAACCGATGCAATAGTTTGCGTCGATATGAGGATGTTGGGATTGCGGGCCGTCGGAACGCAATTTTCCCTTTTCTGCGGACTCCAGCGCCTCTCGTTCTATTTTTTTCTGCTTCTTCAAGTAGCTGCGCATGAAGAAGCCGATGACCACTACGGCGACGACGAAGGCGACGAGGGTATCCATAGGTCTAGCGAGGAGGATTCTTGCTTGGAGTTTGGTTTGGCGCGCTGGGGGCAGGATGGCCCGGCGGAAGGGCACCTTGAGCCGGGGCACCAACCGGATTCAGGACGTCGTTGAACCTCGGGAGGCCACCAGCATGCACGTCTTGATTCTGGTGCGGGTTTTGATTCGGATCCGGATGCTGGATCAAGCCGCCACTAGCCTGCGTTTTGAGAACGACCCACGCACCGTCGCGCTTTTCCAGGTTATAGGCAACCTGCATGCCAGCCCCCTGGGGCGCGCCGGTCTTGGGCCGGAATTCAACTTCGGCGTGCGCCTGATTGCCGTTGATGGAAACCGTTCGGATATCCATCACCATGGCGCTCATGTTGAGCGTGCCAACTCTGGTGAGGTGCTGCATGATTCCGGCGCGAATGGCGTCGTTGTTATTCTGCTGCTTCTTGCATCCGCCGGCGGCGAAAAGCGCGGCGAAGAACCCCAGTGCCAGGGCAATACGTTTCATGCGAAAGTCCTTTCCAGGTACATCGAGACCGGCTTACCGGCGAATTCCGTATCAGTTTCCTTGGGAGACTCTCCCAACATAATCCAGAGTTGAAAGTTGGCCCATCATCGGAATGGCCTACAGTCTATAGCCCATGAAGAGGGCGATGCCAATATGGAGAACAGCGAGGATGGCAAAGGCATAACTAAAGGGGCGGTGCACCACGTGCCAGAGCTGAAAGATCTGTTGCGTGCGGGTGAGGAAGGCAATGCTCTGGGAGAGCGAGGCCTGTTTTTGCGCGACGCGAATGGCGCGCTCGAGTTTTTGGTTGCGGGTGGCGAACAGCCCGAAGCAGGAAAACAGCCAGGGGAAGAAGCCGGCTTCGCGCAGCCTCACCAAAGAAGCTTTGAAGGGGCGCTTGAAATCGATCAAAAACATGGAAAGGAGAGAAGCGATCATGGGGGTCTTGGCCACTTCGGCCGGCGTCGGCAACTCGGAAAGGGCTTCGACGCGAAAGCCAAAAGTGGCCTCTTGTTCGGCGAGCTCTTTGCGCAGGGCCTCTTCTTTCTCCTGGATTTCTTTCATGGTGAGTTCCGCGGCGCTGAGGCCGCGCGGAATGTGGGCATAGAGATAGCGGCCCACAAAACCGCTGAGCGTGACCATCAGCATGCTGTAGAAGGCCATGCCGGCAATGTTACCGAATTTAAAAGAGGAGTGAAAGGCGATGATGATGGGCGCGGCACTGCCAAGGACGACGTGGAAATCGAGCCAGTGGCGGGAGTTGCCCATGCGGCCGAGCCATCCCCATTTCTTTCGCAGCGGATACAGATAGATGAGAAAAAACATCAGCACGCCCACCATGCCCAGGTTGATGCCAATCGAGCCGCTGGGCCGCAGCAATTGGTGCTTGGGCGAGAAGGGGCGTTGGGCGGCGCTAAGCGTGTAGTAATTCAAGCCGTAGCCGGCGATGACCAGAACGACGGCTAAAGCCAGCATCCAGGCCAGGAACACGCGTGTGCGATGGCCCTTTTCGGCGTCCTCGCGAGGAAGTATGGCGGTGCCAACAGCTGCGGATGCGCTCATCGTTTTGTCTCGACATCCTCCACCTGAATGGTGGCCCTGAATCTCTTGTAACCTGTGAAGCGATGAATATTGCGCCAATGCTGGCGCGGTGTTTCAACATCGATAATGGCGGATACGGGCATCCAATAGGATTCGTCGGGATCATGAAAATGCACGGTCGCGTAATGAATTTCACTGCGCATGCCGCGAAGACCCAAATCGCTCAGGCCGGAATCCATGGTTGCGACTAATTTGGCGACGGCGCCACTCTGCTTCTCGATCCAAATGGCTCCGGAAAGTGGGATTGGATAGTTGTGGCTACGGAGTTGCAGCGCCGCGGGGGAAGAAGCACCGGGAACAAACTTGAAATTTATTTTAGCAAAGGTCAGACCGTCGGCAGTTTCCTCGCCTCCGGGCTCGAACGTATAGCTGGTCTCATAAGACGGGTGGATAATCAGGAGCATGCTGGTAAATCCGTTAGTAATGAGCAGGGTCCGCGCCGAATCACGGAAAGCGGCTTTGCGCGTATCCCGGGATTCGACGAGCTTCAGTGATCCGGTGTTGGCATTGGCCTGAAGCTGATAATCGAAGACGGATTCTTCGCGATAGTCGGCTTTGCCGTTTTTTCCCACCATGGCCTGGGTCACATTCTCGGTGCACACCACGTTGGCGGCTTGCTCGAAGAATTTTTCGACCGATTTGCGCGCGCGCACGAGCGGGTCCATCTCCGGCGAAACGGGGATGTCGCCCGAGGCCGGAGGAGACTGCGGCACGGAAGGCATTTGGCCGGAGGCCGCGTCGCAGAAAAAAAACAGGGCCGCAAGAAAAACGGCCAAACGCGGGATCGTATCGCGGCGGAGGAGCTTCACTTGCGGTAGCCTCCGAAACGATATCCGAACACCGTGGACCACTGCTGGTAATTCATGTTGGTGCCGCGATACCAGCCGAAATTGCCTTCCACAAAATACCGGGGACCAACGTTCCAGTCGACCACGGCGTTAACGAAATTGGAATTGTTATTGTTCGTCAGACCGGAATTGAACGTCTGATGACCGCCCAGAAACTGAAGTCGGAACGAATCGGTAAGGTTCTTCGAAAGTGAAACAGAGGTGTATTTGCCGCTTCCGAACGAGCTATCGAATTTCGAGTAATGCACATCGGCCATCAGTCCGGTCTTCCACAGGTTGGGCACGGTGAGGCCGAAGGACTGATTCAGCGAATTCTTCTTGTCCGAGGTGGCCTTGCTCCGTCCTAAGCTGGCGTAAACGCTGATGTGCTTGACGAGTTCTACGCGCACATCCCCGCTGAAGCCTTGAAAGAGATACTGGTCCAGTAGACCGGTGCCGAGCAGCCGGGGATCGTATGTCGGCAGGCTGCGGAAATAATTATGATTGACACCGAAGCCCACGTGGTGGAATGGCTGAATGTGCAGCGAAGAATAACTTTGCGAGATTCCCGTGGGATTGCTTCCACCAATTAGCAGCCCATGGGAATCTCGCAACGGAGATGTTCTGGCCTCGTCCGCCTGCAAAGAGCTGTAAACGGTGATGTAGCGCTTCCACGTCAAATTATTCTCGAAGAACGCGAATTGACGGGCCACCTTCCATTGAATGCTGGTAACGGCGATGCCAGCAGTACTGTAAAGACGGGTGTGATCGAAGTCGCCAGCCTCGAAATTCACGAAAGTTCCGGCAATCCGCTGGTTCGTATTGTAGCTCCAAGAGGACGGATCCGGCGTGGATCCTGCGAAGAACCCCACGGTCGCGATCCGGGTGATTTTTCTTCCGAGATAGCCACCGTCAATCGTGCTCAGGCTCGGCGCCCAAGGCAAGAAAAGGCGCCCAATTCCGATCGTAAGGGGCGAATATGGGCTTTGGTACGTAAACCCTAGATGGTACGTCCGATTGATCAGGTCCGTAAGTGTGGCGGTACTCGCACCCAGCCCGGGAGCGCTGCTCAGATTCATATTTCCACGCCAGTAGCCCTTAAAATTCCAGTAGGTCCCGCCGATATTGCTGATGTCCGACTGGATGGATAGCCCCACCTGTTTGGAATTGATCCCGCCGGGTTGGTGGATCCCGCCGTAGTCAAAGCCGACCCGGCCGCGGACCCGTCCGACGGGTGATTCTTGAAACTGCTTCTGCTCTTGCGCCGTGCGAACTTCTTCCTCGAGAGGGTCGCCATACGTGAAAGTCATGATGATGGGATACTTCTCTTCTTCAGCGGCCTCCACGACCTGACGGCGTTCGACCACGGTATCGGGCGTGAGAAAGGCCATCTGCCCGGCCTTGATCTCGCTATTGGTGCTCACGATTTCGCAGACCGAAGAAGAGTCGGCCACAGAAATGATTTTGAGCTCCGCCACGTGCTCGTAACCCCGGAACCGTACGGCATCGGAAACCACGCCATCGGGGGGCGCGTTGACCAGGGAAAGCTTCATCGCTTCTTGGAGATTGGCGTTGCGCCCGCCATCAATATAGAGCGAGCCGTCAGACACATACTTGACGCGAAAAACGGAAGGCTTGCTGGTGGATTGTTCCGCCGGCGGATTCTGCGCGCGAGTGACGCTAACGTGAAAGATGACGACCGAGCAAACCAACACCACGAAAGCCGAAGTTGGCTTGAAAAATAGTCTCGTGGCTAGCCTTGCCCGCCGAGTCGTTCGATACACTTGCTGTCCTTCCCCCTACTACATTTCCCCAAGGACTTTGCTGTTGCACGATTTCACCTGCCAAGACTACAAAAGCGCGCGGAGCCGTGTCCTGCGTCAATTCTTATGACAGTTCCAACAAATCGTCGGGCCGTACCAGTTACCGCCGTTCACGTTCGGGTGCGACATGCCCGGCCGGTGAGCAGTCGGTACCGTATGGCACATGATGCAAGTGAACTGCGCGTAGTCCGTCGAAACCTGGTGGCAGTCGGAGCACACCGAGCCATGGTGCGGAATTCGGAACCAGGTGTGCTGAGCTGCCGATAGGGTCGCCCCCAGCCAGCCTGTAGTGACCCAAGTGGTGTGACAGCTCAGGCAAGTGGTGGAGAACTTCGCGGCAATGTGATTCGGCACTTGGCCGCCGAGCGTTTGCGTGCTCAGCCAGGCCGCCTGATGGCATCCATAGCAATCCGTGTTCGCTGCAGTAAGGCCGAATGGGTTGGCACCCATGTGGCACGAAGCGCAGGGCGTAGTTGTGTGCGCACCCTGCAACGGCCAGCCCGTCGTGCTGTGATCGAATTTGCCAGTCGACCACAGCACCGTGTCGTGGCAGGTGGAGCATTGCGAGGTCGGGAAGCCCGACGTAATGTGATTCGGTATCGCTGCACCGAGCGTTTGCGTGCTCAACCAGGCAGTTTGGTGGCAGCCATAGCAATCCGTGTTCGCGACCGTGAAAGTGTAGTTGTTGGCCTTGTGGCAGTCGGCACAGGCCACGACTTTTCCGGCCGGCGCAAGCTGGTGCGAACCCGTCAGTGCCCAGCCTGTCGTGCTGTGATCGAAGATGGCGGTATTCCAGGTGATGGTGTTATGGCACGTCGAACAGTTCGCCGCGGCAAAAGGCGTTCCGGCTGACACGTGCGTCGGATTATTGGTCTGCTGCCAGGTTGTCAAGTGGCATCCCGAGTTGCCGCAGTCGGTCGGCGCGATGGTCAGCGTGTAGTTATTGTTGATGTGGCAAGCCGCGCAGGTCGCAGATTTCCCGGCTGGCGCCATTTGGTGCGAATTCGTCAACGGGAAACCGGTGGTCGCGTGGTTGAAGGTTGAAGTCCAAGTCGTCGTGGTGTGGCACGTCGAGCATTGTGAAGTCGGGAAGCCCGCCGCGACGTGATTTGGTACCACTCCACCCATCGTCGTGGTGCTCTGCCAGGCGGTTTGGTGGCATCCATAGCAATCCGTGTTCGCCACCGTGAAGGTGTAGTTGTTGCCCACGTGGCAGTCGGTGCAGGCCGCAACTTTGCCCGCCGGTGCCATTTGGTGCGCCCCAGTTAATGCCCAGCCCGTGGTGCTGTGATCGAAGGTCGCGGTATTCCAGGTGATCGTGTTATGGCACGTCGAGCAATTCGCCGCGGCAAAAGGCGCTCCAGCTGACGCGTGCGTCGGATTATTCGTCTGTTGCCAAGCTGTCAAATGGCATCCCGAGTTGCCGCAGTCGGTCGGCGCGATGGTCAGCGTGTAGTTATTGTTGATGTGGCAAGCCGCGCAGGTCGCAGATTTCCCGGCCGGCGCCATTTGGTGCGAATTCGTCAACGGGAAACCGGTGGTCGCGTGGTTGAAGGTTGAAGTCCAAGTCGTCGTGGTGTGGCACGTCGAGCATTGTGAGGTCGGGAAGCCCGCCGCGACGTGATTTGGTACCACTCCACCCATCGTCGTGGTGCTCTGCCAAGCGGCGACGTGGCAGCCGTAGCAATCCGTGTTCGCCGTCGTGAAGGTGTAGTTGTTGCCCACGTGGCAGTCGGTGCAGGCCACGACTTTACCCATCGGCGCCATCTGGTGAGAGCCCGTCAGCGCCCAGCCCGTGGTGGCGTGGTCAAAGGCTGCAGTGGTCCATGAGATGGTGTTATGGCATGTCGAGCAATTCCCGACAGCGAACGTCGGTCCCGAGCTTGAGTGCGTCGGGTTATTGGTCTTCTGCCATAAC
>WNFP01000703.1_pt1 | contig 26795 bp, 26 predicted proteins | sample 5400201 | NCBI WGS metagenome assembly WNFP01 (sample SAMN13153355, study PRJNA577476) | soil metagenome | isolation source: 115 cm saprolite under Madrone tree | place: USA:California | collected 2016-06-14 | reverse complement strand
AAAACTACCGAAACTGGCTAGAATGGCGACCGCAAAAACCGTGGAAACGGAAAAAAGAGGAACCAGCTAGGGAAGTCTAAAACAGAAACGTTCGGGGTGAACAATTCGTGGATCGGTCTTGTTTTGGCCGGATCGATGGTTCATCCGGCGCGCAACGTCTGTAAACGCACCCCAATCTCTTCCGTACCGGTAAACGCGAATCGTTGCAGCGCCGCTGGATCAAGTTCCACCCCGAGTCCCGGTTTATCTGGCGGGGTCATAAACCCGTTTTTCACTTCCAGCGGCTCTTTCAACAATTCCGCTCGGAGCGGATTGTACGTATAGTCCAGTTCCATGAGCCCGCACACTTTTAAGGCCACCGACAAATGCAGACTCGCCGCGAGCGCCACAGCGTCACCCCAGGTATGAAACGAGACACTTACACTGTGCTTGGCAGCCAGAGCGGCAATCTTTCTGATCTCCGTGATACCGCCCGCACGGGCGACATCCGGCTGGAGAAAATCAACCGCGCCCCTTGCGACGAAATTTTCGAAGGCATAATAGGTATGGAGATTCTCGCCGACGGCAATGGGAACTTTGCCCTTCTCTCTGAGTTGCGCATGGCCTTCGATGTCCTCGACGAATAGCGGCTCCTCAAGCCAAAAAGCTCCGCACTCTGAAAACGCCTCCGCCGCCTTCAGGCCGATTTCTAGGCTATAACCCTGATTCGCGTCGGTCATGACCGTAAAATCTTTGCCTAACTCTTGGCGCACGGCGCGGACAATCCCAATGTCTTGATCCAAGTCGAAACCAACTTTGATTTTTACCCCGTGAAAGCCTTGCTCGGCCAAGGCACGGGCTCGCTTCGCTACCTTGGACGGCTCTTCCGGGTAGAGAGCGGTTGCATAGACAGGAACTGTGTCCCGGCATTTACCGCCCAGCAATTGATAAATAGGCAGACCGCGGACTTTGCCGAGAATGTCCCACAGCGCGATGTCGATGCCGCTCAACGCAACGACACCGACTCCGCGCGTACCGAACTCTTTATGGCCACCGCGCACATACGCCTGGTCCCAGATTTCATCGATCTGCGTCGGATCCATGCCGACCAATAATGGTTTCAGAACCTTGGCGACGATCACTTCCAGAAGCTCACCATTGCCGGAACAAGAACCTACACCGAAAATTCCCTCATCGGTTTCCACTTTGACCAGTGTTGTCGAACGCGAATTCCTAACTCCGGATCGGCTGAACACCTGCCCTTCCGTTGGTATTGTCGCGCGCAACCGGATCGTCTTAACTTCAGTGATCTTCATTGCCTTTTAGGCCAGTTCCCAGAATTTTCCCTCTACAATCTGCCCATCGACGACCACGAAATCTATCTCCTCATCGATTCTCTTGTTTCCCTCAGAATCGATCCGTGCAACCTTGGGTTTGTTGTGTTTCTTCGCGCTCACCCGGAACAGCGCCAAGGGTTTATCACCCGTGCTTTGAAAATAATAGTAATGATTCTCCGGCAGCATGATGCCTTCACCCTTATTCAGGATCGTCGCTTGATGCTCTTTATTATAGAAGGTCGCCTGCCCGTCCATCACTACAAAGATGTGATCCTCGCCAGGATGCGTATGCAATTTATTTTTCCGCCCGGGGATATAGTAGTTCAACCCAACGGTCATATGTTCGGTTTGGGCAAGAGGGATGTGGCTCCTTCCTTCTGTGATGTGTGGGGTCTTTAGTTTAAATGTGGACGCTTCCATTATTCGTCCCCTCCTTAATCTTCATGTTGACCGGTATATATCTCAGACATCGAACCTTGAAAAGGGCCAAAGGGCTGGTCTATTTTGAGCCGAACATCTCAGCGCTATAATAATCAAGAAGGAGACAAAAACATGGCAAATATCGGTCTCGCCTTCGTCAACCCGGCCCCATTAACCAGGCCGGAAAACGTCGTGAACTTCGCCAAAAAATGCGAGACGATGGGCCTCCACTCTATGTGGACCATCGATCGCATAGCCTACGACAACCTCGAGCCTTTGACCATTCTTGCCGCGGCCGCCGGTGCCACGCAGAGAATCAGGCTCGGTACTTCTGTCCTGTTGCCGGGACTGCGTCACCCGGCGCTGCTTGCCAAGATCGTGGCAACACTGGACTTCATTTCAAACGGACGGGTGACGATGGGCGTCGGTTTTGGCAGCCGAGAAAACGATTTCACCGCGGTTGAAGTTCCTTTCGAGGGAAGAGGCAGCAGGGCAGTGGAATGCGTTCAGTTAATGAAACGCCTCTGGACTGAGGAAAATGTCACATACAAAGGCCGGTTCTTCAATGTGCAAAACCTTACGCTTGGCCCCCGGCCAATCCAAAAGCCGATTCCGATCTTCACCGGCGGCAGCGCAGAAATCGCCCTCAAACGCGCCGGCACCTGGGCCAACGGTTTCATCTGCGGCAGCTCCGCGATTCCCGAATTCGCCACCACCTGGGAGAAAATCGCCCAATACGCACGCACAGCCGGCCGCAATCCCAATGAGATCGAAAAAGCCGGACTTACATTCATGGCCATCAATGATGACAATGCTAAGGCCGTAAAGACTTTGGAGAACTATGTAATGAGGTATTACGGCCGCCTTCGAGCGGATGTTGCCAGCACCTCCCTTGTCGGTTCTGGCACCGCCATTGCGGACCGGATCGAAGCCTTCCTATCCAGGGGACTCGATACTCTGATTATCGGGGTGGCCGATCCCGATCCTAAACAGTTGGATCTCTTTGGCGAGAAGGTGTTGCGGCATCTTAAGTCCTAAACAAAGTCCGATATTCTTATCAGTGATTTAACTGAGCGGCATGCTCGGCGGCCAGCCACGTCTATGCCATCCCAGCATCCCATCTGGCTGACGAAACTCACAATTGCCTACTTTGAGCCGCGCAGAAAGGGGGACCAGTTCCACTCGAAGTTCGGGTCTTTGTAGGCCGCCTCCGGCATGAGGGACGTTAGGCCTCGCTTCGCTAACTCCCCCTCAAATTTTTCCCGAACCCAAGGGTCTTCGTTGACGTACTCGATCTGATCCTTGGCACGGTCTTCAACCTTTTCCGCATGACCGTGAAACTGCATCGGCGGGTGAAGCGCAAGATATCTCGCAGGCTCACCACCAGCGTTGAAGTGCTGATGAAACCATTTGTTTGGCGGAACAAAACAGCTCGCCTCGTGCCACGGTACGGCGACTTTCTCTTTTCCTTCCTCCCACATGATCGAGTAGCCTTCACCGACGGGAATCACGATGACTCGACCGGGCCCGTGACGATGAGCTTTCTTGTATAAACGCGCGTCGAAGACCGACATGTGGCAAGACATTTCCGAGTCCGGAAACTGGATATAAACGCTCCGGCCGCCTGCACCGCGCCGAGCGTTACTGTCTAGCTTGTCCCAGGCGCGCATGTCGGGGAAGAAGTTGCCGTACCAGTAAGCCCTTCGGCCCCACGAGCTGTCCAGCGCGTTTTGCTGCACCATTTTGGCTTCAGAATAGAAATCCAACTCATTCTGGATATCGGGCCCTTCATAGGAATTGCCAAAAATAAAATTTACGTCGCGCACGCCGGACAACGTCAGCGGCATGTAGTTGTAGTGCAGCAACCGCACCGGCTTATCGCCCTGCATGTTGCTGAACTGGTGCGCGTAGTTATGGGGCACGAGGAACATGCTGTGCTTCTGCCACTCGAAAGTTTTCTTGGGCCGTTTCTCTCCTGCCCAGATCGTCGTGAGTCCGCGCCCTTCCACAACGTACACGATTTCGTCAAGCGCAAACTTGATGGGTGGCAGTGTCTTCCCTGGGGGAATTTCCGTAACCCGCGCAGAAGTTACCCCTTCTTGGCCCACCAACTGGATAAATGCGGAGTTGCATTGGCGTTCGTCCCACCAACCTAGCGTTAACGTCCTCAGATCCTCGATATAATAGCCCCGGTAGATGGGAATCCCTTGGGCCTCCATCCATTCATCATAGGTATAGAACTTACTCCACATTTTACGCTCTGCTTGCATCGCTTTGGACATCCCTGGTCTTCCTCCTGCCTACTGATCGATGTGTTTCTCGTAGACATATCATCAACGAAACGCGAAAAGAACCCAGCCGCTGGCGAAAGCTCCTGGCCAAAAACAAAGGCCACGCGCCGACCCGCGTGGCCTTTGGTATCACGTTGAGATACCGCGAAGAAGCTAATCGGAATGGGCCGTGGGGAACATGAGCGATTTGACTGTGACCGGAATAACTTCCGTAATTCCGAGACACTCCCCGATGTCGATATAGTCGAGATCTCCCACTTCGATACCATCGACGGCGATGACATCGCGCGCAACCTTGAACTCATCTTTCAGAATCCCGCCCAGGGATTTCGCGATATCGAGGTCTAACGTCAGATAGAGTGGGCATTTGGGATCGTCCGCCTCTTCGAGAACTTCGGCGACACCTTCGGCGATGCGCCTGACCGACTGATAATCCGGCACGCCGTTTACAGTCAACGACAAGGCTAAACCTGACGTGAAACGGGACAAATCGAACTTTCTTAACGATTGTCTGAGTGCATCGGTCACCGACCGACCGTCGCGAATAGAGGCCTGGATCACTTTGAGACCATGGACCGGCAGCGCGTGCTCATTGGAGACGTAGCTCGTATTGCCACTCGCTTGGATAGTGTACTCTCCGGCGCCGATGACAGTGGCACGGATACCTTCAGTCGGTTCCCGGAGAATTTCCTTGGGCAGACCTTGCAAATGGGCGCGCATGTTTTTTCCAAGTACTGGACCAATATCTCCATAGGCCTTGGGGTCGCGGTCATACACATGCTCGGAGACACCCCCTGAGAAGACGATATGCTGAACCTGTTTTAGGCCGCCGTAATTCACTAAAGGCGGTGTCACCATGAGCTGCTTTGCCATCGGCAAGGTAGGTCCTTTCTCGATCACTTCGAAGAGAATCTTCGCCATATAGGCGCCGAAATCTTCCTTCATTTTGTCGGTGATCTTCTGGCCCAACTCTACTTTATAACCCAGCTCCTTCATCATTGTCCGCCCAGCGTCTTCGATCCGCGTAATCATGTCGTTCCCGTCAAAAGCAATGAGCCGGGCGCCGATATTAATCGCGGCGGTTTGGCTCACTACCCCGTCTTCGATAAGCGAAAACTTGGTTGTGCCGCCGCCCATGTCCACATTAAGAACCGTCTTATGCTCGGACTTGGATAGATCCACCGCGCCACAGCCATAAGCAGCGAGTAATGCCTCGTGGTTGTGACCGGCAGCCGCGCATATGAACTTGCCGGAGTACTTGGCGAAGAACTCGACAATGGGTTGGGCGTTTTGCTTCTTTAGCGCTTCCCCGGTGATAATGACTGCGCCGGTATCCACATCCTCCGGCGTTAGTCCCGCTTCTTTGTAGGCATCATGAATGAATTGATTCACTTTATCCGTATCGATCTTGGTCGCCGACAGATACGGCGTTAGCATAATCGGCGACCGATAGAGCACCTCGCGGTTCGTTACCTTGAACTTGCCCGAGAGCGAAGCGCCTTGTCGTCGTAGCGTGATGTGCGAAAAGATTAGATGGGAGGTCGAAGATCCGATATCGATGCCCACGCTCTTAAGCGAGAACATCTCCAGTCCTTCTATTTCGGTTACGATCTCACCTTCTTTGATTATGAAGTTGTCCGGATGATCGTGATCGTAGATGTCGTCGTGCATTCGTTTGCCTCGAATTATGAATTTTTTGTCTGCCTCTTATAAACAGGAATCCCCGCGCGGGGCGGGGATTCCTTGTTTACCTTGGGTGGATCTCTGCGCCCGGCCGCTTATTGCTTTCCCATGGCCTTGGACCACTCGTAGTCCGGATTCGTATAGCACTCTGCGGGCATGATGCTCTTGATGCCCCGCTTGGCTAGCTCCTCCTCAAACTTCTGCCGAATATATGGATCCTCATTCGGATATTCGATCTGATCTTTGGCCCGGTCTTCGATTTTCTCTGCATGACCGTGAAACTGCATTGGTGGATGCAGCGCCAAGTATCGCGCCATGTCACCGCCGGCGTTGAAATGCTGGTGGAACCACTTATTGGGTGGCGTAACCATACTGCATTCATGCCACGGGCAGACAATCTTCTCTTTACCTTCCTCCCACATGATCGAATACCCTTCTCCCGCAGGAATGATGATGGCACGGCCAGGACCATGTCTGTGCGCTTTCTTATAGGTCTTCGGGGCGAAGACGGACATATGGGCAGTTAGTTCTGAATTGGGGAACTGGATAAAGACGCTCTTGCCGCCGGCACCGCGCCGTTCGTTGGCATCCAGCTTGTTCCACGCCCGCATATCCGGAAAAAAATTGCCGTACCAAAAAGCCCGCATACCCAAACCTTCATCGGCGTCGGCCGCCTGGACCATTTTTGCCTCGGAATAAAAATCCCCTTCGGTTGCGCCATTTTTTGATTCGTAGGGGTTATTGAAATACATGTCGGGTTCCGGCAGCGCGGACATTGCCATTGGCATATAGCTATAATGGAACAGTCGCACCGGCTTGTCGCCCTGCATATTGCTGAAAACATGGTAGTGATTGCGCGGAACCAGAAATAGCGCGTGTTCCTGCCACTCGAAGCTCTTCTTTGGCTTACCTTCTCCGCCCCATACCGTCGTGAGACCGCGACCTGACAATACGTAGACGATCTCATCCAGAGCAAATTTCACTGGTGGCAACGACTTGCCGGCGGGAATCTCAGTTACGCGCGATGCACTGACGCCTTCCTGCCCGAGTAACTGGATGAAAGCCGCCTTGCATCCTCTTTCTTCCCACCACTCTAGCTCGATGGTACGCAAATCCGGGATAAAATAGCCCGTATGAATCGGAATCCCCTTCGTTTTCATCCACCGATCGTAGGTGAATTCTTTGCTCCACATCGTAATGACGGGCTCTTGTTTCGCAGATTCCGGTTTCGCTGCTTTGGCCATAAAACCTCCTTGTATTATTTTCTCGCTTCTCTATCAGCGACCTCAAGTCGGGCATTCGCCCAACGAAGTGCTGCTTCAGCGGTCTTGGACTCTTTATCCTCGTAGTTTAGCTCTCCGATCCTATTTTCGGCAAACTCCCTTGCCTGCCGCGCGCGGTTCGTATCAATCTCGCCTGCAAATTCAGCTGCCGGGGCGAGCACGGTCATGACATTATCCAAGACCTCTGCATAGCCACCATTGACCGCTAAATAATGCCTGGCCGTTCCTTCTTTATAGCTCAGTTCACCCGGGACCAAAAGACTAAGAAAAGCGATATGGTCCGGTAAAACGCCGAACTCGCCCAAGGCACCCGGAGCCGTGACCTCATCGACCACGTCATCGAGCACAAGCCGGCTGGGCGTCACTACTCTAAGTCTGATCTTATCAGCCATCTTTTCTCAGCTACAAACGTTGATTTTCGTTTTGAACGATTTGAACGGCTGGAACGAAAAAGCAGCTTCCCGTTCAGAAGTTTCGAATTGTTTAGCAGTTCAACCCGTTAATTTACCTCACCCGCGCTAGGCCCCTGCCATTTTCTTGGCTTTTTCCATTGCTTGTTCGATGGTGCCTACCATGTAGAAAGCTTGCTCGGGAATATCATCGTGTTTTCCTTCAACCACTTCTTTGAACCCGCGAATCGTGTCTTTTAATTCAACATAAACGCCGGGGCTCCCCGTAAAAGCTTCGGCGACATGGAACGGCTGAGATAAGAAGCGCTGGATCTTGCGCGCGCGGGCGACGGTTAACTTATCCTCTTCGGAGAGCTCATCCATGCCGAGAATGGCAATGATATCCTGCAAATCTTTGTAGCGCTGCAGAATCACTTGCACGTTTCGGGCAACTTCATAATGCTCCATGCCCACGACATGAGGATCCAAGATCCGCGAGGTCGAGTCCAGTGGGTCCACAGCGGGGTAGATACCCAACTCGGCAATTTGACGAGAAAGGACGGTCGTCGCGTCAAGATGAGCGAAGGTCGTCGCCGGCGCAGGGTCGGTCAAGTCGTCGGCCGGCACGTAGATCGCTTGAACCGAGGTGATGGAGCCTTTATGCGTGGTCGTGATTCGTTCTTCCAGTTCACCCAAGTCCGTGGCCAACGTGGGCTGATAACCGACGGCGGAAGGCATGCGTCCGAGGAGTGTTGAGACTTCCGAATTGGCCTGTGTAAAACGGAAAATGTTGTCGATGAAAAGTAGCACGTCCCGGCCTTCATCGTCGCGGAAGTACTCAGCCAGGGTCAGCGCCGTTAGAGCGACACGGGCTCGGGCTCCTGGCGGCTCGTTCATCTGCCCATAAACCAGTGCGGCCTTATTAATAACGCCGGATTCCTTCATTTCCAGCCAGAGATCGTTGCCTTCACGGGTTCGTTCGCCGACGCCGCCGAAGACGGAATAACCGCCATGTTTCATGGCGACGTTATTGATCAGTTCCATGAGAATAACGGTCTTGCCAACTCCGGCGCCCCCGAACAAGCCGATCTTTCCGCCGCGCGCATAAGGAGCGAGGAGGTCGACAACCTTGATACCGGTTTCGAAGGCCTGGACTTTGGTTTCCTGATCGACGAATTCCGGAGTGGGACGGTGAATCGGATAGGATTTTTTTGCGTTGATTGGCCCCTGTTCATCCACCGGCTGGCCGATGACATTGAGCACGCGGCCCAGCGTTTCCGCACCCACCGGGACGGTGATGCCTGCACCAGTGTCCATCGCATTCATACCGCGCACCAGTCCTTCGGTCGTATCCATGGCGACGCAACGCACTGTGTTTTCACCCAAATGTTGCGCGACTTCGATAACGAGATTCCCCTCCTGATCGCTAATCGCCGGATTGCTGACCTTAAGTGCGTTGTAGATGGGCGGCAGAGAGCCGTCGGAAAACTCGACGTCAATGACCGCGCCCAACACCTGGGTAATCTTCCCCATGTTCATAAGACGCTTTCCTCCGTTTACTTCCTCACTTCAAGGCTTCCGCCGTACCGACGATCTCCATCAGCTCACGCGTGATCGAAGCCTGACGTGCACGGTTCATCTGCAAGGTCAGTGTTCCCATCATCTTCGATGCGTTCGTCGTCGCGGAATCCATGGCCGTCATGCGTGCGCCGTGCTCGCTCGCGGTGGCTTCCAGCAATGCCCGCTGAACGGCTACCTCGGTAATCTTTGGCAACAAACTGGCTAAGATCTCCTGAATCCCCGGCTCGTAAAGATACTCGGTGAGTTGTTCCACTTCCGCCGTTGCCGTAACAGTCACCGGTAAAAGCTTCTCTAGAGTCGGCACTTGGGAAAGGGCTGACCGGAAACTGCTGTATAGGATATAGACCGCGTCGGTTTCGCCGCTGACGAAACGGTGGATCAGCTTTTCGGCAATTTCCACTGCCAACACCTCGGGGGGAGTCGCAAGAATATTGATGTAGCGATCAGCGATCTCGGCTCTGCGCCGGCGAAAATGATCTGCCCCCTTACGACCGACCAATGTAAGCTGAACTTCCTTTTCGCCGCTTTGCCTGCGTATAAACGCCTCGGCGGCACGGATAAGATTTGCGTTGTACCCACCGCAGAGCCCGCGATCCGATGTTAAAAGCACCAGCAGGATTCGCTTCTCTTCACGTGCTGTGAGAAGCGGGTGGGCGTTGCTCGCGACTCGAGCCGCAAGGTTCTTTAACAAATCGGTCATCTTCTCGGCATAGGGGCGCGCTGCCACCGCCGCCTCCTGCGCCCGGCGGAGTTTAGCTGCCGACACCATCTTCATCGCTTTGGTGATTTGCTGCGTATTGCGGATCGAGCTGATCCGTTTGCGTATGGCCTTAAGAGTCGCCATTATTCCTTATCCACCAGAAACGCCAAAACCTAATATCTGAAACCCGCTTTAAACTCCTCCAGCGCCTTGTTCATCTTGGCGCGAAGCTCGCTATCGAGTTCACGCTTCTTGAGAATCTCAGCAAAAATGTCCGGATGCTTCGACTCAACAAAAGAATAGAGTTCCTGCTCGTACTTTTTGAGGGCTGTAAGGGGGATCTCATCGACGAACCCGTTGGTGCCGGCGTAAATGATCAAGATCTGTTTTTCCACGGGCAGCGGCTCATATTGACCTTGCTTGAGCAGTTCCACGAGACGGCTGCCACGATTAAGCTGTCGCTGTGTCGCTTGATCTAGGTCGGAGCCGAACTGAGCAAAGGCCGCCATTTCACGATACTGCGCCAGTTCCAGCCGAAGGGTACCAGCCACTTGTTTCATGGCCTTGATCTGCGCGTTACCGCCGACTCGGGAGACCGAGATTCCAACGTTGATGGCTGGCCGAACACCGGAATAGAAAAGATCGCTTTCTAAGAAAATCTGGCCGTCAGTGATAGAAATAACATTGGTTGGAATGTATGCGGAAACGTCACCCGCCTGGGTCTCAATGATCGGAAGCGCGGTTAGCGAGCCGCCGCCGCGGGCGTCGCTCAATTTCGCCGCCCGCTCCAGCAATCGGGAGTGGAGATAGAAAACATCCCCCGGGAATGCTTCACGGCCGGGGGGCCGCCGGAGTAGTAGAGAGAGCTGTCGGTAAGCCACTGCATGTTTTGAGAGATCGTCGTAGATCAGCAGAGCGTGGCCTCCATTGTCCCGCATATGCTCGCCCATAGTGCAGCCGCTGTAAGGTGCGATGTACTGCAATGGGGCGGATTCGGAAGCAGTGGCGGCAACCACGATGGTGTAGTCCATAGCACCAGATTCTCTGAGTTTATCGACCACTTGTGCGACGGTGGACCGCTTTTGGCCGATGGCGACGTAGATGCAGATAACGTTGCCGCCCTTTTGGTTGAGGATCGTATCGATGGCAACCGCGGTCTTACCGGTCTGTCGGTCGCCGATGATCAATTCCCTTTGCCCGCGGCCGATGGGGATCATACCATCAATGGCCTTTAATCCCGTTTGAAGCGGCTCCTTAACCGGCTGGCGCGCGACGATACCGGGCGCTTTGATCTCAATTCTTCGACGGTCCTTGGTTTCGATTGGGCCCCGACCATCAATGGGCTCGCCTAAGGCATTTACGACGCGGCCCACCAATCCTTGGCCCACAGGCACCTCGGCGATTCTGCCGGTGCGCTTGACCGTGTCGCCCTCCTTGATCATATAAGTTTCGCCGAAGAGGGCGGCACCGACATTGTCTTCTTCGAGGTTCAGTGCAACACCAAAAATTCCATGAGGGAACTCGAGCAGCTCGCCAGCGGCGACCTTGTCCAAACCATAGACACGCGCAATCCCGTCGCCGGTGGAAAGGACGGAGCCGACCTCCTGGATTTCAACAGTCTTCTCGTAATCGCGAATCTGTTCCTTTATGATTCGGCTGATCTCCGCTGTTCCAATCTCCATAGCTGTATCGCTCCTTAGTAACCGCGCGCGATGCGCTGTTTCATATTCTCAAGTTGTGTCCGCACACTGCCGTCGAAAACCTTGCCTTCGAACTCCAGCAAAACACCACCGATGAGACGGGGGTCGATCTCCTGGTGCATCACTATTTCCTTGCCGGACATTCCGTGCAGCACTGCACTCAGCCGGTCCAACATTGTCGCCTCCAGCGCGCTGGCACCTACAACTTTGGCCTCGACGCGGCCCTTGGCCTCGTTTAACAGCCGGCGATAACGGGCAACAATCGAGGGGAGATACGTGAGTCGATCACGTTCCAGCAAAAGCGACAGAAAATGAATCGCCAAAATCGACAGTTGCAGTTTGTTCGATATTTCAATGACGATTCTTTTCCGGCTGTCCATACCGAAGGCTGGATTCGTCAGAACCGTCTGCAACTGTGAGCCGGCGTAGGCCTGAAGAAAGCTTTCAATCTCCTGGCCGATTTTCTCTTCTTGCCCCGCTTCGCGAGCCAATTCAAAGAGCGCTTTGGTATACCTGCGACTTAAACTGCTTTCGATCATCTAACCTTTTCCGATACCTTGAATGAAATCTTCGACCAAGCGACCCTGATCGGTTGCAGAAAGATGGTGTTGGATGAGCTCGCGAGCCGTGGCCTCGGCTTGACTAGCCATTTCCTCACGGATTTTCTGCCGCGCTGCCTTGACCTCTTGATCAGCGAGAAACCGTGTATCCTCTTTAATCTTAGCGGCGAGTATTTGCACCTCGTTGAGGAGCTTGGTTTTCTCCCTTTCTCCCTCGGCCTGGAGTGACGCCTTGATTGCCTGGACTTCCTGATCCAGTCGCGCCAGCCGTTCCCTATAATCTTGAACTATCGCTTCAGCCTGCTGTTTTTTGGCCGAAGCTTCCTGAATCATGGCGATGATTTGATCGCGCCGTGATCGGAGAAAGTTACGGACTGGCGGGAGTGCGTAGTAAACGATGATGAAAGCGAAAATGAGAAAATTGCCCAGCGGGAACCAGATTTGACTAATGGGCGGGGCATGGTTCTCCGCTTCCGCAGCTGAGGCCCATGCCTGCGCCACACCAAAGAATTCGAACAGGCTCACGCCACGTTCCTCCCGAGGATCTTGCTCGCCATCTCCTGGGCTATCGTTCTGACTTCGTCCGCGACGACTTGCCGTTCTCTCTGCACCTGGCTGGCCAGTTCGCGCCGCACCTCTTCCAGCATGCGCATCGTGTCTTCGCGGACCTGAGTTAGAACCTTTTCGCGTTGCTGCCGCGCCTCCTGCAAGATCGCCTCTTTGGCGGCATAGCCGGCGGCCTGTGCTTGCGCGATCTTTTCTTCGTATTGCGCGCGTAATCGCGCGCCTTCATATTGTAAATCAGTCGAATCGTGCTGCGCTCCGGTGGTTCTACGTTCGCGTTGGTCCAGCAGGTTCAGATAGGGGCGGAACAGGAGCTTACTTAGGATTATCCAAAGGAGCAAGAAAATAACAATTTGATAAACTACCGAGTAATCTAAGGAGATCATTGGAAACTTTTGATGTCGCTTTCGTCTTTGCTTCAATCCGATCGGGCAATGATCAACTCAAAGCCCAATTGGAAAAACCTGCATTCACAATGGGTCTATATAAATGAACGTAAGATGCAGGGATGGGATGAAACGGCGAACCGAAGTCTACTTGTCGAAATCCGTTTGCAGCTTCGATGTTTTAGCTGCCGCAGCCTTATCAGCACCTAAGCTCTGTGCACCTGCGATTCCACCTTTTTGCCTTGCCGCTCCCATGGAGCAGTCCCCGTCGAAGACGACCCCCTCCGTTATGATTAATCGGGGGCTATCGATATCACCATACAATCGAGCTGGCGCTGTCAGCTGCACCTTTTCCTTGGCTACTACGTTGCCCTCTACCTTGCCACGGATAATTACCACCTCGCCGGAGATCTTGGCCCGAACTTCAGCCCGTTCACCGATGGTCAGCGTACCGTGACATTGGATTTCTCCCTCAACGCTTCCATCGACCCTGGCAGATCCCTGAAACGTGAGTTGACCTGTGACTCGACTCCCTTTGTAAAGGTAACCAACGAGCCCGGTTGCCGCAGGGACCGGCGCTGGCTCTAATTTTGGCGATGGTGCGGCCGCAACCGTAGCAGGGTCTGGAAGTGGTTGTGCCATGTCGGGCTTCTTGTCGGTTTTCTCAGGTTCCTTTTTGCCACCAAGGCTGCGATCAAACCAAGTCATAAAAAAGAGATCCTCTTCCTCTAGACAAAAGTGGTGTATAGCATCCAAGAAACCCGTTGTCAAAAGACCGGTTCAAGCTGTTGCCAAGTACCTGAGAACAGCCGGCGGCCGAGTTAAAAGGAAACCGATATTAGAACTTTTGTTGTTACTCTAGCCGCAAGTTCCGCTGCTCTCTTTGCGTTCTTTTGGACGAATCGGCGTTTAGCTCGGCGCAAATTATCCTTGACCCGCCGCCAGCCTTGTTTTATTTACTACTAGCCTCTTCATGACCCGCAGCAAAACAATCATTACTCTTGCAACTCTTCGGCTAACGCCAGGGGCGACCCATGTCTCCGCCCAAACTTTGCTGCGCGTGACTACGCCCGGAGCCCTGATCGGCGCGCTGCCCATTTATCCCAGTGCGAAAGGACATCCAAGAACTCAAGTGCGATTCCTGATCATAGTAAATCGGGAGCGCCTATGCAGCTGGTTGTAATTGTTTTGGTATTCTCGCTCATCACGGGTGCGGCAAACGTGTGGGCGGAACCCGTTCGCGCGGCTTATCCCTCTGCCAACGTGCAGTTTCTCCCGGCGTTCGTTGCCTTGGAGAAAGGCTTCTACAAGCGCGAAGGTTTGGACGCGGAGCTCATCTCCGTGAGAAACGCCGTCACCGCCGTGCAGGCGCTTCTCGGCAATCAGATTGATTTCATTTTTTCCGTAGGTCCGCAGATGCCGTCGATCTGGGAAGGCAGCGACATTATCTTGCTGGCCCAGCAAGTGGGCCGGCCGACTTTTTCGATGATGGTCACACCTGATATCCAGAGAATCACCGATCTGAAAGGTAAGAAAATCGGTGTGAGCTTCGGCGGCTCGACCTTCGCCGGTACCAAAGCGTTGTTGGAGCTGAACAAGATGAACCCTGATAAAGACGTGCAGTACGTCAGCATTCCTGGTAGCGCACCTAAAGTCGCCGCCATGCAGCAAGGGATTATTCAAGCGGCTCTGCTAGCGCCACCCGCCGACTACATCGCGCTTAAGGCCGGCTTCAAGCGCCTGGTCAACTTGGCCGATGTCTTCAAGGACACCTCTTTTACGGGTCTCGCCGCTACGGGAAAAACCATCAAAGAGCAACCTCAGTTCGTTAAGCGAATGGTACGCGCCATCGTGCGGGGCGTGTATCATACCCGCGACAATCCGGAAGATGCGGTGCAAGTCACGATCAAACACCTGCGCATGGAACGAGAGGCGGCGGTGGACGCTTATCAACTGATTCGGGAATCTTTGAATCCAATACCCACCGAAAAAGGCGTAGAACTCATGGCGCAATGGCAGGCCATCGCGCTAAACATCAAGCCCAAACGCCAGCCCCGTGACTATATGGACCTGAGATTTGTCAATGAAGTGGTTGCTGAGTTGGGACAGAAATGAGGAGGTAAGGTGAAAACGATCATCTTAGTTACGGCGTTGTTCGCGGCCCTGTTAAACGGATCGACCATTCAGGCCCAAGAAAAGAAGGGACCTGTCTACGCGACCTTGAAGACCAGCATGGGCGACATCGTGATACAACTGTTTGAAGACAAAGCACCGAAGACCGTCGCAAATTTTGTCGACCTCGCCACCGGTGCGAAAGAATGGACCGACCCGAAGACAAAAGAAAAAGTAAAACGGCCGCTTTACAACGGAACGATCTTTCACCGGGTGATTCCCGGCTTTATGATTCAAGGTGGGGATCCTTTAGGCAACGGCACCGGGGGTCCGGGCTATCGCTTCGAGGACGAATTCAATCCTGATCTCAAACACTCCAAGCCTTACATTTTGTCCATGGCGAATGCCGGACCCAACACCAACGGCAGTCAATTTTTCATCACTCACAAGGCGACCCCATGGCTCGACGGCAAACACAGCGTTTTCGGCGAGGTAGTAAAGGGACAGGAGGTAGTTGACGCCATCGCCAACGTCCCACGAGATTTCCGTGACCGGCCACTTAAGGAGGTCGTACTTAAGGAGGTCGTTATCTCCCGTGGGAGTTACTAAATCCCCTAAAGATGGCTCTATATGGAGGGAGGGCTCATATGAAGCTTGGCTATTTCCAAACCACGAGCATTACGACCATTTGTTTGCTGTTCTCTTTCCTCTTTCTTGACCGGTCGACAAACGCTGCTGATGCATTGCTCCCTCAAGCCACCGCGGTTTACGGCGTGATCGCCACTGACCCAGTCTACCTATGGATGGCTCAGGAGAAAGGCTTCTTCAAAAAGAATGGCGTAAACATCGATCTGACGCACATACCGACGAATCAAGCGGTCCAAGCTTTAGTTGGTGGCAAAGTGCAGTTCACAACCGCCGGCCCACAGATTCTCGAAGCGGCGCTCGTCGGCGCTGACACGGTTTATATCATGTGTCCTATCAACAACTTCGTCCTTTCTCTTTACGGCAAGCCGGACATCAACGGAGTCAAAGGACTCGCCGGTAAAACCATCGGCGCCACGAACAAGGGCACCCCCAGCGATATCGCTGGACGGATGGTGCTAACGCAGAATGGCCTGAAGCCAGATGTCGAAGTGAAATTCGTTTACCTCAAGGAACTTCCCGCCTTGGTCGCGGCGCTCAAAGAGGGAGTCGTCGATGCCGCGCTCATCGCGGCCCCAAGTACTCTTACGGCAAGAGGCTTTGGGCTCAAGGAATTGCTCAACATCACGGCTCTGAAAATTCCCTTCGTACAGCATTCCGTGGCGGCCACGCGTTCCTATATCAGCTCAAATCCTGACATCGTTCGGCGCTTTGTACGCGGCGCAGCGGAAGGGTTGGACTACACGCGAAAGAACCGGACCGACGCGCTATCGGTCATGTCCAAGTACACGAAGATAACCGATACTGCATTGCTCAACGAGGGCTTAGACGCCTATGAGAATGCCTGGGAGCGGATTCCCCTCCCGTCCCAACCAGCCATAGAGGCCGTACTCGCTTCATCAGAAAATCCCAAGGCCAAAGGCGCGAAGTGGGATCAATTCGTCGACGACCGTTTCATAAAAGAGTTGGTTGCGTCGGGTGCATTTAAGTAGTCCGAACACCCACCGTGTGTTTCATTCGAGATCGTACGGCACGGAGAGCTGTTCGCTTACTTCTCGCAAGCCTTTGACTACTGAGCTGTGCAACGGGATGCCATGCTCAGCTCTCTCCTGTGCGGTCTCGAATTCAATCTCGCCCGCCACATAAACGCGCTCTTGCCCTTCGATAGGCGGGGTGGATTTCAACTCTCGAATCAGCCGGTCCATATCTTTCTTGAATTCATCTGCAGGCCGAAACGAATCGATGCGCAGCGCACCGAAGAAATGACCGCGGGGGTCTTGATCGGCATTAAGCGCAGTCGTCGTCCCCGTCAACACGCCGCAAAGGATTTCGACGAGAATTGCAAGCCCGTAGCCCTTGTGGCTGCCGCCTTCACGCGATCCGCCGAGAGGCAATAATCGTCGCGCCTTCTGCGCGATGCGCGGGTCCGTCGTTTGCTCGGCGTCCTGATTGAGGGCCCAACCTAGCGGGACAGCTTTTCCTAGGCGCGCCGCCAACTCCAGTTTCCCGGCGGCCGCCGTCGTGGTTGCCATGTCCAGAACAAAAGGTAGTTCCTTATCCGCCGGCACCGCGAAGCACATCGGATTGGTGCCAAACCTTGATTCGCGACCGAAGGTCGGAACCACCTGTCGGCTAGCGTTGGTCATCGCGATACCGATCATATCGTGTGACAGCGCCTGCATCGCGTAGTTTGCCGACATACCGAAATGCCGGCTGTTCCGCACACCCACCATCGCTACGCCAGATTCCTTGGCTTTGCGAATCGCTAGGTCCATCGCGCGATGGCCAATGACCATGCCAATACCGCGATCACCATCGAGGAGCGCCGAGGACGCGGTCTCAGAGATGATTTTGATATCGGGCTTGGCTTTCATAGAGCCCTCGCTCAGCCACTTGATGTACCAACTATGTGGGTTAAACCGAATGACCCCATGCGTGTCCACGCCCCGGAGATCGGCCATGACCAGGGCATTCGCCGCGACCTCGGCATCGCTCCTTGGCACATCGAACTTTTCAAAAGAAGCGACCAAGAGACGACGTAACTTCCTGTGGTCGACGCGTGTCAGTGCTTCAGTAGATGACTCCATTGGTTTCTCCTTGTGTGATGCGTGTTCTCCTATCACCTTGAAGTCTTTTTCCGTTCGGGCCGCGCCTTTTGCCACGTGGAAAGGAGACACTCTTTATCGTGATCTCGCGGCGCAGGCAAAGAAGTAGAATTCTCCTAGCGCTACGGACGAAAGCGGCACTAAGCTCAACGAATACCTAAGTAGTCATTGTAGATTTTCATGTAGCGGTCGTAGCCGCCCTCGGGTCGAAGAACGTGCAGATTTCCGCTTTCCATGAGCTGATCGATTTCACGAGACTCACTCTTGACGCCGCGACGGAGCGGGATTTTTCCCGCCGCCGCAAGCGCACGTTGCCCTTCCGGGGAGAGGTAGAAGTCAATCAGCAGCTGCGCCGCCGCGGGGTGCAACGGATTCTTGATCATCGCTACAGTGGAAATCGTCGCCAGGGTCGGCACCGCGGCAAGCCAGTCGGCAGGCGCCTCTTTGCGCTTCATGGCATCGAGTTTGGAGACCTGCATAAAGATCGTCAGCGGGTATTCCCCTGCTGCCATCATGTTCACGTTGTGCGTGTATCCCTCGACGAGTCCCAAATCCTGTTGGCTGAGCTTTTTAAAGTAAGCGACGCCCTTCTCCTCGCCCCTCAGGGAAACCATGCCGGTCAATGGATAGGGAACCCCGCGATTAACGGCCATTTGACCTTTGAACTGTGGCTTCAGATAGTCGTCGTAATTCTTCGGCACCGCCGCCCTGGAGATCATTCTCGGATTAAAGCCAGTAAGAAGCAGGTCCGTAGTGATTCCGGACCAGTATCCTTCGGGATCCCAGGCGCCTTGAAGCAGGTTCTTACTCTCCGGGGAATGGTACGGGCCGATCACCCCCTGTTGCTTAAAGTACAGCAGCGGCTCCGGGCTGTTACCTAGAACGTCGGCTTGCACTCTACCCGCGCGAAATTCCTGCATGACGCGCGCCACTTGCCTGCCCGAGCTGAGGTAGACATGGCGGACGTTGAGGAACGGATATTTTTCTTTGGCGGCTTTGCTGAAAAACTCAAAGTCCCGCACCGTCATCGTCGTATAGAGAATGACCTCGCTCTCTTTCTTGGCTTGGTTTAAGATTTCCGAAGTTTGCGGGAAAGCCCGCGCGGGCAGAAGGATCAAGGATAGAAACAGGAAAGCCAACCTTTTCATGAATAGGTTACCTCCTGAGCGTATGATTCCGTTTTTGAAAGTGTTCCCCGCTTTTACTAACGTTTGCTGTTGACGGCGTCGATGAACCCGGACGCCTGAATCTTCTGCACCAAGCCATTATCGTAAAACTCTTCGGGTTTCATCTGCCTTGCCTTGGGACTCTTGGCGACATCGAGCACTGCTTTCACTTCCGCCGCGGTCATCAGGGGGACCTGAGGAAAAACATCCTTGTAGTCTTCGTAAACCGATTCGAGCACCTCCCGATCGGTTGTCTTCAAATACTTGCCCATCGATTTCATCGTTGTTTCCTTATCCTTACGGATAAGAGCCAGCGCTTCTATGTAGCCGCGCAGAAATCGTGTGAGCGCCTCATTCTTTTCTCGCATAACTTTCGGCGAAGAAAGTACAGCGGTAAAAAGAAATGGAATCTTCAAATCAGTGATGTTGAGAATCGGCTTGATCCCGGCGGCTGCGGCCCTTAATGAGGTCGGCGCCGACATGATTCCCGCCGCGGCATTCCCGACGCTCACCAAGTTGAGCACATTCGTGATATCTTGCGCATACATAATTTTCACGTCTTTATCCGGCTCCAAGCCATTGCGCTTGAGCACAATACGCATGGCGTAATCTGTTGATGCCGCCGGCTGCGTTACCGCCACTACTTTACCTTTGAGATCGGCTATGGATTTGATCTCCGGCCGGGCATAGAGCTGGAAAACAAATACCGGTAGACTGCTGGCGATGTAGATCAAATCCGCCCCTTCCAGTTTGGCGTCGATCCCTTGGTTCCCTACGAGGCCGACCTCTTCGCCACCGCCAACCATGCCTTGCACCGCCGTCGTCGCCGCCAGGTATTTGAGGTCGACGTTAACAGCGTACTTGGTAAAAAGCCCGCTTTCCTGAGCCACCCAAATCGGCGCCATGACGCCGCTGAGCGCGTTATAAACCGCGCGCAAGCTCATTTCTTGGGCAGCCGCAGCCCGCCAAATGAGAATGGCACCAGTCAACACAATGGTAAAGATCATTCCACCAAACGTTGCTCTTCGCGTCATCTGCGCGCTCCCAAGGAATGAATTTTTCTCACCTTACCAACCCGGCAGAGATATTACCACACAGTTGCTCGGCCGATTTGCTCTGTCCTGACGGCCGAGGAGTGAAAAACGACGGCATTAGGATTGCTTCTAAATCCGGAGATATCATAGAAGTTAACCCGTGGACAGCAACACGCTAACAGTCGGGCTCACGATCATCTTCTCCGTCGTTTTGGTCGGCCCCTTTTTAAACAAGTGGATCGAAAGTAATCTAGAGATCTTTCTTTTCGTGATGGGAGCCGTCAGCGCGACACTCTCCAGCGCCTGGACTCCCGCGGTTATCCATGAGGGGTTTGTTGCGCCGATTAACATCACTCTTGCGGTTCTGGCCGCCGGCGCGCTCTTTCACTTTGTCCGCAGGTTCGTCGATAGAGGAATGCGCAGGGTGCTGATCACTGTTCCTCTTCCTGCGATCGTATTCACAGGGATCGTAATCTTGGGCCTAGTTTCAAGCATCATTTCAGCCATCATCGCTGCCTTGCTCTTGGTGGAATTCATCACGGTTTTGCCGCTGCACCGGCACGCCGAGGTTAACTTGACGATCATCGCCTGTTTTGCGATCGGTCTCGGTGCAGCCCTGACTCCCCTAGGAGAGCCGCTTTCCACCATCGTGGTGTCCAAACTCAGCGGTGAGCCGTATCACGCCACCTTCGGCTACTTGGCTAAAATTCTGGCCCTATACGTGGTTCCGGCAGTCGTCGCTTTAGGGGTAGTTGGAATCTTTCTTGTGCGCCAAACCACGGACGACACCGAAGCGTCTCTTGCCGCGGAGGAAGAAGAAGAAAAACTAAGTGAGGTCTTTATGAGGGCGGCCAAAGTCTACGTTTTTGTCATGGCGCTTATCTTTCTCGGCGCCGGCTTCAAGCCGCTCATCGACGCTTATCTGACAAAAATGTCGTCTCAAGCTCTATTCTGGGTCAACATGGTATCGGCCGTCTTGGATAATGCAACACTGGCCGCCGCGGAGATTAGCCCTTCCCTTACCGAAGCGCAAATTAAGAGCGCGCTCTTAGGCCTTCTTATCTCCGGCGGAATGCTGATTCCCGGCAACATCCCCAACATCATTTCCGCCCACGCGTTGCACATAAAAAGCACAGAGTGGGCGCGTCTCGGTGTCCCTCTTGGCCTGATCATCATGGCGGGGACGGCTGTCTTCTTATCGTTAGGCTGGATCTAACCCGCGACCAAATCTTCAAGCACTCTTCGTAAATTCTTGAGGCTATTCATTTAGGTCTGCCGTGCGATTTCAGCAATTCGCTGAATTGCTTGTGCAGCTTGTTCAGTTTTGGCGGGATCATATATTGGCAATACGGTTGGTAAGGATTATTGGCATAGTATTTCTGGTGGTAGTCTTCGGCTTCGTAGAACTCACCCAGCGGCTCCACTGTGGTAACGACGCGCTTGCCAAATGCTTTTGAGTCGTTCAACTCTTTTATGAAAGCTTCTGCTTCTTGCTTCTGCTGCTCGTTGGCATAGAAAATCGCCGAGCGATACTGTGTGCCGACATCGTTGCCCTGACGATTGAGAGTCGTCGGATCGTGGGTCGCGAAGAATACGGTCATCAGATCTCGAAAGGAGATCTCGGTAGGATCGAAGGCGATGCGGATCACTTCTGCATGACCCGAGCGCCCGGAGCAAACCTGCTCATAGGTCGGATTTTTCGTGCTGCCGCCGGCGTAACCCGACACTACTGAAGTCACGCCTCGTAACTCATCAAAAACCGCTTCCGTGCACCAGAAACAGCCGCCGCCAAAGACTGCTATATCCTTTTTTTCGCCGTTGCTCATCTTTCCCCCGGTTTCATGGCTTACCTCGCGCTCCGCAGAAAATATTTCATGGAAATCGCTGTCAACCCAGACTGTCGTTGTAGTTGCTCTTAGGTACAAAATTGAAGAAGTGACCCGATCCCTCGACCATCCGCTGCGAGTGTGGCGTACCCGCGGGGATGTGTACACCCACCGGACTGTCAACCACAACTTTCTCATCGCGGATCACAAATTCAATTTTGAGGCCGGTGAGCCCAGGCCCGGTGCCGATGGCGATGTGCTGCGTATCGCAGTTGTGCGTGTGCTTGTCCACGTAACTAGCCTGTGTCGGCTGCACGTTGGAGACGCTCCTGACGACAGTGTAAAATCCCGCTTCAGGCTTGAGCTTGCCATCGATGAAAACGTAACGCACTCCCGGTGCTGCATCCGTGTGATACTTAATCTCCGTCGTCGGACGAACGTCCGGTTTGATGATGTAACTTGCAAACCTCGCCGTTTCTCTGTTCCCCTTCTCTACGTCAGGCTGCTTATCTTGGTGCGTGTAGCCGCGGCTTCTGAACAGAACCGTTACCGTTCCCGCGCCATGGGTGACTTTATATTCGTGCACCGCGCCAGTTGGAATATAGACGCACGCCGGCGAGACGATTTTCTGCACCCGGCCTTCAAAGATGATCTGACCTTCCAAGCCACTCAGGTCGGGCTTGTTTCCGATAAAGTAGTAGAACTCATCCGTATTGTGACAATGAGGCACCTGATAGTCAGGCACGTCTACCGGCAAATCTTTGGCTTCGTGTATGGCAACGTAGATGTCGGCGTCGGGGTGCGAGTCGCGATTGATGAATATATGCCGTTTGACCGGCAATTCGATTCGCTCGCGTAGTGGCCGTTTCTCTTCAAACTTACCACCAACAACTCCTGGCCGTGCTTTCACGATATACTTCGAAATGTCCATTGTTTACTCCCCTAGAATTCCCTTCATCCGCTCGATGACATCCGGCGGCTGATTGATGACCTCTTTCGCCAGAGCTTCCAACTTTTCACCACGAACCGGATTGATCTCCCACTGCCTTTTGTTTGCCTCGGCGACGAACTCCGGATCTTTGAGCATCTTTATGTAGGCCTCGCGCAGAAGCCTGACCCGGTCCGCGGGAGTACCTGGAGTTGCCAAAATGGGGCGCCCGAAGGCGCCGGGGCCCAGGACTACCCGTGCCAGGCGTCTTTTCGCCTCCGGAACTTTTTCCTGGTCCATCAACTCCCAGATTGTCGGTGTGTCAGGCAGTCGGGAATTTTTCTTTTCCCCCGTCTGCACAAGTATCCTTGCGAATCCATTCTTAGCCCAAGTGCGACCCGGTTCGCGACCGAAAAAAGCACTGATGGTTGTACCCCGGCAGTGAACCTCGTTTCTCTCGACCGCTAGGTCTACGTCGGCCGCTCCAGGGTACCCGGTAACCATGTTGATCTTCAAACTGAAAATTTCCTCCAATAATTTGGGTATGTAGTAGCCGGTGCTTCCGACTCCAGGTGCCCCACAACGAGGTGGTTCAATAGCCTTCCGCAGATCGAGCAGAGTTTTGTAAGGGAGGTCCGACCTGATGAAGAACATTTCGTCGTTCTCCTCCGGCGTCCCAATCCAGGCGAATTTTGCCCAGTCAAATTGAACTTCTTTGCGGCCGAGAAGTTGAGCGAAATAAATAGGCGCGGTGACCGCTCCAAGGGTCAATCCGTCCGGTTTGGCTACACCATAGACATAGTTGGCCGCGGTTATGGATCCGCCACCGGGCATATTCTGGACGATGATATCGGGCCTCCCTGGCATCTGTTTGGGCAGGTGATTGGCGACCACGCGGGCATAGAGATCGCTGGCTGCGCCGGCGGAAGCGCCGACGACAATCTTCATCTGCTTTCCTTTGTAGAAATCACTCTGCGCTTCTACCCGCGCGGCAGCGATCGCAATTACAAACAGAACCCCGACAACTCGCCGCATCCAGTCTACCTCCGCTTCTTACCGGAAAAGTATCTCGCCTCCAGCTTGGTGACCTCTACCATACCCGTAATATCCCAAGGTAAAGCCTTGCCACCGGTAAAAGGCGTGTCGGAGTTGTTCTCAAGAAATTTGTACCAGGCTTTTATCCCTTTCTTACTAAACGCTTGCAGGAATGACCAAGCGGATGTTTTCAGTACGAGATCGGGAAGAAAAGTGTACCACGCGGCATTCAGTTTGAGCGCCTTGTGCTCTTCCAGGGTCAAGGCACGTGGCAATTGACCTTTCATGGCCGAAAACGGTCCCTTCACCACTTTACGCGCTCGCTTGATCTCCGCCACCGAATGGGGCGCTTCGAATTGAACCCAATCGACGCCCCCTTCTTTTTCATAAAACCGGAGCCTTTTTAACGTTTCCGCCATGCCACCATTGATGGCGTTACGGGCATAACACTGCGCCATGATCACAAAATCTGGATCGACTTCATTTTTAGCGTCTACTGCCGAGCGATAGCGCGCCACGGCCTCCTCCCGCGACACGATGGAAACACCGGCGGACATCGTCCGCCGCTTCTGCTCCAGGGGTTGATCGTCGAGGCGCAGCCCAGCGAGTCCCGCATCGATGCATTCGCGCACTAACCGGCGCACCGCCATGATCCCGCCATGTCCCGTATCCCCATCGAGTATTACAGGAATCTTCACGCTGCGGGCGATCCACTTGGCGATCTCGACGCACTCCGTCATCGATAATATGCCGAGATCGGGAAGCCCGGTGTAGTTACCGCCTGTGATGCTCGTGCCGACGAAACAGGTTTCGACTCCGTTCGCCTCCATAATCTTTGCATGGAAAGCGTTCGGGGCACCGAGAACAGCAAGGACCTTGCCTTTGCGCCGGAGCAGTCGCCGCAATTTTGTCGTCGGTTTCATTCCGCGTAACGCCGATAATAACGGACCGCGTTCTCCCACAAGAGTTTGCGCATATCAGCTTCCTGCAAGTTCCAACCGAACACTGTATCCACGGAAATCGGAAACCAACTCTCACCGTGCGGATAGTCCGAGCCGAACATGAGAATGTCGGGGCCCAGTAAATCGATGACCGACTGAGTGAGCTCTGCTCCCTCGGAAACCTCAATACTTTGAAAATAGCGACCGCCGGTCACGTACTCGCGAATCGTTTGTCTTAGTTGCGGTAAAGCTTCAGGACAGAGCTTGGTGTGTTCTTCTAAACGATTCACCCATGCCGGTAGCCAACCGTGGCCGGCCTCCAATGTTCCGACACGTATGCCTGGATAGCGGTCCATGATTCCGGCCCCGATTATCGCGGCCATATTGCGCTGCCCGCACCATGGATGGGCTGCGGACCGTTGCAGCCAAAGGTTGTTCCAAGAATCCAAACCGCCGGGCGCATAAGGAGGCATCACCGTAAACGTGTGAAGCGCAATGGATAAGTCGTAATCGGCCGACGCTTTCCAAATTGGCTCCAAGTCCGGATGATCTAGAGGAAACTGGTAGGGCGCATAGACGAAGACTGCCAAGGGCCACGACTCCTTCGCGCACCTGTGGATCTCAGCGAGAGAACGGCTAACGTCCCGCGCGGAGATGAGGATCACACCCTTCAGACGGCTGGGAAACGCTGCACAATAAGTTGCCATCCAGCGATGATAGGCCTCATAGATGGCCGCCTCCAAAGTCACATCTTCGATGGTCGTCCAGGCACCGAACCAACCGGATGGAAGCATCAGATTGACATCGATGCCCTCGATGTTCATGTCTTTAATTCGCACCGCGGGATCTCGCTCACAAAGCGGATCAGGCTTGCCATGCTGATGCCTCTTATAGCCTCGCATATAATCTTGATTCTCAGGAGCTTCATCATCGGCGGCCCCGAGCCGGCGCTTGTATTGACGTACACCCAGTCCCGAGTTTTCCAAGCGCCTCTGGTGAAAGGTAAGGTTCGAGGAGATCTGCATCGGGTCTCACGTGTGTATCCGCATCAAAAATTCGAAACCCGTTTCTCATACATTCACCTCTCTCTTGGTCTGGGCTTTAGCGAGAGCGCTAGTAAGCGCCAACGTCGAGGCAAGACCTGCAATGGTTAGCACAGGCAAGATTCTCAGAGCAAGTTTAATCAAACACTGAGGCGGTAAGTATTGGCTTGCAACTCCTAGGCTTTCTTAGTATCCAGGAAAAGAAGCGTCAATAAATTCGACAGGAGGCCTAAGAGATGCAAGAGCTGCACTTTAAAGAGAAAATAAGCTGGCCGGAAGGCTATCGCATGGCGGTCGCGCTGACGTTTGATTTTCAGGGCGGCGAGGATGTAAAGCCGGACAAAAACGGAAAAATCAATCACGAGGAATGGACCCAGGGAGAATACGGACCGCAAACCGGGATCTGGAGGATTCTTCGAATCCTCGACGAAACCGGTGTTAAGGCAACGTTTCTGACCTGTGGCGGCATCGCCGAACGTTACCCCGAAGCAGTCAAGGCGATCGCCCAAAGGGGTCACGAGGTCGCGGGCCATGGCTACCATCATGAGGTCGCGCGCGATCTCACCCGCGAAGAAGAGCGCGAGGTCATGCGGAAGACCCTAGAGATGATCGAGAGGCGTACCGGAAAGCGTCCGGTGGGCTGGCGTTCCTGCACCCAAAGCCCTAACAGCTTGGAGCTTTTGATGGAGCACGGCTTTCTCTGGAACAGCAATTCATTCGCCCATGACCTACCTTTCCTCTGGACGAAAGACAACGGCATGTTGGCCGAGCTACCCCGACATCCATTCGGCGACGGCAGAGTCTACACACACAGAGATTCGGGAAACCCAAACGACGCGCTATTGATTTGGAAGGCTTTTTTCGATGAACTCTACGAGGAATCAAACTCCGGCCCCACATTTTGTCCTTTCCAGATCCATCCCTATATTTCCAGTCGACCGGGGCGCGCAAAGGCATTGAAAGAGATGATCCAGTATATGCAAAGGCATGCGGGGGTCTGGTTTGCCCGTGGCAATGAGATCGCCGAGTTGACTCTGAAACTTGGCTCCGGCGTTCTATCGCGGACACGGCTCAAGGAAGCCGTAGG
>WNFP01001850.1_pt1 | contig 26810 bp, 21 predicted proteins | sample 5400201 | NCBI WGS metagenome assembly WNFP01 (sample SAMN13153355, study PRJNA577476) | soil metagenome | isolation source: 115 cm saprolite under Madrone tree | place: USA:California | collected 2016-06-14 | reverse complement strand
ATGAGCACCGAGCGGCCGCGCAGCGATTCGAGCGCAGATCCGAAGGTCGATCCCGCCCTCAATTGCTCGAGCGCGACCAAGGCGCCGCGGCCGTGGAATTTGCCGCTGACCGCTGCGCCGGTCGGCGCTATGAAATCCCACAGAGAGCTCACTTCAGGCTTCTTCCTCATCCCGTTGAAGGCAAAGTCTATGGCAACACGGGGCTCGGGAACAAAGAACTGTGTCATCGATATTGCAAATACGAATCATTCTCGATAGCATTTGTACTCGCATTTCGTGCGCGGGCGACGAATTCGCCGGGCGGGACCCAATGATTTCGAAGAACGAAGGATCCACACCATGATTCGCATTTCATCCGCTCGCATCACAACTCCGAAGTCGGTGCGAATCGCCGCGCTGATGGCCGCCGCACTGTGCACGGCGGGAACCGCCGCCGCGGCGGACTCCGGCGGCAAGCAATCCAAGGAGCAGCGGCAGATTCAGGCATTGCAGCAGCAGTTGGCGGCGGTGCAGGCGCAGATGAAGCTGCTGGCCGAACAGAATCAGACGCTGCTGCAAAAGGAGCTCGAGCTCGAGCGGCAAGTGGCGCAGCAAGCCGCTGTCGCGCAGGCGGCGGCCGCGCAGGCGTCAGTGGCAAGGGCGCCGGTACCGCAGGCGTCCGCGCCGGTGCCGCTTGCGCAGGCGATGCCCGGCGCGGCCCCCGCCGTTACGGCCGCGTCGGGCGCGAGGCCGGCGACGACAGTGTCCGGCGATGCATCCGGTGCGCCCGGAGCGGCGTCTGCTTCGGCCGGAGCGGCGTTTTCCAACGTGCGGCTCTGGGGTTACGGCGAGATCTACTACACCCGTCCGACCCGCGACCCGGGCAAGGCGCAGGCGGATCTCGCGCGCGCGGTGTTCGGCATCGGCTATGCGTTCGACAGCCGCACGGAGTTCAATTCTGAGTACGAAGTAGAGCATGCGATCGCGTCGTCCACGGACTCGGGCGAGTTCGAGGTCGAGCAGTTCTATGTCGATCGCCAGCTGAACGATGCGGCGACGCTGCGGGCGGGACTCTACTTGATGCCGTTCGGCCTGCTGAACGAGCACCACGAGCCGACGAATTTCTACGGCGTGCAGCGCAACTTCGTCGAGACCTTGATCATCCCGAGCACCTGGCGCGAGGGCGGCTTCAATGTCCACGGCGACATCGCGCAGGGGTTTAGCTGGAATGCCGGGGTCACTACGGGGTTCGACCTATCGAAGTGGAACTACACCCCGGAGTTTCCGCTGTATGCGACGGCGCTCGACATCGTGCGCAGCGGCGCTGCGCCGTTGCAGGCGACGCATCAAGAGCTGCAGCTCGCCAATGCTCACGACTTGAGCCAGTACGTCGCGCTCGGCTACTACGGTGTGCCGGGACTCAACCTGGGCGCGGCGATCAGCAGCGGCAAGGCGGTCAAGGTCCCGGCTCCGCCGAATGCGCCGCTCTTGGGAAGTCAGCGCGTGACTCTCTGGGAAGCGCACGCACGGTGGACGCCGGCGAAGTTCGACCTATCGGCGTTGTACGCCCATGGCTCGATCAGCAACTTAGGGAATGCGAACGCCGCCAATCCGGGATCGCCCAATCCGATTCCCTCGGAATTCTATGGGTATTTCGCGCAGGCGGCGTACGGGCTGTGGGAGCACGGCGACTACCGGCTTGCTCCCTTCGTGCGCTGGGAACGCTACAACATGGGCTCGCGCTATGCCGGCACCGCGGGTCCGGTGGTGCCCACCGGGTTGGTCCCGCTCTCGGCGAGCCCAAGCGACTACGGTTACTGGCCGCGCAATCAAGACCGCGTGTGGACCCTGGGGGCCAACTTCTACACCACGCCTCACGTCGTGTTCAAAGTGGATTACCAGTGGTTCGACCTCAACAGCGATCTCAGCCGCTTCGACTTAGGATTGGGTTTGAATTTCTGAAGGGGAACCTTTCGGTTGAGCCGGCGCCGGTTCAGCGGCTCGCTGCAAGGCGTTCGCCGCGGGGATTCGTACCAGAAGGATGGTGCTGCCCGAGGCCGGACTTCTCACCTCCAGCCGGCCGCCGAGGGCGCGGACGCGGTGGCGCATGGAGGCCAAGCCGTGCGAGCCAATGGCGGTAAGCCGATCGGCGGGGATGCCTTTGCCGTCGTCCGCAATCCGCATGACGATGGCGTCTCCGTCCAGTCCCAAAGTGAGGTCCACGGACGCCGCCTCCGCATGCTTCAGGATATTCGTGAAGGCCTCTTGCGCAATGCGGAACAAAGCGATGGCTGCCTCGGAGGTGAACTTCGGCTCTTCATCCGGATACACTTCTGTGCACTCGAGGCCGGCGTTGCCGCAGGTCTCTTTCAATTGCCAGCGCAGCGCGGCGAACAATCCCACGTTGTCCAGCAGCGTCGGCCGCAGTTCCTCGATGATCCGCCGCTTCAGATCTACGCCGGCGGAAAGGCTTTGCTGCACGCGGTGCAGCCGCTGCTTCATGTCGGGATCGTCGCGGGCGAGATGTTGTTCCGCCCATGAAAGATCCATGCGGGCGCCCACCAGCAGGCCGCCGAGTTCATCGTGCAATTCGCGCGCCAGAACGGCCTTTTCGCGCTCCGACACGTTTTGCAGATGGGTCGACAGTTCGACGAGCTCGCGATTCCGCTCCTCCGCCTCGCGTTCGAGCTGCAGCTTCTGATCGCGCAGTTCCGCGGTCTGCAGGGTGCGGCGCCGCAGGTCCAGGTACACCAGACGCGCGGCGATGCCCACCAACAACATGTTGAAAATCGTTCCGGCGACGGTGATCCAACGGCTCTGCGTCAAGGATCTGGACCAGTGATCTTCCGCCACCAGGTGCTCCGCGGATTCACGCTCGCGCAATTGCTCCAGGACATCGTTGACGGCCTCGCCGGCATCCGAGCCGACGCTGGTCTTGACCAGCGCGATCGCAGCCGAGGTGCCCTGAGATTTCTGTATCGCGACCAGCATCGCAAGATCCGCGAGCCGTTTGCCGATCAGCACATGCAGCGTGCGCATGTCGGCGAGATCGGGGTCGGAACCCCTGTACGCCGACTGCAGCCGCTCCAGCCGGGGTTCCACGTCGGCGACGTAGGCGTCGTAGCGCTCGAGGAATTTCTGATCGCCGGTCAGCAGGAAGCTGCGCTGCGCGGCCACCGATCGGGAGACCCCGATCTGCAATTGATCGATGAGGTGTTCGCGCTGCGCGGACTTTTGCAGGCGCTCGCTCGCTTCCTGCAAGCGTTCCTGACCCGCGCCGGTCAGGAAGAACAACGCCGCCAGGAAACCGATGATCAGAAACGGGGGCACCGCGACGTACCACCGGCCGAGTCCGTCGAGGGCTTCGCCTAGAATATTCACGCAATCCACTGTACTAGAATTCGCGGGAAACGCGAATGTCGTGGCGGCGCGTCAGTAGACGCCCAGGCTCACCGTGTCGGCCAGATCTTCGGTCTTGAAATCGACCGGCACCGCTATCACCGGAACCCGCACCCGGCCCTCGAGCCAGGTCTCGAACGCCGCGAGCGGCATGGGTTTCGCGTACAAGTAGCCCTGTGCGATATCGCAGCCGAAATCGCGCAGGCGAACCGCCGCCTCGTCGGTCTCGATGCCTTCGGCGACCACTTGGAGTCCGAGGCCGTGACCCATGTCGATGGCCGCTCGAACCACGGGTGCGAATTCCGGATCGGATTCCAATCCCTGCACGAAGCTGCGATCGATTTTTACTTCGTGGACCGGCAAGCGAACCAGATGGCTGAGCGAGGAATATCCGGTTCCGAAGTCGTCGATGGAGAGACTGACGCCGAGTGCGGCGATGGCGTCGAGAACGCGCAGCGCCCGCGTGGGATCTTCGATGAAGCCGCTCTCGGTGAGCTCCAAAGTCAACAGCGCCGGCGGCAGCTGATGGCGGGTCAGCAGGCTGGCGACGCGAGAATCCAGCCGCACATCGCCGATGTCGTCGACGCTGATGTTCACGGCCAGCACCAGGGCCTTGCCCGCCCGCTGCCACAGTGCGCCTTGTGCGATGGCATGATCCAGCGTCCAGCGGGTCAACCGCCGTATGAATCCGGTTTGCTCGGCGAAGGGGATGAAGTCCGCGGGACAGAGCAGTCCGCGCGTCGGGTGCTGCCAGCGCAGCAGGACCTCGGCGCCGGTCACGCGTCCGGTCTTGAGTTCGATCTTGGGCTGGAAGAACAGGCGCAGCTCATCGTGTTCGACGGCGTGGCGCAGCTCGCCCAACAGCGAGAGCTGGTCCCGAGCCGCCGGTTTCAGCGCCTCCTCGTAGATCGCGAGCGCGCGCTTCTCGCGGCGAGCGTGCTCCAACGCCAGATCGGCGCAGCGCATCAGCTCATCGGCCGAGTTGGATCCTTCGGCGGCGAGCGTCAATCCCAAGGTCGCGGTGATGTCGATGGGCTGCGCTTCGACGAATACCGGGTCGGCGAGCGCCATGACCAGCGAGGTTCCCCAGGCCTGCAGGCTCGCCGCGTTCCGCAATTTCGTGAAGGCGGCGAATTGGTCCGCCGCGAATCGCGCCACCGCTGATTCCACGGACGGCACCGCCGCCAGACGCGCTGCCATCTTGATGAGCACGGCATCGCCCACCGAATATCCCAGATGTTCGTTGATGCGACGAAAGCGGTCCAAATTGATGACGGCGACCGCGATCGGCGCCCCGCCGGCATCCGCCAATGCACGGCTCAAGGCCGCGCCGAATGCGGTGCGATTCATGAGACCCGTCAGCGAATCTTCATAGGCCAGCCGCCTGATCGATTGGTCGCGCGATTGCACCGCGGTCTGCATGAGCTGCAGCCCTTCGGCGAGCACGCCGAGCTCATCGCGCCGCTGCACGTTCAAGGTCGCGTCGTAGGTGCCGGTGCGCATCTGATCGACGGCTTGCGTCAAGTCCTGCAGCGGCCTCGTGATATTGCGCGCGAGCCAAAAGGCGGCGAGGGCGGAGGCGACCAAGCTGACTGCGGCGATCAAGAACAGCACCTTGGTCAGACGCTCAAAGGGCGCCCGTGCGTCCGCCAGCGAGCGCGACAGGACCGCGACCACTTCGGCGTTGCCCCACTTGGACATTTCGATGCGCCGGGTAACGACGTCGGATGGGCGCGCGCCGCCGGCCGGCACCGTGCTCGCCACATCCGTCCAATGACCGCCGGAATTCACCGACAGCGTCACCGCGAGGCCCGTGATGTCCGCGAGTTCCCGAGCGGCCTTGTCGTCGAGCTCGAAACCCATGGCGATCCACGCCACCGGCAGGGGGCTGCGCACCGACACGGTGACGAGCTGGAAAATGCGGCCGTTGTCGACCATCAAGCTGGTCGCGCTGTCGGCCGTGCTGCCCCTTTGCACGGTCGACAGGGGAAACGGCGAGCCTGCCGATACATGCAGGCCGGAGGCGGCAATGACGTCGCCGTCGAGCGAGGTCAGCACCACCATGGCGGCGCCGATGCGCTGCCCGCTGTTCTCCAGAACCGAGACCAGCGTGTCGGTGTCGCGGCTCGCGACTGCTTCGCGGAATCCGTAGTCGGAGGCGACCGCTTGCGCCGCCTGGGTCAGCTGGCGACGATTGCTTTCCAACAGGCGTGAGAACACGGAGGCGCCGACGTCGAGCTGCCGCTGCACCTCGCGTTCGGCATTACCGCGATTCGTGGCCGATACCGCGCCCAGTGCCGCGGCCAGCACTGCGGCCAGCAGCAGAAGAAATGTGACCGCAATTCGGGTACCCAGCGCCACGGACGGTTGCTAGAGCCGCGCCGCGACCGTTGAAACCAACACCCGGGAAGTGACACCGCGCATAAGTACTCGATAAAGTCTTAGGTTAAACGCGCTTGGGGTTCAAGGCTGTGCGCTCGGACACAAATATTCCGCAGCCGGCACGGCGCGTCGGCATCTGTGACCCACGTCTCTGTAGCTGGGCTATTGATGCGAAGCCGCTTAACATGGCTCTCATGCCCACCGTTCGCCTCGACAAAGTTACCTTGAGTTTCGGCCTCAAACCGCTGTTGGATGATGCCGATCTGCAAATTCGCAGGGGCGAACGCGTCTGCCTGCTCGGGCGCAACGGCGAGGGCAAGTCTTCGTTGCTGCAGCTCATTACTCGTCAAATCGTCCCGGACAGCGGCGAGGTGTGGGTGCGCCCCGGCACGCGAGTCGCGAGTCTGGACCAGGAAGTGTCGCCGTCGAGCGATGCCTCGGTGCGCGACGTGGTCATGAGCGGCATCCTGGCCGGCGCGGCCGACTCCGGCGCGATGGTGCAGCGGGCGGCGCCGCACGAGGATTGGCAAGCCGAACTGCAGGTGGAGCAGATCATCTCGCGCCTGCAACTCGATCGCGATGCGGCGATGAGTGCCCTGTCGGGCGGCTGGAGGCGGCGGGTGATGCTCGGACGCGCATTGGTCGCGAAGCCCGACCTCTTGTTGCTGGACGAGCCGACCAATCATCTGGATATCGATGCCATCACGTGGCTCGAAGACATGATGCTGGACTTCGACGGCGCGTTGCTGTTCATCAGCCACGATCGCGCCTTCGTGCGCCGGCTGGCGACGCGGATCGTGGAGCTCGATCGGGGACAGCTGCGTGTCTGGCCGGGCAGCTATGACGACTACGTTCTGCAGAAGCGCGCGGCGCTCGAGGTCGAGGCCAAGCACGCGGCGCTATTCGACAAGAAGCTGGCTCAGGAAGAGGTTTGGATTCGCCAGGGTGTGGAGGCGCGGCGCACGCGCAACGAAGGCAGGGTACGCGCGCTCAAACAGCTGCGCATCCAGCGCGCCGAACGGCGCGAGCGCATCGGGCAGGTGGAGATTCGGGCGCAGGATGCGGCGCCGTCCGGCAAGCTGGTGTTCGAGGCGGTCCACGTCACTCATACGTTCGGCGGGCCGCCGGTCATCGCGGATTTTTCCGCGCGCATACAGCGCCTCGACCGCATCGGCATCATCGGCCCCAACGGCTGCGGCAAGACGACGCTGATCAAGCTCTTGGTCGGGGATTTGGAACCCACCTCGGGCGAGATCCGCCGCGGCACCAATTTGCTGCCTGCCTACTTCGACCAGCAACGCGAACAGCTGAATCCGGCCGCCTCCATCATGGACAACGTCACCGGCGGCAGCGGCGATACGGTCACCATCGATGGCCAACCGCGGCACGTGTCGGGCTACCTGCGCGATTTCTTGTTTCCGCCGGAGCGGCTGCGTGCGCCGGTCAGCATGCTCTCGGGCGGCGAGCGCAACCGCTTGTTGCTGGCGCGCCTGTTCGCGCGGCCGAGCAATCTCTTGGTGATGGACGAACCGACCAACGATCTGGATGCCGATACTCTGGAGCTATTGGAAGAGATGGTTGCAAACTATGCGGGCACTCTGCTCCTCGTCAGCCACGACCGGGCATTTCTCGACAATGTGGTGACCAGCACGCTGGTGTTCGAAGGCGGCGCCCAGGTCAACGAGTATGTGGGCGGCTACAGCGATTGGCTGCGCCAGCGCAGGGCCGTCGACGCCGCTGCGCCCGCGTCCGCCCGCGCGGCGTCCGCGGCGACCGAGGCCGCGCCGTCCGACGCCGCGCCCGCTCGATCCAGGGCGCGGCGCCTGTCCTACAAGGAACAGCGCGAGCTCGAGGCGCTCCCGGAAAAAATTCAGCTGCTCGAGGCCGAACAACTAGAGCTGCAGGCGGCGATTGCCGATCCGGCACTGTTCCGGGGTCCCGTCGCGCGCGGCACGGCCGCCTTGCAGCGTCTGCAGTCGCTGGCGGCGGAAATCGAGACCGCGTACTCGCGCTGGCATGAACTGGAATCTTGAGGCTCGCTCAAGGCTAGGAGCCTGTCTGACTAATGATCGCCGTCGCGAGGGCGACCCGCAGCGAGCAGATTTTTGTGATCGTTTCGCGCGCATAGTGGGCACTATGTAAGCGAAAGGATCACAAAAAGATGCCGCTGTGGGGCGGCCGCAGCAGGCGCATCATTAGTCAGACAGGCTCCTAGTACCGCCGGGGCGCGCAGCGCACTCACCGGCGCGGGCGACGGCCGATGAGATCGCTGGGATTCGGCAGCGCCCCGCCGGCGGCGTCGGGAATCACCAGGGATGATGCCTGCTCGCGGCGCAGCTCTTGCAATTCCCGCATGGTTTGCTGGACGGCCGATTCCGCGGCCGCGCCGAATTTTTCGATCGCCGCGTTCAGCGTCGCGGCGTCGAGCTCGAAGCTGATCGGGACGGCGCCCATCGGCGTCATGACCTGTGCCTGTCCGATAAACAGTACCTGCCGCGCGGAATCCTCTCTGCCATCCGCAGCCACCGGCGTCAAGCGGCGGATCGTGCCGACCTTGCGATCGGTGAAAATCTCTTCGCGATAAATCTGTGTCGAGTCCATGGTTGCCTGGCGGTTATCGGTGGTGGAACTCATGCGTGGGCTACCCCTTGTGATCGTTGCAGAAAGCCAAAGCTCAACCCTAGCAGTTTGCAGCGCTGCCTGGGAGGCCCTGCTACGATACCTCGCTTGGCACACCCGAGCACAACTCACAAGGTCCCCGCGTGGACCACCTTGCTAGGCATCGCCCTGTTCGGGCTGGCCTTGTTCTGGCTGCATCACTTGCTGGGTCAATACCGCTGGCGGGACATCCTCGCTCACGTTCACGCGATCTCCTCCGTGAAACTGTTGCGGGCAGGGCTGTTTACGCTCGCCGGCTACGGCTGCCTGACCTTGTACGACGCGCTTGCCGTGCGCTTTGCGGGCGCGCACGTTCCATATCCTCGCATTGCCTTGATCTCGTTCATGGGCTATGCGATCGGCCACAACGTGGGCCTCAACACGCTGAGCGGCGGGGCGGTTCGCTATCGAGCCTATTCGGCTCTCGGCCTCGGCGCGAAACAGATCGCCACCATCATCGCGTTCGGCACGGTCACATTTTTATTGGGCGCCGGATTGCTGCTCGGGCTTTCGCTGCTGACGCAGGCAGGCATGTCGGGTTCGGTGCTGCATGTGCATGCCTCGCTCGCCAAGGTCGCGGGCGGCATGCTGCTCGCGGCGGTCACCGCGTATCTCTGGTTGGTGTGCACACGGGATGGGCCGCTGCGGTATCGGCGCCTCGTGATTCCGATGCCCAAACCGCGCGTCGCGTTCGCGCAGGTCGCCGTGGCGTGCGCCGACCTCTTGTGCGCGGCAAGCGTCTTGTACGTGCTGTTGCCGGCGCAGGCCGAGATCGGGTTCGGGGCGTTCGCCGGCCTCTATCTGATCGCGATTGCCGCCGGCGTGATCAGCAATGTTCCCGGCGGCATCGGCGTATTCGAAGCCATCTTGCTGCTGCTGCTGCCGTCCATGCCGAAGGGCAGCCTGCTGGGCGCCCTGGTCGCCTATCGCGCCATTTACTATTTCGCTCCCTTTGCCGTGGCTCTGGCATTGCTGGGGGCGCACGAAGTCTGGGTGCATCGCGCGCCCGCTGTGCGCTTGGTGCGGCTCGGGCGAACCTTTCTGATTGCCGTCACGCCTCAGGCCATTGCGATTGCGGTGTTCCTGGCGGGGGCCGTGCTGCTGTTCTCGGGTGCTACACCCGGACTCGGCAATCGCCTGGACCTGCTGCGGGATTTCGTGCCGCTGCCCATTCTCGAGTTGTCGCATCTGCTCGGCAGCGCCGTGGGGGTGGGCCTGTTGGTGATTGCCCACGGCCTGTATCGGCGGCTCGACGCTGCATGGTGGCTGACGATCTGGCTGCTGTGCGCCGGAATACTGCTGTCCCTGCTCAAGGGATTCGACTATGAAGAGGCCACGGTTCTAGGTCTGGTTGTCATCGTCCTGGTATTGGCCCGCGGCCGCTTTCTGCGGCGCACGTCCTTGATCGAACAGCACTACTCAGGCCCCTGGATCGTCGCTCTCGTCTTGGTGCTCATCACCGCCGCTTGGCTGGTGGTCTTTGCCAATCGGCATGTGCCGTACGACAACCAACTATGGTGGGAATTCGCGTTCGAGGCCTCGGCGCCGCGGAGCCTCCGCGCCTCGCTGTTCGCGGCCGTGATTGCGGCGGCGTATGGACTGTGGCGCCTGTTGCGGCCGGCGAAGCCGCCGGCGGCGGTGCCGCGCGACGCGGATCTGGAACGCGTCGAGACATTGATCACCGACGTCGACGACAGCACCGCCAATCTTGCGCTGCTTGGCGACAAGACCCTGCTGTTCAACGCGGAGCGCACGGCCGGTGTTCTATCAGGTCAAGCCGCAAAATCTGCCCTTGTACATCGATCTCGGGTTGAACCTCAGCAAACTCGGCGAGGAGGCACGCGTGCCGCTCGACTCGTTTTCGCTGGAGGGTTCCGCCCGCGCCGACCTGCGCCAAGCTCACCGGCGTGCGAACCGCGACGGCGCGGCGTTCGAGATCGTGCCGCGCGCGAATGTCGGCGCGATTCTACCGGAACTGCGCGCGGTGTCCGACGCATGGCTTGCGGAAAAGAACACGGCCGAGAAACGCTTTTCCCTGGGATTCTTCGATGACCGCTACATCATGCACTTCGATTGCGGGGTGGTTCGCCGCGGCGGCGCAATCGTCGCCTTCGCCAATATCTGGCGCGGGGCCTCGAATGAATTGTCGGTGGATCTCATGCGCTACAACGACGCCGCGCCGAAAGGCGTCATCGATTATCTGTTGATCGAGTGCATGCTGTGGGGCAAATCCTCAGGCTATCACTGGTTCAATCTGGGAATGGCCCCGCTCTCGGGATTGGAAGAGCACGCTCTCGCACCGGCCTGGCACAAGATCGGCCGCATGGTGCAGCGCTACGGCGAGATGTTCTATCCCTTCGAGGGCTTGAGAAAATACAAGGAGAAATTCCTGCCGGTTTGGCGCCCCCGATATCTCGCGGCGCCGCACGGCTTGGGGATGGCCGGCGCGCTGCTCGACGTCACTGCGCTCATTTCCGGCGGCGTCGGCAAGGTTCTCAGAAAGTAGTTACGGGTGGTGAGCGGGGTAAGGATCGGCTGGCAGGGTGGAAGGCGCTGCACGGCAACGGGGAGGACAGTTGCCGTGCAGCGCCTTCCACCCTACCAGCCGAACGCTCGCACCGCTCGTCAGTCGGAACCCGTCTTTCTGCGCGCGAGCGCAGACCGGTACCGCGTGGCGGGCCTGGGGGTAGGGAGGGCTAGCAGGCAACTGCGTCCTTCGTTGCCTGCTAGCCCTCCCTACCCCCAGGCCCTCCTCCTAAACGAATTCGGTTTGAATCTTGTGCGCGACCTCGCGCATCTTCGGCAGGAATTGCTCGACCGCGGTGCGCAGCGGCACTGCGGTCGCGGCGTAGCGAACGGTGACTGTGGCCAGTACTCGATCTCTTACGCGCACCGGTATGGCGAGACTGGTCTCCTCCGACACGCGCCGCGGGCGCTGCGCCATGCCGAAACCCTGCGCCCGAGTCTCATTGAGCAGCCGCTCGACCTCCGCGCGGCTGCGCGCCAGGCGATCTTCCGGCAGCGACGAACGCGACAATAGCTCGAGCAACGCATCGCGTTCCGGGCCTCCGCAGAACGCCAGGTAGGCGCGCCCCGCCGCGGAGCCCAACATGGGTACGCGCACTCCGGCGCTGTATCGTTCCAAGGCAAGGGGGCTCTCACGGTCCGTGGTCTCGCGGATCATCATGGTTGCGCCGGACGGCGTCGCGATCGCCACGGGCCACACGATCTCGGCGCCGAGCGCGGTGAGATGCGGTTTGGCGATATGTGCCACCATGGCTTCATCGTCGAAGCCCTCCGACAAGGCCCGCACCATGATGGTCGGCCGATAACAGTCATCGTGGGGATCGCGGACGACATATCCTGCCAGGCGCAAGGTTTCCAGTATCCGATAGGTGGTGGTGCGAGGCAGCCGGACCGCGCCGGCCAGAGTGTTGATGGGAGCCCGTTCCAGCCGATTGAGCTGCGTCAGCACCTCGAGCCCACGGTTCAGGGCCCGGATCGGGCGGGTCGATTCACGTTCGATCTCGAGGGCGTCGGGAATCGAGCTGACTTTCGCGTGCATGATCGCCTCTTCCTAAAGGGTTCCAATCCCGTACATAAGTACCCTGTGGAGCGAATCTGGTTGCCTGGGGATCGGCGCCGCAGCCGGCCGGGCATTCAGCTACAATTTGCGGCCTTGTTTGTACGTAAAACTCGAGGAACCAGGCTTACCATGTCCGAAAAACCTCCTGCGGCAGAGGCCGCCCCCACGCCGGTCGAGGCAGTCATCATCGGCGCAGGCCCTGTGGGACTGTTTCAGATTTTCGAACTCGGACTTCTCGGAATCAGCACGCACATCATCGATTCGCTGGCGCAGGCCGGCGGCCAGTGCACCGAACTGTACCCGGACAAGCCGATCTACGATATTCCGGCGCTGCCGATCTGCGGGGCTCAGGAATTGATCGACCGGCTCTTGGAACAGGCCAAGCCTTTCCACGCGACATTTCACCTCGGGCAGGAAGTCACCGAGGTGCGGGCGCTGGAGGGCGGCAAGTTCCACGTCGCCACCTCTGCCGGTACCCGGCTCATTGCCGGCGCCGTGGTGATCGCGGCCGGCGTCGGCTCCTTTCAGCCGCGACGCCTAGGTTTGCCCGGCGTCGAGGAGTTCGAGGGCAGGAGCGTTCATTATCGGGTCAAATCGGCTGCCGATTTTCACGGGCGTGACCTCGTGATCTGCGGCGGCGGCGATTCGGCGCTGGATTGGACGGTCGCGCTGTGCGACAAGGCGCGCTCCCTGACGCTGCTGCATCGTCGCGCGGAATTTCGCGCGGCTCCCGCCACCGTCGCGCGCATGCACGAATTGGTCGGCGCGGGCAAAATGCAGGTGCTGGAGGGCAACGCCACCGGCTTGCGCAGGGACAACGACCGGCTGACGGGGCTCGACGTCCACACGGCCGACGGCCGGGACCTACAGCTGTCCGCCGATCAGATACTCGCGTTCTACGGGCTGCATCCGAAGCTGGGCCCCATCGCGGAATGGGGGATGGCACTGGAAAAGCGCGCGCTCAAGGTGGATACCGAGAAATACCAGACCAGCGTCCCGGGAATCTTCGCCATCGGCGACATCAACACCTATCCCGGCAAGAAAAAGCTCATCTTGAGCGGCTTTCACGAAGCCGCGCTCACCGCATTCGCCATTCAGCATCACCTGTTCCCCGAGAAGCGGCAGTTCTTGCAGTACACCACCACCAGTCCCATCATCCAGAAACGCCTGGGCGTCGCGGCAACCGACTCCGGCCACGCCGATTCGATCTAAAGGCGCGGAATGAATCAGCTGCTCGATGATTTGATCAAGGTGATGACGCTCGAACGGCTCGAAATGAACCTGTTTCGCGGTCAGAGCCGCGATATCGGGAGTCCGCAGGTATTCGGCGGACAGGTGCTGGGCCAGGCTCTGGTGGCCGCGACGGCAACGGCGGAAGACCGGGTGGTGCACTCGCTGCATGCGTATTTTCTGCGCCGAGGGGACTTCAATTCGCCCATCGTGTATGAGGTCGACCGGGCATTGGACGGCAAGCACTTCTCCTCGAGGCGAGTCGTCGCCATTCAGCACGGGCGGCAAATTTTCAACATGTCCGCCTCGTTCCAATCGCCCGAAACCGGTATCGATCATCAGATCTCGATTCCGGACGTTCCGGCTCCCGAGTCGCTGCCGGATTTGGAGTCTTACTACCGCGATATGGCGGACAGATTGCCCGCGGCCGCGCGCCGGGTGTTGGAGCAGAAGCGTCCCTTCGAGTTTCGTCCGGTGCATGCGCCCGATTTCCTGCGCCGCGAGAAGTCTCCGCCTCACAAGCACATCTGGTTTCGCGCCGTGGACAGGCTTGCCGACGACGAGGCCCTGCACCGCTGCCTGCTTGCCTACGTGTCCGATTTCCACTTGCTCGACACCGCGCTCAAGCCGCATGGCATTTCCATGATTTCTCCCAAACTGGTGATTGCCAGCGTCGACCATGCGATGTGGTTTCATCGCAGCGTGCGCGTCGATGATTGGCTGCTGTATGCTGTGGACAGCCCCAGTGCCTCGGGAGCGCGCGGATTCACCCGCGGCAGCGTATTTGCACGCGACGGACGGCTGGTCGCGAGCGCCGCGCAGGAAGGGTTGATACGAGTTACGTCGTAGCCGCACGCTAAGTTCAAGGGACGGCGTCCCCATGCTCAAGGCAATCATCATCATCGTTCTCGTCGTCGGCGTGCTGGTCGGCGGACTCCTGACGCTGCGCAACAGCGGCCGTGCGGGGCTGCCGGACGACTCAGTCCTGCAGCGAGCCGCCAAGCGCGCCCGCGAACAGGCGGCCGCCGAAGAGGCCGCGAACAGGGACGGGAACGGGCGGCCGCCGAAAAGCGGCGGCCCATAGCGCGCCCTTCACGGGGCGTAATCCACCCGGGTCGCCTCCCAGACCTCGCGCGGCAATACGAAGAGGTGACAGTCCCACCAGCGATTCTTCGCGCGGCGATGCTTGCGGAACACGGCTTCCCAGCGCATGCCGATCTTCTCCAACACCCGGATCGAGGCCCCATTGTTGATGTCGACCGTGGAGATCACGCGATCGGCGTGCAGTTCGAAGAATGCCGCATCGACCAGCGCCAGCGCGATCTCGGTTGCGTATCCTTTACCCCAATTCTCGATACCCAGCATGTATCCCAGGTCGACCACATTGCGCTCGATGAACGACAAGTCGCACGCTCCGATCACGCGCCCGGACGCGATTTCCTCGACGGCGAGCTCGAACCGGGTCCGCGGCCGTTCGAGCTGCGAGGCCAGCAGGCCGTCGAGATAGTCGGCGGTGCTGTCCTCGTCGCGCGGGCCGAAGAAGAGGTATCGGGTGACCCGCGGATCCGACGAGTAGGCATAGACGGCGTGGAAGTCGGTTCTCACGAACTCGCGCAGATTGAGGCGGGCGGTGCGAATGGGAACGGTCAGCGTACGCACAGCACCTTGCCTGGATTCATGATGCCCTTCGGATCGAGCGCGCGTTTCAATTCGCGCATGACGGCGAGTTCCACGGGATCGCCGCGGCGCGCGAACTCGGCTGCCTTCAGGCGCCCGATGCCGTGTTCGGCGCTGATGCTTCCGCCGAGACTCTCGACCAGATCGAACATGGCCTGCTCGAGCACGGGACCCCGCGCCATGAAGCTGTCGACATCCGCTCCGGTTTTTTGGCTCACGTTGAAATGCAGATTGCCGTCCCCGGCGTGGCCGTAGGATATGACGTCTCCTTCGGGCGCCAGGCGGCGCACCAGCGCCGAGCCCTCGGCGATGAGCGTAGGGATCGCCGAGACCGGCACGGAGACATCGTGCTTGAGGCTTGCGCCATGGTGGCGCTGTGCCTCGGGCACCGATTCGCGCAGCTTCCACATGGCTTGGGCCTGCGCCATGGAAGTCGCGAACATCGCATCCATGATGGTGCCGCCTGCTGCCGCATCCTCGAGAGCCGCGGTCAACAAGGTCATGAGATTCTGCCGCGGATTCGGGGAGGTGAGTTCGATGAGCAGATACCAGGGAGCATTCTGGTCCAACGGATCGGCGACGCCCGGAATGTGCTTCACGGTCAGTTCCACCGCCATGCGCGGCATCAACTCGACAGAGGTCACTTGATCGCCGGCCGCGGTGCGCAGGCGCGCCAGCAGATCCAAGGCATGCTGCGGTGAATCGATGCCCACCACCGCAGTCGCCGTATCGGCCGGCTGCGGGAAGAGTTTCAAGCATGCCGCGGTAATGACGCCGAGCGTGCCCTCGGCACCCACGAACAGGGATTTCACATCGTAACCGGTGTTGTCCTTGCGCAGGCTCTTGAGACTCTCGAGCACTCGGCCGTCCGCGAGGACCACTTCGAGACCCAGCGTGAGGTCGCGCATCATGCCGTAGCGCAGCACCGCGGTGCCCCCGGCATTGGTCGACAGGTTGCCGCCGATCTGTGCCGTACCCTCGGAACCCAAGCTCAACGGGAAAAGGCGGTCGGCCGCTCGCGCGGCCGCCTGCGCTTCGGCCAAGGTGCAGCCCGCCTCGACGATCATCGAGTAGTCGGCGGCATCGATTTGCCGGACGCGATTGATCCGGCGCAGGGACAGCACGATCTGTGACCCTGTTTCATCCGGTGTGGCACCGCCGCAGTAGCCCGTGTTGCCTCCGTGGGGCACGACCGCCACCTCGTCACGATTGCAGATCTGCAGAATCTCCGCGACCTGATCGACGCTTCGCGGCAACAGCACCAGGGGAGTTGCGCCATGGTACAGGCGGCGAAAATCGGTCAGAAAGGGTGCGACCGCGTCCGGCGCCTCGAGCCAGGCCCCGTTGCCGACGGCGGCCTTGAGTTCGCCTAAGGTATTCTGGCCTGGCGGGCGCGGCATGGGCGGTGCATGAAAATCAGAATCGCTTGCCGTTCCCTTCCCGCACCGCCGCGGGTACCGGTTTGAGATCCCAAATCACGCCGACGAACGACATCAGCTTCAACAGGTAGAAGGTGATGTCGAACTCCCACCAATAAAAGCCCTGGCGCACGGACGCGGGGTAGTGATGGTGGTTGTTGTGCCACCCCTCTCCGAGGGTGATGATGGCCAGCCACACGTTATTGCGGCTGGTATCACCGGTCCTGTAGCGCTGGCGTCCGAAGACGTGGGACAGGGAATTGATGGTATAGGTCCCGTGATAAACAGCGACGGTGGAGATGAAGAATCCCCACACCAACATCTGCCAGCCATTGGTGCCCAAACCCGGCGCCACATGCTTCAGCAATACGCCCAGCAAGAATACGCCGACCCCGAGAATCGTCGGCACCGCGATATCGAAACGGTCCAGGAAGCGCAGCTCGGGATACTTGAGAAGATCTTTGACCCGCGAGAGATCCGCGGCGAAGTGCTTGTGAGACATGAACCAGCCCATGTGGCTCCAAAAAAAGCCATGCTGCACCGGTGAGTGCACGTCCTCCGGTTTATCCGAGTAGACGTGGTGATGGCGGTGATGTGCCGCCCACCAAATCGGGCCGCGCTGCACCGCCGAGGCACCCAGCAATCCGAAGATGAACTGCCCCACCCGCGAGGTCTTGAAGGTACGGTGCGAGAAATAGCGGTGATAGAAGCCCGTGATGGCGAACATGCGCACCACGTAGAGCGCCGCGGTCACGATGAGCGCGATCCAGCTGAAGCCCACCCAGACGACGGCGAGACAAGCGGCATGCATCAGCAGGAAGGGGATGACCCGCGCCCAGTCGATATGCCTGCCCGAGTCCCGAGGCGCCGCAGTCTCGATTGGCCTGGTCGCAAAGTCGCTGTTGCCGAACCAGCGCGACAGCTCTCTGCCCACGCGTTCCACGGCCGGCGGCACGGCTGGCGGTTCGATCACGATTTCATTTTCTGGAGTCATCAAGTTTTCCTGAAGATTGTGCAAATAGGTGAGTGGGACCGGCGAGCGATTCGCTTACGCCGGCGATTGTAATGCCGCGATGCGTTCGTCGAGCGGGGGATGGCTCATGAACAACCGCATGAAGCCGTGGGCAGCGCCGGTGTTGATTCCGAAGGCCTGCATTTGCGGCGGCATGGGCTCCCCGTGGCTCTGCTTCAATGCCTGCAGCGCCGCAATCATACTGCCGGCGCCGGCGAGATCGGCACCGCCCCGATCGGCTCGAAACTCCCGCCGCCGCGAATACCAACTGACGATCATGCTGGCTAAGATTCCTAGGACGATCTGGGCCACCATCGTAGTCAAGAAGTACCCGATGCCGGACTCTTCCCGGTCGTTCTTGAACAGGGTCCGGTCGATGAGGCTACCGATGATGCGCGCCAGAAATATGACGAATGTATTTAGCACGCCTTGCAGCAAAGCGAGGGTAACCATATCACCGTTCGCGACATGAGTTATTTCGTGACCCAAGACCGCTTCGATCTGGGAACGCGACATGCTGCGCAGCAGGCCGCTGCTCACCGCGACCAAGGCCGCGTTGCGGCGCGCGCCGGTCGCGAACGCGTTCATTTCCTCCGCGTCGAAGATGCCGACCTCGGGCATGCCGATCTGCGCTTGATCGGCCAAACGCTTGACCGTGCCGAGCAGCCATCTCTCCACGTCGGACTGGGGTTCGGCGATGACGCGCACGCCCATCATGCGCTTGGCCGTCCACTTCGACAGGGCGAGCGAGATCAGCGCGCCGCCGAAGCCGAAAATCGCCGCAAATACCAGCAGGCCACCGAGTCCGCCCCTGGCCAAACGCACGCCGAAAACCTGCTCGATGATGAAAATACCTAAGCTGAGCAGCGCCAATACGGCCAAGTTCGTCACAAGGAACAGGAAAATGCGCTTCATGAGCCTTTTCTTTGGGGAAACCAACCGCAATATCGGAAAAGCCAACCACAATATGGTAACGCGGCTGAGGTTAGGTCGGGACGTTCCTAGTCAATTTCAAGCTGCAGCGCCGGGCCGGGGAGCCTCGAGCGCGCGGCGCCCGGATGACCGCTGGGCGGACAAGCCCGTAGGTGCTGGTAATATCAGGGGTTAATCTCACAAAGGTAGGGCATGCAATATAAGGATTATTACGAAGTTCTCGGTGTGACCCGCGGCGCCGACGCGGACACGGTGAAGCGAGCCTATCGCAAACTCGCCCGCAAATATCATCCCGATGTCAGCAAGGAAAAAAACGCCGAGAGCAAGTTCAAAGAGCTTCAGGAGGCTTACGAAGTGCTGCGCGACCCGGACAAGCGCGCGGCCTACGACCACCTGGGACGAGACTACCGGACAGGTCAGCAATTCCGGCCGCCGCCCGATTGGTCGCAGCGCTTCGGTCACTCCGGCAGCCAGCGGTTTTCCGATCTCAACGGTTTCAGCGATTTTTTCTCCAGCCTATTCGGCGGTGCGGCAGGAGGTCCGCCGCCCGAGGCGGACGCGGGCTACCTGGATGTCACCGTGGAAGAGGCCTTTGCCGGCACGAAACGCCGCGTCACGCTCAACGAGGATGGCCGCTCGCGCTCCGTCGACGTGCAAATCCCGCCCGGGGTCAGCGAGGGCCAATCGCTGCGCATCGCCGGCACCGGCGGCAATGCGTCCTTGATTTTCCGCATCCGACTGCGCCCGCATGCCCTCTACGTCCCTCAGGGCAGGGATGTGCAGATCGAGCTGCCCCTGGCCCCGTGGGAGGCCGCCCTGGGTGCGAAGGTGGCTGTGCCTACGCTGGGCGGGACCGTCGAATTGACGGTGCCTGCCGGCGCCCAATCAGGGCAGAAACTTCGGTTGCGCGGGCGAGGTTTTCCCGGCACTCCCCGGGGCGACCAAATCGTCAGCATCAAGCTGGTCACACCCGCGGCGGGGTCCCCACAGGAAAAAGCAGCCTACGAGCGGATGAAAAAGGAATTCAGTTTCGATCCGCGGGCCGGCTGGCCGACGCCTTGAGGCTCGCGGCGGGGGCGGGACCTTGCTGACTTGAAGTAGATGTCGTCTTGAAGAATGGAGCGCAGGCCCCACAACACACAAGGCGTAAAACAACCAAATTGTAAGGCCATGACGACCGAAACACAGCCGCAGATCAAAGAGTTCCAAGCCGAAACCAAGCAAGTATTGCGATTGGTGATCCACTCGATGTATTCGCACAAGGAAATTTTCCTGCGCGAACTGATTTCCAACGCCTCGGACGCCTGCGAGAAGCTGCGCTTCGAGGCGCTCGCCAAGCCCGATCTATTGGGCGCGGACTCTCTCTCGGTCGGGATCGTGCCGGATGCCGCGGCCGGCACCCTGTCCATCAAGGACAATGGCGTCGGCATGAGCGAGGCGGAGGTGATCGACAATCTCGGCACCATCGCGCGCTCCGGGACCAAGAGATTCCTGGAAACCCTGAGCGGGGATTCGGCGAAGGATGCGCAGCTGATCGGCCAGTTCGGCGTGGGCTTCTATTCGGCGTTCATCGTCGCCGACAGGGTCACGGTGCTCACCAAGCGCGCCGACTCTCCCGGAGTCCGGTGGGACTCGGACGGCGAAGGCCAATACGAGATCCAAGCCGACGCCAAGACGGACCGCGGCACCGAAGTGATCCTGCACCTCCGCGACGACGACAAGGAATTTCTGGAACCGGCCACCTTGAGGCAATTGGTGCGCAAGTATTCAGATCACCTGAGCATTCCCATCGTCCTCAAAACGGGCGACACCGAAGAGACCGTCAACCAGGCCAAGGCGTTCTGGACGCGCCCCAAACCTGAGCTCAGCGATGAGGACTATCAGGCGTTCTACAAGCACATCGCCCACGACTCCGAGGGCGCACGCGCATGGGCGCACAACAAGGTCGAAGGCAACATCGAATATACGTCGCTCTTGTATCTGCCCAAGCGCGCGCCCTTCGATCTATTCGAGCGCGAGCAGAAGGGCGGCATTCAGCTCTACGTCAAGCGCGTATTCATCATGGACAAGGCGGCGGAATTGCTGCCGCCGTGGTTGCGCTTCATGCGTGGGCTGGTCGACACCGCCGACCTGCCGCTGAACGTATCGCGCGAACTGCTCCAGAACAATCGCACCGTCGAGAAGATCAAATCCGCGCTGGTCAGGCGCACGCTGGACTTGCTCGAGGACCTGGCGGCAAACAAGCCGGAGGAATACGCGGAATTCTGGAAGAGCTTCGGCGTGGTGCTGAAGGAAGGCATCATCGAGGACCCGAGCCAGAAAGAGCGCATCGCGAAGCTGCTGCGCTTTCACTCCACCGCCGCGGCCGGCGATGTTCCCGAGGTCACGCTCGAGCAGTACGTCTCGCGCATGAAATCCGACAGTGCGGCGATTTACTATCTGACCGCCGACACGCTGGCCGCCGCGCGCAACAGTCCGCATCTGGAAGGTTTTCGCGCGAAGGGGCTGGAAGTGCTGCTGCTCATCGACCGCATCGACGAATGGGTCGCCGGCCATCTGCACGAGTTCGACGGCAAGACACTCGCGAATGTCGCGAGCAGTGCGGCCGACGTGGCGTCCGCCATCGAGACGCCGGAAAAGGCCGCTGCTGAATCGGCCTTCAAGGACACCGCGGAGCGCCTGGGCAAAATCTTGTCCGGCAAGATTGCGAGTGCCCGGGTGTCCGCGCGGCTGACCGATTCGCCCGCGGTTCTGGTCGCGGGAGAATTCGGCGTGAGCCTGCGCATGGGCCGCATTCTCAAGCAGGCTGGCCAGAACAATCCGTTCGCCACACTGCCGATTCTCGAATTGAATCCCAAACACCCCTTGGTCGAGCGTCTCGGAGGCGCTGCCGATGACGCCGCCTTCGCGGATCTGGCCCACGTGCTGTACGACCAGGCAATGCTGGCGGAGGGCGGCGAACTGGACGACCCCGCGACCTTCGTTCGCCGCGTCAACCGGCTCATCGTGGAAGGCCTCGCTGCGCAGCCGAAAATCATTCTGAGCTGAGCATGCTGACACCGCAGTGGGTTGCCGCAGAGAACACAAGCCACGAGTCGTCCGCGGGCGACGACTCCTTGCTCGACGCGTACTCCGGTGCGGTGATCGGCGCGTTGGAGCGGGTGGCGCCCGCGGTCACGTTCATCGAGGTCGAACATGGCGCCGGGGCGGCGGCGGGCGGGCGCGCGCCCAACGGCCGTGCGCCCAGGGGCCGCGGCACGCCCGAAGCGCGCCGTCCCGTGCGCGGCAGCGGTTCCGGATTCCTGTTCACTCCGGACGGCTATCTCTTGACCAACAGCCACGTGGTTCAGGGTTCGGACCAGATCACGGTGCGCTTGAACGACGACACCCGCTTCAGCGCCGATCTGGTCGGAAACGATCCTGATTCGGACCTGGCGGTGCTGCGGATCGGCTCGCCGAGCGCACTGCCCTATGCGGAGTTCGGCGATTCCGCGGCCCTGAAGGTGGGACAGGTGGCGATCGCCATCGGCAATCCGCTCGGATATTCCAAGACCGTGACGACGGGTGTCATCTCGGCGCTCGGGCGCACGCTGCGGGCCACTTCCGGCAGGCTCATGCACGATGTCATTCAAACGGACGCCGCGCTCAATCCGGGAAATTCCGGGGGACCGCTGGTCGATTCCAAGGGCAGGGTGATCGGCGTCAATACCGCGATGATCCCGCAAGCCCAGGCCATTTGTTTTGCCACGGGAATCAACACGGCAAAATGGGTGATTGGCCAGTTGTTCGCACACGGCCGGGTGCGCCGTGCCTATATCGGGGTTTCCGGAGCCACGGTGCCCATTGCGACGCGCGTGGTGCGGCATTTCGAACTGCAAAGCTCCACGGCCGTGCATGTATTGGAATTGGTGCCGGGCAGTCCGGCCGCCGTCGCGGGCGTCGAGGCGGGCGACCGCATGATTGCGCTCGACGGCGTGCCCGTCGACGGGATCGACGGCCTGCAGCGCCTGCTCGACTCCAGTTGGATCGGCCGCGAGTGCGAGTTGCAGCTGCTGCGCCGATCGAGCGTGATTCGTGTGAAAATCCGGCCCATCGAACTGCCCACGCGCGACGCGTGAGAATCCAGGAGTCGCTTCAATGACCACGCAAACCCATCCGATCACTTTGGCGGTGCCGCCGGAGCCCACCGACCATCTCGAGGGGTCGCAGCACGCGCGGGTGACGCTGGTCGAATATGGCGACTTCGAATGTCCCAGCTGCAAGGTCGCGGTGGCAACGCCGAAGCTGTTGCTCGAGCGATTTCCCAACAAAATTCGCTTCATATTTCGGCACTTTCCGCTGCAGGACGCTCATCCGCACGCGCTGCTGGCGGCCGAGGCCTCGGAAGCGGCGGCGGCGCAGGGGAAGTTCTGGCCGATGCACGATTTGCTGTTCCAGAACCAAGCGCACCTCAAGGACAGGGATTTGCATCGCCATGCGATCGACCTAGGTCTGGATATGGCGCGATACACCGCGGAGATGGACGATCACATCTATCTGCAGAAGGTGCGCGAACATATCGAGGGCGGCCGCCGCAGCCACATTCGTGCCACGCCGACTTTCTTCCTCGACGGGGTCGTGCAGGACATCTCCTTCGGCATGAAGGCGCTGCACGATGCGGTGGCGGGCGCCGTGGGGCACGGCGGCTGAGGGCGGCGGCCGGAGCGGCGAGCGCACGGGCGCCGCCACTGAATGCGCGGCTGCAGACTGATGCTAAAGAGCGGCTTTCTGCGCTGTGACCGCGATTTTCTTGCGTGCAGTCGCCAATTCGGGGCGTTCGTCGCCGACTGCGATTTGCGTGAGCTGGTGGAAGTATTCATTGGCAGCCTGCGCGTTGCCGGCGGCTTCGGCGGCGTTCGCTGCGCCATAGAGGGCGTTGAAGCGGTTGGGCGCGACTTTCAGCACGGCCTGGTATTCCGCTAACGCATCTTGCGGATGATTCTGCAGAGCGAGCGCTTCCGCGAGCATTTCGCGCGCGGGCGTCACCGCGCCGGGCGTGACGGCGTGCTTGTCCATGGTCTCTTCGAGTTCTGCTGCGGAGCGAAGTTGCGCGATTGCGTCAGGGCCGTTGCCGCCGGTTTGCGCGATCCATCCGGCCACTTCGCGGCGCTGAACCTCGACCTGATTCGACCAATAGGTGTTGTTCCGTTTGGCCGTGGCATCGCGCAGTGACGCGAGCGTCTGCTCCGCCCGGCGGGCGAGTTCGAGGTTTCCGGAACGGGCCGCGCCCACGCCGATTGCGGTCCAGGTGATTGCCTGCGTCCACGGGGTGCCTTCCCCCCGGACCCTCAAACCGCTCGCTTCCGTCCAATTGCCGAGCTCGACCGCTAAGCGCGCTGGGGTTGCTGCAATGGCATAGTCACCCGTATATGTCAGGCCGGTAAGCGGAGGCAGCGAGCGTATCTGAACGAGCACGGCCTTCGCTTGCTGTATCCGCCCACTCTGCAAATAGGCATATTCCAGGTAATCCATGGCGTGAAGCCGCTGGTCGCGGGCCTCGCCGTTCGTGGAAGTGGCTTCCGCGGCGGCGGCGAGTTGCGCAGACTTCAGGTTGGAGCTGATGGATTCGTCCCAAGAACCGACGCGCGTAAAGAGATGCGAAGGCATGTGATTGGCATGGGCGGAGGCGGGCGCGATTTTCGCGTACATGCGCGCCGCACCGAGGCCTTGCTCGGCGAGAACGGGATTGTCGTAGCAATGAATGATGTAGTGAGCGATGCCCGGATGGCGCGGCTGCTTCTTGAAGATAGGCTCGAGTATTTCGCCGCACTTGCGCTGGTTGGCAAAGGTCTTGTCGGTTTTCGGCGCGGTGATGGCGAGGGTCAGCGCGTGGAAGATCGCGGCTTCGCTGTCGGCGGGGTAGGCCGCTTGCAGTTCACCCATTTTTTGCTCGAAGGCGCGGTCGTGCGACGCGTGGTCCTGATCGTCCTGGCGGTAGATTTCCGCCAATGCATTGATGTAGGCGTGCTCGCGCGCGGTGGTCTTGGGATTTGCACCGGCAAGCTCTTGCGCCCTTTGCAACGCGGTTCGGCCGGCCGCCGTGTCGCCGTTATCCCAGAGGCCGTGATAGTGGCTCATGGCAATGCCCCACTGCGCCATGGCGCACGTCGGGTCGCGCTTCGACACTTCCGCGAAGGATGAGCGCGATTGCTCGTACTGGAAAGAATGCAAGAGGGCGACCGCCCGATTGAATTCGGTTTGTGTGGATTTGACGCAGGAAATCGCAAAGTGGATGGAGCCGAGCTCTTCGGCGGAGAGCTTGTGGTCGTGATGTTCGTCCGCACCGGCGACAGAGGTGCACAAGAAAAGCGCACACAAACCGGACATCCAGCGCATAGGGCCTCCGAATGTGAGCCATGCTACGGGGAGTCGAGACATGCAGAACCGCGGCGAGTATGAGCGGTCTCGGTGCGGCGAGTCAAATAGGTACCTATAGTTGACCGCTGGTCTATTCGCACACCGCGCCGGATGACGTCGGCGCCGCGCCCGGCACGGACTCGGCGTGCTCGCGCAGAATCCGATAGACCACATTGAGAGGCACTGCCCGGTCGAATTGTCGGTGGCGGATGGGCAGCAGAGTATCCGCGACGCTGCCGGGGAGCCGCGCACTTTCCACGGTCACGTAGCCGTCGGAGGATCGGCCTCGGGAATCGCGCGCGGCCGTGCCCATGATGGAATAGAAAGGGACGCCGTCAACGATGGGCAAATCGCCGTAGGCCTGCATGAGCGGATTGTGGGGCGAGAGAGACGCCACGCTGGTCATGCGGCCGGAGGTGAACTCGGAGCGAATGTTGGGCTGCAGTTCCTGCGAATCGCGCAGCCCGATTTCGCGGGTGAGATTCACGTAGTCTGCCGGCAGGCGCAAAAGGCTGGCGCTCAGCCGACCGAGCAGTCCGTCCGCCCTGTCGCTGCCGTGTTGCGGTGTTCCCATGAAAATGATCAGGCCGACGCTTGGCCAGGGCTCGAGAAGGAGCGCGTCCTCGAACGTGCTGCGGACGGCTGCGTCGGCGTGCAGGGCGTCGACGGGCACGCGAAATGTGGTGTCCCAGAGCTTGGTGCCGCTGTCCACGGCAATCGACTTGGCCAGCAGTCCGCCCATGCTGTGACCGATCAAGACCAGCTTCGGGCTCACATGGGGATCGTATTTGACCACGGCGAGAAATTCGGCCAGCTCACGCCGAAAGCGGGTGGCGGTGGCCAAGAAACTCTCGTTGGTCGCGTACGCGTAGTGAATGATCTGGTATCGGCCGCGCAATTCTTCGGATCCCAGAATGTCATTGGTGAGTTCGCGCCACGCCTCGGCGCTCGAGGCAAGCCCGTGAATCAGTATCAGCGGAATCTTGTCGGGATCCCAGGGCGCGCTGATGGTTACACCCAAGCGGCTGCCGGGAACGCTGTTGCCGAACAGGGCGGCGCGGCCCGCGGCGCGCGAATGATCGCGCGTGATCTCCACCGCGTAGGGTGCGGTGAAATCAGCCGCCACGGGCAGGGTTTGCCTGCCGAAGCACACATACTCCGCCAGCCTGGTGTCGGCGAGCCCTACCCGCACGCGTTCCGGCTGGCTCTGTAAATCCGGCGAGTTACTCAAATCGTCGGTGGCGAAGCGCAGGTACACCGTAATGGGTGCGATGTACCCGCCCGCCGGAAAGTATTGCTCCAGCGGGAAACCTTCTTCTCCCGGCGCGCGCCGCGCGACCGAGCGGCGCGCCACCATGGGTATGCCGATGCCGTCCCGCGTATAGCGGTTGCGGAGACCCCTGATGCGATAGCCCCAGGCGAGCGAGAAATTACTGAAAAAATAGGCATATAGGTCGCTGTCGTCATTGTCGAAGGTCACGTTGAACGCTCCGGCGGGAGTGGTTTCCGTGAGATCCCCGGTCCAATTGCGTCCCGAGGCCATCAGCATCAGGAAGTAGCGCCCCGCGGCGAGGCTGTAAAAGCTGGAAGCCAGGCGATACTTCTGATCGAACGGATCGATGTGAATCATCTTGCCGCCGGGGAACAAGAGCCGCGCGGCCTCGCGAGCGGCGACGAGATAGTACTGCCGGGACAGGGCGGGCTCCTTGCCGTCCAAAGCTTGCGCGGCCCGCAGTGCGAGTTCGGAGCGAGCGAATGCGCGGGTGGCAGGATCGATGCGCTCGCTCGCACCCAGGGCGGCCAACTCTGCGGCCGTGGTGCCCGCGACGCCGGCCTCGGGAACGAGATTGAGGGCCTGGCGGGTCGCGAGGCTGAGGCGGCCCGAGCTCAACAGACTATCCGAGTATTCGCGGTAGCCTTCGTGCAGATCCAGGGGTTCCACCGCGACAAAGCTGTGTACGCCGGTGATGCAGCCCTCAGTGGAGCACAACATGCAGAGCAGGCAGGCCAGAGCTAATAGACGGCCTCGCCGCGTCGAAGCGGTCCAACGTTGAGACATACCGGCTCATATGGGGTAAACACCATGGAGTTTACGGGAAAACGAAAAGGGCGCCCGGAAGGGCGCCCAAAGAGGGGATCT